>OIXU01000155.1_pt1 | contig 23486 bp, 22 predicted proteins | sample 1587921 | NCBI WGS metagenome assembly OIXU01 (sample SAMN03283238) | human gut metagenome | biome: human-associated habitat; material: feces | host: Homo sapiens | place: Peru | collected 2012
GCTGGGCAGGCCCGCGCAACCGCTGGTGTACGGGCATCCTCAAAACCCGTGTGGTGGACGCCTATCTGAAAGAACTGCGAGAAGATTACACGGTCATTGAATATGTCGGTATCGCTGCCGACGAACCGAAGCGGATCAAGGACAAGACCTATCCTCTCGCAGAATGGGGTATGACCGAAAAGGACTGTCTGGCCTACTGCTATGAACGGGGCTTTGATTGGGGCGGTCTGTATGAGATATTCCACCGGGTTTCCTGCTGGTGCTGTCCTCTGCAAAGTCTGGATGAGCTGCGAAAGCTGCATCGGCATTTCCCCGACCTTTGGCGGCAGCTCGAAACTTGGGACGATGCCACTTGGCGTACCTTTATCAAGGGGTATTCTGCCCGTGACCTCGCCACCCGTTTCGACTTTGAGAAGCAGTGGCAAAAAGCCGGTGGAAACATCCGCAGCCGTGCGTTTTATGCGGCGATGCGGGAAGAGATCCAGCGGTGCAGAACGGAGGTGAAGCCATGCCTGACATCAAGACGAGAGATGTGGTCAAGGGAACGGTAAAGGTGATCGACAAATCGGCAGTAGCCGCCGAGCGGATGAAGGATGCCTATGTCCGCACCAAGGACAAGGCGGAGCACAGCGTTTTTGCGGCGGAATCCTCTCCCGAAGAATACGCCGCCGACCGTACTTTGACCGGGACGGAAACGGCGGCACACGAAGCTGTTCATGGATTAGATAAGGCCAGCCGCAAGGGTGTGAAAACCACCAAGGAGAATATCTCCAAGGCAAAGGACTATTTTCAGCGAAGAAAGACCAACTTGCCGAAAAAGCAGGCGCAGAACGCCATGCAACGGGTGCGTCGCTCTGCCGATACTACGCAAAAGACAATCAAAACGGTAGACCGCAGCGGCAAGACCATCAAACAGACGGCAAAATCTACGGGCAAAGCGGCGGTCAAGACCACGCAGAAAACCATTAAGACCGCCGAGCAGACTGCCCGGACGACCATAAAAACGACGCAGGCTGCGGCAAAGACGGCACAGAAAACCGCACAGGCCACAGCAAAAGCCGCTAAAACTGCTGCACAGACCGCCCGTGCAGCAGCAAAGGCAACTGCGGCAGGCATCAAGGCGGCGGTCAAGGCTACCGCTGCCGCCGTCAAAGCCATCATTGCCGGAACAAAGGCACTGATCGCCGCCATTGCTGCGGGCGGGTGGATCGCCGTTGTTGTGATTATCGTTATTTGTCTGATTGGGCTGATCGCCGGCTCTTGCTTCGGCATCTTCTTCTCCGGTGAGGACAGCGGCACGGGACAGACCATGCGGCAGGCCGTGCAGGAGATCAACGCCGACTATCAATCGCAGATCGACACCACAAGGGCAAATCTCACCTATGACGAGCTGGAAATGTCCGGCTCCCGTGCCGTCTGGCCGGAGGTGCTGGCGGTGTATGCCGTGAAAACCACCACTGATCCCGACAATCCGCAGGAGGTCGCCACGGTGGACGACAGCAAGAAAGCCATTCTCAAAGATATTTTCTGGCAGATGAACGAAATATCTTCCCGCACCGAAAGCAAGACCGAAGAAGTCATCACCGAAACCGACGACGGTCACGGGAACATCGTGGAAACCACCACGACAGTCACGCACACCTACCTTTATATCACGGTCAGCCACCAGACGGCCGAGGAAATGGCAGAGCATTTTAACTTCACCGCCGACCAGCGGCAGCAGCTCTCCGAATTGCTTGCCGAGGAAAACCGCAGTATGTGGTCTGCTGTCCTTTACGGCATCTATTCCGGGGATGATGCCATCGTTACGGTGGCCTTGTCGCAGGTCGGCAATGTGGGCGGTCAGCCCTATTGGTCGTGGTACGGCTTTAACTCTCGTGTGGAATGGTGCGCCTGTTTCGTTTCGTGGTGTGCCAACGAGTGCGGCTATATCGACGCAGGCGTTATCCCGAAATTTGCAGGCTGCGTCTGGGGTGTCGAATGGTTCAGAGATCGCGGACTATGGCAGGACAACAGCTACGAACCCCGTCCCGGTGACATTATCTTTTTCGATTGGGATAATAAAGGTTCGTCAGGCCCGCAGGACGGAGAATCCGATCATGTGGGGATTGTTGAAAAAGTCGAGAACGGCACAGTTTACACCGTGGAGGGCAATTCCGGCGATAGTTGCCGAGAAAATCACTATGCCATAGGGTATTATGAGATATTGGGGTATGGTATGCCGCAGTATTAAAATTCATTTCGGCTGTTTGTATTAAACAGCCGAATACATACGCTTTTCAAAAAAGTCTGCAAATGCAAACCAAACACTTGTATTTTAGTGATTTAAGTGCTATGATAGAGGTAATAAGTCTATTCGGAGGAACGAAATGAAAGTTTGTTATAATAAGCTTTGGAAACTGCTTATAGATAAAGGGATGAAAAAAAGTCAATTAAGAGTGGCGGTTGGTGCAAGCAAAAGCACTTTTGCTAAACTTGGGAAAAACGAAAATGTCACACTTCCTGTTTTGCTTGATATATGCGAATATCTAAACTGTGACTTTGGCGATATTATGGAAGCTGTGCCGGAAATTAAGGAGCAATAAAATGAGTGAACAAATTTTAATAGTAGACGATGAAAAGGAGATAGCCGATCTAATAGAGGTATATCTTAAAAATGATGGTTACACGGTACATAAATTTTATAATGGTCTGGATGCTTTGGAATGTATTGAAACGCAAAAAATGGATTTGGCAATTTTAGATGTAATGCTTCCAGATATTGATGGATTTCGTATTTGTCAGAAAATCAGAGAACAGTATTATTATCCTATTATAATGCTGACGGCAAAAGTTGAGGATACTGATAAAATTATGGGACTTACCATTGGAGCTGATGATTACATTACAAAACCTTTCAATCCTTTGGAGGTTGTAGCAAGAGTAAAAACGCAACTTCGCCGTTATGTTCGTTATAATAATGCGGCTAATACCAAGGAAAAAGATACTCCCATTGCAGAACATGATGTAAGGGGACTTATTATAAACAAGAATACTCACAAATGTACTTTGTATGGAAAAGAGGTTACTTTGACACCTATTGAGTTTTCTATCCTATGGTACTTATGTGAGAACAGAGGAAAAGTTATACCATCTGAAGAATTGTTTGAAAATGTTTGGGGCGAGCAGTACCTTGATAACAATAATACTGTTATGGCTCATATCGGAAGATTGAGGGAAAAGCTTAATGAGCCTGCAAAAAAACCGAAATTTATAAAAACTGTGTGGGGAGTGGGATATACCATTGAAAAATAAAAGAAATAGCCAAAGAGATGATTATCGTCTTCTTAAAAATAAATTATTGATTAGAACTTTTGGAATGTTGTTTTTTGCGTTTGCCTTTTTAGCAACCTTGTACTCTCTATTTTTAAGAGGGCACATAGCAAATGCTTTTGTGGGTTTTTTGGATAATTTTGTCTACCATGATTATGACCGAGCTTTAAATGTATATTCAATGTATATTAGAAATTATATGAGTCTTTTCTTCATAGTGCTTTCCCTAATATTATTTGCAATTATACTGCGTTTTTATCTAAATGAATTTTCCAAGTATTTCAAAGAAATTAACCGTGGTATAGATGCTCTGATAGAAGAAAATACAGGAGATATTGTTTTGTCTTCTGAATTAACTGTAACCGAAAAGAAAATCAATCATATTAAGCATACTCTTGAACAACGAAAACTGGCAACAGAGCTTGCAGAACAGCGAAAAAATGACCTCGTTGTTTATCTTGCTCACGATTTGAAAACCCCACTCACCTCAGTAATCGGATATTTGACATTACTACGAGACGAAAATCAAATATCCGAAGAATTAAGAGAGAAGTATTTGTCAATTTCTTTGGAAAAAGCAGAACATCTTGAGGATTTAATTAACGAATTTTTTGAAATCACGCGGTTTAATCTTTCTAATATTACTCTTGAGTACAGCATGGTCAATTTGACCCGTATGCTTGAACAACTTACATACGAGTTCAAACCAATGTTTTTAGAGAAGAATTTAAAATGTGAGCTTGAAATAGCCCCAGACACTATGATAAAGTGCGATGTCAATAAGATGCAGCGCGTTTTTGATAATCTGCTGAGAAATGCAGTGAATTATAGCTTTGATGACAGCACGATTCATATTGCTGTAAAACAAAACGGTGAAAATTTGTGTATTCAGTTTACCAATTGCGGCAATACCATTCCAAAAGAAAAGCTTGTACGCATTTTTGAACAGTTTTATCGTCTTGATGTTGCACGAAGTTCCAGAAGCGGAGGTGCAGGATTGGGTCTTGCAGTTGCAAAAGAAATCGTTGAGCTTCATAACGGAACAATTACCGCAAAAAGTGAAAATGAGCAAATCGAATTTACAGTCACTCTTCCGCTCCTGTAGGAAAATCGTAAGAAATTCCGCAGAAAAAAAGAGGAAACCTGTGTGGACAAACAAATAAATGAAACTCTTGTTTCTGGTACGATAAAAGTACGAGAAACAAGAGTTTTTTGTTTTTGTGATGTCAATTCAAGGAGTGACCCCTATGGCAAGAAAACGGTTGACACAGCTTTTTCCGTTTCTGCTCCCACTGCGGCAGTGGCAGAGGAAAAAATGCTGTTATTTGAAAATGCGTCTGGACAAAAACCACTACGCAGACACTATATCCGATGAACTGCTTCCAAATAAGATTTTTGAAACTTCGGCTTTAATGGTAAATCAAAGCAGTGGCTACGATATTCAGTATCAGTATAACAAGGTTCACAACCTTAAACTGGCTGGAAAAGCCATCAATAAAGTTCTGATACGCCCGAAGGAAACCTTTTCGTTTTATTGGCTTGTGCGCAATGCCGACAAGAAAGAGCCTTATAAAGACGGCTTAAATCTTGTGGATGGAAAAATTATAGGTTCATACGGAGGGGGACTTTGCCAGCTCAGCAACCTGCTGTTTTGGTGCTTTCTGCACACGCCGTTGACGATTGTCGAGCGTCACGGACACGCCGTAGAGTCCTTCCCTTCAACAACAGAGGATTTGCCCAAAGGAACGGACGCAACGGTCAGTGAGGGCTGGTGCGATCTTCAGGTTCGCAATGATACGGACAACACATTCCAAATTGAAGTCGCTTTTGACGAAAGCAATATTTATGGTCGGATTTATACGGCAGAGCCTGTCACGAAGGAGTATTCAATTTACAATTCGTCCGTAACCTATGTTCGCCAAAACGGGAAAATTTTTCAGATGGCCGAGGTGTGTCGCACCGAAACAGATACGATCAGCGGTAAAACGATGAAGCATCTGCTTTATACGAATAAATGCGAAATTACTTATTTGTTGCCGGAAGGGATGGAAGTACAGGAGAAGTAAAAAATGTTCAATTACAATCAAGAAACAATATATAGTCTCCTCTGTGCAGTGCTGCCGTGTTTTATTTATCTGCTGGTATGGGGTAGAAAAAAACCTCTATTACACTCGGTTTGGGTGATGATTTTTGTTCTGTACTGCTGGCAGGTGTACGACATAACGGGTGCCGGAGGGCTCAGTGATATTCTATATCGACCAGAAGGGTCCATCAATCCTTCCTTTATTCAGGGAACCGTGAATCTGATCCCTTTTCAGAATTTCACCACGGGATTTTTCTTGAATATTCTTATGTGTGTGCCACTTGGACTTTTGCTTCCGTTTGTATGGAAAGCATATCGAAAATTTAGGGTAACTGTTTTGTCCGGGGCAGGGTTTTCGGCACTCATTGAGGTTTCACAGCTATTGACGACGCGAGCAACAGATATTGATGACTTGATCGCAAATACGCTTGGAACAGCAGTCGGGTTTGCAGTTTGGTTCGCTTTTGCAAAATTATTCGGTCAGCGGATGAAAACAACCGTAGATGGAAGTAAAGAAGCATGGATTTATATTGCCATAAGTTTTTGTGGCATGTTCTTTCTCCATTATCCATTTTGGTTTGCATTCAAGGTTGCACCGCTCATTTGGCACTAAAGATTGGAGGAAAATATAATGAGAAAAATTGCGATTATTTTCGGAGGTCATTCCACCGAATATGAAGTATCGTTGCAGTCCGCCGCGGCTGTTTTTGAAAACATCAATACCGAAGAATTTGAAGTATTTCCGATTGGAATCACGAAAGCGGGTGACTGGTATCACTACACCGGAGAGCTTTCAAAGATCGCGGCAGGCACATGGTGTAATGATGCTTCTCATCTGAATAAAGTCGCTTTTTCACAGGATCGGTCAGTTGGCGGATTCTTGGAACTACTTGACGGACGATATACTGTTCAGAAAATCGACCTTGCATTTCCTGTTCTGCATGGCAAGAACGGAGAGGACGGAACTGTGCAGGGGCTTTTGGAACTTGCAGGTGTTCCAATCGTCGGCTGCGGCACACTGGCTTCTGCTTTGTGTATGGACAAAGACAGAGCACATAAGCTGGTTTCGCTTGAGGGGATTTCTGTACCCAAATCGGTTGCTTTCAAAAAATCGGAGATCAACGATGCGGTACAGAAAATCAAGGACTCCCTATCTTTCCCGATTTTCGTAAAGCCGGTTCGTGCCGGGTCATCTTTTGGCGTGACGAAAGTATCCGAACCCGAAAAATTAGAGAATGCAATTCACCTTGCCTTTGAGAATGATTCGGAGGTTATTGCAGAGGAAGCCATTGACGGATTTGAAGTCGGCTGCGCCGTTCTCGGTGTAGAAAAACTAATGGTCGGACGGGTTGATGAAATTGAGCTTTCCGGTGGTTTTTTCGATTATACGGAAAAGTACACACTGAAAACTTCAAAAATCCACATGCCCGCCAGAATTGACGCTGCAACAGAGCTGCGTATTCAGGAGGCTGCAAAAACGATTTTCAAAGCGTTGGACTGCTCCGGTTTTGCACGGGTAGATATGTTTCTGACTCCGGCTGGAGAGATCGTTTTTAATGAGGTCAATACGATTCCCGGATTTACCTCTCACAGCCGCTATCCGAATATGATGAAAGGAATCGGCCTGTCCTTCTCGGATATGCTGGACAAGCTGCTTGGACTATACACAAAAGAATGCGCAAAATCACTTTAAGCAACAACAAAATATATGATGGAAACTTAATACTCGTCAATGCAGCCTATTCGCTGCAAAGTACGAGGGAAAATGAACTTGTATCTGCCAATACGGATTACCCGGATATTCTTTTGTGCCGTGATGCTGCAAGTGCTTTACAGATGGTACTTGAAAAGATCTCCGCTGCAAGGGACATCGTCCCTGTAAGCGGTTATCGCAGCCAATGGGAACAGACACAGATTTATAATGATTCTCTAAAAGAAAGCGGAGCGGAATTTACAAAGAAATATGTTGCACTGCCGGGCCATAGTGAGCATCAGACAGGAATGGCGATTGATTTGGGGCTATATTCGGATCACATTGATTTCATCCGTCCTGATTTTCCCTATGACGGTATTTGCGAAGTGTTCCGTGAAACGGCACCGAGCTATGGCTTTGTTGAGCGCTATCCGGCAGGGAAAGAAAAGATTACGGGAATCGCACACGAACCTTGGCACTTCCGTTATGTTGGTTTTCCGCACTCGGCAATTATGGCGGACAAAAACCTCACACTTGAGGAATATGTTGAGTTTATTAAAAACTGCACATCGGAGCACCCACTGACTTATGGCAACATCGAAATATACTATTTTCCACTTGGCGAAGAATCAACAGAAATTTACATGCCGGAAAAGGCGGTATATCAAATTTCCGGTAATAATGTAGATGGCTTTATTGTGACAGCTTGGAGGAAAAGCCAATGAACAAGAACAAGTATTACAGCGGCATCGACTGGATGCGTTTGATTGCCGCTGTTTTGGTTATTACAATCCATACATCACCGCTTGCCAGCTATAACACAACAGGCGATTTTATCCTGACAAGGGTCATAGCCCGTGTTGCCGTTCCTTTCTTTTTCATGACAACGGGATATTTTACATTGTCAAGGTATCATTATGATAACCGGAAATTGCTTGGCTTTTTGAAAAAGACCGGAATCATCTATGTGGCAGCGATTGCGGTATATCTTCCATTGAACATCTATAACGGTTATTTCAATCAAGCAAACTTGCTTCCCAACATGCTGAAAGACCTTGTATTTGATGGAACGCTGTATCATTTGTGGTATCTTCCTGCATCTATGCTGGGTATGCTGATTGCTTGGCAGCTTGTGCAAAAACTTGACTATTCAAAGGGCTTGATCGTGGCAGGGCTGTTGTACCTGATTGGACTGTTTGGAGACAGCTATTACGGTATTGCGGTAAAACTGCCGGGAGTCAAAAGCATATATGATTTGCTGTTTGAACTTTTCGATTATACTCGAAATGGTATTTTCTTTGCGCCCGTCTTTCTGATGCTCGGCGGTTTGATTGCCGAAAAGAAGCGCCGTATGACACAGACACAAGCAATCGTCGGTCTGATTGGCAGCTTTCTATTATTGATTGCAGAAGCTATGCTGCTCCATAAAAATGGATTTCAGCGTCACGACAGCATGTATGTATTTTTGCTGCCGTGTATGGTATTCCTCTTTCACTTTGTGCTGCATTTCAGGGGAAAGCAAGTACAGGGACTGCGGATCGCTTCTCTGCTGATTTATCTGGTCCACCCGATGATGATCGTCGTGGTACGGGCTGCGGCAAAGCTGACACATCTTCAGAGTATTCTGGTAGATAACAGCTTGGTTCACTTTGCAGCGGTTTGTTTGGCATCTTTATTGTTTAGCTTTGCGGCAGCCATGTTTTGGGAACGGGCTGCGGGAAAACAGCACCACCGTACAAAAACAGAACGCGCCTACATTGAACTTAATCTTGCACATTTGTCTCACAATGCCGCAGCTTTGCAGGCGGCTATGCCACAAGGCTGTGAGCTGATGGCGGTTGTAAAAACGGAGGCTTATGGTCACGGTGCTTATGAAATCTCCACCCGCCTTGAAAAAGACGGTGTAAAAGCATTTGCAGTTGCAACGATAGACGAAGGAATCCGTCTGCGCTGTTATGGGATTCGGGGAGATATTTTGATTCTCGGATTTACCGATGTGCACCGTGCCAGAGAGTTAAAGAAATACCGTTTAACACAAACGCTGATTGATGCTGCCTATGCAGAATGTTTAAATCAACAAGGAACTCCTGTCCGCGTACATATCGGAATTGACAGCGGAATGCACCGTCTTGGCTTTGATGCCGACGATTTTGAAAATATACGGCAGGTTTTCCGTATGAAAAATCTGAAGGTCGATGGGATGTTTACACATCTCTGCTGTTGTGAGAGCTTGGAACCGGAAGATGTTGCTTTTACAAAAAATCAGATTTGCCGATTCTATGCTTTGATTGACTACCTGAAAGAGCACAAAGTTCCTATCCCGAAGCTGCACATTCAAAGCAGCTATGGTTTGCTGAATTATCCCGAACTGAAATGTGACTATGTGCGGGAGGGAATTTCCCTGTACGGCGTTGCCAGCACGCCGCAGGATAAAACGACTTTACAGCTTGATCTTCGTCCGGTCCTCGCATTAAAAGCAAAGGTTATTTTGATAAGGGATGTCCCACAGGGCGATTTTGTTGGTTATGATCGGGCGTATCAGACTGAGCGTGACAGTAAAATTGCAATTTTGCCGATTGGCTATGGGGATGGATTTCCGAGAAATTTATCATGCGGAAAGGCAAGTGTGAAGATCGGTACATATATCGTTCCGATTATCGGGCGTATTTGCATGGATCAGCTTGCTATTGATATAACCGATACAGAGGGAGTCGCTGTTGGTGATACAGCAACGCTAATTGATAATCAGGAAAACAGTTTGTTATCGACGCCTTGTGTTGCGGAACGCTCCGACAGCATCAGCAATGAGATTCTCAGCCGCATGGGAGCGAGGCTTCCTATTGTGATAAAGGAATAAAGAAAAACAGAGGGTATTGCCCCTCTGCTTATCCCTGTTGAATCTGTATTTTTAGCGGTTATTCTGCTGGCTCTCCAATGCGGCTTTCACAGTTGCTCTGATGATTTTCAGAGAACGGTCATCGCAGCCGTAAAGCATACGGACAAGATCTTCTACTTCTGAATCTTTGACTTGCTTTTCCGGGTAGAAGATCAAGTTCCCATCAATGGCTAACTCCCGGACGATTTTCTTGAGGACTTCAAATGTTGGTATTTTGCCCTCGTTCTCGATCCTATATAAGTATCGCTCCGTGATACCAACGCGGTCGGTCAGTTCTTCGACGGTCAAATCGGACTTGTCCCGTGCCGCTTTTATGATCTCACTTGGTGTTTCAGGTTGTTTCTGCACCATGCGTTCACCTCCATATATAATTATATGGATTTCGTTCATGCTGATAATGGCATAGCCGTTCAATTATTAGTGAACGAACAGTGCGGTGAAAACTGAACTAAATAAAGACACCGCCCCGCCAAATAAAAAAAACGAGGTTTTGACGGGGTCTAAAAACACGCCCATATCCCTCAGATCCGAGTCTTTGGATTGGAGGGATTTTTTATGCGTTGGACTCGACATTCGGCAGCTCTGCCCGTCAGAAGCCACCAATTTGATTCGCCTGCATAACAAATCGCTTACCCGGTGAACCGTCAAAAAAAGTCCGTTTTCGTCATCGGGATATTACGGCTCGTATACTGAACTGACAGACCATTGTAAATATGAATTAAACGCACCTACATTGCGGCTTCCGCCGCTTTGCAGGTGCGTTTTGCTATATCTGCGCCTTTTGTGTGGCAGCGTTGGCTGCCGCAGCCCTCCGTCCGATTTGAATTTCCAAAATTCAAATCGAAACGGAGGAAAATATCATGGATGGACACCATCCGAAACGAAGAAAGGACAAATATAATCCCTATACCATCGGCACAACCGAGGACGGCCGCCACTGGCTGACCTTTTCGGACGGACAAGGCAATCGACATCATTTTGAGATCAGCGCTGCCGTGTTTGAGTTGCTTGATTCCTTTGAGTTGGACGACCTTTCCTATCTGAACGAGGTGGATCGTCACTATGAGCAATCGGAGCTCACGGAGGCATCGTTGTATGACCGGGCCGTGCATCGTCCGGCGACGGTTGAAGAAAGCACTTTGCAGAGCATGGAATATGCGAAGTTACATAGGGCGATTTCAGAACTTCCCGAAATACAAAAGCGGAGACTGATCCTCTACTACTTTCAAGGTCTGACCTATGAGCAGATCGCAGGAATAGAGGGATGCACCAAGCGGGCAGTAAAATTCAGCGTAGACATCGCCGTGGAAAAGCTCAAAAAGTTTTTCAAAAATTTTTGAGCTTGGACTACACAAATAGCCTTTAAGTGAGGAAACAGGTGGAGAGGTACGAAAACTCTCTGCCTGTTTTCCTTTTCGGCAGACAGGGATGATCTTTGACAACCGAATACCCATTCATCAAGCACATTCCTATTGCCATTGTGAAAGCATGAGCCACATTAGCGGCTGCGCCACGATCTGCATTGCAGGGAGCGATAAACAGTCGGCTATCACGGGCGGGTGGCTCCCGCCCCGGCGACGACCGGCAATAGGGCTAACGATACTCCCGTCCAGCCACAGTCCGAGCGTGATAAGCGGCATTTCGACCGTGAAGCCGTCGCAGGCAATGGGGGCGGTTGCGAGAGAACCTCGTGAGGGTGAAATCCCCGTGGAGCCGACAGCCATCGGCCGCTTGATGACTTCCCAATAGAAAATCGGGGTGTCGAGGACAAATAGATTTTCTTCAAAATACCACGGTCAAGCGACGGGACGGGTCAGATGAAACGGAGAGTGTTTAATCTCTCACCGACCTTAATTCTGTTTTGCCGCTTGACCTCTACATAGGCGGAAACGCCTAAATACACAAAGGAGGTCATCACAGAATGAACCACACATATTTGCGCGGCGATATGTATTACGCCGATCTGGGCCGTGGCATCGGCTCCGAGCAGGAGGGCTACCGTCCTGTCGTGATCATTCAGAACAATGTCGGGAACAAACACAGCCCCACGGTCATTATCGCTTCCATTACGAGCAAAACCGGCGTGAAAGCCAAACTTCCCACCCACTACTACATCGACGCCGAGGACGGCTTGGAACTGCCCTCCATCGTCCTGCTGGAACAGCTGCGCACCGTCGATAAGCGCCGCTTGGGCAACTTCATCGGGCATCTCTCCGAAAAGCACATTTGCGGCATCAACCATGCGCTGGCGGTCAGCATCGGTCTGATCGAAAGCGTCCCGAAAAAACTGATCCTCTGCCTTTGCAGCACCTGCGCCGATAATTTCTACGGCACAGGTGCTTATTATTTGCGCAGGATCGACCCGGTGCAGGTGGCGAAGGACACTTGTACCTACTGTAATCAGCGGAAAGGGTATGACTATGAGCTTGTGCCGAAGAAGCGGTAAGGAGGCGGCCTATGGAATCACAGACGGCCTACAAGCTGTTATTTACCGACTATCCCGATGTGGTCAATGTCCAGCAGATGTGTGAAATGCTCGGTGGCATCTGCGATAAAACTGCCTATAAACTCTTGCGCTCCGGTGAGATCAGGAGCTTTGTCATTGGCCGTCACTATTGTATTCCGAAGCTGAACATTCTGAAATACTTGGAGCTTGTAGATAAATCCAGTGCGTGAAACCTCGTTTGCACATTCGGCCTATGAAGTTCTTTCTGCTACAATATGAATGTCAATGGCAGATGGATCTACGCTGTACCATTCAAAGGAGGTTTTATTATGGTAGCAGGACATCTGCGAGAGAAAAACGGGTACTATCATATGGTACTGAACTATGTGGACGAATACGGCAAACGGCACACGCCGTCCAAGTCTACGGGTCTGACAGTAAAGGGAAACAAAAAGCGTGCCGAAAAGATGCTTTCCGAGGCTCGTGCCGCCAAGGAAGCAGAACTGGAAGCAAGAGCAATCGAACGCAGTACGGGCAAAGCCCCCGTTGGCACAATTCTTTTTACTGCGTTCCTGCTCGATTGGCTGGAAATGACGAAAAAGAATGTGGAGGAAACCACCTATGGCGCGTATTCCATGGGAATCAAAAGCAAAATCATCCCGTACTTTGAGAAACACCACCCCAGTCTTGCATTGCAGGATGTTACACCCAAGCACATACAGGACTACTACACCTACGAATTGACGGTGCGAGGTGTTTCTGCAAATACGGTCATACACCGTCACGCCAATATCCGCAAAGCCCTACAGCACGCTTTCAAACTCGGCCTGATTGACTCGAATCCGGCAGACCGGATTGAACGACCCAAGAAGGAAAAGTTCGTAGGCAGCTTCTATGAGGAGGATGAGCTGAACCATCTTTTTGAAGTTGTCCGTGGCGATCCCATTGAACTTGGTGTGATCCTCGGTGCATTTTACGGCCTGCGCCGTAGCGAGGCGGTCGGTCTGAAATGGAATGCCATCGACTTCAAGAAAAAGACCATTACGATTCGGCACACCGTTACACAGGCGACCATAGACGGCAAGAGCAAAATCATCCAGAAGGATCGCACAAAGACGAAGTCCAGCTATCGCAGCCTGCCGCTTGTGCCGCCGTTTGAGGAATTGCTGCACCGTCTGAAAGCGGAACAGGAGCTGAACAGAAAGCTATGCGGAAAATCTTATTGCAGGAAGTTTGCCGATTATATCTATGTCAATGAAATCGGTGAGCTTGTGAAACCCGGCTATATCACACAGCATTTCCCGCTGATCCTGCAAAAGAACGGTATGCGGAAGATCCGCTTTCACGATCTTCGTCATAGCTGCGCAAGTCTGTTGTATGCAAACGGTGTCAGCCTGAAAGAAATTCAGGAATGGTTGGGGCACAGCGACATTTCGACCACCTCAAACATTTACACGCACTTGAATTTCAACTCGAAGATTGCGTCTGCCAATGCGATTTTGGGCGTATATCCCTCCGCATGATGCCTTATGTCCCTCCAATGTCCCTCCTGAAATCAGCCTGCAAACGGCAAATCTGATGATACGGAAGGGGCAGTACATAAGAGCTCAAAGCATAAAGAAAAGCCCGCAAACCCAGTCGTATCAAGGGTTTACGAGCCTTCAAGGTGTGGTGCCGGTGGCGGGGGTCGAACCCGCACGGGTTATTAGCCCAACGGATTTTGAGTCCGCCTCGTCTGCCAATTCCAACACACCGGCATCTCATATTTTAAGTCATCTCCCGATGTCCTGCCTGAGAAATTGGAGGGACATCGTGGAGGGACATTAAAAACAAGAACCATATTCAGTTTTCAAAAAGCCTTGTAAAATCAAGGGTTTACGCCAAGGTGGTATGAAACGGCGTTGTGGATTTTGAGTCCACTACGTCTACCAATTCCATCACACCGGCAGGTGCCCTGCTATTATAGCGTACTTTGCCCGCCATTTCAAGAGGAAAATTTGCGGCGCTTTCCGTTTTTTCACCCCGTGGAAAATGCAAAACAGGGCTACCCAAAGGGGAAGAAATGTGGTATAGTATATTCTGAATAAAAATCGAAAGAAGGGGGGCGGATGTGATGCAAGGCGCAAAGAAAGGGGCGCTGCTGGCGGCGCTGCTGGCGCTGGTGCTGGGGCTGTGCGGCTGCTCGCTGGAGACCTCGGCGGAGAACCTGTTCACCCTGCCCAAGGTGCCGGTGGAGTATGCGGGTCTGTCCGAAAAGCTCAACACCTATCTGGAAAACGGCTATGAGTACATGGCGCCCGCCGGCGGCAGCAATATCCAGTCCCTGCAGATGGTGGACATGGACGGCGACGGCAGCGAGGAGGCGGTGGCCTTTTTCCGCCACACGTCGGACGAAAAGCCCCTGAAGATCATGATCTTTCGGGCGGAGCAGGAGTCCTTTGAGCTGTACTGCACCATTGAGTCCGGCGGCACGTCCATCGACTCCGTTTCCTACCGCGATTTCAACGGCGACGGGCGGCTGGAGGTGGCCGTGGGCTGGCGGATCAGCACGGAGGTGCAGACCGTCGCTCTTTACGGGCTTAAGCCCGAAAGCCCCACGCTGCTGATGCAGAGCGGGTATGTCCGCTGTGCGGTGGACGATCTGAACAGCGACGGGATGTTTGACCTGCTGCTTCTGCGCGTGGACGCGGAGGGCAGCAGCATTGCCGAGCACTATGTCTGGCAGGAGGGCGAGCTGCGCGTGGCCGGCACCTGCCGCCTGAGCAGCACGCCGGCGGAGCTGGCGCGGGGCAGCATCGTCTGCGGCAAGCTGAACAGCCAGAAAAACGCCGCCTTCGTCACCGGCGTCAGCGAGGGCAATTCCGCCAAGACCGACATTCTTATCTGCCGCAGCGGGCGGCTGGTCAATGTGGGCGCCGATCAGGGCACCGGCGTCACGGAGGTGCAGTACCCCTTCGGCCAGCTGCGCCCCCAGGACATCAACAACGACGGCATCGTCGAGATCCCCTATCCTGTGGAGGGCTATGCCCGCTCCGCCGGAAAGGTCTTCGCTTGGTTCCGGTTTGACGATCGGGGCAACAGCGCCTGGGTCATGGACACCTTCCACAACCTGCAGGACAGCTGGTATCTGGTGCTCCATGACGACTGGCACGGCCGCATGGCCGGCACCCGTCTGGATGCCACGGAAAAAGGCACCTGCGTGACGGTGCAGGTGGACGGAAAGCCCGTGCTGTATCTATACAGCTTCAGCGGCGAAGACCGCAAGAAGGACGCTCAGGAGGGCGGCCGCACTTTGCTGATGCAGCGAGCCAACGTGGTCTATGCCATGCGCATCCCCGACGAGGGTGTAGCCATGGGCGTGGGCAGCGAGTGGGTCAGCAGTCATTTTTACCTGATCTCTACGGCGTGGACGGCCGGAAACTGAGGGAGGAGGCAACGCAATGAAAAAGGTATTGGTTCTGGAGGACGAGAGCAGCATCCGCAGCTTCATCGTCATCAATCTGCGCCGCGCCGGCTACGATGTCATCGAGGCCAAGAGCGGCGAGGAGGCGCTGGAAAAATTGCAGGAGAATCCCGACACGCGGGTGGCACTGCTGGACATCATGCTGCCGGGCATCGACGGCTTCGAGGTCTGCCGCCGCATCCGCGCCACCAACCTGCGCATCGGCATCATCATGCTCACGGCACGCTCCCAGGAGATGGACAAGGTCACAGGGCTTATGACCGGAGCCGACGACTATGTGACCAAGCCGTTTTCTCCGGCGGAGCTGACGGCGCGGGTGGACGCACTCATGCGCCGCAGCGGCGTGACGGACGACACCACCGACCGGATCACCCAGCCTCCCTTCGTGCTCAACACACGTAACCGCACCTTGGAAAAGGACGGCCAGCGCATCAAGCTGACCCAGATGGAATACGCCATCATGAAGATGTTCATGGAGAACCCGGGCAAGGCACTGTCCCGAGAGGAGATACTGGATCTGGTGTGGGGCAGGGATTATTTCGGCGAGCTGAAGATTGTGGATGTGAACATCCGCCGCCTGCGGCTGAAGATTGAGGACAACGCCACCAATCCCACCTATATCACCACGGTTTGGGGGTACGGCTATAAGTGGGAAGCATAATGCTGGATAAAGTAGAGGATACGGGCAAGCATACCCCGAAACGGAAGCGGCGCGTCATCGGCATGCGCCGCCGCTGGATCATGGGGAGCGTCTTTCCGGTGATAACCATTTTGCTGCTGATCGCGGCGCTGACCTCGGTGATCCTGGTGGCCAGCTATTACGGCAACGCCCGCACCGCGCTGGAGACCAAGGCGCGCGCCGGCGTGAGCTATTTCAACACCTACGCCATGACCAGCTACAACGAATATTACCGCAGCGCTTCCCTCTACGCCGGCAACTTCGACGGCGCGGAGACCATCGAGCTGCAGTTCCTGGACAGGAGCGGCCGCATCGACATCTCCAGCCGCGGCCAGACTGTCGGCCTCACGCCGGAAACTGCGGAGGTGCGCCGCGCCCTGGACGGCGGCAAAATGGAGACCTATTCCGGTAAAGACCCCCTGACGGGGGAGAGTATTCTGGCGGTCACGGCGCCGCTGTGGTATGATGGCAGCGTGGTGGGCGCCATGCGTCTGGTGACGGCCACCCGCGACCTTGACCGGCAGGTAGTGCTGCTGTCGCTGGCCGTCATGGGCATCGCCGTGGTCATCAGCGGCGTGGTGCTGGCGGTGAATCTGACCTTTATGCGGAAGATCGCCGCGCCCGTGGCGGACGTGACGGAGGCCGCCAAGCGTATCTCCGGCGGCAGCTACGGCATCCAGATTCCCAATAAATATGACGACGAAATGGGGCAGCTGGTGGACAACATCAACCAGATGTCCCTGCAGATCAGCCAGAGCGAAAAGATGCAGACGGAGTTCATCTCCTCCGTGTCCCACGAGCTGCGCACGCCCCTCACGGCCATCAACGGCTGGGGCGAAACGCTGCTGGCCGATGACAGCGGCGACCCCGAGCAGCTGCGCCGCGGCGTGCGGATCATCCTGCGGGAGTCCCGCCGGCTCACCAACATGGTGGAGGAGCTGCTGGAGTTTTCCAAGATAGAGGACGGCCGCTTTACCCTCCGGGTGGAGCAGATGGACTTGCAGGCGGAGGTGGAGGACGCTATCTACACCTATCGGGAACTGTTCCGGCAGGACGGCATCGACCTGGAGTATCTGAGCGCCGGAGAGATGTTCGACCGCCCCATTACCGGCGACCCCGAGCGGCTGAAGCAGGTGCTGTGCAACGTGCTGGACAACGCCGCCAAGCACGGCGGCTCCGGCAAGCGCATCACCGTGTCCATGGCACAGGAGGGGGACTATTACGCAGTGCGGGTGCGGGACTTCGGCCCCGGCATTCCGGAGGCGGAGCTTCCCTATGTGAAGCAGAAATTCTATAAGGGCAGCTCCAAGGCGCGGGGCAGCGGCATCGGCCTTGCGGTGTGCGACGAGATTGTCCGCCGCCACGAGGGCACCTTTGACATCGGCAACGCCGAGGGCGGCGGCACCGTGGTGACCATACGCTTGCCCATCTCCCGCGGGGAGGAATAAAAAATAGAACATTTGTTGTATTTTCCGCAGATATATGATATACTGGCGGGGAAGCAGAGAGGATAGTAAATTCATGGCTGTAAAAGAAAAAAAACAACCCTTCCGCACGTCCATCGGCGGGCAGGCGCTCATTGAGGGCATCCTCATGCGCGGGCCGGAGAAGCAGGCCATCGTGGTGCGCGCGCCGGAGGGGCTGGTGACCAAGGTGGAGGAGCTGAAGCTGGTGCGGGATAAGTACCCCGTGCTGGGGCTGCCCATTATTCGGGGCGTGGTGACGTTTCTGGACTCCATGGTCAAGGGCATCAAGGCGCTGATGTTCTCGGCGGACTATTTCCCCGAGGACGAGGCGGCCAAGCCCTCGAAATTCGACCAGTGGCTGGAAAAGCACGTGTCGGCGGAAAAGCTGCAGGGGGTCATCGTGGCGGTGTCGCTGGTGCTGTCGCTGGCGCTGTGCCTGGGGCTGTTCATGTTCCTGCCCACGTTTGTGGCGGGGCTGTTCAAAGCCCAGAGCGCCCTGCTCCACAACCTCATCGAGGGCGTCATCAAGATATTTATATTTATTATGTATCTGTTCCTCTGCTCCAAACAGAAGGACGTGCACAGAGTGTTCCAGTACCACGGCGCCGAGCACAAGACCATTTTCTGCTATGAGGCGGGGCTGCCGCTGACGGTGGAAAATGCTCGCATCCAGCCCCGACATCACCCCCGCTGCGGCACCAGCTTCCTGTTCGTGGTGATCGTGGTGTCCATTCTGTTTTCCTCCGTGGCTTTCACCTATGTGGAGTGGCAGAACCTGTGGGTGCGCATCGGGATGCACCTTTTGCTGCTGGTGCCGGTGGTGGGTCTAACCTATGAGTTCAACCGTTTCGTGGGCCGCCACGACAACGCCGTCACCCGCGTCCTCTCGGCGCCGGGCATGTGGCTGCAGAATTTCACCACCTTTGAGCCGGACGACTCCATGCTGGAGGTAGCCATTCAGGCGCTGGAGCTGGTGCTGCCCGAGGAGAAGGGGAAAGACGCTTGGTAAAAAATGCCGGCAGAAAATTCCTGCGGTTTTTTCTGCCAGAAGCCTCAAATTCCCACAGAAAGTGACAACATTTTGTATTATGGCCATTACATATAACAATCTGTATATGGATATCCGCCAGCAGCTCCGCACGGCGGGGGTGCAGGCGTCCACGCTGGAGGCGCGGGAGCTGGTATGCTTCGCCTCCGGCAAGACCCGCCAGCAGCTGCAGCGGGACGGGCAGCTCTATGTCCCGCCGGCGGTGGAGGAGCAGGCGCGGGCGCTGGTGCGGCGGCATCTGGCCGGCGAGCCGGTGGCGTACCTCATCGGCGAATGGGAGTTTTACGGCCTGCCGCTGGACATTGACCGGCAGGTGCTCATTCCCCGCGCCGACACGGAGACGCTGGTGGACTGCGCGCTGCCCTTTTTGCGCGGACAGACGGGGAGTCGGGTGCTGGATCTGTGCGCCGGCTCCGGCTGCGTCGGGCTGGCGGTGGCCAGCCAGGTGGCGGACTGCCGCGTGACCCTGGGGGACATCTCCGAGGGCGCTCTGCGCATCTGCCGCCAGAACATCCGCCGCAACGACCTCAGCGACCGCGTGGCGCCTTTGCAGGTGAACGCCATGGCGGCGCCGCCCCGTCAGCTGGGCACCTATGACTGCATCCTCTGCAACCCACCCTATATCCCCACCGGCGACATCGCCGGACTGGACGTTTCCGTGCGGGAGTTCGAGCCGCATGACGCGTTGGACGGCGGCGAGGACGGGTTGGACTTTTACCGAGCCGTCAGCAGCCTGTGGCGGGAGGCGCTGCGCACCGGCGGGATGCTGTTTTTCGAGGTGGGCATCGGGCAGGCGGACGACGTGCTGCGCATCATGCGCTCGTTCGGTTTCGGCGATCTGGAGATCACCCCCGATCCGGCGGGCATACCGCGGGTGGTGCAGGGCGTTTTATATGACGAGATATAGTGATCAGATGCGGAATTTTTGCATTTCACGCAAAAATTATGCGCGCAGCAGACTGTAAACCTTTTGGCAGAAAAATCCAAAAGATTTTTCGCCAGTATTTATAGGAGGAATGGATCATGGCAGTGAAAAAGGAAACGGCAGCTCCCGTTTCTGCGGGCAGCTCCGACAAGAAAAAGGCGCTGGAGACCGCCATGCAGCAGATCGAGAAGCTGTACGGCAAGGGTTCCATCATGCGCTATGGGGACAACACCGATGTCAACGTGGAGGCCATCCCCACCGGCTCTCTGGCGCTGGACGTGGCGCTGGGCATCGGCGGCGTGCCCAAGGGGCGCATCATCGAGATCTACGGGCCGGAATCCTCCGGCAAGACCACGCTGGCGCTGCACATTCTGGCGCAGGCGCAGAAAAAGGGCGGCGAGGTGGCCTTTGTGGACGCCGAGCACGCGCTGGATCCCACCTATGCCCGCGCTCTGGGCGTGAAGATCGAGGACATGCTCATCTCCCAGCCCGACACCGGCGAGCAGGCGCTGGAGATCACCGAGGCGCTGGTGCGTTCCGGCGCCATCGACGTGGTGGTGGTGGACTCCGTGGCGGCGCTGGTGCCGCGGGCGGAAATCGAGGGCGAAATGGGCGACAGCTTCGTGGGTCTGCACGCCCGCCTCATGAGTCAGGCGCTGCGCAAGCTCACCGGCGTCATCGCCAAGACCAACACCGTGGTCATTTTCATCAACCAGCTCCGCGAAAAGGTGGGCGTGATGTACGGCAATCCCGAGGTCACCACCGGCGGCCGCGCTCTGAAGTTCTATGCCTCCGTGCGCATCGACGTGCGGCGGGTGGAGACCCTCAAGGCCGGCGGCGAGATGATCGGCAACCGCACCCGCGCCAAGGTGGTGAAAAACAAGGTGGCGCCTCCCTTCCGCGAGGCGGAGTTCGACATCATGTACGGCGAGGGCATCAGCCGCACCGGCGAAATTCTGGATCTGGGCGTGAAGCTGGATCTCATCCAGAAGAGCGGCTCCTGGTTCAGCATGGGCGAGGTGCGCATGGGGCAGGGACGCGACGCCGCCAAGCAGTACCTGACGGATCACCCCGACGTGTGCGACGCGCTGGAGGAGGACATCCGCAGGAACTTCCACAAGCTCATGAGCAACCAGTCCAAGGTGGCTGCCCGCGCCGCCGGCCGCGCGGTGGACGTGGCGGCGGACGATTTCGACGATGCGGATTGAGCGCATAGAGCCGTCCAAACATAAAAAAGACCGCGTGCTGGTGTTTTTGGAGGGCGGCGAGCTGCTGAAAATAACCGAAAATGAGCTGCTGCGCTATGATCTGCGCCCCGATGGGGAGCTGACGGAGGAGCTTTTGGAGGAAATCAAAAAATCCGCCGCCGTTTCCGAGATGAAGGCGCGGGGTGCCCGCCTCACCGGCAGCCGGATGCTGTCGAAAAAGCAGGTGGTGGAGCATCTTACCCGCCGCGGCGGCGACCGCGAAGCGGCGGAGGACACCGCTCTCTGGCTGGAGGACTTGGGCGCCGTGGACGAGGAAGCCTACGGGCTGGCCGTCGTCCGGCACTACGGCGCCGCAGGCTACGGCGCCGGCCGCGTCCGGCAGGAGCTGAGCCGCCGCGGTGTGCCCCGCGAGCTGTGGGAGGAGCTGCTTTTACAGCTGCCTCCGGCGGAGGAAGCCGTGGAGCGCTTTGTGCAGAGCAAGTGTAAAGGCAAACAGCCTGACAAAGAGCAGCTGCGCAAGCTGTCCGCCGCCCTGCAGCGGCGGGGCTTTTCGTGGCAGGAAATGGAGCCGGTTTTTCGCCGGCTGGAGGCGGAAGCCATAGAGAACGAAACCTTAGAGTAAGAGGAAAAGATAGCCGTGATCGTATCATTTATATCCCTTGGATGTGACAAAAATCGGGTGAATACCGAGCAGATGATGGCGCTGTGCCTGCAGGCGGGCATGACGGTGCAGGAGGACTGCGCCGGCAGCGACGTGGTGGTGGTGAACACCTGCGGCTTCATCGACAGCGCCAAGCTGGAGGCCATTGAGACGATTTTGTCCGTGGCGGAGCTGAAGGCAGCGGGGCAGGTGGGAAAAATTCTGGTCACGGGCTGCCTGAGTCAGCGTTATCAGGCGGAGCTTCTGGAGGAGCTTCCGGAGGTGGACGGCATCATGGGCACCGGCAGCTACGGCGACATCGTTTCCGCCGTGGAAAAGGTGGCCGCCGGACAGGCTTACAGCCATTTTACCGACATAAACGCCCCTGTGGAGGAGCTGCCGCGGGTCATCTCCACCCCCATGCACTACGCCTATCTCCGCATCGCCGAGGGGTGCAGCAACCGCTGCGCCTACTGCGTCATTCCCTCCCTGCGGGGCAGGTACCGCAGCCGCCGGATGGAGGACGTTCTGGCCGAGGCCAAGGCGCTGGCGGACGGCGGCGTGAAGGAGTGCATCGTCATCGCGCAGGACATCACCCGCTACGGCGTGGATCTTTATAAGGAGAAAAAGCTGCCGGAGCTGCTGCGGGAGCTGTGCAAGCTGGATTTCCACTGGATCCGCCTGCACTACCTCTACCCCGACAGCATCACCGACGAACTGATCGACACCATCGCCGCCGAGCCGAAAATTTGCAACTATATGGACATCCCCATCCAGCACTGCAACGACGCCGTTCTGCAGGCCATGCGCCGGCGGGAGACCAAGGCGGGGCTGCACGAGCTGTTTGCAAAGCTCCGCAGCCGCATCCCCGAACTTGTGCTGCGCACCAGCCTCATCACGGGTCTGCCCTATGAGGACGAGGCTGCCTTTGAGGAGCTGTGCGACTTTTTGCAGGAGGAGAAGCTCCCCCGCGTGGGCGCTTTCCCCTATTCACCGGAGGAGGGGACGCCGGCGGCGAAAATGCTCAATCGGGTGGACAGCGACGAAGCCCAGAGCCGGGCGGAGCTTGTGATGCAGGTGCAGGAACAGGTGATGGATCAGTTCAGCGAGAGCCGTCTGGGCACCACCGTGGAGGTGCTGTGCGACGGGTTCGACGGGCAGGCCATGGCCTATGTGGGCCGCAGCTATGCCGAAAGTCCCGGCATCGACGGGAATATATATTTCACAGCGGCGCGTGACGTGCAGGCCGGCGAATTTGTGCCGGTGCGCCTCACGGGCATCATGGACGGCGATCTCACCGGCGAAATGACAGAGGAGGAATGAGCGCATGAAAATGAACACGGCCAATAAGCTGACGCTGCTGCGGGTCTTTCTGATCCCAGTGTTTCTGGTGGTGTATTATTGGGGCTTTGCCGGCAGCCGCTATGTGGCGCTGGGCATCTATATCGTGGCGTGCCTGACGGATCTGCTGGACGGCTATGTGGCGCGGCATTATAATCAGGTGTCCGATTTCGGCAAGTTTGCCGACCCTCTGGCGGACAAGTGTCTGGTGATGGCGGCGCAGTGCTGCCACGCTTCGCTGGCATTCCTCACCGACCCCATCGGCATGGGACAGGGCGTGGAACCC
>OIXU01000157.1_pt1 | contig 23425 bp, 19 predicted proteins | sample 1587921 | NCBI WGS metagenome assembly OIXU01 (sample SAMN03283238) | human gut metagenome | biome: human-associated habitat; material: feces | host: Homo sapiens | place: Peru | collected 2012
GAGTCCTTTTCTGAATTCCGAGTCCTTGATGCCGCTGAAGCCCCAGTCCACACGCACGGTGTAGAAATACATGTTGGCGGCGAGCACACTGCCGTCGTCGGCAAGAATTTTTCCTCGCTCGGCGTTGATGATGGTGGTGTCTTGCCATGCGCTGTCGGCCTTGGCGTTCCACTCCGATGCTTGGGTCACTGTGGTCTTAAACAGTCGGGCCACGATTGTGCTGGAAAACGCCAGGAGGGCGAGCATTACAAACATGTAACGGCCAAGAATACGCTTCTTGTTGGTCTGGAGGGCTTTGTTTTGTGTTTTTTTCATTTTTCTGAAAGTTTATATGGTGGTTGATCGGGGGTTGTTAAATCGATGTGGCAAGTGTCGATAAGTTGCTTCATCTCGCTTTCGCGGATTTTGGAGTTGAACTTCGCGCTGGCGTTCACGCAGTCGGTGCGCACGTCGTTGAGTTCGGCGTTCAGGTTGATTACCTCTTGCAGGCAGTCTTGATATTCATACTTCTTGCTGATGTTCATCATAATCAGCACTGTGATGCCGATGATGTAGAAACCGTTGCGGCGGAAAAAGTCGAGCGTGAGGAAACTGCGCCCCTGGGCCCATCTTTTGAAAAGCCCGTTGTTGGTGCCACTATTTTTGTTCTTTCCTTTAGCCATGTTTGCCGGAGTGCTGTTAGATGAATTGCTATCTTGTTGCTATTTTGCGTTATTCGTTTTCTTTCTTGTAGGCGATGCGCAGTTTTGCGCTTCTTGAGCGAGGGTTGCGTTCCACTTCCTCGTCGCTTGGCATGATCACCTTGTTGTTCACCAACTTCAGCGGGCAGTTCACTCTGCCGAAGAAGTCTTTTTCAATTTTCCCTTCAATGTTGCCGCTCTTCATGAAGTTTTTCACCAGGCGGTCTTCGAGCGAGTGGTAGGTGATAATCACCAGTCGTCCGCCTGGCTTCAGCACCTCAAGGGCTTGCTGCAACATACGCTTGAGCACGCTGATTTCGTCGTTCACCTCGATGCGGAGTGACTGAAACACCTGCGCCAGTTCCTTCTTCTCTTGCGAGGGCTTGATAAACGGCTTCACCACATTCAACAGCTGGTCGGTGGTGACGATGGGCGACGCGCTGCGTGCCTTCACAATGGCGGCTGCCATGCGTCGGCTCTGCTTCAGTTCTCCGTAGAGGTAGAGCATGTTGGCAATCTCCTCCTCGCTGTAGTTGGCGATAACCCACGCCGCATCGTGCTTCGCGTTGCGGTTCATGCGCATGTCGAGGTGACCGTTGAAGCGGAACGAGAAACCGCGCTCGCTGTCGTCGAAGTGGTGGAAACTCACGCCCAGGTCGGCAAGCACGCCGTCCACACCCTCCACGCCGTAGTAGCGCATGAAGTTTTTCAGAAAGGCGAAATTTCCGTGTACAAATGTAAATCGGCTATCGTCGATGCGGTTGGCGTATGCGTCCATGTCCTGGTCCATACTGTAGAGCCTTCCGCTCTCACCCAGATGCTTCACTATCTCACGGCTATGGCCGCCACCGCCAAAAGTCACGTCCACATAAGTGCCGTCGGGCTTGATGTCAAGTCCTGTCATGCACTCGTTGAGCAGTGCCGGAATATGGTATGTCACTTGTTCAGCCATCGTCGGAAAAATAAATTTTCTTATATAAGGTGTAATCAGGGTGTAAAGTTACTTATAATTTCCAATAAATTTACAAATTTAAACCACTTAAATTTTGTAAATTACAGAAAAAGTTATTAACAACCGCCGAGAGTGCGCTAAATCGCCGATTGCTCCGTCTCCCCCAACATTTGCACTTGTAAATTTCCCCTACAATTTTGTGTGTAAAAATCTCCGCTTCCGCAGGGCGAACCTCTAATTATCTAAAAATCTAATTTCTAATTTCTTTCTCGGTTTTTGGTGGAGAGCATGATGGTGATGAGTTCGGCGGCTGAGGTGAGGCATAGGGCTTTTGGTATAGTCCAGTTGAGTTCTTCGGGGAGGAAATTGACGATGCGTGTGCCGAAGTAGTAACACAGCGCAATGGCACTGAGTATCATGGTGCTACCCACGGCAATTTGGCGTTGGCCCACGATGAATGCGCCAGCCACGATTTTCGACACGATATATCCGCCAGTGACGGTGAACAGCGCCACGGCATACACGGTGTAGAGCACCGCCGAGTCGTCGTCAACGTTGCCACTCACGAAGTAGAAAAGCAGGGCAAGGGCTATCACCATCACGAGGTGGGCATTGAAAAGTAGCGAGAACGGACCTTTCGCCTTGTTGTCTTCCAAAAAACGGCACAGCCCCAAATAGGTGAACGCCTGGAGAGAGAATCCTGCGAGGAAAAACGGTTCCCAAAAGGAGTCGAAAAGCGTGCCGATGGCGAAAACCACGCAGCTCATCAGAGTGGGTATGGTGTATTTTTGTATGCGTGTCATGCTGTTTTTTTTCAAAGTTAGCAATTTCATCGCTCTTACAAAAATTTTCGTCAAGATTTTTGGAGTCTACGAGTCAACGGGTCAACAGGTCAACGAGTGGGGGACTTTTGGATTTTCGGATTTTTCGAGGTCTCAAAGATTCGGTGATTCGAGATTTCGAATCGCTTGAAAAAATTGGTGTAAATAGGATTAAAATGGATTAAATGGATGTTTTTTATCGGACCAATCGGACGAATCGGACTTATCAGACTTATCGGACACCCACTCGTAGACTCGTAGACCTGTTGACCTGTAGACTCGTAGACTTCTTTACTGGAAAAAGATTTTTTGGCCGGTGATGAGTTCTTCGTTGGGCTTCATGGCGTTGAGTTTGAGCAGCGACTTCATGCGCACGCCGTATTCCTGCGAGATGCTGTGGAGCGTTTCGCCTTTTTTCGCCACGTAGAACTTCACGGAAGGGTGGCGGTCGAACTTCTTCTCCACCCAGATGCGCTCGCCCTCGCGTGGACGCGCGTTGCGGTCGGTGATGTCGTTGTAGTCGAGAATGTCTTTCAGTTTTTTTGAGAACTCAAGGGCGATGCTCTCGTAGGTGTCGCCATGCTTCGCCACCACGAAATATTTGTCCCATTTGCGGTGAATCACATGCTCCATAAACGCCTTATCGTAAGCCTTTTTGTAGGCTTGTTCCTCGTCGTAGGTTTGCTCGGCTTCGGCGGTGGCGGCACTTTCCTCCTTCGCCTTCGCCATCACAGGCTGGTTGAGGTCGTATTGGAAAAGTTCGTAGGTCTCGATAAGACGAATCAACTTATCGGCGTAGGCGGGATTTTCGGCATATCCGCACGCCTTCAGCCCACGCGCCCAGCCCTTGTAGTCGCTCACAGGAATGTCGAACAGACGCTGGTAGCGACTGCCCTGCAGGAATTTTGCGTGGTCTTCGTAGCCGTCTTCCGGCGAGTCGTATTTGCGGTAGCAGTTGTATGCCGATGCAGCCCCCACATAGGTGCGCTCGCCCTCCCACGAGTGGCACTTGATGCCGAAGTGGTTGTTGGAGCCTGTGGCGAGTTTGCTGCGTCCGGCACCGCTCTCCAGCAGTCCTTGCGCAAGGGTGATAGAGGCAGGAATGCCGTATTGCTGGCAATGGCGAATGGCGATGCCCTTGTATTTGTCGATATATTCAAGAAACACGCTCGAAAGCCCCTGCGCCGCCGAGGTGAGGCACATCAGCGCAAGAAAAACACAGCAAATCCATCTTTTGGGGTTGCCGTTTGGAAAATTATCAATATATTTGCAATGAAAATATGTCTTTAACATAAACTCAGATACGATGACTGAAAGAAATATAACTACAAAGGTACAAGTTTTAGCTTACAATGAGCTGAATCAGGAAGATAAAAATTTGGTTGACCTCGCAAAAGAGGCCACAAAAAGCAGTTATACGCCATATAGCCACTTCAATGTGGGCGCGGCTTTGCTGCTCGACAATGGTGTGATGATCAAGGGCGCAAACCAGGAAAACGCCGCTTTTGCCGGTATTTGCGCAGAGCGCAGCGCGTGTTACAACGCTGGTGCCAACTATCCGGGCGTGGGCATCAAGAAGGTGGCTGTCACCGCTTTCCAGAATGGCGATTTCGTGAAAGAGCCTTGCGCGCCTTGCGGCGTGTGCCGTCAGGCGTTGCTCGAATTTGAGGTGCAGGCTGGTCACCCTATGGAGGTGATTCTCATCGGTCGCGACACCATCTATCGCCTCGAAAGCATCAAGAGCACCCTTCCGCTCAGTTTTACTGAATTTTAAACAAACTCTCGCATAGGAAAGACCAATGTCGCTCGAAAAAATGCGGCATTGGTCTTTGCACATTTTTATGGCTGTGATTAGGAAAATATTCAATCTCGTTTTGCTCACGGTGGGCACTGCTGTGGCTGCTCCTGCTGCTGCCGCCCCTGTGGCTGATTCGGTGGCGGTGGCTGATACTGTGGCTTGCATCGATGCGCTCGATGCCGCTGTCAACACTCGCCAAGCGCCCTACTACGGCTGGAAGCGCGATGTGAGCTACACAGGCGTGCCGCTGCTGCTGTCGTCGGTGGTGGTGAAGGAGGCAAAGACAGGTTTTCCATCGCCTAATCTCAGTTTGAAAAGCGGTTTTAAAACGAAAATCGACAACTACACCCGCTTTGCGCCATACCCTGTGATTGCGGCGATGAAACTCGCTGGCTACGAGGGACGGTCGAGTTGGTCGCGGCTTGGCGTGTCGGCGCTCGCGTCGAATGCCGTGATGGCAATGGCTGTGATGGCTACGAAGCACGCCGTGAGCGAGTTGCGGCCCGATGCCACGGAGCAAAACTCTTTCCCATCGGGGCATACTGCTACGGCATTTGTGGCAGCCACCATTCTGCATAAGGAATACGGCATGACCCGCTCGCCGTGGTTTTCGGTCGGGGGCTACGCCCTTGCCACCGCCACAGGCGTGATGCGTGTGCTCAACAATCGGCACTGGATTTCTGATGTGATGGCTGGCGCAGGCATCGGCATCATTTCCACGGAACTGGGCTATTTTGCCGCCGACTTGATTTTTAAGGATAGGGGAGTGGAGCGTTATGAACTCGATGGCGAGGTGTCGGTGAATCCGTCGTTTGTGGATATTCAGATGGGTGTGGCGGCACATTCGGGACATATCAACTTCGGTTCCGACCGCCGCATTGCTCTGGGCACGAGTGCCGTGGTGGGCATGGAGGGCGCGTACTTCCTGAATAAGCACTTCGGCGTGGGCGCACAGGCGCGCTTGATTAGCACCCCTGCGCAGATTGAGGGCGCGGCTGAAGGCACAACCGGCGTGGAGATTGAGGATAACCAGTTCAACAACGCTTCGCTTGCGGTGGGCGTGTATGGCAATCAGGCGTTGAGCAAGCGCATTTCGGTGGGGGCGAAGGCACTTTGTGGCGTGCGCTTTGCCGACGGTATTCGCTATGTGAGCCACCAGTCCGACGCTACCGAAATCTTGCAGGCGAAAGGCGGCACAGCTTTTAACTATGTGCTGGGCGTGAACTTCGCATGGCGCTACCGCACCAACTTCGCATGGAAACTCTTCACCGACCTCGATGCCGCCAAAACCACCTACACCTACCAATCCTACACCACCACCAAAACCCTCGCCCACGCCACCCTCGGTGCCGCTTTCTCCGTGGTGTTCTGAGTCAACAAGTCAACGAGCCAACAGGTCAACGAGTTTTTTTGGGGGGCTGACAAGTCGGACGAGTCAGACGAGTCAGACAAGTCCGACGAATCAGATGGGAGAACACCTATTTAATCCATTTAAATCCTATTTTCACCGATTTTTTTGAAGCCAATAAATCCAAATCTCCAAGAATCTAACTTCTAATTCCTAACCTCTAATTCCTAACCTCTAATTTCTAACCTCTGGTTAAATAGAAAATGGTAACCTCACGGTCACCATTTTCCCAAACTTTTGCTTTAAAAAAGTATTTACTATTTCTGTTCTGTTTCTATATTATTTGATAATCATAACCTTGGTGTAGGGCTGCTCTGGCATTTGTGCGCCTTCTTGCACCGCAAATACGCCGTAGTTGCCTGTCGGGAGGCGTTCGCCAGCCTCGTTGCTGCCGTCCCATGCCACCGAACCGTTTGCTCCGGTGAATTGCTTCACCACGTTGCCCTTCGCGTCCTTGATGACCACGTTGGAGCCTTCCATCAAGCCTGTGATGGTGATGTAACCGGTGAAGTCGGGGCGAACTGGGTTAGGATATGCATACACGTTGCTGTAGTCGGTTGCCGACTCGGTGTAGTCGCTGAAGAACTGCTGTACGCCGAGTGGGGTGACCACAAACACGGAGTTGTTGTCGGTGTTGCAGCACACCTGATACACCACATTGGTGAGCAATGGGCTGTTGCTTGAGGTGTAGTGGTTGATCACCGTCTTGCAGTCGGGCGAAAGCAGATACAGACCGTCGCTGCCAGTTCCCACCCATTTGCGGTTGAGGGTATCGACCTCCACGGTGTAAACGCTTGTTCCTTCCAGCGATTTGGCCTTTTCCACGGTAAAACCTTCGTTGAATGCGTCTGTGGCCTTAAACATCACAAGACCCTTGTCGAATCCGAACAGGAAGTTGTCGTCGCGGTCGGCCTTGAGGGCGTAGGAATACACCCAAGTGCAGTTTGAACCGTCGCTTGCGGTGAGCGATGTGTAACTTTTTGACTCAAATTCAGGTTTCGATAAATCGGGATTCACGCGCCAAAGGATAAGTGGGCAAACGTAATCGCCGCAGTTAAATGCTTTGATATTCGTCTTTTTGCTGATGTCGAATACCGACCATTTGAAAGAGTTGATGTTGGTGACGTCGGGCACGTTGTAAACCGTCCAGTCGGAAACTGCTACATTGCCTTTCTTCAACTTTTCGTTAGGCAACACCTTCACTGGCACGGTGTTGTTCAAACTGGAGTGCACCATCCAAAGGTTGCCGTCGCCGTCGAATCGGATAGCGGCCTTGCGTGCCACAAAAGGAGAGTTGGCGGCGTTGAAGGTGGTTGCCACTTTGCGGTCGGTGACTTTAAACACACCGCTGAGGCGTGTGGATATGTAGTAGGTGTCGGTGCTGTCGGTGGGGTCGAACACAGGCCAGTACCAGCCTTGTGAGCCGCCGGCCCCTGTTGGAGTTTCGTAAGTCCACGAAGCACCGTCGTATTTGTCCATTTCATATAGTGCGCCCACATTGGCTTTTGGCAAAATGCCGTTGTCGCTGGTGGCGGTGAGGTAGAGCTTGTGGGTGTTTTTGTTGTAGCCCATCCAGAAAGGCACACCGTTGATGCTCACTGCGTCGGGCTTGTAGTAGGTGTTTGTGGCAGCATAGCTGTGAACACCCTTTTCGTTCACACCCCAGAGAGTGCCGTCGCCGTCGGGAGCGCAGCTCACCAATTCTTTTACGGTGAAGGTCTTTTTCGCTGCGTTGCCACCCTCGGCATCAAAGGTGTAGTAGTATTTGGCAGCGAAGAAGTTTGCCAAATAACCTGTTGCGGTTTTCTGCACGTTGGTAGGTGCGGCTTCCACGAGCGAGGTGCTGGTGAAAGTCGCCTCGTCGGTGCCGCTGTCGGCGATGGTCACCTTTGTCAATCTCTTGTCTTGCTTCACAAGTATGGTGGCATCGTTGATGGCGAGGATTTTGCCGTTAGCCATATTGGCGATAGTGGTGGCCTTGTAGCCGCCGAGCCATTCAGGAGCCTTGTCGGCTGGGCAGTAATACACCTCTTGGTTGGGGAGAAACACCACGCGCCACTTGCCCACTTCGCCCACCGACGAAATGCTGTGGCTGAACACGCGTGTTTCGGTGATTTGCATCTTCGCATCGTCGATAACCACGAATCCGAATCCTGTGGCCACGAAAATCTTGTCGCCGCTGAAAGTCACATCGTTAATCACGCGCGATTGCGTCATCACAGCGTCTTTGATGTTGGGGATGTTGGTCACCTTGCCGTCGTTTGCCACGATATCGATGTTGGAGTCGTCGTAAGCCACCACAAGGTATTGCTTGTCGTAGTTGTAGTAAATGCCGCTGATGAGCGTGCCCGAAAGCTGGTTCTGGTTGCTCAGCACGGTTTGCGCCTTGGTGCTCTTGTCGAAGCAGTAGAGGCTGTTGTTCACAAGGCTGTAAACCTTGCCTTTTGTGTCAATCACATTCTGAGTGGAAGATATGGCGAAGCGAGTGTGCGTCACCCATTTACCCGACGACAGTTGTGCGCTTGCCACCAATGGCAGTGCCGCTAAAAGTGCGATGAGAATTTTCTTTATCATGATGCTGAAAAATTTTCCTATTTATATCTTCGTTAACGCGTAAAATCGTGTAAAATTGTGTGATACGGCGCTTCTTATAGCCGCATCTCCACTTCTTTGTTGTTGCCAGCCACGTTGGTGAACTCGAAGGCGCACCATTTGCCCGTCACTTCGCTCTCGTAGCGGTAGCTGTACCACCGCTGCCCGATGCAGCTCACCAGTGCCATGCCCAGGTGCTCGGTGTCGGTTCCTGCGCCCACCACGCCCTTCTTCTCCACTATTTTCACGTGGGAGTCGAATTTCGTGATTACCAGGTTCACCGTGTCGCCCTCACGAATGGTGAAGTGCCTCTCGATGCTGATGTCGCCGCCCTTCAGTGCCGTGATTCTTACGGTGTCGGGGTGTGGCTCGCCACTGGTGGGAGCCACATTCATCGGCACTATCTTTGTGCTGGTGGCCCCAGGGTTTTTGGGACTGCAAATCATTCCCAAACTCATGAATGCCACTACCATGATTATCAGGTAGAAAATAGTAGAGTCGAAGAATGCCATAATAGCACAAAGATAAACAAAAAATTTTTAAGCAACTCGCTTTTTAGCGTTAAAATTCCACGCCCACTTTTATGCACAGGTTGTGGAATGCCTCGCCTTGCTTGAGGTAGGTCTTGCCTGTGTCGTCTTTGATGGCGCCGGGGGTGTCGCCTTGGCACCAGAGTTTATAGTCGGCGGTCTGCAATTCGTAAGCCACGCCCACGTTGAACGAGAAAAACTCGTTGGTGGCGAAGTGGTAGCCGATGGTTGGCGATGTGAAGAATCCTTTGTGGTTGATGAATGTGCCACCCACTTTCAGACTCACGAAAGGCGTGTTTTTCGACTCGCTCATGAAGTTGTAGCGTCCTTCGAGGTAGAAGGGAATGAATGGGTAGCGCCATGCCGGGTCGTTGCGCTTGCCAGCGTTCTCCTTGGTCTGGTTCCAGAACATAGGGTAACTCTTTTCCACTGGCTTGAAGTCGTGGATTGCCACACCCAAGCCGAGGTAGGTCTTTGGTGTGAAAGCATAGCCGAAACTGGTTTCCACCAACCAGTAGTCGTTGCGGGGAGCACCCACGCCCATGCTATAGCCGAGGTCGATGAAGCCACGGAATTTTGAGGTGTCGTAGTTCTTCTTTTTGGTCAAATGGTCGATATAGTTGATTTCGTCCATTGTGTAGTGGTAGGTGGCTTGGTCGGCGTCGTTGGCAATGGTTACCACACGTTCGTCGCGCTCGGTGATTACACCGGTCACCACTTGACCGTTGCGCAAGTGGATTTGCACTTTGGCAGGTTTCTTCTCTGCGTTGGCACTGAGGGCAACTGCTGCCACAATCAGTGCGAAAAATAGTTTTTTAAGCATAAGATGTTAATTATAGATGTAGTTAGAATTTCTGTAAGTCAACGAGGTGCTTGTATGAGCCATTTTCGGCGATAAGCTGGTCGTGAGTGCCTTGCTCAATGATTTTGCCGTCTTGCAGCACGCATATCAGGTCGGCGTTCTTGATGGTGCTCAGGCGGTGCGCAATCACCACGGTGGTGCGGCCGTGCATCAAGTTGTCGAGAGCCTGCTGCACCAGGTGCTCGCTCTCGGTGTCGAGTGCGGAGGTGGCTTCGTCGAGAATGAGGATAGGCGGATTCTTCAGGATTGCGCGGGCTATGCTCAGGCGTTGGCGCTGTCCACCCGACAGGTTGCAGCCACGGTCGCCGATGTTGGTGTCGAAACCGTTTTCCGTGGCCATGATAAAGTCGTAGGCGTTGGCGATTTTCGCTGCCGCAATCACTTCCTCGTCGGTGGCGCTTTCCACGCCGAATGTGATGTTGTTGCGAATGGTGTCGTTGAAGAGGATTGCCTCTTGGTTCACGTTGCCCATCAGTGCGCGCAAGTCGTATTTGCTCACGTCGCGAATGTCCACGCCGTCGATGCTGATGGAGCCTTCCTCCACGTCGTAGAAGCGGGGGAGAAGGTCGGCGAGGGTGGTCTTGCCGCTACCGCTCTGGCCCACCAGCGCCACGGTCTTGCCGCAGCCGATTTCAAGGTCGATGCCGTCGATTACCCACTGGTCGCCGTAGCGGAATCGCACGTTGCTGTATTTGATGCCCTGCTTCATTTCTTTCAGCGGCACAGGGTGTTCGGGGTCTTTGATGGTGTCGTCGGCTTTCAAAATCTTGTCGATACGGTCAACCGACGCCAAACCGCGCTGAATGGCGTAACTCGCCTTTGAGAAGTCTTTGGCGGGGTTGATGATGCTGTAGAAAATCACCATGTAGTAGATAAACGATGGTGCGGTGATGGTGGCATTGCCCGACAGGATGAGTTTGCCGCCAAACCAAAGCACCACGGCGATGGTGGCGGTGCCGAGAAATTCGCTCATGGGGTGGGCGAGTTCGTAGCGGCGGTGCATGTTTTGGGTGATGCGGCGGTATTTGTTGTTTTCGTCGCTGAAGCGTTTGCGCACCTTGTCTTCGGCATTGAACGCCTTCACAATGCGGAGTCCGCCCACGGTTTCCTCAATGTTGCTCAGGAGCATACCCCACTGGTTCTGCGCGTCGAGGCTCACTCGCTTCAGTCGCTTGCCCACGGTGCCCATGATGAAGCCGGCGATGGGCAGGAGGGTGAATACGAAGATGGTCAACTCCCAACTCACCAGAATCATCATCGTCAGACACGCAAAAATCATGATTGGGTTTTTAAACATCAGGTCGAGGCTCGACATGATGCTGTTTTCCACCTCGGTCACGTCGCCGCTCATGCGCGCCATTACGTCGCCTTTGCGTTCGTTGCTGAAAAAGCCGATGGGGAGGGTGACGATTTTATCGTAGATTTGGTTGCGTATGTCGCGCACCACGCTGGTGCGGATTGTGATCATGTTGAAGGCTGCGAGGTAGGCACTGCCCACTTTCAAGCCGGTGAACACCACCAGCATACTGGCGATGGCTGCCAATGCCGTAGATGGTCCGTAACTCTCAATCAGGCATTGAACACCGTAGTAGAAATCGTTCACCACCACTTCTTTAAGTCCTGCGCTGCCCAGTTCCATGTAAGTGTAGTGCGCTTGGTTCATGCCAAAGAGCATTTCCAAAATCGGGATGATAAGCGCAAACGAAAACAGGGTCAAAAACGCCGAAAGCACGTTGAATATCACATTCAGCACTATATAGCGCTTATAGGGAGGAATAAATCTGCGAAGTAGGGTAAAAAAGCCTTTAAACATGAGTTATTTATTTATCAATTCAATACCGTGGCCACAAAAAACTGCATACCACACCAATTTAATAGCAAAGTTACACCATCTTCCCCTATCCACCAAAATCTTCGCCGTAAAATGAGAGTCAACGAGTCAACAGGTCAACGAGTTTTTTGGGGGGAGTGTCGGACGAGTCAGACAGGTCGGACGAGTCGGACTGGTCAGACAAGTCCGACGAATCAGATGGGAGGAAACCCTATTAAATTACCAAAGGCGATGGTGCCGTCTTAACTTCTTTAACTCCTTAACTTCTACACAAAACCTTCTTAACTTCTGATACCTAATTTCTTATTTGTCATAAATATTTTGTTTTTTGGGAGATTGTTTGTAATTTTATGGCGGTAAAATTTACGGTCATAAAATTTGGGTTGTAAAATATGAAAAAATTCTACGACAGAAAACAGGAAATGGAGCGGCTGAAAGAAGTTCAGCGGCAGGCTTATGAGGATTGCTCGCGCTTTGTGGTGCTGACAGGGCGGCGACGTGTGGGCAAAACCAGTTTGGTGTACCGCTTGATGCAGGAAACAGAGGCTGTTACCCCCAGTCTATATTTCTTTGTGGGCAGAAAGACCGAGGCAGTGCTGGTGGAGACATTTACGGAGGAGGTGAGGGCAAAACTCCAAGAGTTTGTGCCTGAGGGCATCAGCACGATGCGTGGCTTGATGCAGTTGTTGCTGGAGATTGGTAAGCGCCGGAAGTTCACAATCTTCATGGACGAATTTCAAGAATGGGACAACGTGAATGCCGGTGTGTTCAGCGATATACAGGAGTTGTGGGACAAATACAAGAAATCGACGCAGGTGTGCTTTATCGTGTCGGGGTCGATTTTCCGTATGATGGAGAAGATTTTCAAGGACGAAGCCCAACCTTTGTTTGGACGCGACGACTGCACCATCAGGCTCATGCCATTTTCCACAGCCACCATGCGAGAGATTCTTGCCGATTATAAACCCAACTACACTAATGAGGACTTGTTGGCGTTGTGGACCATCACTGGTGGCGTGGCGCGCTACATTGAATTGCTGATGAACAATGGCTGCACCAGTGTGGAGAAGATGATTCGCTATGTTTGCTCCAGTGGCGACAGTTTCTTTGTGAGCGAGGGCAAGAATATCCTTATTCAGGAGTTTGGCAAACAATATGGCACTTTTTTCAGTATTTTAGGTCAGATAGCTCGTGGCGACGTGACGCAAAGCCAAATAGAGGCAACTACTGGCATGAAGAGTTTGGGCGGCCAGTTGCGGATTTTGGAAGACAACTATGGCATTATTCGTAAGAAACGCCCGATTGGGGCGAAGGAGGGGAGTCAGACGGTGAGATTTGAGATAAAGGACAACTTCTTCCGCTTCTGGTTTCGCTACATATATCGCTATGCGCCACTTATCGAGATACAGAATATGCAGGCACTTGAAAAAATAATGACCGACGACTATACCACTTTTTCGGGCATAGCCCTTGAGCGTTGGTTCAGACAAAAGATGATGGAGTCGTGCGAGTATCGTCAAATAGGTGGCTGGTGGAAATCGGGTGGTAAGAATGCCAAAGGCAATGTCGATGACTTTGAAATAGATATTGTGGCTGAAACCCTTGATGGAGAAGTTGAGGCTTACGAGGTGAAGCGCAATCCGCTGAGATACAACCCTCATCGCTTGGCAGAGAAAGTGGCAGAAATGCAGCACCATTTGTTCAAGGGGAAAAACGTACGCCAAATCGGCTTGTCGCTTAACGATATGTGATGCCCCATCTCGTTAGTTCCCAAAAACTCGTTGACCTGTTGACTCGTAGACTTGTAGACTTAAAAAAGACGTTTGAAATTTTATGGCTGTAAATTTTATGGCTGTAAAATTTGGCGGTAATGGTGGGCTTGCGGTGAATAAGACGCAAAAAATGCGGTTTATAAGACGCAAATTTTGCGGATTAATAAAATTGTTGCTATTTTTGTGGTGAAAAAAGGTTTGTGTTATGTATATCCATCAACATCAGCAATGGCCTCATTTCGTTTGGAATAAGGAGGCTGTCGCCATTAAGTTGGCAGAAGTGAACAAGGCTGCTGGCTACTTGGAGGGCAGGCTGTCGGCAATAGGTTTCGATGCACAAATGAAAGCGGTGGTCGAGACTGTGTCGTATAGCGTGATTTGTTCTTCGGAGATTGAGGGCGTGCAGTTGAACAGCGACCAGGTGCGCTCGTCGGTTGCCCGAAAACTTGGCGTGCCCATTTCGGGCGAAGTGGCATCTTCCCATTACGTTGATGGCGTGGTGGAAATGATGCTTGACGCGATGGTGCACTATGACCAACCTCTTACCGCCGACCGCCTTTTCGGTTGGCATTGCTGCCTGTTTCCTACAGGAAGAAGTGGCTATGCCACTATTGATGTGGGAGAGTACCGCAAAGGGGAGATGAAAGTGGTTTCGGGTATGTTTGGCCGCGAGAAAGTGCATTATGTGGCACCTTCGGCAGAGAATGTGGAAAAGGAGATGAATGCATTTTTGGCATGGTTCAATGGCTCAACAGAGGTTTGCGACTATGTGAAGTCGGCTGTTGCGCACTTGTGGTTTGTGTGTATTCACCCATTCGATGACGGCAATGGTCGCATAGGCCGTGCGATAGCCGATATGGCACTGAATATGGCAGACAGGAGCAAAATGCGATTTTTCAGCATGTCGAGGCAAATCAATGCCGAGAAAAAGAAGTACTACGAAGTGCTGGAGCAAACACAAAACGGCGATTGCGACATCACCGAATGGCTCGTTTGGTACCTATCTTGTATGATTCGGGCAATATCGGCATCTGACGATGCGCTTTCAAGGGTGCTGTCGAAGGCCACTTTTTGGCAAGTACATGCCGAAAAAGGAATTACCGAACGCCAACGAGGTGTGCTCAACAAATATCTCGATGGCTATCAAGGAAAGTTGACCGTGAAAAAATGGGCGAAGTTTGCTGCGGTGTCAGCCGACACGGCGAGCCGTGATGTGAAAGATCTGGTGGCAAAAGGCATCTTGGCGCCACAAGAGGGTAGGGTGCGTGACGTGTCGTATGGCGTCGTCATTTCAACCGACGACATTTACGTGCCAGGAACCACCGACGATGATGAATAAGTAAGGAATTGATATAAACCCAAATCGGTCATTAGGAAGTGACAGGATTTTTTTAGATTACTTTTTGTGGTATAAAAAAAGCAAGTGGGCACTGCGGTTGCGGTGCCCACTTGGTGTATTGAGTGGTGTGTGGATTATTCGGCTGGTTCGGTTGGTTCTGCTGGGAGGGTGGCAGCGGCTGCCTCTACCCAGGCCTTAACTTCATCGACTACAGGAACCTTCAAACCGAGTTTGTATTTCTTGTTGATGTCGAGGAGGTCTTGGAAGAGTTTGCCTGGACGGTCGAGTTTGCCGAGTGCCTCTACGGTGAGTAAACCTGCCTTTTGGATTGGTGCAACCCATTCTGCTGGCACGCCAAGAGCCACATAAGCATCTTCCTTGTCGCGCTTAGCCACCTTTTCAGGACGCATCTGAGGGAAGAGCAGCACGTCTTGGATATAACTGTGGGCAGTCATGAGCATCACCAAGCGGTCGATACCGATACCGATACCACTTGTAGGAGGCATACCGTATTGGAGCGCGCGCAAGAAGTCTTGGTCGATAATCATAGCCTCGTCGTCGCCCTTGTCGGCAAGTCGCATTTGCTCCATGAAGCGTTCTTCCTGGTCGATTGGGTCGTTGAGCTCGCTGTAAGCGTTGGCAAGTTCCTTGCCGTTGACCATCAACTCGAAACGCTCGGTGAGGCCTGGCTTGCTGCGGTGCATCTTGGTGAGTGGCGACATTTCCACAGGATAATCGGTGATGAATGTAGGCTGAATGAAGGTGCCTTCGCAGAATTCGCCGAAAATCTCGTCGATGAGCTTGCCTTTACCCATAGTGTCGTCGATTTCCATTTCGAGTTTCTTGCACACTTCGCGAATCTCGTCTTCGCTCATGCCGTTGAGGTCGTAGCCGGTCTTTTCCTTGATAGCGTCGAGGATAGGCAGACGGCGGTATGGAGCCTTGAAGCTGACGGTTTTGCCGTCGATGGTCACGTCGGTGGAGCCGTTCACAGCCACGCAGATTTTCTCAAGCAGCTGTTCGGTGAAGCTCATCATCCAGTTGTAGTCCTTGTATTGAACGTAGAGTTCCATGCAGGTGAACTCAGGGTTGTGGTTGCGGTCCATACCCTCGTTGCGGAAGTTCTTGCCGATTTCGTACACACCTTCAAAACCGCCCACGATAAGGCGCTTGAGGTAGAGTTCGGTGGCGATACGCATATACATAGGAATGTTGAGCGCATTGAAGTGGGTGATGAATGGGCGTGCGCTTGCACCGCCGGCGATGGCTTGCAGTGTAGGGGTTTCCACTTCGGTGTAGCCAGCCTCGTCGAGCACGCTGCGGAGCGTTTTCACGATAGTGGCACGCTTGAGGAAGGTGTCCTTCACGCCATCGTTCACGATAAGGTCAACGTAGCGTTGGCGATAGCGGAGTTCTGGGTCGTCGAAAGCGTCGTAAGTCACGCCGTCTTTCTGCTTCACGATAGGCAGTGGCTTGAGGCTCTTGCTCAGGAGTTTGAGGCTCTTGGCGTGAATACTGATTTCGCCAGTCTGTGTGCGGAACACAAAACCGGTCACACCCACGAAGTCGCCGATGTCGAGCAGCTTCTTAAACACTTCGTTATAGAGGGTTTTATCTTCGTCTGGGCAGAGTTCGTCGCGGTTTACATACACTTGGATACGGCCCTTAGAGTCTTGCAATTCCATGAATGAAGCCTTGCCCATGATGCGGCGGCTCATCACACGGCCAGCCATGCGCACTTGGCGAGGCTCGGCTTCGTCGTCGCTGAAGTTGGCCTTGACTTCCTCACTCCAAGCATCGACAACAAATTCTTCTGCTGGATAGGCATCGATACCCATCTCGCGCAGACGGTTCAAACTGTTGCGTCTTACAATTTCTTGTTCGCTTAATTCGAGAATATTCATATATTTAGTGTTGATTTTGTTTTCAATCTGCAAAGATAATGATAATTTTTGGAAGTAAAGTAGATACCATCCCACAAATCACGCATTTATATGCGCGGTAAGGGCTCACACAAATCTCGCTTTGTGGAAGTTTTGTAGGCTCACACGGATCTCACAGATCTCACGGTTTTCTTTTGATGGTGGAAAATCTCACGGAGGCTCTACGGTTTGTGGGTTTGGGGCTCACACGGATTCAACGGATTTAACAGAGAAAATTCGTGAGATTCGTGCAATCCGTGTTCGTTTTTCCTGCCACAAATTATTTCCAGTGGATGGCGGTGAGGAAGCGGCGGTATGCCACGGCGGCGAGGATGGCCACGATGGTGTAGATGAGGACGAGCAGGTGGTTGCTGATGCCGTTGCCGAAATAGAGGGCGAAGGTGCGGATCACGGGGTGGGTCACAAACAGAAACGAGGAGATGCCTCCCACCCACACGAATGGGCGCATCACCGTGGTGCTGAAGGTTTTCACCAGCGCAATCATTGCCACGGTCACCACCAGCGATGAGAGAATCCACGTTACGGGCGTGGCTTGCATCAGTATGAATGCCACCGATGCCACGGCAAAAACGCCTGCCCATGCCCATTTGCCCATGCGTGGTATGCCGCCATACCGTGCCACAAGCAGCCCGGCAGAGAAGGTGAGTCCTGCCACGAAGAAGTTGTAGCGCATATATATCATTTCGCGCCCGGCATTGCGGAGCACGATTTGTGGTGTAACCGTTGCTGCTATGAATAGTAGCGGCAGCAACCACTTGCGCCAAGCGGCTCCGTCGCGTGGCACATACAGCACAAGCCGATAGATGATATAAAGTTCAATCATCAGTCCAAAAAACCAGTATGGACCGGGGAACACATGGCTGTAGGGAGGCTTGAGCCAGTTGGTCACCATCAATGCTTGTGCCACACAGTCGCTGATGCTGGGCAGTTTGGAACTATTGACATACCATACAGCCAAAATTGCCGAAATCAGGGCGAAAAACATCAATTTGAACAGTTTCGTATAGTGCTGCCACACGAAAATGTGTGGCGCAGGTATCTTTGTGGGGCCTTGTTCGTATTTTCGCACCAGTCCGAAAGCACTTATAAACAGAAACGCATAGATGCCACAGTAGCCCAAAAGGGTGCTGAGCTGGATAAGAATGCTTTGTCCAGGATGAAGCAGGAAATGGAAGAGCGCGTCGGTGCTCTCTTGTTCAAAGTTAAATTCGTTGCAGTCGTATCCGGTGGCACCGAGGCAGTGCGCCAAGTTGTGAGTCGCGATGAGCAGAATGCCCACACCCTTGAGTGCCGCCCCCTCGCTTCGGGTGAAGATATCCACTTTTTGATGTACGGGAGTAGTTGGCATTGATTAGCGTTTTCTTTTCAAAGTGAGGAAAGTGTAGGGCAAGGGGTTGCGGTCGTCGACTTCGTGGTGCTCCACACCACATTCCTCCCACTCGTCGGGGTTGATAGTGGGGAAAAAGGTGTCGGCATCTGGAAATTCGGCATCCACTCGTGTGAGGTAGATGGTGCTCACCATATCGATGGTGGCGGCGTAGATTTGTGCGCCACCTATAATCATCACCTCGCCGGGCATTTCCGCCGCGTCGATGGCGTCGGCTATGCTATGGGCGATGGTCACATTTTCGGGGTGATAGTCGGCATTGCGGGTGACCACAATGTTTTGGCGGCCGGGGAGCGCGCCTTTCGGAAACGATTCAAACGTGGTGCGCCCCATCACTATGCTATGCCCCATGGTGATGGATTTGAAATGCTTCATGTCGGCTGACAGATGCCACAGCAAATCGCCGTTTCTCCCGATTGCGCCGTCGCGGGCGATAGCCACGATAGCAGAGATTTGTTTGCCCATAAGTTGTTATGTTTTATACCGAAACTACGCCCTTAATCAGAGGGTAAGGATCGTAGCCTTCGATAGTGAAATCTTCGTATTTGAAGTCGAAAATGTCGGTCACATCGCGGTTAATCACCATGCGAGGCAGTGGGCGAGGCTCGCGAGAGAGTTGCAGTTTCACCTGCTCGAAGTGGTTGAGATAGATGTGCGCATCGCCGAAAGTGTGGATAAACTCGCCCGGCTCCAAGCCGCACACCTTAGCCACCATCATCAGCAAAAGAGCGTAACTGGCAATGTTGAACGGCACGCCAAGAAAAAGGTCGGCGCTGCGCTGATAGAGTTGGAGGCTCAACTTGCCGTTTGCCACATAAAACTGAAACATGGTGTGGCACGGCGGAAGCGCCATCTTGTTGACCTCTGCCACATTCCACGCGCTCACCAGCATACGGCGCGAATCGGGGTTGTGCTTGATTTGGTCCACCACTTGAGCAATTTGGTCGATGGTGCCGCCGTTGTAGTCGGGCCAAGAGCGCCACTGGTGACCATACACCGGACCGAGTTCGCCGTTTTCGTCAGCCCACTCGTTCCAAATTCTCACGCCATGCTCCTGAAGCCAGTGCACATTGGTGTCGCCACGCAGAAACCACAGCAGTTCGTAGATGATGCTCTTCAGATGCACCTTTTTGGTGGTGAGCAGCGGGAAGCCGTCGGCAAGGTTGCAGCGAATTTGGTAGCCAAACACGCTTTTCGTGCCAGTGCCGGTGCGGTCGTGCTTCACGGTGCCATTGTCGAGCACATGCTGAAGCAAGTCGAGATATTGTTTCATTGCCTAATCTTGATTTTCTAACCACAAAATTACCATATTTCTCCCAACTGACAAAATCAGATACCAGAAGTTGGAAATTAGAGGTTAGAAGATTTTTATAGAAGTTAAGGAGATTTTTTTGGAAGTTAAGAAGATTTTTTGGAAGTTAAGAAGTTAAGGAGTTAAAGAAGTTAAGACGATGCCATCGCCTCTTGGTAATTTAATAGGGTTCCCCATTTTTACCCATTAAGGCGTTTATATATTTTTGATAAAGCAAAAAATGTGTGTACCTTTACAAGGTATTATCGTCCGAAATTGTGTCAACACTGTCGACACAATTGACATGGAGTCATGTTGTAGAGAATTAGATTTTCGATTCTTCGAATTTTTCGAGATTGCGGCTCGTCCAAAAAAACTCGTTGACCTGTTGACCCGTTGGCTCGTTGACTTTGCAAAGTTGGCTCAACTTTGCTTCCTCTTCTTGCCGATGAGCCAGGGGGCGTAGCGGTCGATTGCCCAGGCGAAGGGGTAGATGGCAATCATCACCATGAAGGCGATGGCGTATTTCATCCAGATGTGGTCGTCGAGCACGCCGTCGTAGGCGAAGCGGTTGAGTAGCATTTTGGCGATGCCGATGAAGTAGTTTTGCAAACCCAGATACACGGTGCCGCTCACCACCACAAACTCAATCACATGCCTGTGTCCATAGCGTGCGGCAATCCATTTCGCCACGCAGAAGTAGCAGGGAATCACCATCATGCCTGCTGCGATGCGCACAAGGCTGTAGAGTTGTGGATCGAGGGCGCGCAGAGGCGTAGCCTCCACCATAATGGTGATAGATGCCGCAGCCAGAAGCACCAGAAGCGCCGCAGCGCGTGGTGTGCCGAATTTCAGGCGTGTGAGCCAAGGTTTGAAATTGTTGCCAAGGGCGTAGAATGGGAGGAAAAGCAGGGCGTTGCCGAGGTTCCAAAACTGCCCGACAGCCAACACTTCCGGTATTTCGTAAGGAATAAGATAGGTGGCGGCGGCAATGCCCACGCATGTGGCAAACACATATCGGCGTGGCACGATGCGCTCGATGCACCAGTATAGCAGTTGCATGGTGAACAGACAGGCGATGTACCAGAACGGCGCCACCACCGTCTGCGGATTACCGCACACAAATTCCACCACTGGCTGCCACACGCTGATGGCCTCTTCTTCAGCACCCACCATTCTTCGGCCCACCGCCAGCCACAGCGCATAGAAAATCACGAAAAAGGTGCAGTAAGGCACGATAATCTGCTGGGCGCGGTGTCGCAAATAGGTGGTGAAGCGGGGCCAACGGTCGAAACTGTAGAGAAAGCCCGATATGCAGAAGAAAACCGGCACGCGGAGGTTGAGAATCACGGCATCGTCAAACAGTTCCAGCCGTGGTGGCGCGTGAAACACAATCACCAAAAATATGCTGAAAAACCGCACATAGTCGAGCCAAGCCTGTCGTTCGCTACCTGTTTTCATAAATTCTTGTTTGGAGTTTGCTTTACAAAATTAATGAAAATCCAATAAAGAGAGAAATTTCTGTAGAAGTTAAGCCTATACTTTCGCCTTTGGTGATGTGCTGGAATAAAAAACAAAAACATAAAAAACAGCCTTGGGGCAATGTGGAATGCTTCGCATTTGGCGGTGCGACTGTGCGCTTTGCGTCATTGGAAACGAGTTTCCATGCCGCCAACCACACAATCCCTCCGCCACCCTCTCACGAGGGCTCACCACATTTCCCCAAGGATAAAAACCGCTCGCCGTTTCACGGCGAAAAACCCCTGATGACAAAATGATTTCTTAGTAAAAAACCTCATCAAATCTCCTAAAAAATTTTGTATGGTAGGGACGTGATATTTCACGTCCGCGTCAAATGATTGATATTCAATATAATATTATAATTATGGGCGGACGTGAAGTATCACGTCCCTACCAGGTTTGGTTTTTCGCCGAAGGCGAGTGGTTCTTATCCTTTTGGTGATGTCACCGACCTCGTAAGAGGGTGGCGTTGGTGCTGTGGTGTGGTTGATTCAAGCTTCTGCTTGAAATCAGACATGCCACAGCACTAACGACAAGTGCGAAGCACTGGCATCGCCAAAAGGCTGTTTTTTATGTTTTTGTTTTAGTCCCCCAGTATTTTTCCACTGAACCGGGACTATGCCGCCCTTTAAAAAAGCACCCTATTAAATCCCGAAATTGAGATTTAATAGGGTGCTCGTTATTTTTATGTCCTAATTGGGGGCGGTTATTTTACGATTACTTTTGTGGCTTTGCCGTTGAGGGTGATTACGTACACGCCCTTGCTGAGCGTCACGCTCAAGCGTTCGCTGCCGTTGGCTAAGCGCACGCCACCGATGCTGTAAACGCTGATGTCGCCTTGCGCGCCGTTGATGGTGAGCACACCGTCAGCCACGCTCATGCTTGCGTCGATGGTGCTAACCACGTCGTTCACACGCGATGGCATGATGCCGTTGATGTTCTTGAATTTGCCCCATTGTGCGTCGGCCTTGTAAGCCTCCACGCCTTCTTCAGGCACGTTGAGCACGCAGGTGTTCAGGTCCACATCTTCAAACACATCGGTTGTGATAGCGATTGGAGCGGCAACTTTAATGGTGAACGATTCCATCGCAGAGCAGCCGTAGAATGCCTCGGCGGCAATGGCGTTGATGGTGCTTGGCAATGTTACGCTCTTCAGCGCAGAGCAGCTGGCGAATGCCTCGTAGCCAATGCTGGTGTAGCCTTCCGGCACATCGATCGACTCAAGGCCGTTGGCGTAGTAGAACATCGATTCGCCTATGGTGCTTATGCCGCTACCGAGTTTTACGCTCTTCAAAGCAGAGCAGCGATACACGAAACTCTCACCGATGCTGGTCACGCTGTTAGGCAATGTGAGTTCGGTAAGACCGGTGCAGCGGTAAAACACCTCGGCGCCGATGGTGGTGAGGGTTTCGGGCAGCGTGATGGCGCTGAGACCTACACAGCGGCTGAATGCTGATGCGGCAATCTCTTCGGTGCCGCTTGGCACTGCATACGCGCCTGTTTTGCCTGCTGGAAACGCCAGCAAGTTGGTCTTTGCCTTGTTGAAAAGCACACCATCTGCCGATGCAAACGATGCGTTGCCTTCTGCCACATTGATGGCTTTCAGGGCGGTGCAACCTTCAAACACGGCCTCGCCCAAGGTTTTCAGTTTCTTTGGCAGGGTGATTTCGGTGAGTGACGAACAACCGTCGAAAGCAGCTTTGTCGAGTTTGGTGAGAGTGGCAGGAAGCACCACGTTGGTCAACGCCTTGCAGCCGTAGAACACCTTTTCGCGAATCTCGGTCACATTGCCAAATGTTACGCTTGCGAGCGATGAGCAACCCAAAAAGCAACTTTTGTCAAGCATCTCCAAACCAGCAGGCAGGGCGATTGACTTCAGCGAACTGCAATCAGAGAAGGCAAATTCATCGATGTAGATGATTTTTGGGGTGAGTGTGATTGTTTCAAGAGCCGAGCAGCGGCTGAAAGCGTGAGGCTTGATTTCGTTGGTTTCGCTACCGAGGACAAACTCCTTCAGGTCGCTGCAATATGCCAACGCGTTTTCGCCCACTTCCCACATAGTGGCAGGCCACACCACTTTGGTGAGGTTGGTGCCAGTGAACGCATACGACAGGTCGGTGCAGTAGTATAGGTCATTATCTTCGCTCACGTCGTAGCTGGTGGCGGTGTAATACTTGCTCCACGCATCCTCATAGTAGGCATCGCCGCCATCGGTGAGTTCAATGCCAGCGATGTTGAGTTCGGTGAGTTTGCCATCAGTAGTCTCGCCCTCAATATCCAGACCAGCCATCTCGCGGATAAAACGAATGTCGGTGCCATTGAGCGTACCGCTCACGGTGAGCGAAGTAATTGCATTTTTCTCACTTGCCGGAATAAGGGTGCTAAGCGTGCCAGCCTCAGTTACGGTCACGGTTTTACTTGTCGCGAAAGCCTGAGCCGACATCGCAACCATCAGAACGGCCGCTACCACGCAGCCACATACACGAGTAAAAAATTTCTCCATATTAGTTCATTATAAAAAACATATACTTGATTTCAAGAATCATCCTCAAAAAATCGCCCCAAAAATACTCAAAATCCCCCAAACCACCATATTTTTTAATAAAATCTCCAAAAATCCCACACGGCTCTTTCATTTAAAAACTCCGAAATTATTGCCGAAAAATGCCTATTTTATAGCGAAATTCCTTAAATTTGC
>OIXU01000158.1_pt1 | contig 23391 bp, 12 predicted proteins | sample 1587921 | NCBI WGS metagenome assembly OIXU01 (sample SAMN03283238) | human gut metagenome | biome: human-associated habitat; material: feces | host: Homo sapiens | place: Peru | collected 2012
CAATTCCGCATATGTGGTGAGCACATAAGGAGCACCATTGCTGTACAGCCAACGACCTTGACCGTCCTTGGCGTCGGAGGTAGCTTCGGTTCGCCCCCAGAAGTTTTCTGCCTGGCCGATAGGACCAGTTGCGCCAGTGAAGCCTGAGCCCTTGAAGTAGTATTTGCGGAACAATTTTGGATCCTTCACGCCAGTTGTGTCGTTACCGCTTGCAGTACCGAGCTTCAGCAATGGACGTGGGTCGAAGTGACCTACTTCTTCCAATGTGTCGCAAATGATTTGCTTAGCAGCGAGTTCGTAAGGGAAGCGTGGGTGAGTTTGTTCCACATCTTCGCCCTTGTCGTTCTTCACGATGATGGTGTGAGTGATCTTGTTGCCTTCTTCGTTGTAGATTGGCATTGTACCAGTCATAGTCTGCACAGCGAAGTCGTGCTGCCAGTAGCTGTTTGAGAGGTTGCCACGGTATGGACCCCAGAAGTTGTTGTAAGCGCTTTGAGCTGCATCAGCACCACCGCCTTTAATCGTCAAAAGAGCATTGTCAGCATTGCTTGTGAATGACTTGTTGCAAGCATCAATAAACTCGTCGTAATACTTTTCTTTAAAATCCTTCTTGTTTGTAAGCGAAGCAAGGTTACGGGCAATTACGGCATAAGCGAATTTAATCCACTTTTCTTTATACCCAGTCTTAGTACTACCATAAATCCAGTCGTTTGTTTTCAGCACATCTTCAAGACCTGAGTTGTCTTCTTTTTGCAAATACTCAATTGCTGTCTTTGCCCAAGTGCGCACTTGTTCGTATATTGCATCTTGATAATCATATTCGTGCGACAAAAGACCATATTGGAAAGCTTGTTTCATAGGAGCTTCTCCGTTCACCTTGGTGAGGAAATCCCAAGAGTAAGCCTTGATAGCATAACCGATACCTGCGAGGGTCCAGTTTTCTGCTTCTTCACTTTGCTTAATCATATTCTCAAGGTTCATACCTTGATTCCAGTACACCATACGCCATGCTTCACCACCGGCATCGCTTGCCGCGTTGTAGTAGTTATTAGCGAAATTAGTGTAAGATGATGTACCCATCATTTGGGTAAGTGGGCAGATTGCACGAAGGTCAAAGTAGATGCCGTAGTACGCTTGCTCTATACCTGCAAGATAGTTGTATCCTTGAACATGATCGGGAGCATCGATGTTTGTATTCACATCAAGAAAATCATCACAACTTGTGGTTGAGAGCGCCATCATGATTGTGGCAATGATATATAAAAATTTATTCTTTTTCATAATTGGTGAGTTTTATTAATTTTCACTAAGAAATTAGAATGTTACGCTCAAACCTACAGTATAAGTACGAGGACTTGGGAGTGACCAGCAGTCGTAACCTTCACCACCTGTACCACCAGCAGCTGCACTCATGGTGTTGCCAGCTACATCGATACCAGTGTAGTTAGTGATTGTGAACAAGTCGTTAGCCGACACATAGATAGTGGCGTTGCTAATAGTGTTGTTGGTAATCTTAGCCAACCATGCCGATGGCACGATGTAAGCCAAACGCAATTCTTGGCAACGGATATAATTAATCTTGTGTTGGATCCAGTCTTCATCACCACCTGCGTAGCGCACCTTGTCGAAGTCAACAGCGATAGTGTTGATTGTTGGGTGGTCGGTGTTTTCGTTACCGTCCTTAAGCACGCCCTTGAACACGTGTGAGCCACTTTCGCGGTTAGCAACTGAGAATTCGCTCAAACCATTGCCAGTCATTTCGCGGATAGTAGCGTTCACTACGTCGGCATGGTAGCGGCCTTGGAACATAGCGTTGAGGCGGAAGTTTTTATAGCTGAGGCTGGTGGTGAGACCGAAGCGGAGCTTAGGTTCACGGTTACCAAGCACGCTCCAAACAGAACTTGTGAGAGGCAGACCAGTGGTTGGGCTGATAAGAATATCGCCATTCTTGTTACGATCATAGGCGCGACCAGTTACGGTAGTAATTGGATTGCCCTTCATTACGCCATTTCGGATGTTTCCTGAATTCCAGCTGTAAGCGTTGTAGTATTCAGTTAGATTTTCTGGGAGTTCTACCATTTCAGAGCCAGTGTGTGAGAGATTCACACCCACATTCCAACGGAAATCCTTGCCCTTGAGCACGTCAACGTCGATATGACCTTCCCAACCCCAAGTGTTGAATGTACCGATGTTCATGTTGTTGAGCACGAAACCTGTAGCATACGACATACGGAAACCAGTCACAATTTGGTCAGCACAGTGAGTGCGGAACATTGTGAAGTCGGCGTTCACGCGATTGTCCCAGAAGCGGCCTTCCAAACCAATTTCATAAGAAGTGGTCATTTCTGGCTTCAGATTAAGGTTTGGACCAGTGTAACCATACTTGTAACCACCACCCGAGAGGCCAGTTGGTTCAAGTTCTGGATAGATTGAAAGAGCTGGAGCATCCTTACCCACCTGTGCAATAGCACCACGGAGCTTCAAATAGTTCATCCAGCCGAGATTCTTCAAGCCACCGATTTCGGTGAGCACTACAGAAGCTTCCACTGCTGGATAGAAGAATGAGTTGTTGTCGGTTGGTAGGGTTGACGACCAGTCGTTACGGAAACGTCCAGTAAGGAACGCCATATTATTCCATCCAAATTCCAATTGACCTGAGACAGCCTGGAGACGACGCTTAGTTGTTCGCTTTGAACTTCTCACTGTGGATGGAGTACAGTTGTTGATTGAGTAGAACTCTAATTCCACAAAGTTTTGACCAGTAGACGACAGAGATGTTACGCCGTTTTCCAGTTGGTGGTAACCTACTTGAGCACCAAATGTAAATTTTCCATCAAAGAAGTCATTGTTATAACCAGCAAGGAGGTTAATAGTTGGGTCGTTGGTATTGTACTTAGACAAAGAATATATACCTGCATTAGAAGTTACTTTCACTTCTTGGTTTCTTGACTTGTAGTAAGGGTGAGAACCGTATTCGTAAGCTGAAGTTGAAACGTCCCAGCCAAATTGTGCGCGCACGAATGTGTGTTCGAATGGCACGATGTTGACAGAGAATGCGCTGATGAAGCGGTCAGTCACGTCGTAGTTGAGGTTCTTGTAAAGGCCGAACAATGGGTTCAAGAGGTCTGTATCGGTGTAATAGTTAGGATAACGCATATGCGCGCCGTCTGCTGCCATGTAGTTTGACATGTCGTCAACTTGGGGCCACTTGTAAGCCTGGCGAATAGGGCCACTCAAGCCACGGAGTGCCTTGTGGTTCTTTTGGTTCACATATTGGATGCTTCCTTCAAATTTGAGCCACTTAGCCACTTCTGCCTTACCGGCGAGAGAGAGGTTGGTACGCTTCAGGTCGGTGGTCTTGATCACACCGGTCTGGTCGAAGAATGAAGCACTGGCGCGAACCGACATCTTTTCGTTACCAGCTTCCACAGAAAGGTTGTGCTTGTGCAAGAAACCTGTTTGAAGCAGAGCAGCGGCGTTGTCGTAAGTTGGGATTGAACCATCGTATTCAGCACCGTTTTGTTCAGTGTAGTAGTAGTTGGTTGTGCCGTAAACACCGTTGGCATACTTTTGTTGGATTTTTGGCCAACCGTAAGCCTTCGACCATGAGAGCTGGTTGCTGTAAGTGACGCGAGCCTTACCGTTGCGACCTTTCTTAGTGGTAATGATAATAGCACCGTTTGATGCGTCAGAACCATAAAGAGCGGCAGCAGCAGCACCCTTCAGCACGGTCATGCTTTCGATATCTTCAGGGTTAAAGTCGTTACCACGAGAAGAGTAGTCGGTAGAGCGAACGTTCAAACCGGTAAGATCTTCACCACCTGCAAGAATGCCTGTTGCGTCAAATGAGCTGTTGTTCATTGGCACACCGTCAACCACATAAAGTGGTTGGTTGTTACCAGAAAGAGAGGTTGCACTACGGAGCACTACTGAAGTAGAAGCACCTGGAGCACCACCTGAAGAGGTCACGGTCATACCCGACACACGACCTTGGAGAGCTGAGATGAAGTCGGTACGGCCAGACTCAGTAATATCGACAGCCTTCACATTTTGAGCCGACGAACCTACTGCGCGAGCCACACGCTTCATACCAAATTCACCGGTGATCACCACTTCGTCGAGCTTTAAGCCGTCGTTGTTCATCACCACGTTGGCAGCATTGGCAGCCGAAACTTCAGTTGCTTTGAAGCCTACATAAGAAAACACCAAAGTCTGATTCTTTGATGCTTGAATAGAATAGTTACCGTTAATGTCGGTCACTGTACCACGTTGAGTGCCTTTCACTCTTACAGTAACGCCAATAAGCGGTTCACCATCGGCGTCTTTCACGACACCAGAAACTTTACCGTTGCTTTGCGCCATAGCTGTAAAGCCCACGCTACTTCCTGTAGAGAAAGATGCAGGAACGCCACATGCTAATACTAACGCTGTCAACAATACACATTGCTTTTTCATACGCTAATGTCTTTTAGTAAGTTGGTAGTTAATAGTATAGTTAATAAATCTCGATAATTCACTCTATGGCATAGCATAACTTTGCCGATGCAAATTTTTAATTTTTTTTACACATACGCAAATTTTTTACTAATTATTTTTAAACTTTCCCCAAATTTTATTCCAAAATCACCCAAAATCGCCCAATTTCCCGTTCCCCCATTAAACCAATTTAACGCATCCCCCAAAAAACCACCTCCCCACGGTATGGCGTTTGAAAAAAATGACGCACTGCCACATAGACCGCAAAAAAGGAGGTGTGTCGTAATGCACGATGCACCTCCATAGGTGCGCCACATGCGATCATGATTGTTTTGGCAAAAACATACTATTTTTGCAGATTCAATGCACATATTACCAATATTTTAAACATACGCAAGTTTTTTGCGATTTTTTTAAAAAAAATTCACCATCTCCCCCTCATTCATTAATTTTTGCTATCAAGGCAAGGGAGCTAACAAGTCAACAAGTCAACAAGTCAACAAGTCAACAAGTTGAAGTCAGACAAGTCAGACGAGTCAGACAGGTCAGACAAGAGATGGGTCTGATGGGTCTGATGGGTCCGATGGGTCCGAAAACAAAACACTCCCATCAGCCCCTCCCCCCAAAAAAAACTCGTTGACCTGTTGACTCGTTGACTCGTTGACTTTTTTTAGAACATTTTTTCTTCCTCCTTGCAACTTTTTGCCTTACCTTTGCGTCTAATATATGGAACGGCGCCACAAACGCGCAGTGCACAGCCTTTAGCGGTGTCGCTCCTTTTTTAACAATCCATATATATTACCTATCGAACGAACGAATGAAGAAGTTAGTATTAATGGCGGTAATGACCGCTCTGATGAGCATCAACGCCATTGCACAATATAAAGTGCATTTCCAAGTCAACGACTCAACAGGCGAAGGCGAGGCCTTTGCCACCGTAAGGCTCTACGCCGCCACCAACACACGCAAAGTGATTTCCACAGGCGTTACCACACTCAACGGCACCTTCGACCAATCATTGGCCTCGGCTGGCACCTACAAGGTGGAAATATCCGCCGTGGGCAAGGTGAGCGCCGAAAAGGAGTTTAGCGTCGATGCCAAGCACCCCACCGCCGACCTCGGCACCATCGTGCTTGCCGCCTCTGCCAATGTGCTCACGGGCGTGACCGTGACCGCCAGCGCGCCAGTGGTGAAAAGCGAAATCGACCGCATTACATATAATGTGCAAAACGACGACGACTCGAAAACGCGCACCGTGCTCGATATGCTCCGCAAGGTGCCGCTGGTGACCGTTGATGCGCAAGAAAATATCAAAGTGAAGGGCAGCAGCAGTTTCAAGATTTACAAAAACGGACACCCCGACCCCGCCATGTCGAACAACGCCAAAGATGTGCTGAAAGCCATTCCGGCAAGCATGATTAAGCGCATCGAGGTAATCACCGACCCTGGAGCGAAATACGATGCCGAAGGCGTGACAGCCATTCTCAACATCGTCACCCTCGACGCTGGCAGCGCAAGCACCAGCGGTGCTACCGGCACGGTATCGGCAGGCGTTACCAGCCGTGGTGCCATAGAGGGTTCGGCTTACGTCACTTCACAAATCGGCAAAGTGGTGACGAGCGTCAACTACGGCTACACCTACCAAAGCAAGCACAATGATTCGCAAATGAGCGAAAGCTTGACGCGATACACCGACACCGGCAACGAACTGCTTGACAAAAGCTTTGGCAGAAATAGCATGAATTTGCATTACGGCAACATCGATGCCAGCTACGAACCCGACACGCTCAACCTGCTCTCGCTCTCGTTCGGCGGCTACTACTATAGTTACAACGCCGACGGCACAGCACAAAGCACCATGCGCGATGCAGCCGGTAACACGCTCTACAGCTACGACCGCTCAGGGCACTATCCCGGCAACGATGCTTTCTCGTTCAACGGCCGCCTCGACTATCAGCACAAGACGCATCGCCCCGACGAAACGCTTACGCTCTCGTATCTGATTTCCACCAACCACAATAAGAACAACCAAATCACCACATATTCCAACATGGTGGGCACCACTTTCCCCTACACGGAGTCGAACAACGATGTGACACAAAACTTCCTGGAGCAAACCGTCCAATTCGACTGGACACGGCCTTTCGCCAAGTACCACAAACTGGAAACGGGCTTGAAATACATCAACCGCAGCAATAAGAGCCACTCCATTTTCGAGTACACCGGCTACCCTGAGGGCAATAGCGACAACCGCTTCAACCACCTCACACAAGTGGCTGCCGCCTACTTGAGCTACACCTTCCACCGCGGCAACTGGGCAGCACGCGCCGGACTTCGCTACGAGTTCAGTCACCTGAGCGCCAAATTCCCCGACGGCGACCAGAAGAATTTTGGCAGCGACCTCAGCGATTGGGTGCCATCGGCAAGTCTGCAATATCAATTCAACACGTTCAACACGCTGAAACTCTCGTTCAGCACCAACATCAACCGTCCCGGCATCTCATACCTCAACCCTGCCGTGGTGGTAACCCCCGAAACGAAGTCGTTCGGCAACAGTGCCCTCAAAAGCGTGCACAACTACGCTTGGCAGCTCAACTATATGCACATCGGACAAGCGTTCACATTCAGCGTTACGCCCAACTTCAACATCTGCACCAACGGCATCACCACCAAGCAGTGGGCAGAGGGCAACGTGACCAACACCACCTACGTGAACGGTTTGTTTATGCGCTATGTAGGCATCTTTGGCTACTGCCAATATAATAATGTGAAACTCGGCACAAGCGTGATGGTGAACGGTGGCATCGGCTACGACTACTGCAAAAGCGACGATCTGGGCATTCGCAACTATGGCACCGTGATCAACTTCTACACCTATATCACGCAACGCCTGCCAGGCAACATTCGTCTGGGCGTGAACGTGGGCTGCTACGGCGGCAATCCTGAAGGGCTCTACGGCAAAAGCAGCCGCGCATGGTTCCACGGATTCAGCCTCCAACGCTCATTCCTCAAGGAAGACCGCCTGACCATCTCTATCCGTGCCAACAGCCCATTAAAGAAATACGGCACTTGGAGCCAACGCACCATCAACGGCAACTACAGCGGCTACAGCAATTCACGCTTCTACAACCGCGATTACGGCATCGCCATCTCTTACCGCTTCGGCTCACTCAAAGCCCAAGTGAAAAAAACCAACACCACCATCTCCAACACCGACATGGTAGGAGGCTCCTCCAAATCCCCCACCAAATAATCCCCCACCACCCACAAAAAACACCATCAAAGCACCATCAAAAAACCGTCCCTTTGAGATGTCTTTGAGATGCGTAACATTAACATTAAACACTTATGAAACGAGCAATTACAATTATACTGTTGGCGATGGCACTTGCGTGCATTCAAGCATATGCATATAACGTTACTGGCCGAGTTGTTGATGACAAGGATAAGCAGCCACTTCCTGGTGTTTCTATCAAAGTGTGCTTAGGTACACAAGATTCAGCATTTTTATACACTGCCACAAATCAGGAAGGAAGATTTGTTGTAAAGAATATTCACAACAAAGGCAATGTCACTGTCACACTGTCATGCGTGAGTTATTCCCCCGTCACTATAGAATTAAAAGACAACAGCAAGTCGGTGGATTTAGGTGATGTACTGATGACCGGGAAAGTCAACAGTCTCGACGAAGTGGTGGTCACTGCACAAGAAACCATCGAGAAATATGACCGCACTCTTGTTTTCCCAACAGCAGAAGATCGCAAAATATCTTCCGACGTAATCGGTTTGCTAAACAACATGAGAGCCAAATTGCCGGGAATAGACGTGAATGAGTTTACGCGCACCATTAGTATTGATGGAAAAGAGCCTGTTTATCAGATTAATGGCAAAGTAGAGCCACTGTCTAAAATTCGCATGATCAACAAAAACCGAATATTGCGCATTGAGTACAAAAATCAAGCGGACATCAGGTTTTCAAACGATGGAACAAATGGTGGCGTGATAAATTTTATCTTGAAAGAAAACTTTGACGGCGGTAGCCTGCACACTCGTGCCGGTGTTACGGTGACTACACCGAGAATGAATAGTGAAGTTGGATTCACTTATAACACCAAGCGCTCGGAATGGTCGCTTAATTATGACAACGTGTGGAGGAAAAGCACGAAGCAATACACCGACAATTACGAGTCATACATAGGGAAAGACTATGAAATAGAACGACAGCAAATAGGTCTTCCGTCATTATTTAAAGACTTTGACAACAACCTTTCACTGGGCTTCACCTACAAGCACAACCGAAACACTACATTCGCAACAAATTTTGGTATGCGCTATCACAATGTGGACGCAAGCGATGAGTACAGAATGCGACAAATTAAAGATGAACAGACATCGGAATACACCAAAATAAACACTCGTGACTCTAAGACCCTTGACCCAACTTTGAATTTGTATTTTAATAAAAATTCAGGGAAGCATACTGTGGAATTTGATTTAACAGGTGCATACTCGTCGGGCGACTATTCAAGAGGTATGAACTATATTTATACACCTGACGAGCAATACATTCAGAACAACAAGACTGATAACAAAAGTTACTTGGCAAGTTCAGAGGTGCTTTATTCGTATGATTTTAAGCATTTTACCACAAAATTCGGATTAAACTATTCCTACAATTACGTGACAAACGGTTATTCCGAAAGCGAGAAAGAAATCAACAACACTTTAGCAAAGCACAAACTGTATGTATATGGTAACATTGGCGGAAGACTGGGCAAATTAAACTACACAATCGGTGTGGGCGGAAGATTCGAGGCCATTTCGAATGACGACAAGTCCATGCACAGCATGAGACCTAACGTGTTCGCATCGATTAGTCACCCTGTACTGAAAAGAGCAGTTGTAAGTTTGAATTACACTTATATGCCTTCGTTACCATCGTTGTTCAATTTCTCTGAAGTGATGCAAACCATCGATGATATTTCACTGCAAACCGGCAATCTGAACATTAAGCCCTCGGAGTTCCATAACACTAAACTATCATTACGCAGTATGATATGGAAATTGAATGCAAGCCTCTCGGCTGAGTATTCAAGAACCTCAAAGCCACTTGTCAATGTTTGGGAATACGACTCTGACCCTGAGAGCAAATATTACAACAAGTTTATAAGTAGGACAGGGAATGGGAAATTTCAAGACTGCATTAACCTTCAAATGGATATAGCCACACAGCGATTTTTTAACTGCTTTGCCTTATTTGGACAATTCGGTTGGAACAGGTACTGCATTTCAGGCTTGGGGGAATATAAATATACGCTCAGCAAATTATATGCGTCGTTAGGGCTGAACGCTGCAATTAAAAACGTGAGCATAATTACAAGATACGATATACTTCCAAGGTACAGTATTAGTGGCCTTTCAGTCTCCAGCAACTCTGGCAGCTTCTATATGGGAGTTAATTGGAGATATAAAAATGTTTCTGCTGGAGTTATGGCAGGAAACCTATTTACATCTAAAGCTAATCGGGTTAAAACCACCTATATTTCTTCTATAAGACCAATGACTCAAGAATACTACATCAAAGACTTCTCGAATATGGTGGAACTGACATTTCAATACAACATTGATTTTGGAAAGCGATATGGAAGAACCAATCGTTCTTTGTTCGGAGAAAAAATTGACAGAGGCGTAAATAATGTGTATTAAAGAATAAAGACTTGAAAGGGGACATGAATACAAGGCATTTTAAAGCCTTTTGGCAGATGGAAAGTACAAACCAAAGGGACGGTTCTTTTCATACCAAAGGGACGGTTCTTTTGGTTTGTTTTAGTCTGCGTTTGCCGAATTATTCTTTACAACCACTAATTGCCATCACACAAATCCACAAATAATTTCACGAGAAAAGCACAGCGACCAAAAGAACCGTCCCTTTGGTTGGTGGCGGGTGGATTTTTGGGGATTTTTTGGGAGATTAATAAAAAAGTGATAACTTTGCGGTATTGAAAACTTTTGCATAGGGTTTCTGCGCCTCGCGGTGCAGAATTAAAAGGGAATCAGGTGCGAATCCTGAACAGTACCCGCTGCTGTAAGTCCCACACTAAATCCGACGCATCGGCTTACACATTGCCACTGGTTGTATCTCTCTTAAAAAGGCTACATCACATTATCCGGGAAGGCGTGAGCACGATGGGGACGAGTCAGAAGACCTGCCCACATTGCAAGCCTACAGCTGCCGAGAGGCATCATTGCCCCTATTCGGCGCAGAGCAAGGTTCACGTGGCATTTGAACCGTAGTGCAAACATTACATAATAGAATGTGATGATGTGGTGTAGCTTATTTCCACCATTTATTGCTTTTTTATCAGCACTTCCGCTAAAATGCTATCGTTGTGCCCCATCGCTCGCTGATGTGGCTGTGGCTTCTGTTTTCGCCGACCTCGGTGAAGTTGGTGCCCCATGAATGGCTATGCCCCGATGGTCTCATTAATTTAGGATTATATATTTCTTAATATTAATTTTTTATGAGACGTTTTTTTAATTTTCAACTGATTTGTGTTCTGACCATGATGCTGCTTGGCGGCGTTGTGGCTCCCACTGCTCAGGCTGAAGGCAAGAGGAAGGCGTGGAGCGCTGCCGATGGCGCGTTCTACCTAAAGACTTACGACGGTCTTGAGACTTACGAAGTGGACGGAACCATCACCTTCAAAGCAGTGGCAGATGGCAAGACCATCCCAACCTATCGCGACTGTGGCGTGGTGTTCGCACCAAAGAATGAAGGCGACAAGATTCAAATCACAGTGAACAGTGTGGACCTCAGCGGTCCGAACTATCTGCTGATGTACGATGGCGCGATTGAGAAAATCGGCTCTGGCGCATCATCTGATGGCAAACAATCGAGCTACCTGCCAGGTGGCTGGGTGAAGAAGTATGTGACCGGCACCGACGGCGACACCTACACCTCTACCGCCGAAGACGGCAAAATCTCGTTTGGTTTCCACAGCACCAGTCCGGGCTCCAACACGGGCTTCAACATCACCGTCACCGCTCTCCCTTCAAAGGACATGGAATTGAAGGGCGTGAGCCTCGCAAGCAATGAGGCTACAGTGTACCGCGGTGCGAAAAACCAGATGCTCATGACGCTCGACGTGCTTACCGAAGGCGGTAAGAACGCGTTCAACGTTGATGAACTGAAAATTGCTACCAGCGCACTCAGCGGCACCAACCAGGTGAGCAACGTGCGCCTCTACAATGGCACAAAAATCACCGCCGATGGCGCTTTGGCTACTGCCGCTGCACTTGGCGATGAACTCGTGGCCACTAATGTGGCATTGAAGAGCGGCCACAACATCTTCTCGGTTGTAGCCGACATTCTCCCCGATGCAAAGGGCTCCATTCCCGGCATCAGCGTGACCAGCATCAAGGTGAACGGCGCTGCGCAAACGCTCGAAACCAGCACCTCGGCACCTGTGACTGTGAGCAACGACATTCTGATGACCACAGACCCTACCACTTTCACCATTAGCGACGACGCCAAATTCTACGACGATGGTGGTAAAGACGGTAAAATCTCTGAAAAGTTCAACGGCACCATCACTTTCGTGCCTGCCACAGCAGGACAGAAGATTAAAGTGGATTTCTCGAAACTCGCTATCTTCAACACCTCATCTGTGGGCTATAACGATGTATTCAAGTTCTACAACGGCCGCACAGCCGACGACACCAACCTCATCACCACCCTTTTGAAGAAGGCTAAGGTGGTGAAATCTTCCGCCGACGACGGCTCGATGACCATCACCCTGAGCAGCACCACTGGCGTGCCAGCCGACGGTTGGGAAGCTGTGGTATCACAATTCCTGCCAGGCAACATGGTATTCAAGAGTGTGAGTGCAACTGCCGCAAGCACCGAAACTGTGGCTGCGGGCGAAAAAGCCGCGCAAATGCTTATCGTTGACGTGCTGACCGACAACCAAAGCAACCCTCTATCGGTAACCAACTTCAACCTCACTTCAAGCGATGTGAAAAACATTGAGAAGGTGAGCGTTTACAGCCTTGGCGACAACACCGAATTTAAGACCTCTGCCCCATTTGGCGAAGCCACAGTGGAAAGCGGCAACATTGCCGTGAACGGCAACCTCAACTTGATTGAAGGCCACAACTACTTTGCAGTGGTGGCACAAGTGAAGCCTGATGCAAAGAATGGCGAAACCATCGCTTTGAGCCTCGCTGGCGCAACTGTGGCTGGCGAGAGCAAAACCGTGGCAGAGAATGTGGCTCAACGCACCATCGCCAACGTGTGCCGCGCCACTAAGGGCAGCCACAGCCACATCATCTACGACACTTGGAAGTTCAGCGACACCAAATCGACCATCTACCCTTCTAAATACGAAGCCGAGAATGCCGACTACATCGTGACTTTCACCCCTGCCGAAGAAGGCACTGTGGCTCAACTCGATTTCAGCAAATTCGACATTTACTACAGTTCAGGCAGTTACGGTGTGAAAGCCGTGTTTGAGGTTTACAGCGGCACCAGCACTGCTGCCGAAAACCTGCTCTGGAAACTCGACGACGCCAAGAACTCCGACAAGGGTCCTGGCAAGACTCTCCGCTCTACAGCAGCCGATGGCTCAATCACCATCAAGTTCAACCCCAACACAATGACCAGCGGCTACACCGGCACCGGTTGGGAGGCCACCGTGGCTCCTTTCAAGAATCACGACATGACCATCGACAAGGTGACAGTGAACCAAACAAGCACCGACATCGTGCCTGTGGGCTCTGCCGACGCTGGTATCATCGACTTTGAAGTGACCACCTCTGGCACTCTCACCAAATCGACCATGAGCGAAATCAACCTCGACCTCAAGGGCTGCGAACAAGCAGTGAGCAAGGTGAGCGTGTATTACAACACCGAAAACGACGCTGCCACCGCTGTGGCATTCGGCACTGTTGAAAATCATGCCGCCACCGCTACCGTGAGCGGCGAACGCGAACTGGTGGAAGGCGCTAACTACTTCTGGGTAAGATACGACGTGAAAAACGATGCCACATCGGGCACCCTGCTCGACGCGAAACTCGTGAGCCTCAAAACCACCGACGGCAACACCTTGGCAGTAACCGACGGCGACCCTGAAGGCGCACGCGAGGCACAAAACATCGTGAACATGGCTCCCGACACCACCGTTATCACCGTTATGAACCCAACCATGTTCTACGACGATGGTGGCAAGGACAACCCTGTGACCGTGAAGTTCAAGGGCGTGACCATCTTCAAACCTGGCAAGGAAAATTGCGCTATCAAGATTGAACCTATCAAGTTCTCTACTGGTAGCGGTAAATTCTACATCTACAATGGCGAGGGCGTTAACGCTGACAACCTCGTAGGCTCATACAATTATGTGGGCGCACCTCCAACCTACATCTCTAAGGCCGCCGACGGTGCTTTGACCATCAAATTCGACGGTCCTACATCCACCTACACCGAGTACGATGGCTTTGAAATACAAGTTTCACTCCACGAACTCACTCCATTCGTGGTCGATGGCATCGAGGCTTCCGCTCCACGCACCGACGACGTGACACGTGGCGCAAGCAACGCTCCAATGCAGAAGATTGCTGTGAACGTGGGTGGCGACCGTGGCACACTCAAGCTCAACAATATCTCGTTTAAGGCTGATGGCACCACCAACGTAGCCGACATCACCACCGCACGCCTCTACTACACTGGCACTGCCAACGCATTCAGCACCGACAACTGCATTGCTACGCTCAACAGTGTTTCGGCTACCGAAGCCAACGTATTCACCGCCGCAAGCGATGTGGAAATCACCGATTTCGGCACATACTACTTCTGGATTGCCTACGACATCGCCGCTGAAGCACAAGCAGGCAATAAGGTGGCGGCACAAGCCACAAGCGTGAATGTGGACGCCAACAGCGTGGCAACCACTGGCAACGCCACTACCCGCACCATCAAGGCTGGTATGAAGGGCGTTTACACCATCGGTGCTTCTGAGGGTGCAAACTATCCTACCATCGCCGCCGCTACCGAGGCTCTGAAGGCCAACGGTGTGGAAGGTGCTGTGACCATGCAAATCGAAAACGGCACCTACAACGAGAATGTGCGCATCACCAAAATTGATGGCACAAGCGAAACCAACACCATCACATTTGAAGGCAAGAGCGGCAACCGCGCCGATGTCACTATCGTAGGTGGCGGTTACAGCGAGCCTGCCTACGGCAGCCACAAGGAAGGTTTGTTCTATATCGACAGCACTTCTTATGTGACCGTTAAAAACCTCTCTATCGTGCCTTGCACTCAAACTTACCCAAGCGCTATCCACGTCTACAACCAAAGCCGTCACGTGACCATCGACAATGTGTATGTGAAGGCCGACCTTGTGACCTCTGGATACAGCGGCATGTACTTGGTGCAAACCGAATCAAAGGACGAAGAGGGCAAGAACAACGACTACCTCACCGTATCGAACTGTGAGTTCTACGGTGGCTACATGGCTCTCCGCATTGGCGGCACCTCTTATGTGAGACTCACTCACGAAAAGGGTGCTAAGGTGATTAATAACATCATCAACGAGCCTGGCAGCAAGGGCATCTACTTCGCCGACGAAAACGACGGCACCATCGAGGGCAACACTATCTTCCAAAGCACATCAGCCCGCACCAGTTACTGGGGTATGGACTTGATGCGTGTGCGTGGCAATATGGTGATTCGCAACAATAAGATTACCAACACCCACAGTTATTACAGTGGCGGTATCTGTCTCCGCACCACTTGCTACGGTAATGAAGATCAGCCAATCCTCGTTTACAACAACAGCATCAATATCACCAACTCTCCTTCAGCAAGTTCGTCGGGTATCCAAATCACTGCCGACAACAAGAACATTCACGTTTACTACAACACAGTGCGTATCGGCGGCACAAACGGCTACTGCTACTACACTGCACGCGTGAGCAGCGATGAGGCTTACACCAACATCGTGCTGAAGAACAACTTGCTGCAAAACACCACCGCCGGTCCTACAATGTTTATCTACAACGAGAACTATGCGAAGCGTGTGAAATTCAGCCACAACGCTATGCTTGGTGGCGAAGGCAAGATTATGAAAGATGCCGACATCGAGGCATTTAACACCCTCATTGGCGACCAAACCAACTTCGTGGAAGCCGCCAACTTCGTGAGCGAAACCGACCTCCAACTCTTGAGTGCAGGCAACCTTTGCGCTGGCGCTCCAATCGAAGGCATCACTACCGACATCAAGGGCGCACCCCGCAGTGCCGTGACTCCAACTATCGGTGCCTACGAATACAAGGACATCGAGGTGGTGACTCCTGAAATCGCCGAGGGCTACCCAGTGGTGGCAAACATCGGCGAAACCTCTGCCGACGTAAAGACCAAGTGGAACGTGAGCGGCAAACTCTACGCTAAGGTTGAAAAGGTGGTGGCACAAAGCGAAGCCGCACCTGCCCGCAAGGCTGCACGCCTCGCCAAGAAGGTGATTAGCGCCGACGATTTGCTCACCGCCACTCCTAAAAATGTGAGCGCAGATGAAGAGGTGAGCACCTCATTCACCGACCTCGAACCAGGCTGCAAATATCAGGCTTACTTCTTGCTCGAAAGTGCTATCGACGGTGCGAAGAGCGAGGTGGTGACATCTGAAGAGTTTACCACTCTCCGCCACTTCGACCCTCTCACCCTCGCATTCGACAACGACAACGTGCGCATCAACAGTGGTGCAACAGCCACCATCACTGCCTCAGTGGCAGGTGGTGAAGCCCCCTACACTTACGAATGGCGCGACCAGATGAATCAGGTGGTTTCTACCGAGGCTACTCTCAATGTGGCTCCTGCCCACACTTATGGCTACCGCCTCACCGTGAAGAGCACCGACGGTCAGACCGCTACCGCCAAGACCAAGGTGCTTGTGACTGGCGAAACCGTGGCTGCCACATTCGACGACAACTACCTCGCTGAAAACACCCACTTCTCTGGCGACACCGACGACGATATGTTCTACAGCGGTTCGTTCTCGTTCGAAGTTGCCAACATGGACAGCTGGTGGTATGGTTTTGGTATGAGCAACTGCACTTCTACCGAATTTAAGTCGCTCGACGACCAATTCAATTCATCTGTGGGCAGTGGCGTGGACGGCTCAAGCAACTACTGCGTGGCTTACCCAAGCGGCACCGATGTGACCGTGACAAGCAACGAGGATGGCGACATCATCAGCGGTGCATTTATCACCAACAATGCCTACGCTTACAGCAGCATGACTAAAGGCGACTATCTCGCCAAGAAGTTTGCCAAGGGCGACTGGTTCAAACTTACCGTATCGGGCAAGACTGCTACCGGCACCAACACCCTCGACTTCTACCTCAGCGACTTCAGAAGCGAAAACGAGGCTGACCACTACATCCTCAACACTTGGCAATGGCTCGACTTGCGTTCACTCGGCAAGGTACAAAGCCTGTCGTTCACTTTCACAAGTAGCGACACTGGCAAGTATGGCATGAACACTCCAGCCTACTTCTGTATGGACAACCTGGGCGGCGTTCGTCCCGAAACCGAAGCAGAGCGCAACGTGCGCGTAGGTGATTCCAACATCACCCTCGCCGACCTGTTCAACCTCGAAAGCGATGGAGCAACTGTGAAATATGCACTTGAGGAAGTATCAACCGATGGCAACATCACTGCCGCTATCGATGGCGACGCAATCAGTGTCAACGCAGCAGCAGGGGCCAAGAAGGTGGTTGTGGTAAGCGCTACACAAAAGGGCAAGACCCAATACGTGCGCCTCACCATCAACGTTGATGCAAGCACTTATGTTGGCGATGTAATCAACCCTAACGCAAAGGTGAGCGTGAACGGCAACACCATCAAGGTGAGCGGAGCCAAGAGCGTGAACGTGTACAGCACCACCGGCGCATTGATTAGCGCAGGTGCCGACACTATCGACGTGGTGGCTGGTGTTTACCTCGTGGTAGCCGACGGCATCACCCACAAAGTGCTCGTTAAATAATACAGTCCACAAGGCAACATAGCCAAAATTCTCTTTTAAATTCTTTCCCTGAGAGCGCCGACGAATATTATCTTCGCCGACGCTCTCCTTTTATTTTACAATCGCTTGATAAATTAATGGGTAATACGTATTTTTGCACAAACAAAATATACATTGCATCATGAAGAAATTATTAAATGTGGCATTGCTGATGGTGATGGGCAGCTTCATCGCCACCTCATGCAGCGACGATGCCGACCGCCGTCGCGCCTATGTGGAAAACAACACACAAGACACCCTTGTGCTATATCTGCAAAGTGGACAGAAATACTCCGAACTGCACCCCGATTTCACCACAGTTTTCCCACCATCGGAAATAGTGGAAATGCCATTTTTCGTGCCAATCAACGGCCTACCCTCCTACCAGCTCGACGAAGACCGCGAAAAGGTGGTGTTCAAAACCAAAGACGGCTCCAAAGTGGTAAACAAAGACTACCACCACGGCAACAGCTTCGTTTACGGCAAGCGCCACGACCTCGAAGGCTACTTCTTCATCATCGAAGAATCCGACCTACAATAAGATTAGAAATTAGAGGTTAGAAATTAGAAATTAGATTTTTTTGAAGTCAAGAGATTCAGAGTGCTCCGAGTGCTCTAAGTGCTCCATTCACTTAAATGAGAGTGCTAAAAAATAAGCAGAAGCGGGCTATAGGGCTCGCTTCTGCTGTATGGGGGAGGGAAAATTTGGGTTATTCGCTTGAAAGTCCCATATCACGCACGATCTGCTTGACGACCTCAACTTTCACGGTGGAAGCATCTTCTTTATCATAAATAAGAAGGAACACTACTTGCCCATTCTTCACATCGGTGAGAATGTTGAAAGTGACAACCCTTGCACCCCCCGACTTTCCTTTTCCTTTTGACTTAATAGCCATACGGATTTTACGAATATCCTTAGTAATCTCATCGCCCTGCAATGGATTTTCCTTTATGCTTTCCAAGAAGTCTTTGTAGTCTTGCTTGAAACTTGGATATTTTTTGGAAAGACGCTTCGCCTCTTTTGCGAAGTCTTCAGTAACGGAAACTGTAATATTACAATTCATCAAGCAAACTTTCTGCTGATTGGAGAACACGCTTCCCTGCAATTGCCTCTTTCACTTCTGCCAAGGCATTTCGAAGATCCTTTACCAAATCACGAGGGGTTTCTATCGTTTCGCTATCCATTTCGGGAAATATACGGAATTTACCTGCACGCGATTTCAGTACAACGTGCTCACCCGATTTAACCATATTCAGGTATTTAGTCTGATTGGTGCGAAAATCTCTTGTGCTAATCACTATCATAATTCATTCATTTTATGGTTTCGCCACAAAGATACATATTTTTTTTGAATTGGTTACCAAATAAGCGAATTTGGTTACCAAACTTTGCTAAAAAAAAGGCAATGATATACAAGTTGTCCCGAAGAAGATGCGATGAAATTCCGTTAGGAATTTGATGTGTGTAGGCAGGTATGCAGAAAAGATGTAATGGAGCGAAGCGAAATGGAATCTTTTCGAAATGCCTGCAATAGATTTGTCTGTATTGTGCATTCCAGCGGAATGCGACAACATCAAATTGCCCATTGAATGCGAAATCGCATCCCGCTGGGATGCGTATTTGTTATGCGATATTTGCAGGCATTTCGCTTCGGTTATGCTCCATTTCGCTTCGCTCATTTCGCATAACCTTCGCTGCATACCTGCCTACGCACATCTAATCCCTACGGGATTTTTTTCAATCATTCCTAAATAATCACAGGGACAACTTGTATAATCATTTCTAAAAAATAAGCAGAAGCGGGCTGTGGGGCTCGCTTCTGCTGTATGTGTGGGGATTGGATTATTTGCTTTTATTTCACTTCCCAGGTGTCGCCGGAGAGGATCATGTCGTGGAGGCAAGTGAAGCCCTTCTTTGCTTTCACTTCTGCCACTTGCTCTGCTACGGCAGTGTCGTAGTTAGGAGCGTCCACTTCACGAATCACACCGATTGCCAATGGCAGGTCGTGGCCGTCCATCATGGCGAGTTGCTGGTGGAGGAAGTTGCTCTCGCAGTGTGCGTCGTGCACGAGCACATCGTCGATGGTGTAGCCATCTTCACCGATGGTCACAGCCTTCAAGCCAAAGCCGTCTTGCACAAGACCCTTGTTCTTTTCGGCGCCGAAAATCATCTTTTCGCCATGCACGAGGTGGATAGTGCGGTCGGCACGAGTGGCACGGTCGGTGATATAGTTGTGGATACCATTGTTGAAAATCATACAGTTCTGGAGCAGTTCCACAATAGAAAGACCCTTGTGCTTAGCAGCGGCAAGCATCACTTCTTGTGAAATTTTCAATTCCACGTCGATACTACGGGCGAAGAATGTGCCACGAGCACCGAAAGCGAGTTCGGCAGGAATGAATGGATCTTCAGTGGTGCCGTAAGGTGATGATTTCGACACGAAGCCACGGTCGCTGGTAGGAGAATATTGACCCTTAGTCAGACCGTAAATCTTATTGTTGAGCAACAGGAGGTTGAGGTCCACATTGCGGCGCACCTCGTGAATGAAATGGTTACCACCGATAGCCAAGCCATCGCCGTCGCCACACACTTGCCACACTGTCATATCAGGGTTGGCAACCTTGAAACCAGTGGCTACAGCACCGCCACGACCGTGAATGGTGTGGAAGCCGTAGGTGTTCATGTAGTAAGGCAGACGACTTGAGCAGCCGATACCTGAAATCACTGCTGTTTTATAAGGTGGCACACCGAGTTCAGCCATAGCCTTGTGAAGCACATTGAGCACAGCGTGGTCGCCACAACCAGGACACCAGCGAACTGGTTGCTGATTCTTATAGTCCTTTGCTTGATATTGTTGCATGTTATTGTTCTCTTCCATGATTATTTGCCCTCCATAATTTTGTTCACGCCTTCAACGATTTCGTGTACGAGGAATGGTTGACCTTCCACCTTGTTGATACGCTTGATGTTAAGACTTGGGTTAAGACCTTGCAGATAGTTGGCGAACTGACCGTTGTTGAGTTCGGCAACGATTACTGTCTTGTATTTGCCCAGCACTTCTGCGGTGTTCTTGGGCAGAGGGTTGATGTAGCGGAATTGTGCGAAGTCCACCTTCTTGCCTGCTGCGTTGAGTTCTTCGAAGGCGGTGTAGATGTGGCCGTAAGTGCCACCCCAGCCCACGATAATGGTGTCGGCATCGTCACATTCGCTCTTCACTTCGAGCATAGGAATGTGGTTGGCCACGTTAGCCACCTTTTGAGCGCGGGCAGCCACCATGCGAGCGTGGTTTTCTGGGTTGTTGCTCAGCACGCCGGTTTCGTAGTCTTTTTCAAGACCACCCACACGGTGCTCGAAACCTTCGGTGCCAGGGATAGCCCAGTAGCGAACGAGTTCTTCGTTGCGCATATATGGTTTCCACTCGCCCTTCATGTCTTCGGTCACGAAGTTAGGCTTAATTTCTGGATATTCGTCGTTTTCTGGCACACGCCATGCGCTTGAGCCGTTGGCGATAAACGCGTCGGTGAGCAGAATCACAGGAGTCATGTGTTCGAGAGCGATGCGGCCAGCCTCGAATGCCATCTTGAAGCAGTCGGTTGGTGAGAGTGCGCTCAACACCACGAGTGGACATTCACCGCTGCGGCCATAAAGTGCCTGATTGAGGTCGGTTTGCTCAGTCTTGGTTGGCAGACCGGTAGATGGGCCACCGCGTTGCACGTCGATAACCACCAATGGCAATTCTGCCATCACTGCCAAGCCGATAGCCTCGCTCTTCAGAGCCAAGCCAGGACCAGAGGTGCTGGTAACTGCGAGGTTGCCTGCAAAACTTGCACCGATAGCAGAGCATACGCCAGCAATCTCATCTTCCATCTGAATAGCCTTCACACCGAGGTCGCGGCGCTTTGCCAATTCGTGGAGAATGTCGGTAGCAGGAGTGATAGGATAACTGCCGAGGAACAGAGGACGGCCGCTCTTTTCGCTTGCCATAATCAAGCCCCAAGCAGTGGCCTTGTTACCGTTCACGTCGGTATATATGCCTGGACGCAAATCCTCAGTTTCGATACGATAAGTAGAAACGGAAGCGTGGATGTTGTGACCATAATCGAAGCCACCACGCACCACCTTCGCATTAGCCTCGTAAACGGCAGGCTTCTTAGCGAATTTGTGTTCGAGGAAGTGGAGAGCACCGTCGATAGGAGTGTTGAACAACCAACAAACCAAACCGAGCGCAAACATATTGCGACACTTCATTTGGCTCTTGAAGTCCATGCCACTGTCGGCAAGGGCAGCTTTCACCATCGAGGTCATAGGCACTTCCACCACTTGGGCCTTCAAACCGATCTCCTTGTAAGGATCATCAGTCTTAAAGAGGGCTTTCTCGAGGTCGATCTTCTTGAAAGAGTCGATATCAACGATAGCCACACCATTGGGTTTGAGGAACTTTGCGTTTTGCTTAAGAGCTGCTGGATTCATTGAAATCAGCACATCACATTCATCACCAGGAGTGTGAACACCGAGTCCCACATGAACTTGGAAACCAGAAACGCCATTGAGCGAACCTTGAGGAGCGCGCACTTCTGCTGGATAGTCGGGGAAAGTGGAGATTTGGTCGCCACGCTCTGCCGAAATATTGCTGAAGATGTTACCAGCCAGCTGCATACCGTCGCCAGAGTCTCCCGAAAAGCGTACTACGATGCTTTGACGGAAAAGAATGTTGGTTTTGTCTAACATTGCTGTTGATTTGTTGTTGTAATTTTACCCAATTCAGCGGTGAAAGAAAAAAGACACTATGGAGAGTGAGACCATGTTGGTCTTTCCTGCGCCAGAGAATATGGGCGTAATGTATTAATATAATTTAATGTTAATAGTCGGCACGTTGGAGTCAGCACACCTTATCATAAAGATGCCATCGTCTAACCCGATGCAAAGTTACATCTTTCAATCGCAATAAAAAAATTTAGTGGTATTAGTTTGCTTAAATGGTGTTTATAAATCATAATTTGTGTTAATTATCACACTTATTACATTCATTCCCAATCGCTTACGCATATTCTCCAACTATTTTAGATAATAAAGTAATACGCCCGAACTTTTTTTCACATGAATGCAACTTTTGGCACAGTTATTGCGTCTAATACATAAGAAGTGCGTTGGAAATACCACCGTCACGAACAAGAAAACAAAAACATTCATCATTATGACTTACTCAGGAAAAAGACTCTACAGATCAAACACCGAGAAAACGATAGCAGGCGTGCTGGGCGGCATTGCCGAATACTTCGACATCGACCCCACTTTGGTGCGCTTGGGCTATGTGCTGCTCTCGCTGTTTTCTGCGGCTTTCCCAGGTGTGCTGGGCTACATCATCATGTGGATTGTGATGCCACAAAAGCCCTTCGACGGCCCCTACCCAAACCAGCCTCCCCGCTTTCAGTAAACCGTGCCCCTCCTTCGGCTACGCAAAAACCATAGAATAAGGGCAAAATATGCGCTCTGAGAGGGCAAAAAGCGTCCAAAAGAGGGCGATGTGCATTTTTTTTGCAAAAAAGAAGCGAAAAATTTGCAAGATTGATTGATTTTGCCGTATCTTTGCATCGCTAAAAGCAACTGGTGCGTTAGTTCAGTTGGTTAGAATGCCTGCCTGTCACGCAGGAGGTCGCTGGTTCGAGTCCTGTACGCACCGCAAAACCCGGAAGCAATCCCGCTCCCGGGTTTTTTGTTTATCCCTAAGTTTATCCCTATTCTTAAATTCAAAATCTCAAAAATCCGAAAGTCTCAAAACGATAACGGCTCAGTGGAAAAATACTGGGGGGAAGTTTCAGTTTTGTTAATCATTTTCGTTAACTTCGTGGCATGGACACT
>OIXU01000162.1_pt1 | contig 23115 bp, 26 predicted proteins | sample 1587921 | NCBI WGS metagenome assembly OIXU01 (sample SAMN03283238) | human gut metagenome | biome: human-associated habitat; material: feces | host: Homo sapiens | place: Peru | collected 2012
ACACAGTGCCAGCAGGGCGAAAAATAAAGAAAGTAAATGCTTTTTCATATTCACAAAATGTTTTAAAATTATTAGTTCTTTGATTAGTCGCAAAAGGGATTTTGATAACTCTCTATTCATAAAAAATAGTTTTTCATAAGAGCACAACTACCCCATTCCCCACAAAGTTACACAAAATTTTCAAAAATCAGAAAAAATGCTCACACAGATTCAACAGATTCAACAAAAAAAGTCTGCGAGACTACGAAATCTTGAAATCTCGAAATCTCGAAAATTCGAAGAATCGAAGAATCGAAAAATCTAATTTCTAACATCTAATTTCTAAAATTTATATTTTTTCTTGCGTGATTCAGATTTTATGTATATATTTGCATCAGAATTACATTTATATTCATTTTTAAAATTTACAACTATGGACTCTTCTAAGAAATTTCTCCTTCAGGAAAAAGATATTCCCACTGCATGGTACAACGTGATGGCTGACATGAAAAATAAGCCTCGCCCTATGCTTAACCCTGCCAATAAGCAACCCATGAAGGCTGAGGACCTCTATCCTCTGTTCAATAAGGCTTGCTCCGACCAGGAATTCAACACCACCGACCAATGGATTGAAATTCCGGAGGAGGTGCGCGAAATGTATAAGATTTGGCGCCCTACCCCACTGGTGAGAGCACGCGGATTGGAGAAACTTCTTGACACGCCTGCACATATCTATTTTAAGAACGAGAGCGTGAGCCCGGTGGGGTCGCATAAGCTCAACTCGGCAATAGCACAAGCCTACTACTGCAAGCAGGAGGGCGTGACGAACATCACCACCGAAACTGGCGCCGGACAATGGGGCGCGGCGCTGTCGCTGGCGGCGAAGCACTTCGGCTTGGCATTGGCTGTGTATATGGTGAAGGTGTCGTATCACCAAAAGCCCTATCGCCGCTCCATTATGCAGACCTACGGCGCAGAGGTGATAGCATCGCCAAGTATGTCAACTCGCGCCGGTAAGGACATTATTACCAACAATCCCAACTATCAAGGTTCGCTCGGCACCGCCATTTCGGAGGCTGTGGAACTGGCGCGCACCACGCCCAACTGCAAGTATGTGCTTGGCTCGGTGCTCAACCATGTGGGACTCCACCAAACCGTGATTGGCTTGGAGGCGGAGAAGCAGATGGAAATGGCTGGCGAATATCCCGATGTGGTGATTGGATGCTTTGGCGGTGGCAGCAATTTTTCGGGCATTTCGTTCCCATTTATGCGCCACAACCTGAGCGGTGAGCGCAACACTCGCTTCATTGCCGCCGAACCTGCATCTTGCCCTAAACTCACTCGTGGCAAATTCCAATACGACTTCGGCGACGAGGCTGGCTACACGCCGCTGATTCCGATGTACACGCTGGGCCATAAGTTTGCCCCTGCGCATATCCACGCTGGAGGTCTGCGCTACCACGGTGCTGGGTCGGTGGTGAGCCAGTTGATGCAAGATGGACTGATGAGCGCGGTGGATATTCAGCAGCTCGACACGTTTAAGGCTGCCACTATGTTTGCCCAAAGCGAGGGCATCATTCCTGCCCCTGAATCGTCGCACGCCATCGCCGCCACCATCGGCGAGGCACTGAAGTGCAAGGAGGAGGGCGTGAGCCGCACCATCCTGTTCAACCTCTCCGGCCATGGCCTCATCGACATGAGTGCCTACGACCAATACCTCCGCGGCGAGCTCACCAACTACGAATACACGCCAGCTCCCACAGATTCCGCTTTGTAAGGGAAAAGCCTCACACAGATCTCACAGATCCCACAGGATTTGCACGCCTGATGCCAAATCTCACAGGCTTCTTAGGGCTCACACAGATTCCACTGATTTTGCGTTGGATAGTGTTAAATCTCACGGATGTGTGGGTGATGGTGAAAAAAACACCGATTTAATCCATTTAAATCCATTAACACCTAAAAAATAAAAATAGGTGAAAATAGGATTTAATGGATTAAATCGGTGTGATTTTTTCAGACCCATTACAGACCCAAGCAGACCCATTACAGACCCTAACAGTCCCCCAAGCAACCCCCGAAAAAGGAGTGTGGAGCATCTGTGAGATTTAACATCAGGCGTGCAAAATCAGTGAGATCTGTGAGATCTGTGTGAGCCTTAAGAAGCCTGTGGGATCTGTGTGAGCCTCGGTGTTAGAGTATCTCGTTGATGAGGGCGGTGACGTCGGTGACGTCAAGGATGCCGTCGGCGTTGATGTCTGCCACTTCGAGGTCGGCGGGGGTGGTGCCGAGAATCATGTTGATGAGGGCGGTCACATCGCTCACGTCAACCTTGCCGTCGCCGTTCACATCGCCAAACTTCATATTCTTGCTGAGCAGGTAGGCAGCCATGCCGTTGCCCGGCACATACAGATACAGCATTGCATCAGTAGCCGAAACTGGCACCGCGGTGCATTGCGCACTCCATGTGTCGCTGTTCACATTGCCCAAACCACGTTTCGGGAAGCACCACATCAACTGATGACCGGCAAACGAAGTGTCGGTGGTGTTCTGCACGAGGTTGAAGTTGAACGAAGAATTGAAGTCGCCACTTGGATAGAGCATATAGTGCGCGCCACCGAGGGTGAACGCCGTGCCACCGTTGCCGTTGGTGCCTTCGGGTGCCATTGGCGAACCAGTGGAGAACGCGCCGTCGATTGCTCCTGTGGCGAAGTTGTAGCGAGTGAAATAGATGCCGCTGCCGTTGATATACACGATGTTCTCGTCTTGCGCATAGAGTTGGGGCGCAATGCCTGATGTGGTGGCATGAGATGGCGCATAACCCTTCATGGTCACGCTCTGCTGCGAGGTGAGTTTGCCACCACGGAACTGCCAACAGAGCAATTTGGTGCTATAGCGAGGACACGCAAACACGCTGAAATCGCCACTCTTCACATCGCCAGCCACAGCGCAGTGGTCGATGCGCGACTCTTCGAGTCCGCTAAAGGTGAGCGATGCCACCTTGGTGAGCGCACCAGTGGTCTTGTCCACACTCAGCAGCACCAGAGGCGTGGTGCCCACATTCAGGGTGAGGTTGCTAATCACAAGGTTGCCGGCGTGGTCGGTCTGCACATCGTTGCAAGGATAGTAAGGCACGGTGGCTTCGTAGCCCAGCGACATACGCTTGATGCGTTCGCCTGTGTCGGCGCTATAGAGATAGAGGTAGGCTGGAGCTGTGGTAGATGCGCTCTCACGGCCCGACACATAGATAGTGTCGCCCACCACCGCGAAGCCACGGTTGAGCTGGCCCTTGTTCTCGAAGGTGATATTGCCATATTCGCTCTTCACCGAGCGCACCCACTTGTTGGTGAGTCGGTAGCCGTTCACGGCATCGTAGGCATTGGCGTCGATGTCTTGCTTCATCACATAGCCCGGCTCCAATTCGCCGATTGGCACCTTAGTGATGGTGAAGCGGCGCACTTCCGAAGCCTGGTCGGAATAATATTTGCGTGAACTCACCACGCGCCAGTAGAACGTGCCCTTGCCGAGCACCGACACCACGCAATTTGCCGAAAGCTGGTTGCCTGCGCTGGCAAAGTCGGTGGTTTCGTAAGCCACATGGGCGAAGTCGGCGGTTTTCGACACTTGCAGTTTGAAACTGTGGGCGGTGACTGGGGTGAACTTAAACACGAAGTCGGCGTCAAACGAAGCGCCATTGGCTGGGCTGACGAGCGCGACAGCCTCGGCAGGTGTGCGGACAGGAGCCTTGAAGGTGGCAGCGTCGCTCCACATCACCAAGCGGTTGGGCTGGAGAGTAGCCACACGCCAGTAGTAGGTTTGACCCGAAGCAAGGTCGCCAAGGTCGATGGAGGTGGTGTTGGAGGTGATTTGCTTTCGCTGAATGAGCACGTTGCCGAAGGAGGCATCGTCGGAAATCTGAAGCTCGTAGGTGGCACCATCGGCAGCCGTCCAAGCAAACTGCTGATTCCAAGTGGCTGCTGCGCCAGCGATTGGCGAAACGAGCGTCACCTTGTCGGCATATTCGGTGGCGAGGTTGTAGAACGCTGGGGCAAACTCATTGTTCCAGCCATCGACCACGCACACGGCATACCAGTAGCCCGACTGGAGCGAGGCATCGAGCTTGAAACTTGGGGTGTAGGTCACGCCCACCAGATAATCGCTCTTGATGCCGTCGAACGCTTGGCTCTGCGCCTCGTCGAGCGTCACGGTCAGTGGCACGGCATACACGGAATAGCGCACGAGTTTCTTGTTCACGCCTGTCCACGAGAGGGTACCACCGCTGTAGGCGAGGTTGGCAGGTGCATCGTAGTTGGTCTTGCTGTGCCAAGGCATGGCAGGCTCCAGCGCCTTGTGTGTAAAAAGCGTTTGGCTCAGATAGTCGGCAAATCCCTTGCAAGTGGGGCCGTCGATATATTTCGCCGAATAGAAATTCACGCCTGGAGCGTTTTGGCGGTTATATTGGCGACTATAGCGAATTTGTTGCAAAATCTCGTCCCAGTCGGCTTTGGTATTGGTCTCTGCCATGAAATAGATGTTGTGGCTCGGATAGTGGTGACGGCCGAAATGCTCGGCGATGTAGCTCCACCAGTTGGTGAGCGGACCGAATGGGTTGGTAACGTGGGTGGTTTTCCAATAGAGCTGTGGCGAGATATAGTCGATTGTGCCTTCTTCGAGCCACGCCAAAGGGTCGCTGTAGATGGTTTTGTATTGCCAGTCGCTGGCGCGGCAATATTCATCCACAGGCACCACGCCATGCTTAGTGGCAGATGTAGAACGCTGACCAGCCACACCAGCAGGACCGATCGAGAATTTCACATAAGGCTTGGTGGCTTGCACCATGTCCCACATGTCTTTCACCATCTGATTCACGTTGGCGCGTCGCCAGTCGCCGATGCTCATACCCGAATTGCTTTGGGTGTAGAGCTGATAGTCGGGGGCAGAGCTGTCTTCGGGAGTGCCGCCGCCTGGGTAGAAATAGTCGTCGAAGATGATGCCGTCGATGTCGTAGTTCTGAATCATTTCCTTGCACACCTTCAGCAAGTGGTCGCGCGAGGCTTTCAGCGCAGGGTTGAACACGATGCGGTTGCCCACCTGCATGAGTATGCCCGAATTTTTCAACTGCTTGTCGATGGCGGTGGTGCAGTCGTTGCCGCTGCTATTGCTGAAGCGATAGGGATTCACCCACGCATTGATTTCCAAACCGCGCTTGTGACACTCCTCAACGGCAAACGCCAGAGGATCCCAACCGGGGTCTTGACCACGAGTGCCTGTCAGATAACTCGACCATGGCTCGTAGCTCGATTTGTAGAGCGCATCAGCCATAGGGCGCACTTGCAGGCACACCGAATTCATGTTGGCTTTTACAAAACCGTCGAGCAAGTCGGTGAGTTGCTTTTTCTGTTTGTTGATGGTGGCGGTGCCAGTGCCACGAGTTTGTGGCCAGTCGATGTTGCTGACTGTGGCAATCCATACCGTTCGCATTTCGCGTTTTTGTGCCTCTTGCGCCCACAGCGTCAGAGCCACAAAAGCCGTAAAGGCTAAAGCGAGTAGTCTTCTTGTCATAATTCTGTATTAAAAGGTTTTAAATAGTAGTATTGTAATTTCACTACAAAGATAATGCAAAATTTAGAAGTTAGAAATTAGAGGATAGATTTTCGATTCTTCGAGATTTCGAATTTTCGGATTTTCGAGATTTCGACTCGTTGACTCGTTGACCTGTTGACCTGTTGACTCGTTGACTCAAAAAAAAAAGAACTTTTTTCATCTTTGATGCAACCTTTTGGGGTATCTTTGTCGTCTAATACATGAACGCCAGCCGAAAGGCGGCTAAAAACGAATATTTTTACACGAACAATTAAAATTCGCTCAATATGAAAAAAATTCTATTAATTCTGGTACTGACGCTCGCAGCGGCACTGCCATCGCAAGCCAGAAAGGCTAACATCAATCGCTCCGGCGATACCACCACCATTGTGATGAATGGCGACACCGTTAGGGTGACCGACGGTGAGGTGAAAAAAACTATCAGTAAGGCTATCAACGACACACTTTGGAGTGAAAAGGCTGAAACTGCCGACGACGACGAAACCTACAACTACATGGCTTTAGATAACGACGCAAGGCTTAAAGAGGCGAGCATGTGGAGTTCTACAGTAAAACAAATTTCTATTTCTATGTGCTTTTGTATCATGGTTGTGGTGTTTTTGAGCCTTTTGTTCTATCTGCTGCACCGCCGCGCAAAATATAGAGTGATAGAGAAGGCTATCGAAAACAATTATCCTCTGCCTCCATCACTGGGCGGAACTCCCACTTACAAGCAGGCACCACAACGCCCCGACGCTTGGCGAAACTACGCTCCACAACAGCAACCACAGCCACAGCCACAACCACAAGCGCAACCACAACCACAACCACAAGCGCAACCACAACCACAACCACAACCACAACCACAGCAGCCACCCTACCAGCAAGGCATGAACGCGCCTATGCTGCCCAATATACCTTACCGCGTGAATTACATGGCGTATAAGAAAAGCTTTGTGCTGGCGTGTGTGGGATTTATGGCGGCTATGTTCTTCGAGTCGGCTGGTGCATCACCTATGGTATTCCTTTCGATGATTGTAGTGCTTCTGGGCCTGGGCAAGGGCTTTGTCATCTACAAGGAGCAAAAGCAAGACCAAGACTACTGGCAATGGCAAATGCAACAGCAGCAACAGCAGCAAGTGCCTCAGCAACCACAACAAAATGCTGAACAGCAACCACATGTGTTCACACCTCCAACAGAGAACAACTAATTCCCCCACCCTACTGTAAGCAATCATAGAGCTACACAATGCTTAGCAAACTCGAAGAAATAAAACTGGTTTCACAATGCGCTTTCGGCGACAACCGTGGCGCATTTGGCAAGCTCGTAGAGGCATACCAGCCCCAGTTGCGCAGATTTCTGCTCAACCTCACTATGGGCGACGAGAACCTCACCGACGACTTGGCACAGGAAACCTTTATCAAAGCCTACACTGGCATTCGTGCCTTTAAGGGGCTGTCGGGCTTTGGCACTTGGCTCTACCGCATTGCCTACAACGAATTCTACAGCGAGAAACGCCGCCGACACGAGGAACATATCGACCAAATTCCAGAATCTATGCAAGATGCCTCGGCACAAGCGAGCATCAGCACCGAAGCGAAAATGGACGTGAAGGCCGCTATGCGAGTGCTCAACCCGGTAGAGCGAACGGTAATCACTCTCTTCTACATCGACGACCTTCCGCTGAAGAAAATCGCTACAATCACACAACTGTCGGAAGGCACCATAAAATCTGCAATCCACCGTGCCAAGACGAAAATGTGTGAAGTAATCAAATATCAGCAATAAAAACATCAGCAAAACAATGAAACGAACCGACGACGACATAAAATTGGCAGAATTGCTAAAGAAAGACGGCTATCAAGCCGACGAAAACGAGTGGTTCACTCCGCGAGTGCTCAACCGTCTGCCCGAAAAGCCACGCTCCAGCAAATGGTTGAAAGTGGCTATCTACGCCGTGGTGATAGCAGGCGTGATTGGGTGCTGGCTGTGGTACCTGCACTCGCGCGACACGAGCGTGATCACCGTGCGCGACCTGCTCACGTTCGCCGGCATGATTTGCGGCACTACGGCTGTGGCATGCATCGCCATCATCGACTTCGTGAAATCAGAATAAGCCACCCACGGCTTCCTGCTTCAATCCCCCCCTGCAGCCTCCCTTTGGCAGCAGGGGGGTCGGCGTGTTCGTTTTTGACATTATTTAGGTGTGGTATGTGAATGGAATTTTGTAACTTTGCATTTTATAATTATTATCACACATCATGATTGAGACTGCATTATATCTTATCCCTGTGCAACTGAGCGATGGCGAGTTGAACTGCGTGCTTCCACAAGCCAATATCGTCCTCGTGAGCCACATCAAGCACTTTATAGTGGAGAATGTGCGCTCGGCACGTCGCTTCCTGAAAAAATGCGACAGGGAAATCGACATCGACAGTCTCACTTTCTACGAACTCAACCGCCATACCGACCCGCGACAAGTGAGCACCTACCTCGACGCGCTTCAAAAAGGCGAGCCGATGGGCGTGATTAGCGAGGCTGGCTGCCCTGCCATTGCCGACCCCGGCGCCGACGTGGTGGCTATCGCACAACGCAAAGGACTGAAGGTACGTCCGCTGGTGGGTCCGTCGAGCATATTGATGGGGCTGATGGGCAGCGGATTCAATGGACAGAGTTTTGCGTTCATTGGCTATCTGCCTATCGAGGCTGGCGCAAGAGCGCGAAAACTGAAAGAGATGGAGCAGCGCATCGTGAAGGAGAATCAAACTCAGATTTTCATCGAAACTCCCTATCGCAACAATTCGCTGCTGGCGGAAATGGTGAAATCGCTACCCGCTAACTTGAAATTGTGTATCGCCACCGACATTACAGGCGAACGTGAACAAATTATCACCAGAGGGGTGAAGGAATGGGGAAAACACCCTATCGACCTGAACAAGGTGCCCACCATCTTCCTTCTCTACAAATAATTCGGCACGCTAACACACACAGAGCACTACACGAAATGAACAACAAGAACGACTATAAAGCGACTAAACTTCCACAACAAGGGTCAATATTCTTCGACGACGACGAGTTTGAGCCTGTGCAGCAAGCCAAGCCTGCCGATAAGCCATCCACTGCGAGCGGCAACGAGGAGTGGCGTATGCACTTTGCCAGTTTTGGCAGTGGCTCAAGTGGCAACTGCGCCTACATCGGCAACGAGCATGAGGGCATATTGGTGGACTGCGGTGTGGAACCCGACCATGTGTTCAAGGAACTTGAACGTAATGGCATAAAAATGGGGAAAATAAAAGGCATTGTCCTCACACACGACCATGCCGACCATGTGCGCTATGTGTACAAGATTTTGCGCAAGTATAAGAATCCGAGAATTTGCGTGTGGTGCACCAACCGCTGCCTGAACGGAATGCTCCGCAAGCACAGCATCTCTAACCGCATCAAGGAATATCACAAAGCCATTTATCACGAAATCCCTTTCACTTTGGCAGGAATGAAGATTACGGCTTTCAAGCAGTCGCACGACAGTGAGGACTGTAGCGGTTTTATGATTGAGGGCGGCGGACGCAAGTTTGTGATTTCGCCCGACCAAGGAGAAATCACCTCTCGCGCCGACTTCTACATGCGCCAAGCGCAATATTTGATGATTGAGAGCAACTACGACCACGCTATGCTCGCCGCAGGCTCCTACCCTGCATATCTGAAGGCGCGCGTGGAAGGTGACAAAGGACACCTCGACAATAAGGTGACGGCACGATTTGTGGCTGATATGTGGAATCCGGAATTGAAATTCGTGTTCCTCAACCACCTGAGCAACGACAACAACACCCCAGAGATTGCCCTACACGAAACACGCTCCGCACTCGAAGCCAAAGGCGCAACAGTGGGCGACGCCAGTTACGCTCCCGACCAAGCCAACTGCGACGTGCAGCTCTACGCCCTCCCCCGCTACGACACCAGCACCTGGTTCGTCCTCTAACTAATCCCTCCCGCCACATATCTATCCGCTATAGCGGTTGGTAGGCGATGAATGGGGATGGATTTAGCCTTGCTTGAAGGTGATGGGCTTGTATTCTTGGTAGTCGCCGTTTTCGCTCACGAGGGCTTTAAAGGAGGAAGTGAGGTGCTTCTGGAGGGCTTTGAAGGAGAGGAAAATCTCAATCATACCTTCGCTCTCATCGGCTATTTCACCAGCCTGATACACGAAGAAGATACCGCGTTTGCGTGCATACACGTTGGCAGAAAGGCGTGTGGCCTTGTGAAGTGGCATACCTTCATCGTCGGCAAGCGACTCAATCTTATTATTCACAAGTGTGAGCAAGGCGTCTTCGGAGTTTGAGGCGAAAATGGAGTTGAACGAGAGCACCGACTGTCCGCGACGGTTGTAGTTCACATAATAGATTTTCTCACGCTTTTTACCGCTGTCATACGATGTGAGGCTGATAGCCATCACCAAATAGCCTCGACTTGAGAATGTAGGATATATTTTCACGCCCTGCACATTGCCGTACTTCTGTGTGATGGTTGGCTCCGTGTCGATGGGTTTATAGTCCACACCACTGGCGTTGAACACCGGTGTTTTCAAAAACGCGTGAATGCCGCTTTGATAATTGGAGTGGCTTTGTGGGAATGCCTTGTCGGCGATGGCGGCAAAAATGGCATCTATATTCTTATTTCCGTTGATTTCAGTTGGGAGTTTGCTTTTAATGCGCTTAACACTGGCGTAGTAGGTCTGTGCGTCGTCGTCGATGGCTGGTTCCTTCGACACAAAGTAAGCATTGTTTTCGCTAACTTCAAACTTGTCGGGCACGAAGATGTCGGCAATGGTGTCGGCAGCGGCAATCAACTCGCTTCTACGGTCAAACAAGTCGCTTTTGCCGTCGGTATTGATATGGTTCACAATATACCAGAAGCCCGTAGCGACGTCGAGAGCCACAAGCAAAGCAATGATAATGATATAGGTGCGCTTGGTCATAATCTTTATTCTTCGTTACAAACTATCCGCTCTATTGCCGATTTCACACTGTTCATAAGCCACATAGGGGTGGAAGTGGCACCGCAAATACCTATCGACTTCTTGCCGACAAGCCATTGGGGATTGATTTCCGATTCGTTGCTCACCAAATGCGAGTTGGGGTTGGCATCAAGACATTCTCCGAAAAGAATCTTGCCGTTGCTGCTTTTGCTGCCACACACGAAAAGGATAAGGTCGTGGCGGGTGGCAAACTCACGGATTTGCGGTATGCGGTTAGCCACCGAGCGGCAAATGGTGTCGTAGCTCTTCAGTTCTGCCCCGTCAGTCATTCGCTGCTTCACCGCCTCGATAATCTTCTTCAGTTCCTGCACACTTTTGGTGGTTTGGCTGTAGAGATACACGTTGCGGCTAAAGTCTATCTTATCGATTTCGTTGACACTCTCAATCACGAGTGCCTTGCCCGAAGTCTGCCCCACCAGTCCGTTCACCTCGGCGTGACCACGCTTACCGTAAATCACAATTTGCGGTTCGTTGGGCTCATCATTATAGGTGTGCTTGATGCGTTGCTGGAGCTTGAGCACCACGGGGCAAGTGGCATCAATGATTTTTATATTGTTGCGTCGGGCTATTTCGTAGGTTTCGGGCGGTTCGCCATGCGCACGAAGCAGCACATTCACATCGTGGAGTTCCTTCAGTTGCTCATGGGTGATGGTCTCCAACCCCTCTTGCTTGAGGCGCTCCACCTCGTTGCTATTGTGCACAATGTCGCCCAAGCAGTAGAGGTGGCCTGTGTCTGCCAACTGCTCTTCTGCCATATTGATGGCGCGCGTCACGCCAAAGCAAAATCCCGAATACTGGTCAATTTCGATAATAGCCATATTATTTCTCCTCACACAGATCTCACGGATCTCACAGATTTTAAAAAAGTCTAACAGGCTAAGAAGATTTCGCCAAAAGACAATAGTATCGTCTTAACTTCTTTAACTCCTTAACTCCTTAACTCCTTAACTCCTTAAATAATTATTTTCCTTGCATGAATTGGTGGAAATAGTCAACCGCCCATGCTATTTGTTCTTCAGCCGTAGCGAATTTGCCGCTGTCCACCTCCACAGCATCATCGGCTTTGCGAAGCGGACTCTCCTTGCGTGTGGTGTCGAGGTGGTCGCGCATTTTCACGTTGGCGATGATGTCGTCGAGCGTAACGCTGGTATCGCCCTTGGCGCGCATTTCGTCGAAGCGGCGTTTGGCACGGATTTCAGGACTGGTGGTCACATAGAGTTTGATTTCGGCATCGGGAAGCACCACTGTGCCAATGTCGCGGCCGTCCATCACCACGCCCTTGTTCTTGCCCATCTCTTGCTGGAGGCGCACCATGGCGTGGCGCACTTCAGCAATGGCAGCCACAAGGCTCACATTGTTCGACACCTCCAGGCCACGAATCTCATTCTCCACATTCTCACCGTTGAGATAGGTGATTTGCTTGCCGTCCTCAATCTTGAAACTGATGTTGATGTCGGGCAACATGGGGAGCAGTCGCTCCACATCCACCTTGCCATCGGTAATCAAACCGTGACGCAAACAAAACAGAGCCACGCTGCGATACATGGCGCCAGTGTCGATATAAGTGTAACCCACGCTTTTGGCAAGTGCTTTTGCCATTGTGCTTTTGCCACTCGAAGAAGTTCCATCGATGGCAACGTTTATCATTTTCTTATCCATTAATTTCTTTCGTCGTAAATATTTCACAAAGTTACGAATATTTTTTCAGAACTAACGAAGCCCACCACACGAATGAAATCACCAATTTTAAAATCACACACCCACCCACACGAACTGTTTAGCGTCAATTCGTGGAGCGCACCGTATTGTGGCGCAGTGTGTAGAGGGCATTTTAGAAACTGTAGGTGTCGCCTGCCTTGTATTCAGCAAGCAGCAAGCCGTGGTCGTCGGTGCAATGCGCATACACCTTCTCCTGCTGCTCCTGGTCGAGCGAGTTCCACACCACCGTACATTCGGGATAAGTCACCTTCTTCGCCTTCCCTGCCCTTTTCGACGCAATCTTAGAGGCAATCCTCTCCTTTTCAGAGATGGCCAAACCCGACCACCATTCTGCCAAATCATCTTTCGTCATCATTTCAAAAAATTATATTACTTCCCCACAAAAATACAAAATCCTCCCCAATTCCTCAAATAAACATTCTGTTGGGAGTGGGGATAAAAAAATTGTGCTGCGATTCACATCGTGGCACAACTCCTATTTAACTTTCATTTGGGGGTTAAATATATCTTGTCTCTTGTATATAGTTTGCTATAGTCGGAATGCGATGGGGAGGATGCAGCGCACGTTCACTTTTGTGTTCCACATTTTTCCGGCTTCCCATCGGGGCATTTTTTTGATTACACGCACGGCTTCGTTGTCGAGTGCCTCGTGACCGGAGCTGCGGAGCACTTTCACGTGCGACACTTGTCCGTCGGTGAGGATGATGAAGCTGCAAAGCACGCGGCCTTGCTGGCGTGCCACGTATTCGTGGTAGGGATATTCGCGAGTGTTGTTTACGAATTTCACAAGACCACGTTCGCCACCAGGGAATGATGGTTGCACATCAACTTGCTCAAATTCGTAAAATTCGAGATATGAGGTGTGGTCGGGCGACATAGGATTCACTACACCAATTCGGCTGGCACGAGGGCGCGTTTGCGCTGTGGCCTCGATAGCGGAAAGAATGAGTGCCGATAACACGAAGAGTGGTAAAATATGTTTGTATTGTCGCATCATTGTGATTTACAAATAAATAGTGTTTTAAACGAGCCGTAAAGCAGTGCTTTTCCTGTTAAAAACATTGCAAATATAATTTCGTTTTCGCAAATTTCAATATTCGAAAGGTCAAATTTGAAAATGATTAATATTGTTTCATTTATTTTTACAGATTGGGCAAAATTCACCGAATGTTGTAAAAAAAAATTAAAAGGATATACGATTTCAAGGTGTGTGTGCGTTAATAGATTTATAACGCGTTAATATTAAAGTATGAAATTATCCATTCATCGCTATATCTGCCTGCTTGCCGCATGGGCTGTGAGCTTTGTGGCGTGGGCGCAAGACGGCACCACGGCTTACGAATTTCTCAACGTGAGCCCGTCGTCGCATGTGTATGGGCTTGGTGGACACAATCTCACCATCATCGACGACGACATCAACCTTGTGGAGCAAAACCCTGCGCTTTTGGGACCGGAATTTGACCACCAAGTGGGCGTGAACTATATGAAATACATCGGCTCCACCAATTTCACTGGCGTGAGATATGGCCAGGGACTTACCGAACATAGCGCATTTGCTGTGGGGCTTCAATACTATGGCTACGGCAGCATGACCGAAACTGACGCTCAAGGTTCAATCCTTGGCAAATTCAACGCCAGCGACATCAATTTCAACGTCACCTATTCTCACGACATCGCCACCAACATTCGCGGCGGTATCACCTTGAAATATCTGTATTCCAAATATGGCGACTTCTCGGCTGGAGCCATCGCAGCCGACTTGGGTGTGAACATCTATAACCCCGACAACGAACTCTCGCTCTCTGTGGTGGCAAAAAACCTTGGTGGCCAGGTGAAAAAGTTCAACGGCACCAACGATGCCAAAGACCGCTTGCCATGGGATATTCAGCTGGGCTATTCGCAGAGGCTTGGCACATCGCCATTCCGCCTCTCCATCACCGCCTACAACTTACGCAAATGGAGCCTGCCTTACTACGAGCCAGAGGACAAGAACAACACCAACAGCGACCTCGTGAAGAAAGAGAGCTTCGGCTCCAACTTCATGCGCCACCTTGTGCTCGGCTTGGAGTTCCTGCCCAGCGACAACATGTATATCGGCTTTGGCTATAACCACAAAGTGCGCACCGACATGAGCACATATCAGCGCAATTTCCTCTCCGGACTCTCGTTGGGTGCCGGCATGAAAGTGAAATCGTTCGGCTTCGGCGTGGCGTTCGCTCAACCCCACACTGGCGCCACCACCTTTATGCTCAACCTCACCACCACCCTCGGCGAGCTCCTCCACTAACCCCCCCTTCATCATCTTACATAACAAAAAAACGCCATCAAAGGGACGGTTCTTTTGATGGTGTTCTGTTTTAATTACTTGATTAAGCGTGGATTATAGTGGTGTGATTTGGCTTGTTTTTTGCACATTTTGCTATCTCCGCATGTAGATATCCACGTAATCTGTGCAATCGTCTACGGGATTCCGCATGTTCTGCATACGCCAATATCTGCGATCTCCGGTGCGTAAAAACCGTTGTTCGCCAGTGCGTACCACGGCTTGTCCGTTGGCAATATAACTCACTTTGGTTTCAATCACGCCGTTGAAAATCAGGCAATCGGCACTTTCGATGGTGATGGTGCCGTCAATCTTCAAATAGTCGTCGCACTCGCGGCTTTTCTGCCCACCCACGCACCGCAATGTGCCATCGGATTGCTTGGTGATGTTCACCGTTCCGAAATAGTCCCAAGAAATCCATTGCAAAGAGCACATGTGTTTGCCCAAAACTTTCTGCTCCACAGTTTCCACTTTTCTTTTCGTTTTTTTCTTAACTCTTTTCGAAGCCGCCTCTATGCTGCCTCCCGATGCCACAATCAGCATCGCCACAATTAAAAACAGAAATCTTTTCATAATCAAATTCATTTTAAAAAGGTGATATAAATTACCACCATCAAAGGGACGGTTCTTTTGATGGTGTTTTGGTTTATTACTTTGATTTTTCGATAATTACAGCAATCGTTTTATAGTCAATTTGTGCAATTCTTGACAGTTGGCGCATATTCACTCCAGCGGCAACCACAGCATTAATGGCATTGTGGCGTTGCTTTTGCGGCAGTTGCTTTATGGGTTCATTGCCACAAATTTGGGTGATAATTCTTGTTGCCTCCATATCGGTTAGGCGACGGTGGCTGATGCTCGACTGCGGGCGTTGCACGTTGCTGACATTGAGCGTCAATTCGCACACTTCTTTCCAACTCATGCGTGAGAATGGTAATTTGTGGCAACAAACGCCGTCGGTCTTGATACTGCCGTCGTACTCGTGCCAACTGCTCCATTGATATTTGCCCGGTGCATCCACAATTCCTGCCTCCACAGGGTTGCAATGTATGTAGCGCAAAAGGGTGATAAAGTAGGCGGCTTTTGCCACAGGTTCGCTACGGAAGCGGTCGTGAAACAAAGGACCGAGACGGTCGTGACGCTTGTTGAAGTAACTCACATAGGCAACACCGATGCGCTTCATTGTGTTCGCCAATGGCTCTGCGCCTTCGGCTATAAGCAAGTGAATGTGATTGGTCATCAAGCAATATGCGTGAATGTTGCAGTAGGGCGGCAACGGCTTGTTGTCGGCATCTTTTGGATGGGTGATCTGACGCAATATTTTTACAAATTTGCGGCAGTCGTCCTCGTCGGCAAAAATCGGACTACGGTTGATGCCGCGTAGCATCACATGATACACGCCTGTAGGGCTGGTTTCTCGGCTTAATCGTGGCATAAGCTTTTCAAATTTAATTATATAGCAAAAGTATGAATTTAATGGTTAAGTTCCAAAATAATTACCGCTTTTTTTTGCGTGAAAGTAGCGAAAATGTGTAAAAATATTGCTTTTTAGACGATGTGTATAACATTGTTTATCAACATAATAAACAGAAACACCATCAAAAGAACCGTCCCTTTGATGGTGTTTCTAATTTCTGATTCCCTACTTCTTATTGTCGGTGGATGGTGGAGCCGTTGGCTTGGTGGGTGGCAAGGATGAGCACTTCGGCTATTTGCACGTGTTTGGGGGCTGAAGCGGCGTAGAATGCCACGTCGGCGATGTCGGCACCTGTGAGTGGAGTGATGCCTTTATACACGTTTTCGGCACGCTCGTTGTCGCCGTGGAAACGCACGTTGCTGAAGTTGGTTTCCACCAGTCCGGGTTTCAGGTTGGTGACACGCACAGCCGTTTCAGCCACGTCGATGCGCAAGCCGTCGGTAATCGCCTTCACAGCCGCTTTTGTGCCGCAATACACATTGCCTTTGGCGTAGGCGGCATCGCCAGCCACGCTGCCCACATTTATCACATGCCCCTCGTTTCGCTTCACCATGCCGGGCACGATAAGGCGTGTCATGGTCAGGAGTCCCTTGATGTTGGTGTCGATCATTGTGTTCCAGTCCTCAGGGTCGCCCTCGTATTCTTTGTCAAGACCAAGTGCGAGTCCGGCGTTGTTGATCAGCACGTCGATTTTCTGCCATTCCTCATCGAGCGACCCCACCGCAGCCTGTGCCGCTTGAGCGTCGCGAACGTCGAATGTAAGCGTTTTCACCTTCGCGCCCTCTGCCTCAAGTTGTGCCTTGATTTCAGCCAACTTCTCTGCACGGCGTGCCGTGATAATCAGATTGTAGCCACCTTGTGCAAACTTGCGAGCGCAAGCCTCGCCGATGCCGCTTGTGGCTCCTGTGATAAATACCGTTTTTCTCATCAATGTATGTTCGTTTTTACAAGTTAATTAATCATCACTGCGGTAGCCCTATCACACAATCGGCTACCCCAAGCAAATTTATCAATTAAATCCCAACAATCCAAACCAATCCCCCACAATTCGCACCATTTACGCACCAAAGGGACGGTTCTTTTGGTTTGTGTTTTGATTTATTGCAAATTGTTGCGAGTTCTCTGTGTGCGTTTTTTATGTTTTCGCTTTTTGCTCACGCTCACCACCAGTTCGCACACCTCCTTCTTGCTCATGTGTGCAAACGGCAGCGTGTTGCTGCAAATGCATTCGGTATCTATCGAGCCATCGTACTCGCGGAAACTACTCCACTGGAATTGAGAGGGGCTTTTAACTATTCCGGCCTTAACGGGGTTCTGGAGTATGTATCTCAGCGCAATGAGAAAGTAGCCTACGTTGTCCACAATTCTGCTGTGTAAACGTTCGGTAAATAGTGGGTTTTGACGCTCGTAGCGATTGTTGTAATAGTTGATGTATGCTTCACTTATGCGCTCCACCGTGTCAGACATCTGTTCAGTGCCCTCGGCTAAGAGTATGTGGATGTGGTTCGTCATCAGGCAGTAGGCGTAGATGGTGCAATATGGCGGCAGCGGAGTGCCATTTTCGTCCATTGGGTGAGTGATTTGGCGGAGGATTTCCAAAAACTTACGGCGGTCCTGCTCGTCGTTAAATACTCTTTCATAATTGAAACCGCGCATAACCACATGGTGCACGCCGGCGAGACTGATTTCTCGACATTCTTTAGATAAAAGGCTTTTTTTCAACATAATGTTAGCGTTTTATTTGTGTTTTTTATTCGTTGCAAATTTACCAATTTAATCCCAACGTTCCAAACAAATCCTAAATAATTCCCTCCATTTATCGGAACTATTCAATCTAATATCTAATGCAAAAAATCTACATGTTTCTTATGCGTTACAACTTTAGATAATACCATCTGCAACATAGACTTTTTACAAACCAAAAGAACCGTCCCTTTGGTCTGCTTTGACGTCTGCCTCCTGATTGAAAACTATACTGTTTTACCCTCCCAGTACTATCTAACAGAACATAAACAGCTAAAATTTTACGTTGTCTTATTAAATCAAACAAAAGCGTATCACCATATAGGTGCTGAAATGCTTTAACAAAATTCACGATCAATGTCGTTTGTATAGACAATATTGAAATTCTTTTTAGCTGTTAACACGGAATCATTCTCGTTTTGACTATTTGCAAAAGATTGAATCCGCAGTCCTAATAGCATTACACAAATAAATGATAATATTCTTATGTTCTTATGCCTTTCATTACTTTGTAATATTAAAAAAATGATTTATCATACCAAAGATTTTGGTGACAGGCACATTATAATTTGGCCTATCCTTGTGATGAGTACATATCAAAGGCATATCAAAGGGACGGTTCTTTTGGTTTGTCTTTGGTCTGTTTTTTTTGCCAGCCTTTGCTAATTAGAAACCAAAAGAACCGTCCCTTTGGTTTGTTTCATTGGTATCATCATCCACGAAATCTTTGGGATTGTATCTGAAATCGCTATAAACATTGACAAAATCACTCAATGAAGAATTGCATTCAAAAATATACCCTCCCAAATACCAAAAATTAGGACTTTCAACAATCATCCAAGAAGTGGGATCCTTTGTTGGTTTTCCACCATTGCGGTGGATTGCAACATCAAACAGACCACTACTGATTTTAGAAAAAGACAGAAAGTATTTCACTGTCGATTTTTTCTTTTCGACCTCTCTTTTTTTTGCTCCGCGTTTGAATTTATAGGGTATGATCACTTCATCCCCCCCATTATCGATAGCCTCTCTTAATTCTTGCGTTGCTATAACATAAGTGATGATTTTTATTATCGAGTCATTTTGAAATGTGGAAGTATTGTTGGGGTGCCAACTCATGAAGTTTAGACCATTTAAAATGTAAACTTCGCTCTCCTTGACATCTAACTGTGCTATCACATAATCAATAGCCTTGTTATAAAGATTAGCCACGTCCTTGTTCTTACGATAGTTGATAGGGCTGTTGCCTGCACTCACTTGAAGCAACATCAAAGACAATATAATAATGTTTAATATGCGTTTCATTGTGTCTTGTAATTTAGTGGATTATAACGAATAAAAAATCAAAGGGACGGTTCTTTTGGTTTGTGGAAGGATGGGGTGCTTTAAATATTTAGCAAGTGGCAACCAAAAGAACCGTCCCTTTGGTTTACCTTTGGTTTACAGACGGTCGGTGGCGCGTGCCTCCGCCGCCGTAAGGTCGTAAGGCACACCGCTGGGGTAGTAGGCGGTGAGCTGGCAAGTGCCTCCATCTTGGTCCACAACAGCCACAGTAGATTCGAGGTTGTCCTTGATGAAATAATTAAATGCCTCTATATTTCGTGTCTATCAACTTCCATTCCTGATCGTCGCAAGAATACTCATAAGTGTATATGCCCACGCATGAAAACCCCATATACAGTTGTTTTTTGCGACGTTTCAGATTCCAGTGTGATATTTTTATTGTTAAATAATTTTGTTTTAATTCTATGGTAGTCAAGAGATTGTCGCACCCTCTCTCTTTTTTTAGTTCTTTCAGTTTCACTATATCGTATGAGCTCATAAATCTTACAGATTTTTGAGAAAAAACTTCAGAAAAAGCAAAGCCATAAGGAAGATAGTCAGTACAAACATATAAAATTGGTCTATCCTCTCCGTAATTGATGTTGTCATCAAAAGAAAAGTACCAATTTAGGAAAGAATGCATGCTATCATTTATCATTTTATTTATTGTGTTTTGCTGTTTCGCGTTGGAACACATGCATATGCATAGAAAACACATTATATACGCTATCTTCTTCATTATCTTAATTATTTAGTTTTAGGTGTTACGAAATACTTCATCGACATAATAGCTTAGACTCCTTTGGTTTGTACCTCGAGTTATTATTTTTTGTGAGGAATTATCTTTGGTGTTGACATCTTCAGTAAAGTCTTTGGGATGGTAATTGAGAAATTGTCTTTGGTGTTGACATCTTCAGTAAAGTCTTTGGGATGGTAATTGAGAAATTTATATACATTCAAGAAACTGTCGAAAGAAAAAGCGCACTCAAAAAGATAACTTGCAAGGTGCCATTCTCCTTGAACTGGGGCAATAGGGTAATATATCGGCTTTACATTTGTGTACCCCCCGATTCTTGTGATTTCAACATCAAATAAGCCATGTCGAATCTGTGAAAATACCAGAATGTATTTGGTATTTTTTCTATTGTTTGACCCTCGCTTGAATTTAAAGTGTATGTATTTTATACCACATCCATTATTCTCATATTCATCTTCCCAAAGAACATTCACTATTGAATCGTTAGAAAACCTTGGAAAGCGAGGATAGCATAAGCCTCCTAATTCTTTGTCAATATACATATCTCTCTCGCTAATCTCTAAATCTGCAATCACATAATCAATTGCCTTATTGTAAAGATTAACTATACGCTGGCTTTTGTAATCTATCAATTCATTGCTTGCATGGATATGCAGAGCAAAGAACGTTGCCAATATAATAACACACTTCATTTTCTCCTCATTTTTGGATTTAAAAACTTTACATATTTGCTTGTAAACCAAAAACCGTCCCTTTGGTTTGCATTGTTAGCAATAATTTATTTTCCCCACTCATATTATAGTCATTGAACGCAAGATTTAACATGGGCATCCATCCATTCATCAGGATTATTTATATTTTTAATTATTATCCTCTCAAGGGATTTTGTACACATTTCCTCCGTTTTCCTAAACCATTTATTTAGATATTCTTTAGGTTTGGTACAATCCAAACCAGGAATAAAATAAGGGCTCCCTCCTAAGAAATAAAATGAAACATAATCACCATAACTGGCATCTTGTAGCATTACTCTCGTCACAAAAAGTGTATTTCCTAACAATTCAATCGCTTTATGAAGAATTGTCCATTTACTATTGTAGAATATCGAGTCTAATTCATTGCTTTGACGTCTGCCTCCTGATTGAAAACTATACTGTTTTACCCTCCCAGTACTATCTAACAGAACATAAACAGCTAAAATTTTACGTTGTCTTATTAAATCAAACAAAAGCGTATCACCATATAGGTGCTGAAATGCTTTAACAAAATTCACGATCAATGTCGTTTGTATAGACAATATTGAAATTCTTTTTAGCTGTTAACACGGAATCATTCTCGTTTTGACTATTTGCAAAAGATTGAATCCGCAGTCCTAATAGCATTACACAAATAAATGATAATATTCTTATGCCTTTCATTACTTTGTAATATTAAAAAAATGATTTATCATACCAGAGATTTTGGTAACAGGCACATTACAAATCAAAGGGACGGTTCTTTTGGTTTGTTGGTTGCATTGTTGTTTGATTTTCTGCGCATTGTGACGATTGTTCCATAGCTTATTTTTGTGATTCTTGACAATTGGCGCAAACCTACGCCTGCTGCATAGGCACTTTCAACCACACTTTCTTGACGTTCTCTGGGCATATTCAGCACTGATTCGTCGCCACAAATTCGTTGCAGAATTTCTGTGGCTTCGGTGTCGGTTAAGCGACGCTGACTAATTCGGGGTTGGGGGCTTTGTTTTTCGCTCACGTTCAACACCAGTTCGCACACATCTTCACGGTTCATGCTGGCAAATGGTAATGTGTGGTCGCAAACGCAGTTGGCTTTTATCGAACCATCATACTCATGCCAGCTGCTCCACTGGTATTGAGAGGGGTGTTCAACTATTCCCGCCTCTACGGGATTGCAATGCACATATCTCAACAAATTGATAAAGTAGCCTGCATCTGCCACAGGCTCGCTGCGGAAGCGGTCGTGAAAGAGCGGTCCCAGACGCTCGTTGCGTTTGTTGTAGTAGCTCACGTATGCCACACCTATGCGTTTCATCGTGTTTGACAGCGATTCTGTGCCTTCTGCTATGAGTAGGTGAATGTGGTTATCCATCAGGCAGTATGCGTAGATGGAGCAATATGGTGGCATCGGAGCGTCGTCTTTGTCCTTGGGATGGGTGACTTGACGGAGGATTTTCACAAACTTGCGACAGTCCTGCTCATCGTCAAAAATTCTGCCACGATTGATACCGCGCAGCATCACGTGGTACACGCCAGTAGGACTGATTTCTCGGCTTTTTCTTGACATATAGTTTTAGTCTTTAAATCTCAAGCAAATTTATCAATTAAAAAACAACATTCCAAAAAAATCGCGTAATTTCTGACATAACAAACCAAAGGGACGGTTCTTTTGGTTTGTTTTTGGTTTGTGGTTTGCAAAAGAACCGTCCCTTTGGTTTGTCTATCAGATATATCCTCTTGTCATCAATTTGTATGTCAATATTCCAATAATCTCAACACTTATAATAACAAAATTAAGCCCCAAAGAAATAAAAATCTTCTTACGGGTAACCCTAACATTCAATAGTATTCTTTTTATAATTACATAAAGCAACATTATTAAAGACATTACGAATGAAGTTATAACAAACGAAATACATCCTCTAATGAAAATGATACGAGAAGGATCGCTATGATATATTTCCATAATATCGTCTTTACTTCCTAATGAAAAATAAGATAGAAAGATAATTATTGGAAATTCAATCAAAGCAAACACTATAGTCATTATCCAACTGTTATTTTTTAGTGCCGTTTTCATTAAATACCTGAAATCCGTTTATTTTATAAAAATTAGTACCACTGGGGGTGGTAGAGGGCATTTGGCTTTTCCACGATGTTGCTATATTCCCTCTCATACCTATGTTGTCCTCTAATCACTTTTATTAGAGGCTCTATATTGTCAACACCAACCAACCGGTCGCAATTTGCGACCAGTTCTCCTTTATCTTGATGTTCTATATTATCTGCCATATTTCTATCTTTATTTTGAGATCACAAATTGTGACCTTAAACGTATTGTTGTTATATTGCGTACAAAGTTAGTGCTTTTAGCCTTTAAGCCACTATTGCACAACCCCTTTCTTTGAAAAGAACGTAAAATCAATAGTATTATTGCG
>OIXU01000163.1_pt1 | contig 23053 bp, 24 predicted proteins | sample 1587921 | NCBI WGS metagenome assembly OIXU01 (sample SAMN03283238) | human gut metagenome | biome: human-associated habitat; material: feces | host: Homo sapiens | place: Peru | collected 2012
ATGAGGATATCCGGAAGGATGATTTTGCCCTTTCGGTCAAGGATTGGTTCGACAAGACGGCGTTCATCTATTACTGCACTGAGCATCATGGCGCTTTAGGGGAAAGACATGGCGTTTTCGGGGGGATTTTTCCTTTCGCCGACTGTATAATGGTAGGCGGTTAGAAAACGTTGACCCCACACGGTTAAAAGACTCAGCTGTTCTGTTATTTCGCTATGCGCGCCCGTTGGTTAGCTTGCTCTAACTAAAGATTTATTACTCAGGAGGTCATCAGAATGAAAAAATTCGCAATGCTCATGTTGTGCCTTGTGCTTGTGTTTGCTCTTGCAGCCTGTGCTGGAACGGATACCACGCCGCAGGGATCGGTCTCGGATACCGTCACGGTAACGGATATGAAGGGCGAGGTTGCCATCCCGGCAAATCCACAGCGCATCGTTGATGTAGCTGGCTTGACAGAGGAACTTCTTATTCTGGATATGAAGGTTATCGCCTCGGCTAATACCAGCATGTTCGATGGGGTGTCTGTCCCCAAACATCTGACAACGCTTTTTGCCGAAAGAGGTATTGAGGTTGTCGGCAATTACTCCGGGTCTTCTTCTACCGGAGACCTGAACCTCGAAAAGATCGCGGAGTTAAAGCCTGATCTGATCATTATGAATATTCGCCACGAGAAGGTTTATGAACAACTCGCGGCTATTGCTCCCACGGTCATGATCGACGATGACATAAGCTATGTTAACTGGCGTGGAAGATTTCAGCAACTGGGGCAGTGGTTTGATAAAGAAGCAGCCGTAGAAAAATGGCTTGCCGACTACGACGCCAAAGCTGCGGAGCTTGCGGCGAGAATCAGGGATATGATTGGGGACGAAACCTTTGCTGTATTGGAGGCCAATTCCGTTCATTTTGGTTCCTATTACATCTATCGCAGCGGCGGGCCGGGTGAGCTTGTCTACGATGAGCTGAAACTCACACCATCAGCCGGTGTACCGGAGAATGTCTGGGGTGAAGTGGTCGATGCGGAATACTTTTCCCTGATCGATGCAGATCACATCTTCTTCTTTAGCGACGACGGCAAAGCTGGAGACACGGGGAACCTTGCCGTGTGGAAGAATATGAAAGCTGTCAAAGCCGGCAACGTTTACTTTGGTATCAATGAGGATCAGTATAATATGGCTTTTACGGCGATGGGAAAGGAACTCTATTTGGAAAAACTCGCAAACGCGATCCTGAACCATGGGGACGTTGAGTAAGGAAACAGGCGCGGTTGCGGGAATATCGCAGAGACAAGGGCGATACAAACGCTCCGCGCCGGCTTTTCTGATTATTCTTGCCGCATTGGTGCTGCTGCTTGGGTTCTCAATGATTCTCTCCGTCTGCACCGGCATTGCCGGCGGTAGCTTTAAGGTCTTTGCGGAAACGGTTATGTGCCCCGCCAAGGCTTCTGGTGTTGGAATGATTATGTTGGAAATGCGTATGCCCAGGGCGCTGGCTGCCGGGCTGACAGGAATGGCCTTCGCTCTCTCCGGCGCTGTGATGCAGGGAATTACCAGAAACCCCCTGTCGGACGCCGGCCTTCTGGGGATCAATGCGGGAGCCGGTTTTTTTGTTGCGCTGTCCGCAATTCTATTTCCCACCGCACCAGACATCGTGAAAACATGCGCCGCCTTTGCCGGAGCCGCTCTTGCGGTATTCATGGTCTATGGTTTCGGCGCCGGCAAACATAGATCCGAATCTTTCCGGTTCATTCTGGCAGGCGCTGCTGTATCAGCCCTGCTTACCGCGTTGAGTCAGGCGGTTTCTCTGGCGTTTGGAATCGTGAAAGCCCTTTCTTTCTGGAGCGCGGGAAGTTTGTCCGGTGTGACATGGCAAAGCTTGAAAATGCTATCCCCGGTGATCCTCTCAGCCAGTGCGCTTGGGTTGCTTTTATCGAGTCGGCTATCAGCTCTGGCACTGGGAGAAGATAGCGCCGCCAGCTTGGGCGTAAATGTCCGCACGGTCAGGCTTTTCGGTATGCTTGTGGTGTTGCTGCTTGCGGGAGCCAGTGTATCGCTCGTGGGAGGCATCGCATTTATCGGTCTTATCGTACCGCATATATCCCGACTTCTTGTGGGAGGTGATTACCGCAGGCTGGTTCCCGTGTCTGCGCTCATGGGCGGCGTTGTGCTGGTGCTGTCGGATATTGCGGCACGCATGATAAACGCCCCTTTTGATACGCCTGTCGGCGCACTGGTATCCATCCTCGGCGTGCCCGTCTTTTTTGCGCTTACTTTCAGGAAGGAGGGCATGGTCTTATGAAAAAGAAAACCAGACAGCTCCTTATCCTCAACGGTCTTCTTATCCTGATTGTGGCTGCGGCTATCTTTTCCGTTAACAGTGGTTACGCAAGAATTCCCTTCTCGGCTGCGGTTCGCAGCATATTCCAACCGCATATGGAGGGAACCTCCGTAGTCGTAGCGCAGTTTCGCGTTCCGAGAATCGTCCTCGCCGTTCTATGTGGGATGGGTCTGGCACTTGCCGGATGCGTTATGCAGACTGTCACGGGGAATCCGCTGGCCGATCCGGGGATATTGGGCATAAACGCAGGTGCGGGATTTGCCGTTATGCTGTTCCTGACATTTTTCCCTGCGCTGCATATACGTACCATGGCATACCAGCCGATATTTGCCATAGCGGGCGGGCTTTGCACAACGGGACTGCTGTATCTTTTTGCAAAGAGGAACGGAAAACTCCTCCCAATATATTTTCTGTTGGGCGGCATCGGTCTTGCGTCCCTATTTTCTTCTTTTATGCTGATCATGGCCGCGAACATGGACAACAGCAGCTATCAGCTCGTGGCAAGATGGCTTGCAGGAAATATTTGGGGAACGAGCTGGCATCAGGTTCTTGCCTTGCTGCCCTATATGCTCATACTGGTTCCTTTTCTTCTTACAAAGTCGAACATACTGGATATTCTCATTTTAGGAGAGAATACGGCCATTTCTCTGGGGATAGCCGTAGAGAGGGAGATAAGACTGCTCCTGATTGCATCGGTGGCTCTTACCTCTGCCTGCGTTGCCGTCAGCGGAGGGATCGGTTTTGTGGGACTGGTAGCGCCGCATATGGCACGAAGGTTGATCGGAGGCAGACACCACGCCCTCATGCCTGCCTCCATGCTGCTGGGGGCACTGCTGTTGCTTTTGGCAGACACGCTGGGACGGTCTGCCTTTCAGCCGAGGGAGATCCCGGTTGGTATCGTGATCTCCGTGCTTTCGGCTCCGTATTTTCTGTTCCTGCTCCGCAGGTATTTTTAAGGGAGGACGTCTATGCTTTCACGTATGCAGGCAAAGGGTTTGTCTGCCGGATATAACGGGGAGGCCGTCTTCAGGGGGCTTGACTTAAAAATCCCTGAAGGCAGCATAACCACCTTGATAGGCTCCAACGGCTCTGGAAAATCCACCATACTGAAGACACTGTGCCGGATCATTTCCCCGGATTCCGGCGCAGTATACCTTGATGGCGAAGCGATCCACAGAATGCCGACAAAGCGTGTTGCCCAGAGACTTGCGCTGCTGCCGCAGGGAGCGCAAGCCCCTGCCGGCATCACAGTCGGCGACCTTGTGGAATACGGGCGTTTTCCTTACAGGTCGGCGCTAAGCGGTCTCGGCGAAAAGGATCGGGAGATCATTCAGTGGGCTCTTGCCAGTACAGGCATGAGTTCCCTTGAACATAGAGAAATGGAGAGGCTTTCGGGAGGTCAACAACAGCGGGCATGGATCGCCATGGCGTTGGCGCAGAAAACCGGATTGCTGTTTCTGGATGAACCCACGACCTATTTGGACATCTCGCACCAACTGGATATATTGTACCTTCTGCGCCGCCTCAACCGGGAAAATGGTGTTACCATCGTAATGGTTCTTCATGATTTAAATCATGCCATCATGTTTTCCGACTATTTGGTGGCGATCAAAGACGGGACACTGCACAGCGCAGGTACGCCGCAAGAGGTTATTACCCAGCAGGCGTTGCGGGAAATCTTTGATGTAGAAGCGGAGGTCATTACACATCCGGTATTAAACGTTCCGGTATGCCTCCCCTTCAGGATAACGGAGCAGAACAAAAAAACAGGAGGTTCGAACACATGAAAAAAGGGGTGCAATCAGTGCTGTTCTCCGTGCTGGTGGGTGCGCTGCTGCTGTGCGCAGGATGCGGCAAATCGGGAGACATCTACACGGCGGGCGTTTATACGGCTTCCGCTGAAGGTTATTCCGGTCCGGTTACCGTAGAGGTAGAGTTTGACGGGAGCAGCATATTGTCTGTACATGTCCTATCTCACAGCGAAACAGTAAATATCTCAGACCGCGCAATAGATGAGATCCCTTCCCAAATCGTGGAGGCGCAGACCTGGGATGTGGATGCCGTTTCATCTGCAACATTTACCAGCGATGCCATTCGTGAAGCGGTCAGAGATTGCTTCGCGCAGGCGGCACTCCGATGAACCATTTGCGTTGCAAAGGATATTTTGCGGTGATAGAATGGGTAGGATGACAGGCAAGTCAAAAAATCAGCCATAGCTGCTGTTTTAAGTGCTTTTCCAGCGAAGTGCCGCAGGCATTTCGCTGGAGATTCCATATATGGCTGTATGAACTCCCTTCCATGCGCAAAAGAATATCGCGTATCCTCCAGGCAAGGGTATATGTGTTTAGTATAAAATGTGTCACTCCCATTGACAAACCAAATCTACGCGGTTATAATATACCAGCGGTATATACCATCGGTATATCAGGAGGCGTAGGAGATGGAACGAGCGGAAACTCAAAAGAAGATCCTTGAGATTGGAAAAAAAGAATTTCTGGAAAAAGGCTTCAAGGACGCATCTCTGAATAAAATCGTCGCGGAGGCAGGCTTCACGAAGGGTGCCTTCTACGGCTACTACCCGGATAAGACCGCTCTGTTTGAAGACCTTGTGGGCGAGACCGCAAGCGAGCTGCTCACCCGCTTCAAGGCGGCACAGGATGATTATTTTGACCTCGTCCCGGAGGGGAGAGCAAAAGACAGTCTGGAGCTCTCCACCCAACACCTGCACGAGTTTGTCGCGTTCATGTACGACCATTTCGACGAATTCAAGCTGATCCTCTGCCGGGCGGAGGGAACGGGCTACGCGGATTTCATCGAGGTGCTGGTGGAGCTGGAGGTCGATCGATCCGAAGAATACTACGCCCTCCTCAGAAAAAACGGTATGCTCTCCGGGAGCATGACTCGTCAGCTTCATCACATGATCACAAGAGCTTACTTTACGGCGGTGTGTGAAACCATCGTCCACGATATGCCGAGAGAGGAAGCCATGAAATACGTCGATGAACTGGCTATCTTTTTCCACTCCGGCTGGAGCGGACTTTTAAGGCTCGAATGAGCCTTAAAAAAATAACTGTCGGTTAGCTGCCTCTAACTGATGCGGCGCATCCTCCAACAAACCTATATATTTTAAGAAAGGAACACGGAATATGAGCAAACAGAAAAAAGAAAAGCAGCCGCCGGTGCTGGGCAGGCTGCTGGAATACGCCGGAGGGCATAAGTGGCTGTCCGTATTGGGCTGCGGGCTGTCCGGCGTTTCGGCGGCGGTCGGCATTTTCCCGTTCGTCTTTGTCTGGTACGCGGCCAGAGGCATTTTAACGCCGGGAGGCGGCGTTCCGGCAGGGCTTGCCCGCTACGGCTGGTATGCGCTGGCGGCGGCGCTTCTGAGCGCGGCGATCTATTTCGCCGGCCTCATGTGTACGCACCTTGCGGCCTTCCGGGTGGCGACGAATATGCGAAAGGCGGCGGCCGCCCATCTCATTGACCTGCCGCTGGGGTACTTTAACGCCAACCTCACGGGGCGGCTGCGCAAGCAGATCGACGACAACGCGGCGCTGACAGAAACGCTCCTTGCCCACACCATCCCCGACGCGGTGGGCGGGATCGTAACGCCGATACTGGCGGTGGGACTGCTCTTCGTCTTTGACTGGCGCATGGGGCTTGCCTGCCTGATCCCCATGATTATCGGGCTTGTCTGCCTGATGAGCATGATGACCGGGACGGGCATGAAGTTCTTTGAGGAATACCAGCGGGCAGGAGAGCGCATTTCCGCCGAGGCCACGGAGTATGTCCGGGGCATCCCGGTGGTGAAGGTGTTCCAGCAGACGGTTTACTCCTTCAAGAGCTTTCATGCCGCCATCCTCAGCTACCGCGACCTTGCCAGCGGCTACGCCATGATGTGCCGTATGCCCTACACCCTGCTTACGGTGGTGCTGAACGCCATGTTCCTGTTTCTCATGCCCTTGGGAATGGTTCTCATCGGCGGCGCGGCAGACGGCTGGGCGGTGCTGGCCGATCTGGTGTTTTACATCTTCTTCGCGCCCCAGCTTGCCTTTATGATGGAGCGGCTGATGTACGCGGTCAACGCACAGATGGAGGCCGCCGAGGCAGTGAACAAGCTGGAGGCGATACTCCGGGAGTCGCCCCTTCCCGAGCCTGCGGCGGACAGCGGAAGCAAGCCCGCGGACAGCGGCATTTCCTTTGAAAACGTCACCTTTTCCTATGACGGCGCGGACAGGCCCGCGCTGACGAATGTGAGCTTCCACCTGCCGCAGGGGGAGGCGTGGGCGCTGGTGGGCCCCTCCGGCGGCGGCAAGACCACCATCGCCCGGCTGATCCCGCGCTTTTTCGATGTGCAGGCAGGGGCGGTGCTCCTGGGCGGACGGGATGTGCGCAGCATCCCCACCGCGGAGCTGATGGAGCAGATCTCCTTTGTCTTTCAGGAGGTGCGGCTCTTTAAAAAGAGCATCCGCGACAACATCCGCGCCGCTCGGCCGGACGCCACCGAGGCGGAGATATTACACGCGGCGCAGCTTGCCCAGTGCGGCGATATTCTGGAAAAGACGCCGGGCGGGCTGGACGCCGTGATCGGCGCCAAGGGCGTGTACCTCTCCGGCGGCGAGATGCAGCGCATCGCGCTGGCCCGGGCGATCTTAAAGGACGCGCCCATCGTGGTGCTGGATGAGGCCAGCTCCTTTGCAGACCCGGAGAACGAGGCGAAGATACAAAAGGCCTTCGAGGCGCTGATGAAGGGCAAGACCGTGTTGATGATCGCCCACCGCCTGTCCACGGTGCGGAACATGGATCGCATCCTCGTCATCCGGGACGGCGAGATCGCCGAGGAAGGAAAGCACGACGAGCTTCTTGAAAAGGGCGGCGTATACGCCGCCATGTGGGAGGAATACCAAAAGGCCGCGCAGTGGAAGGTAGGAGGTGCCGCATGATCGAACGCATCCGCAAAAAATACGCCATGACGGAGAAGGGCGCAAAAGACTATGTGGCCGCCGTGTTCTGGTCCGTACTGGTCAACATCAGCAAAATGCTGCCGGTGGGCGTGCTGGCCACGGCGCTCTCCGGCATCGTAGAGGCGCTGACAAACGGCACCGACCCAAGGGCGGGGCTTACGCGCTTTCTGGTCGCGGGCGTCCTTGCCCTCGCCGCGCTCTTTGTGACCTTCCTGATCCAGTACAAAGCCCTATACGAAGCCACCTACCGGGAGAGTGCCAACCGCCGCATCCGGCTGGCGGAGGTGCTGCGCCAGCTCCCGCTGTCCTTCTTCGGAAACCGTGACCTGACCGACCTGACCACCACCATCATGGGGGATACGGAGACGCTGGAAAAGGCATTCTCCCACTTTTACCCCGCCATGCACGGCGCGCTCATCTCCACGGCGCTGATTTCCGCAGGCATGCTGCTTTACGACTGGCGGATGGCGCTGGCTCTTTTGTGGGTGGTGCCCGCGTCGCTGCTGATGGTCTATCTCTCCCGGCGCATGGAAAAGCGGCATATAAAGAAGGGCCTCGTCACCCGCCGCGCGGCCACCGACGCCATGCAGGAGGTGCTGGAGTGCGCGCCGGAGATCAAGGCGTGCAACCAGAAGGCGCGGTATATCGCCGACCTGAACCGCAGGCTGGACGAGGCGGAGCAGGACACCATCCGGGGCGAGCTGTTCACAGGCTCCGTGGTCACGGCGGCACAGTCCTTCCTAAAGCTGGGCATCGCCACCACCGTCCTCACGGGGGTAACGCTGATGAGCCGCGGCGACCTGTCGCTGATCCCGTTCCTGATGTTCCTTATCGCCGCCACCCGGGTATATGACCCCATCGGCTCCATGTTTGCCAACATGGCCGCGGTTTTCGCCTGCGAGGTGCGCATCGAGCGTATGCAGGAGATCGAGAACGAAAAGCGCATGACCGGTATGACCGAATATGATCCCGATGGCTACGACATCCGCTTTGAGCATGTGACCTTTGCCTACCGGGAAAAAGAGGACGTGCTAAGAGACGTCTCCTTTACGGCGAAGCAGGGACAGGTGACGGCGCTGGTGGGCCCCTCCGGCGGCGGCAAATCCACGGCAGCCAAGCTGGCGGCCCGCTTCTGGGACCCGGCGGAGGGAACGGTGCGGCTGGGCGGCGTGGATGTGTCCACGGTGGACGGCGAGGCACTGCTGAAAAACTACGCCATCGTATTTCAGGATGTGGTGCTGTTTGCGGATACCGTGATGGAAAACATCCGCCTCGGCAAGCGGGACGCCACCGACGAGGAGGTGCTGGCGGCGGCGAAGGCGGCGCAGTGCGACGCCTTTGTATCCAAGCTGCCGGACGGCTACCATACCCTGATCGGGGAAAACGGCTCCCGGCTCTCCGGCGGCGAGCGGCAGCGCATCTCCATTGCCCGCGCCATCTTGAAGGACGCGCCGGTGATTTTGCTGGACGAGGCCACGGCCTCGCTGGACGTGGAAAACGAAACGGCGGTGCAGGCGGCATTGTCCGGATTGATCAAGGATAAGACGGTGCTCATCATCGCGCACCGCATGCGTACCGTCATGAACGCCGATCAGATCGTCCTGCTCTCCGGCGGCCGCGTGGTTGAGATGGGTTCTCCCGCGGAGCTGCTGAAAAAGAACGGCCTGTTCCGCCACATGGCGCAGCTCCAGAGCGAGAGCATGGAGTGGACGGCGTAGAAAGTTGCGGGATAAACAGAATTCCCAGTGCAATATTGGAAAACGAAGTATCGAAAACAAGGAGGAGTTTATGAAAGAAACAAATAAATGGTCTGTCAGGGATGTGATCACCACGGTGCTGCTTTCGGCGGTGCTGATCGTGATCCAGCTCGTTATCAATATGGTCTGCATGGCCAACGACTTTGTAAGCATGGTGCTGTCGGTGGGGATCACCATGTTCCTCTGCGCGCCGGTCTATATGCTCATGGTCAGCCGGATCGGAAAGCGTTTTGTGACGCTGATCTATATGACGATCCTCGGCGTGATTTTCCTGCTGATGGGCAACTGGTTCTTGCTTCCTTATTATGTTCTCGTGGGGATCCTCTGCGAGGCGATTCTCTGGAAGGAAGGCTCCTGCCAAAAGCCGAAACGGCTGACTGCCGCCTGGACGGCGGCGAGCCTGCTGTACAACGGGGTCAATCTGCTGCCCATCTGGTTCTTCTGGGACACCTACTACGATTTTGCGCTGGCAAGCGGCATGGAGCAGAGCTACATCGATTCCTATGTGCGTTACTACACCTCTCCCGGCTGGCTGGCCTTTATTCTGCTGTTCACGACGCTGATGGGCTTTTTAGGCTGCATGGTGGGCAGTCGGCTGATCCGCAGGCATTTTCAGAAGGCCGGCGTTCTATGAGAGCGGACGCATCCTTTGCGGTGCCGGTCAAGCTGTGGGCGCTGCTGTGCGTCTTTGCCGGAGTAACCATCGGCGGGAATGTGCTGCTTACCTGCATCCTGACCGGCGGGGCGCTTCTTTATCTCGTCTTACAGCGGAACTTCCGCCTTGCCGCGTCCTATGGCTGCTTTTATCTGTTGCTGGCGCTGCTGCTGTACGGCATCCGCTTCCACGGGCTGCGCATGCCGGTCTTTTCGGAATTTTATGTTCTGATGTTCTGGAATCTGTCACCGATCTTTCTGGTGTCATGGGATCTGATCACCACGCCGCCGGGGATGCTCTCCGCGTTCTTATCCCGCCTCCGTATGCCCACCCCGTTCATTCTCGGGCTTCTTGTGGTCTTTCGCTTCTTCCCCACCATGCGGACGGAGCTGAAAGGCGTAGGCAGGTCCATGAAAAACCGAGGGCTGACCGCAGCGGGACAGCTGCTCGCACATCCCGTGCAGAGCATGGAGTATGTGCTGGTTCCGTTTCTTCTTCGGGTATTGCAGCTTGCCGATCAGCTTTCCGTTTCCGCCGTTGCAAGGGGCGCGGAGCGTCCGGGCGTGCGCGGCAGCTATTATGAGAAAAGGATCGGGGCGCGGGATCACATCGCGGCAGCCGCATGTGCGCTGGTCACGGCTTCCTATTTGGTTTTGGAAAGGAGCATGGCATGATCGAGCTTACACACGCTTCCTTTCAATACGAAAACTCAGACAGAGGCGTGCAGGACATTTCCCTTTCGGTAAAAAGCGGCGAATGCGTCGTGCTGACGGGGCTTTCCGGCTGCGGCAAGACCACCGTGACAAGGCTTGTCAACGGGCTTGCGCCGTCCTACTATCCCGGAGTTTTCAGTGGAAGCGTGAGGATAGACGGCAAGGACATATCAAGGCTTTCCACATGGGAGATCGGGCGTTTGGTGGGAAGCGTTTTTCAGGACCCCAAAAGCCAGTTCTTTTCCTCCGAGCTTGCCGGAGAGGTCGCCTTTCCCTGCGAGAATTACGGCCTGTCCGCCCGGGAGATACGGGAGAGGACGGACGCCGCCATAGAGGCGTTGCAGCTGTCCCGTCTGAAAGACAGGGCAGTTGACGTCCTCTCAAGCGGAGAAAAGCAGCGGGCGGCCATTGCGTCCGTATATGCCATGAAGCCAAAGGCCTTTGTGTGCGATGAGCCGACGGCCAACCTCGACGCCGCCGGGACGAGGCAGCTTGCGCAGACCCTCCGGCAGCTCAAGGAGCAGGGCTTTACCCTGCTCCTCGCGGAGCATCGGATCGACTGGCTGATGGGGATCGCAGACCGGTTTTTATATCTGCGGGACGGCAGAATAGCGGCCGAGTATACACCGGAGGATTTGCTCCTTCTGCCGGAAGCAGACATCTTGGGCATGGGTCTGCGCTCTCCGCACGAGGGAAAGTGCCTTCCCGCTCCCTCCGTATTGGACGAAAGCCCTGCCGTCTTGAAGACAGCAGGGCTCTCGAAAAGAATACGCAAAGAAGTTATTTTTGAGGATATTTCGCTGTCCGTTCCAGAGGGCAGTGTGACCGCCATAACGGGGCAAAACGGCGCGGGGAAAACCACCCTTGCGCAGATCCTCTGCGGGCTGGCGAAGCAGACAAGGGGACATATCCTGATAGACGGGAAAAAAGCAAGAGCGGCAGTCCGGCGCAGGGAGATCTATTACTGCGGCAACGACACGTCAACGCAGTTTTTTACGGCAAGCGTGGCGGAGGAGCTGCTGCTGAATACCGAATTGACAGAAGAAAACAAAGACCGTGCCAGACACTTGCTGAAGGAATTTGGCCTTTACGAGTACAGGGACGCGCACCCGTCCGCCCTGTCCGGCGGGCAGAAGCAGCGCCTTGCCATCGCCTGCGCCATCTTTTCCGGCCGCAGGATATTGATACTCGATGAGCCTACCAGCGGCCTTGATGGGCAGAATATGCGCCTGATCGCAGAAAGGCTGAGAAGCGAAGCGCAGCATGGCAGAACCATTCTCGTGATCACCCACGACAGGGAGCTGATCGAGAGCTGCTGCGATAACGTTGTGGAGGTCGGTACAAAGCCCAGCGAGGTACAGTGAACACCTTTTGCCATTGAGCCAACGCGGGTCAAATGCATGAATGTTACTTTGCGTTGCTTGCCACGACGGTGTTGTTGCTATACGAGACTTTCCGCCTATGTGGAGCTGCCCCCGTTCGCGGACGGCTACTGGAAAATGGTGGATCGAAACCAGGGAACGAGCGCATACACAAATGTTTCTCTGTGCGTATACGATGAGGCAACAGGTGCCGCATACCTCTTGACAATGGATATCTAACGATAAGCAGCAGTCCCCCGGACGTTTCGTTGTCCGGGGGACTGCTGCTTATCTCGTAATCGAAGCGCGGCACGGAATTTCCGGTTGATACGACCCACGCTGCCTCAGTTCACAAACGATGCGTTACCCAGCCGGTAGTACCGGCAGCCATCCTCCTCGTACCATTCAAACGTACCCACCACGGTGATCTCTGCCCCCAGCTCCGGATACTCATCGGGATAGACGGGCTTTCCGGCGAGGGCAAACTCCAGCCCCTGCGCGCAGCAGGCGGTGGCGTCGGCGATCATGCAGGCAAAGAACATTTTGTCCGGGATAAAAGCACCGCTTTCGTCGGTGGCCTGGTATATGGTGAACTGCCCCTGCATTTTGACGGTTTTTCCGATGTAGTTATCCGGGAAGGAGATCATGCTGTTGACCTCGGAATAGACCATGATGCCGCTGAGTGCGGTCAGGTCAATGTCGACCGCGGCGGTGCCTTCTGCATCCTCCGCAGCGGGCTTTTGTGCGGTGTCCTCACGGCCGCAGGCGGCGAGAGTGCAGAGCAGCAGAGCCGCCAACAGCAGGCAAAATAGTTTTTTCATCTGCGAACACCTCCCAATACCGTGCCTGCCAGCCACGACAGACCGAAAGCGCCGATCTGAACGGCGACGATGGTGGAGCCTACCGGCGTACCGGCGAGAATGGACGCCAGAATGCCGAGCAGCGCACAGAAAACCGAAAGGACTGCCGCGCAGATGGTCACGCTGCGAAAGCTCTTGAACATCCGCATGGCGGACAGTGCCGGGAAGATCACCAGTGCGGAGATCAGCAGGGAACCCACAAGGTTCATCGCCAGCACGATGATGACCGCAACGACGACGGCGATCAGCAGGTTGTAAAGCCCCGCCTTCGTGCCGGTCGCCCTTGCAAAGCTCTCGTCAAAGGTCACGGCGAAGATCTTATTGTAGAACAGGATGAACACCGCTACGACCAGCACCGACATTCCCACGCACAGCCATACCTCTGCGGGGGACAGCGTCAGAATGGAGGTGGAGCCGAACAGCGTGCTGCACACATCACCCGAAAGATTGGACGAGGTGGAGAAAATGTTCATCAGAAGATACCCGACAGCCAAAGAACCGACAGAGATCATGGCGATGGCAGCGTCGCCCTTGATTTTCGTGTTCTGTCCGGTGCGCAGGAGCAGCACGGCGCTGAGGATGGTAACGACCATTACAAGGGGCATTTTGTTGGTGATCTGCAGCACGGCGGCAATCGCCATTGCGCCGAACGCCACATGGGACAGACCGTCGCCGATGAAGGAAAACCGCTTCAGCACCAGCGTCACGCCCAGCAGGGAGGAGCAAAGCGCGATCAGCACACCGACAATGAGCGCATAGCGGACAAAGGGATATGCCCAATAGAGAGCCAGCTTTTCCAAGATAGCGGTCATTGGCTGTCACCGCCCTTCTTCACGTCAAACAGCCGCCCTTGCGGGCTTTGGAGATAGTCCGCCCTTGTCCCAAAGAAAACGGTGTCGCCAATATGCAGAATATGGCTGGCGTATCGGACGGCGGCAGCCACATCGTGAGAGATCATGATCACGGTGATGCCGTCCTCACGGTTGAGCTTTTCGATGAGCGTATACATTTCCGCCGTCACCTTGGGGTCAAGCCCGGAAACAGGCTCATCAAGAAGCAGCATTTTTTGCGTGGCGCACAGCGCGCGGGCAAGCAGCACCCGCTGCTGCTGCCCGCCGGACAGCTCCCGATAGCACCGCCTTGCGAGCCGAGTGATCTGCATCTTATCCATAGCCTCCGCTGCAAGTTTCTTTTCTTCTTTGTTATAAAATGGGCGGCTGCCGCAGCGTCCCAGGCACCCGGAGAGGACGATCTCTCTCACGGATGCCGGGAAGTCCTTCTGTACCACTGTCTGCTGCGGCAGATAGCCGATCTCGTTTTTCCTCAGCCCATCGCCCGTCAAAATTCTGCCGCTGATGGGGGCCTGCAAGCCGAGGATCGTTTTCATAAGGGTACTCTTGCCGGAGCCGTTTTCCCCTACGATGCAGAGATAGTCGCCTGCCAGGAGCTCAAAGGTGAGGTCTTGGAGAACGGGTCGTCCATCGTAGCCGGCACAGAGATTTTGACAAGTGAGCTGAGCCATAGACCTACCTCCTTACCCCAACGCTTCCTTCAGCACGGAGAGATTCTTCTCCATAACGGAAAGGTAGGTGGCGCCGTTTGCCACGTCCTTGGAGGTGGTGGACTGCATGGAATCCATGGTCAGCACCTTCTGATTCTTCCCGGCGGTGTTCTGAACGATGGTTTCCGCGATCCTGTGCTGTGCGCCCTCGATGGTCAGCACGCAGGGAAGTCCCAGCTCGTCCACCTTCTTTGCAAGGAACGAAACGGTTTCAAAGCTGGCCTCGGTTTCGGCGGAGCAGCCCGCAAAGGCGGCGTAGTAGCGCAGACCGTAATCATCCACCAGATAACGGAACGGGAAACGGTCGCCAAACAAAACGGTCTTATGGGTCGCACCGTCCACAGCCGCCTTATAGTCTGCGTCAAGAGCAGCCAGCTTGTCCCTATACGCCGCGGCGTTGGCGATATAGGTGTTCTTGTTGTCCGGGTCGATGGCACACAGCGCATCCGCAAGCGTCACGCAGAGTGCGTGGGCGTTCTTCAGGGACAGCCAGACGTGCTCGTCCTTTTCCTCCCCATGGTCGTGCCCCATCAGCTCGTCAAGGATGTCCTCTGCGGAAAGCGCGTCCTTCACAAAAAACGGATTGGTCTTGGCGCTCATCAGCGCATCGAAGCCGTCGTTGCCGAAGTAGATATGGAAATGCTCCGCCTCGCCCGGCTCGTGGCCGTGGTCGTTGAACTGCACATATTTGGGCGCATCGGCACTGGTGGTTTCGAACTGATAACGGACGCTGCGGATCTTGCCCTCGTCATTCCGCTTCGGCTGATAACCGGCATAGGTGTATTCAGCGGAAACGGTTTTTCCGTCTGCATAAGTGAAGGTGATCGTGTTCCCGTTGATAGAGATCTTCTCGGCGTCGCATTGCCACGAAGCCTTAAACTTCTCCAAATAGGTGTCCTTTGTGGTCGAGCTGTCCTCGTCCTCCTCCGCCCTGTGTTGGCAGAATTTGTCCAGGTCGCCGTTCAGCAGATAGGGGTGCAGAGACTTCCACGCACCGGCGAAATCCGAGAGGGTGCGATCCTTGATGTCATTCTCTGTGAGCTGTTCATCGTGGCTGTGACCGTGGTCGTGGCCATCCTCCTGCATCCCCTCAACGGTCTCCTCCGTTTTCACGGAATCACCCAGCACCTCCAGCAGGTTGATGGCCTTCATTTTCCTGTTGGCGGCGTTTTTCAGAGCATTTTCCACCCAGCCGTCGGACTCGCCGCCCACATAGACGAAGAGGTCGCAATCGGAGATCCTGACAATATCATCGGCGGTGGGCTGATAGCTGTGCAGGTCAACGCCGTTATCCAGCAGCATGGTGACCTCGGCGTTATCCGCCTTGTCGCCCAGGATCGCCCTGACCCAATCGTATTCGGGGAAGATGGTCGTGACGACCTTCAATTTGCCGGCTTTTCCGGTATCCTTCGGCTTTCCGCAGCCGGCAAGGACGCCGGCCAGCATCATTAGCGCAAGCAGCAGCGCAGTTATCTTTTTCATAGACTATATGTACCTCCAAATTATGATAAGAACGTAAAATTGGGCGCAAAAATACAAGGGTGACGGCAACACCGCGAAAGCCTATCCGAAAACGGATAGACTACACCCTTGTAAATAGTTCTTATTTAATCTGAAAGTTTGACCTTGAGCGAAACCAGAGTAAGCGTGCGGACAAGCTCCGCGCAGGAGGGAATGACTCTGCACGGGGCATACCTGACCGCCGCGGCGAAAACCGCGGCAGCACCGGCAAGCCCAATGCTCTTGAGCAGATTTTCACAGACCTGCAGCTGGTGGCAGATGGCGCAGTCCTCGCCGGAGCAGTTGTGGTTGGCTTCGACCGCAATATAGACAGCGGAGGACAGCATGACAGCCGCCAGCACGGCTGCCAGCAAGCCTGTGATCAAACGAGATTTCTTTGTCATAGCCTGTCCTCCTTCCAAATATTATTCTTCCCTGCAATCCGCGCAGGTGCCATAGAGAACCGTGTCGGCGGCGTCCAGCGTGAATTGCTCGCTCTGCGCCAGGTGCTTTGCAAACAGGGCGGCGTTGCCGCTTGCCATGTGAAAGGTTCTGCCGCATTTTACACAGCTCATGTGCAGCGCACCCTTGCAGCTTTCGGCGTCAAGGTACTGAAAGTAGACCTCCCGCGTGCCGCTCTTGCTGCTGCGCCGCACTTTTTCTTCCGACTCTAACTGCGCAAGGTTTCGATATACGGCGCTGAGGCTGATTTTTTCATCCGCCAGCGCGTCCGCAATTTGCCGTGCGGACAGCAGCTCATCCGGGTGCCGGCTCAAATAGGCAAGCAGAGCCTTCCTCTGCCGCGTGCTGTAACTGGACAAGTCACCACGCCTCCAATTTGCAATTCATTTGCAATTCAGCATAACATGATGCCGCCCCGATGTCAATATGCAAATTTGTCGCAAATTAACCGTCAGCGCGGATAGCGCCTGCTCCGCTGAAATGGGCTGCGGCAGAGCGGAATGATCCGCTCTCCGTTTTCGGCGGCGAAAAGGCAGCGGCAAATGCCAGGTGAAAAAGCGGTAGAAAAACCTGAAAAGATATGCTTCACACTTATCAAACCCCAAAAGCTCTTTCAGAGCAAAAGGATTTCATTACGAACAGCAGCTGACCCTCCGTATGTACTGAAGCATACGGAGGGTCAGTTGGCTTGTGTGGCCTGCTCAGTCGAGCAGGGGCTTTCTTTTCTGCTGCGTCAACATATCCGTGCCCGGCCTATCCCTCAAACAAATTCAGGAGGTATCCGTAGCCCTCGGCCTCCATCCTCGCGTAAGGCACGAAGCGGAGGGCGGCGCTGTTGATGCAGTAGCGCACACCGTTGGGCGACTCCGGATCGCCGGTGAACACATGACCCAGATGGGAGTCGCCGGCGCGGCTGCGCACCTCTGTGCGGCGCATGCCGTGGCTCAAGCCCTCCCGTTCCACCACAGCAGGACTCTCGATGGGCTTTGTAAAGGCAGGCCAGCCGCAGCCGCTTTCAAACTTATCCGTAGAGGAGAACAGCGGCTCGCCGGTGACGATGTCCACATAGATGCCCTTTTCGAACTTGTCCCAGAGCTCTCCGGTAAAGGCGCGCTCCGTGCCGCTCTCCTGCGTGACGCGGTACTGCTCCGCCGTCAGCGTGTCCCGGATGGTCTCCGCCGCGGGCTTCCGGTAGTCGCCCGGATCGATGCGAAGCCTGGAGAACAGCTCCATCTCCGCCCGGGGGATGTGGCAGTAGCCGTTGGGGTTCTTTTCTAAGTAGTTTTGGTGATATTCCTCGGCGGGATAGTAATTCCTCAGCGGACCGATCTCCACAAAGAATTTCTCGCTGCGGCCCCGCTCGATGTCCGCGATGCGCTCCACCGTTTCCCTGGCCTTGTCGTTGGTGTAGTACACGCCGGTCTGATACTGGCTGCCCCGGTCGTTGCCCTGCCGGTTCTGCACCGTGGGGTCGATCACATAGAAGTAAGCCAGCAGCAGCGCGTCGAGACTCACCTGCTCGGGGTCGTATTCCACCCGCACGGTCTCCCGGAAGCCGGTGTCGCCCTTGCAGACGGTCTGGTAGGTGGCGTCCGCCTCGCAGGTGCCGTTGGCATAGCCGCTTTGGGCGTCGATGACGCCGGGGATGGATTGCATGAGCTGCTCCATGCCCCAGAAGCAGCCGCCTGCCAGATAGATGACATTTTCCGTGGTGTCCATATACATACCCTCCTCGCCGGACATATCCGAGGGCTGTCCGGCCATGTCCGTTCCCTGCGTGCCCTTTTCCCGCGGTACACGCTGCCGTTCTGCGGCACAGCCGCTGAGCAGCAGTACCGAGGCGAAAAGAAGGGCCAATATGCTTCGATACATGGCGTTTCCTCCTTTCAGGGGGAGCAAGGGTCACTCCGCCCCGTCGCCGTCCTGTCTCTTGCTGCGGCCGGGCCGCAGGACGGTATATAGCAGCGACCCAAGGACGCAGCCGAAGCCGGTGGAGAGCCACGGGCTGGACGTAACGGCGCAGGTGCCGGTGGCGCAGCCCACATAGCGGTAGTACAGAAACCCTCCGGCACTGCCCACCAGGGGCAGGGCAATGACGCGCAGAATGCTCGTCAGCTTACAGTTCTTTTTCTTCATAATAGCCTCCCTTTGAAGATATTGGATCAGCCCATATCGGCAGCCAGTGCCTTGTCGATCTGGGCTTGCAGTGCATCGGCCTGCGCCTTGCTGGTGATAGCCCCCACAATGGGATCACCCACGATGCGGCCGCTGCGGTTGACTACGTAGGTGGTGGGATAGGCGTAGATGCTCTCCACGAACTTGCCCGCCTCGCTGCCGGAATCGAAGTACACGTTCTGATAGGTGGCACCGCTCTGGGTCAGTACATCCTTGGCGTCAGAGATAGCCGCCTCGTTGCCGTCCAGCGTAAAGGCGTTGATGCCGATCAGCGCACCGCCCTTGCCGGAAAGCTCCTTGTTCAGCGCGTCCAGATCGCCCAACTCGCCCACACAGGGACCGCAGGTGGTGAACCAGAAATTCACCACGGTGACGGCATTGCCGGAGAACAGATCGCTGCTCTTTACCGTATTCCCGTCCAGATCCTTGCCCTCAAAGGCAGGGAACTTCGGCAGGCTGCTGTCATCCGTCTTGTTGCCCGTGCTGCCACTATCGGTCTTGTTGCCCGTACTGCCATTGTCGGGGGTGTTGCCAGTGCTGCCGCTATCGGTCTTATTGCCTGTGTTGCCGCCGTCGGTTTTATTGTCCTTATTGCCGCTGTCGGGCATCGTGTCCATGTCCTTGTCCGCCGGCATATTCATATCGCTGTCCAGAGATTTTTGCACGATCTCGGGATACTTTTCCTCCAGTGCGGCCAGCTTGTTTCCGATGTCGCGGATCTTCTCCGCCTCGCCCTGAAGCAGCTTCAGCTCGTCTGCCGAAAACTGATCCTTGGCGGCGTTGATGGTTTCCAACAGGAAGTCGCCGTAGTTTTTGCCGTCCTCCATCATGATCTTACCCTTGTCCGCTGCCATAAAGACCTTTTCCCAAAGTGCTGTGTTCTCCGCCAGAATAGCAGCCTCCTGCGCTGTCAGCTCCTTGTGCATGGCGGTCGCCTCCTCGGCGTTCTTCGGCTCGTTGTCCATGCCGTCCATGTGATCACCGCCCTTTGCGCCGCAGGCGGCCAGAGAGAGCACCAGCACGACTGCCAACAGCAATGTCATTAGTTTCTTCGTGTTCATGTTCGTTCCTCCTTGATCTTTGTCGTCGTTCTTCTGCGGCGTTTCTGCCGCAAGGACTGTTTATTTTTACTGTCTCCACGGCCGCAGCGGAAGAGGGTGGCGCTGGTGGGACAGACACGCTGCATTCTATTACCATAATAAAGTGAATGGGTTAAAATCTTTGTTAATAACAGTGATTTAATGGAAATATATCTTAAATTCGCTGAAAATAAAGCGATTGGGGCAAAAAGGCAGGGGCAGCGAGAAAAAAGCCCCTGTGAAAAAGAACCAAACCCAACAGCCGCGCGGCTGCGAAGAGCGTTCTCCTCGCAGCCGCGCAGCCGTTTGTAAAGTTCTCTGCTTTTAATGCAAGACCTGCATCTCCGGGTTCTTCTCCCCGAATTTCTCCCGCAGCGCACTGCATATATCCTCCCGGGACTTGCCCTGCTTCTCACCGTTTTTAATGAGCTTGTACGCCTGAAACAGCGCCGAGGGGCCGATCTCGCTGCTGAAAAAGCCGATGCCCTGATTCCATGCCAGCAGCTCGAACACGTCGTCCAGCGCGGCGCTCTCCACACCGTGGATATATGCCTTTACCAGCTCCCGCGCCGCCTGCCGCATCCGGCCCGCACCGACAGCGTTGGTCAGGGACAGCAGCAGCCGCGTTTCGTAGGGCAGTACGCGCTTCTCGCTCTGCCATGTGGTCTCCCAAAAATCCACGGCGATCTGCCCCAGCTTTTCATCGATCATGGGATAGTTCAAAAGAGCCAGCGGCTTGAAGGGAGCGGAGCTGTCGCCTTCCTTCTTCTCCACACGGCAGAACCAGACATGGAACTCCGCCTCACCCCGCTGCTCGGTGTGGTGCTCGTAGCCCAAGCCCTCCATGACAGCGTACAGTGGATGCGGCTCAAAGGTCTGGATGATGTGTAATCCTTCGCCCACCTCCAACGCCTCGGCTCGTTTCTTCAGCCCTTCAAAAAAGCTGCCCTGTATATGGCGCACATCCACGGTCTGAAACCCCTGCGCCTTGTCCTTCCAGTTTTCGTAGCTCATGCGGTTATTCTCCTTTCCTCACTCGATAAAACCAGACGTGGTATTCGCTGCTGCTCACCTTCTCCGTGTGACGCTCAAAGCCCATAAGGGCCAGCACCGGGTACAGGGGAACAGGCTCGAAGGTCTGGATGATATGCAGTCCTTCGCCATTTTTCAGCGCGGCAGCCTTTGCCTTCAATGCGGGGAAGAAGTCCATCTTTTTGCCCCGCACGTCCATCACTTCGAATGTGCCGATTTTGTCCTTCCAGTTTTCATAACTCATCGTCTTTACTCCTTTTGCAGAAAGCTCACGCCTCCTCGAAGCTGTCCTTACCCACGCCGCACAGGGGGCATTCAAAGTCCTCCGGTACCTCGCTCCAGGGCGTTCCCGGCGCGATGCCGCCCTCGGGATACCCCATGCTCTCGTCGTACTCCCAACCGCAAACGGTGCAAACGTATTTCATAATACTTCTCCTTTCGTGTTCTCCTGTGTTTTACTCCTCCACCAGCCGGCCGTCCACCGTGACGGTGACCACCTGCCACGGGATGAACTTCCCGCTCTGCTGGAGTGCCTTTTTCGCCGCCAGCTCCAGCCCGCCGCAGCAGGGCACCTCCATGCGGACGACGGTGACGCTCTTGATGTCGTTATTCCGGATGATCTCCGTCAGCTTTTCGGCATAGTCCACGCTGTCCAGCTTGGGACAGCCCACCAGCGTGATGTGTCCCTTGATGAACCGCTCGTGGAAGGCGGCGTAGGCGTAGGCGGTGCAGTCGGCGGCGATGAGCAGCCGCGCCCCGTCGAAATAGGGCGCGTTCACCGGCACCAGCTTGATCTGCACCGGCCACTGGGACAGGCGGCTTGCCTGCTCAGCGCGGGGTGCTTCCGCGGCGGGCGCGGCCTCGCGCTGAATGTTCCGGGACTGGCTGCCGGGGCAGCCGCAGGGCAGCGTCATGCCCTGTTCCCGCATTTTCCGCTGCTTGTTCTCCATGACGGCTTTCTCATCGTAGGCGGCGGCCTCCCGCTCCACGAAGGTGATGGCACTCGTGGGACAGGTGGGCAGGCAGTCCCCCAACCCGTCGCAGTAGTCGTCCCGCATCAGCTGCGCCTTGCCGTCCACCATGGCGATGGCACCCTCGTGACACGCCTCGGCGCAGGCGCCGCAGCCGTTGCACTTGTCCCTGTCGATCTCAATGATTCTCCGTACCATATTTTTGTCCTCCTTGCGGTTCTTCTTGACTTTGTGGCTTCATTTTACTATCATAATTTATGAAAGTCTGTTGGCACGCCAACGAAAAGGAGAAAAATATGCGGATCAATTTGGGAAATACCCCGCTTTTTCGCGGCATGACGGTGCCGGACATCGAGGAAATGCTGCGCTGCCTGCGCGCCGCAGAGCGCACCTATAAAAAGGGCGCGGTCATCCTGCCGGAGGGGACGCCTACGGAGCAGCTGGGCGTGGTGCTGTGGAGCATCTGACCCGGAAAGAGAGGTTGACACAATGAACATTACCGTGTATCTGGGGGCAAACCTTGGCACCGACCCTGCACTGCCGCAGGCCGTGCAGCAGCTGGGGCGCTGGATCGGCGAAAGCGGCAACGCGCTGGTGTACGGCGGCAGCAAAAGTGGCCTGATGGGGCTTTTGGCCGACAGTGTGCTGGCCGCAGGCGGCAGGGTGACCGGCGTAGAGCCCAAGTGCTTTCTGGACGCAGAACTGCAGCACGAGGGACTGACCGAGTTGATCGTGACCGAGGACATCCCCGCCCGCAAGACCAAAATGATCGAACTGGGCGATGTCTTTATCGCATTCCCCGGCGGCACCGGCACGCTGGAGGAGATCACCGAGGTCATCAGCAAGCTGTCTCTGGGGCAGCTGAACGCGCCCTGTATCCTCTACGATCTGAACGGCTACTACCAGCCTCTGCACCAGCTTTTGCAGCAGATGATCGCCATGGGGCTTTCCACCTCGGCGCGGCAGCGGAATATCACCTTTGCTGCCGACCTTGCCCAGATCCGCGCGATCCTTGAAAAATGATACTGGGAAGCTTGCTTCTCAAACGCGAGGAGACTGCTGTACATGGCTTTGTGCGGCGGTCTTTTTTCATAAAAATGGGATACCAGGGCGTCCGCGGACGCCCCGGTATCCCGAAAAAGAAAAAATCATTCCGCTGGTTATGCCCATAGCGCACGCGGAGGGCATTTAAAATCGTTTTTTGACCGCCGTCAGGAAAGCACTGCGCTTTCCTCCACCTTGTCCAGCACTGCCAGCTGCAAAGCGTTCAGCATGCTGCGCTGTGCGCCGTAGGTGTCGGCGTAGGAGCTGTTGGCGCTGTCGATCTGCTCCTGTGTGGGGGTGATGTCCAGCTGCTCCGCAATGGCCTGAAAGACCAGATCCTGCTTGGCCAGATGCTCAAAGTAGGCATCGGAATCTGCCAGCATCGCGTTGGCATCGGCGTAGCCCTTAGCCTGTGCGTAGGCGTCCAGCTCCATGCCGTACTGGGTAGCCAGCTGGGAGTGGTAGTTCAGGAACATCCGGATGTAGTAGCTGGTGATCTGGGTGGGGACTTCTTTAAAGGTGGAGTTCGTGAGCAGATAGTCCATCGCGGCGTTGTCCAGATTGTTGGCGTACAGGGCGCTGTCAAAG
>OIXU01000168.1_pt1 | contig 22696 bp, 19 predicted proteins | sample 1587921 | NCBI WGS metagenome assembly OIXU01 (sample SAMN03283238) | human gut metagenome | biome: human-associated habitat; material: feces | host: Homo sapiens | place: Peru | collected 2012
CAACTTCAAGGGCGCGACCAGAAGGTCAGCGCCCTTTCGTTTCACGTCACCTTGTCTCAAATGCGGCCCGCTCGCTGCCGTTGCCAAAACATCGGCGTTGCCTTGCTTCGGGAATGCGGCAGATAGGGACGTTCCTTTTCTGCCGGCAGTTTGGGACACTCCTTGTTTTGGTGCAAACTAACCTGATCCCTTTGCACCATCAAGACTGTTTTGGTCTTTCCATCGAAAAATGTGGGAGTGAACCACGTTTTTCCATCGAATAATGTGGGGGTTTAGGTCGGCACCTGGGGACGTTCCTTTTCTGCCGGCAGTTTGGGACACGCCTTGTTTTAGTGCAAATTAGCTACCCTTGCATCAAAACGGCGCCCGTCGGCGATGTTGCCGGCGGGCGCCATTGTCGTGTGGGCGGTTAAGTCGTGGGCGCTATTTGTCGAGTGCGGGCGTCCGAGGCCGTATGCTACAGCGAGTCGATAAAGCGTTGCTGGGCGGCGCGGCCGGCTTCGTCCCACTTAAAGACGCCGGCGTTGTCGAGCACGTGGCCAAACACCACGCCGACCTCCTCGTGCAGGATATCGATGGCGTTGTCGGCCGTAAGTTCATCGGCACGGCGGGCAAAGACATCCAGGGCCCATGCAGCGTGGCTGCGGCAAAGGTCGTCGCCCTCGAGCGCACCGGCAAGGTCGTAGCTGGTATCGACCTTGGCTGCCAGCAGATGCTCGCGAACGGCGCCGAGCTCGGGAACCAGGCGCGGCGGCAAAATGGCCAGGCCCATGACCTCGATCAGGCCGATGTTCTCCTTTTTAATATGGTGATACTCGGCATGCGGGTGGAACACGCCCAGCGGATGCTCGTCGGTCGTAATGTTGCAGCGAAGCGCCAGGTAGGCCTCGTAGATCTCGCCGCCGGCGTTGCCGCGGGAGTCGACGCGGCGGATGACGGGCGTCACGGTGTTGTGCGCCACGCCGTCGGCAGTGTGCGCGATGACGCCCACGGACTCGTCAGTCCACTCGCGCCAGGCGAGGATAATCTTCTCGGCAGCATCGAGCAGCTCGCCGCGGTCGTGCGAGCGCAGGCGCAGCACCGAAAGCGGCCACTGCAGCACGGTGCCGCTGACCTGGTCAAATCCGGGCACGTTAAACTGCGAGACCTCGGCCGCGTGCATCATGGGGAACTCGTGCGCGCCGCCCTGGAAGTGGTCGTGCGACAGGATCGAGCCGCCCACGATGGGCAGGTCGGCGTTGGAGCCGATAAAGTAGTGCGGGAACAGGTCCACAAAATCGAGCAGGCAGGAGAGGCTCTTGCGATCGACGTGCATCGGACGATGCTCGGAGCTCATGGCAATGCAATGCTCGTTAAAGTACGCGTACGGGCTGTACTGGAAGCCCCAGCGCTCGCCGTTGAGCTCAATGGGGATAATGCGCAGGTTCTGGCGAGCGGGATGGGCGCCGCCCTCGGCCGCGGCGGAGCGTCCAGGGTAGCCCTCATTTTCGATGCACAGCTGGCAGGCGGGATACTTCTCGCCCGTGTTCTTTGCAGCGCCGGCCGCGGCAATGTCGCGCGGATCCTTCTCGGGCTTTGACAGGTTGATGGTGATCTCAAGGTCGCCCCAGTTGGTGGGGGTGCTCCATTTGATGTTGCGTGCGATGGCAGCGCGGCGCACGTAGCCAGCATCGCAGCACAGGCCGTAGAACCAGTCGGTTGCGGCGCGAGGCTCGTTGACGCCCATACGGCCGGTGAACTCGTCAATCACGACAGAGGGGCGCGGCATGAGCATGCCCATGATGCGCATGGCGATGCGGTCGCGGCCCGATGCCGTGTCCTCGGCGGCGCTGTTGGCAACGGCGGCCTCGGAAAGCGCGGCGAGCGTGCCTTCCAGATCAAAGTCGGGGAGGGTGTCGGGGTGCAGAAGCGAAATCTTCTCGGTCTGCAGCGCCCAGGTCATGTCGAGTGCCGGGCCCGTGGCGCCGATGCACTCAAGAATGGTGTTGTAGGCCCAGATGCGGTCGTCCTGCCCGATCATGGATCGGTGGATGGCGTACTCGATCAGGTTCTGCGCAACCTCGCGCACGTCGGTCATTACAGCCATGCTGCGTAGGCCCCCTTATCAGAGATGGCGTAGTGACGGGCAGAGCCCTCGCCCAGCCAGCCATTCATCTTGGCAATGAAAGTGTCAACCAAATCGAGCGGCACGAAGGCCTGAATGGTGCCGCCAAAGCCGCCACCGTGAATACGCACGGCGCCGCGGCCGTCGAGCACGTGCTCGGCAAGTGCCAGGGCGTACATGGAGGGCTGCTCGGAGCCCAGCTTGGCAACGACATTCTGCAGGTACATGGCGGAGCTGGCGCCGGACTCGCGCGTCAGGGTCAGGAACTGGTCGATGTCGCCGGCGTTCAGGGCCGCCCAGCGCTTGTCGACCAGGCCGTTCTCGTACCAGTAATGAACGGCGCGCAGGCAGGCGCGGTCGCCCAGCTTGGCGCGCAGCTCGGGCAGCTTAGCATCAAAGTCGGCAACGTCGACCTCGCACAGGCGTGCCTTGTCAAACTCGGCGGCGACGTCCTGCATCTCGCGCGGGACGGCGGCGTAGTCGTCGGTGGCTGCCACATGGTCGGCGCCAACCTTAACGAGCACGAGCGCATAGCCGTGATCCTCAAAGTTGAGCTCGAGCTTCTGGGTTTTTGGTTGAGCCTGATCCTCAAAATCCATGTAGGCAAGGCCGCCCAGGCACACGGCGGCCTGATCCATTAGACCGCAGGGCTTGCCGTAGTAGTTGTTCTCGGTGCGCTGGCTCATCTGTGCAAGCGCAACGGGCTCAATAGCGGGTGCGCCCCAGAGTGTCTCCATGGCGCGGCCGTACGCGGCCTCGACGGCGGCAGAGCTGGAAAGACCGCCACCCGAGGGGACGGAGCAGGTGAAGGCAAAGTCGAAGCCGTGGGGTTCAACGCCCAGGGCTGCGATCTCGTGGGCCATGCCGCGGACGAGGCTCGCGGACGTGCCCTTCTCGGCCTCCTGAACATCCAGCGTGTCGAGCGTAATCTCAAAGGTGGGGTAGCCCTCGTCGGCAACGCGGACCTTGTTGGTGTCGGTTGCCACGGCAATGCCGTCGACAGCGACATCGAGCGAGCCGGCGATAACGTGGCCGCCCTCGTGGTCGGTGTGGTTGCCGCTGATCTCGGAGCGGCCGGGCGCGTGCACATAGAGCACCTGGCGGTCGCCGATGGGGCCAAACTCCTCCTCAAACAGCTTGGTGAGCGTGGCGAGCGTCTTTTCGTCGGGGGTGGTCATGGAGGTCCTTTCCTTGGCGCGTACAGTGAGTTTTGCGTCGTTATGAGTACGTTAACAATTTGAAGCGGCATGAACTCAGCATTCACGATGCCGCACGTTAAGGGCTATGTTAACGTACTCATAACACAACGCATATCACTTTTTGAGAATCTGGTAATCGGTAGATTTTCAGCCGCGAACGGTAGTGCCGTATGGACTTATGGAGCAAAAGAACCGCTGCTAGAAAAAGTAGAGTACGTTAACATGCGTCCGACGATAGCTGCCCTCCGCGTGGGCTAAATTCTGCACGGGCCGGCATGCACGCTATTCAGATCTCGCAAGGGTGAAGGTGATCCTGTGGCAAGGCGCCCCTCCAACGATACAAGTTCCCGTCCGGTCTCCATGGCCGACGTTGCCCGCGCTGCCGGCGTTTCGCAGCAGACGGTTTCGCGTGTTGCCAACGGCCTGCCGAACGTTAACGAGCAGACGCGTCAGCGCGTGCAGGCCGCCATGCAGGAACTTGGCTTTCGTCCGAGTTATGCGGGCCGCTCGCTGCGTGATGGCCGCTATCATTCGGTAGGCTTGTGCGTCAACGACGTCACCAAGTTTGGGAATCTCACGATGATTGACGGCATCGCCAGCGCTGCTCGCGAGCATGCTTGCGCCATCACGCTGGTCGAGATGTCCAAGACCGAGGAGTTTTCGCTTGCCGAGGCTACGCGTCGCATGGCGGCGCTGCCGGTCGATGGCATCATCATCGGCATGAGCCGCATGGCGCCCGACTTTGAGACGTTCGATCCGCTGCCGGGAATCGGCACGGTTATTGTCACCATGTATGCGCACCCGCGCGTGACTACGGTCGATTCCGACCACTATGGTTGCTCGCTGCTGCTCATGGATCATCTGTTTGAGCTGGGCCACGAGCAAATTCGCTTTATCGGCGGTCCGTCCTTCTCGGTCGACGAACAGTTCCGCCGGGCTGGTTGGAGAGATTCTCTCGAGCGCAGGCATATCAAAATGGCTGAGCCGCTCGAGGGCGACTGGTCTGCCAACAGCGGCTACGAGGCCGGCAGGTATCTGGCCGAGCACGACCGCACCATGACGGCGATCTATGCGGCAAACGACCAGATGGCAAATGGCGCCATCGCCGCGCTGCGCGATAGCGGCCTGCGCGTGCCCGAGGACGTGAGCGTGGTGGGCGTTGACGATTCGCTCGACGACTTTGTCGCGCACAACGAGCTCACGACCGTACGGTTCGATCTGCATCAGCGCGGACGCGAGGTGTTTGAGCATGCGGTTCCCAAGGAGGGAACGCCGGGCAAAACCGTTGCCATCCGTATTCCCGGTCAGCTCATCGTTCGACATAGCACGGCGGCTCCGCGCTCGTAGTTTGCGCAGCTCAACGGCACAATCTTGCACTTCAACAACAATCGGTAAGGATGCCGGCAGATAGCTGTTGGGATGCAGCCGAGTGCTATGATAGACGGGTTCTTTTGTCTATCTAGGAGGCTTTGCCTGATGGAGATCACCAAGGATATCCGCTACGTTGGCGTCGACGATCATGACATTGACCTGTTCGAGGGCCAGTACGACGTGTCCGAGAACGGTATGGCATACAACAGCTACGTTATCTTGGGCGAGAAGATCGCTGTCGCCGATTCGGTCGACGGTGGTTTTGTTGACGAGTGGCTCGGCAACATCGAGGCCGTGCTCGACGGCCGCACGCCCGATTACCTGGTCGTTCACCATATGGAGCCCGACCACTCCGCCGGCATCGCCGCCTTTATGGAGCGCTATCCCCAGGCCCAGATCGTGGCCAGCATGGGCGCCTTCCGCATGATGGTCAACTACTTTGGCACCGATTACCCCGAGCGCAAGATGGTCGTCAAAGAGGGCGACGTGCTCGACCTGGGCGGTCACAGCCTGACCTTCGTCGGCGCCCCCAACGTGCACTGGCCTGAGGTGCTGTTCTCCTACGAGGCCACCGACAAGGTGCTCTTTAGTGCCGACGGCTTTGGCAAGTTCGGCGCCAACGACATCGAGGATCCGGAAGGCTGGGCTTGCGAGGCGCGCCGTTACTACTTTGGTATCGTCGGTAGGTTCGGCAAGTTCGTGCAGGCCGTGCTCAAGAAGGCTGCCGATCTGGATATTCAGATCATCTGCCCGCTCCACGGCCCTGTGCTGACCGAGAACCTGGGCTACTACCTCGACACCTACAACACCTGGTCGAGCTATCAGCCCGAGGACGAGGGCATCACGATTGCCTACGCGAGCGTGTACGGCCACCTGAAGGCTGCCGTCGAGGAGCTTGCTGCCGCGCTCGAGGCTCGCGGTCAAAAGGTTTCCGTCTTTGACCTGGCTCGCGACGACATGGCTGAGGCCGTTGAGGATGCGTTCCGTTACGACCGTCTGGTGCTCGCTTCCATCACCTATCAGGGCGAGATCTTCCCGTTCATGAGCACCTTCATCCACACGCTCGCCGAGCATGCCTATCAGAACCGCACGGTGGCGCTCGTCGAGGCCGGCTCCTGGGCGCCCGCCGCTGCCAAGGTCATGACCAAGGAGCTCGAGGGCATGAAGGACATCACCCTGACGCAGAACAAGGTGACTGTCCTGGGTTCGCTCAACGACGCATCGCGCGCTCAGATCGAGGCCCTCGCCGACGACCTCTCCAAGTAGTAGCACACTCGCTTCTGCCGCCAAAACCACCACAAAGGTGCCTGTCCCCTTTGTGGTGGTTTTTGGTTTTAGGCGGTGGCGATGATGAGGGTTGGGGCGCCGGCGTCGGTGGCCTCGGCGATTGAGGTGGCGACGGCGCCGTCGGGGTCACGGTCCATCACGATGGTGTCGACATCGGTAAGTTCGGCGAAGCGGTACATGCCGCGTCCGTTGACCTTGCTCGCGTCCATGAGGGCGACGCCTCGGCGCGCGGCGGCGATCATGGCCGTTTTGGTCTCGGCCATCTGCGGAAAGTCGGTGGTAAAGCCACAGCCGGGAACAAAGGCGCCGGGGCACATGACGGCAAGGTCGGCGTGAACCATCTGCAGCGCCTGCATGGTGAGCGGACCGTACAGATAGCGGTGTCCTTTGCGCAGTGCGCCGCCCAGCATGACGACGTCGACCGAGGGCATGCTCTCGTCGATGTAATCGGCGATCGTAATGTCTGCCGTGATGACGGTGATGCCGTCGCGCTGGTCGAGGAGCCGGACAAATTCGAGCGCGGTGGTGCCCGAGTCGACGAGCAGGGTGTCGCCGTCGCTGACGAGCTCAATAGCGCTTTGCGCGATGGCTTGCTTAGCGGCTACGTTGACGTTAATGCGCCGATCCTGCGTGGAGACGGTCAGGCGCTTGTGGAGCGACACAGCGCCACCATGTGTGCGGCGCAGTTTGCCAGTCTCGGCGAGGGCGTCCAGGTCGGCGCGGGCCGTGACGGAGGACACGCCAAAGGTCTGAGCGATTTCTGCCACCTGCACCGAGGCATTATGCTCGAGCATTTCCATGATGGCTGCACGACGCTCGTCGGCAAAAGCCCGGGTTGTAGCTTGGGCCATGGCTACTCCATTCTCAGCAAAATTTGCAGGAATTGTGTTGAGTCTATTTTCGTTCATTTTCTTTTTGAGTAAGAAAACGCCTTTCGATTACTTATCTTTTCTATAAAAGAAAGCCACTCGACGCTCAAAACTCAATATCGAGCACGTGCGCTCGGCACAAAACCCTTCCGTTTGCTTTTCAAAAATGAAGGCTCGACCTCGCGCAACGACAATATCTCGTGCATTTATGCCCGCCGAATTTCATACAATGGGCGCAGCAAAACGCAAGGTAAAACGCCTTGCGGACACGTACGCCCGATGTCCAGATGCGGGCGAGGGAGAGGAGCAAACGCTCATGGCACTTGTTACCACCGAAAAGATGCTCAAGGACGCTCAGGCCGGCCACTACGCCGTCGGCGCGTTCAACGTCGAGAACCTCGAGTTTGTTATGGCCGTTCTGGCCGCTGCCGAGGAGACCAAGTCCCCCGTCATCATGCAGACCACCCCGGGCACCATCAAGACCGCTGGCCTGGATTACTTCTACGGCATGGTTAAGGCTGCCGCCGAGCGCGCTTCCGTGCCCGTCGCTCTGCACCTCGATCACGGCGATGGCTATGACCGCTGCATGCAGGCCTTCCGCACTGGCTACACCTCCGTCATGATCGACGGTTCGCACGAGTCCTTCGAGGACAACATCGCCCTGACCAAGTCCGTCGCCGACGCCGGCCGCGCCATGGGCGTGCCCGTCGAGGCCGAGCTTGGCAAGGTTGGCGGCAAGGAGGACGACGGTCCCGCGGTTGAGGGCGAGAGCCCCTACACCGATCCTGCTGAGGCCAAGGAGTTCGTCGAGCGCACCGGCTGCACCTCCCTCGCTATTGGCGTTGGCACCAGCCACGGCGTGTACACGAGCGATCCGCACATCGAGCAGTCCGTGGTCAAGGCCATCCGCGACGCCGTCGACGTGCCGCTGGTCCTGCACGGCACCTCTGGCGTGCCCGATGAGCAGGTTGCCGAGGCTGTGAAGAACGGCATCTGCAAGGTCAACTACGCCACCGAGCTGCGTCAGGCCTACACCAAGGGCTTCATGGCCTACATGGCCGAGAACCCCGCCTGCTTCGACCCCAAGAAGCCGGCCAAGGAGGGCATGCGTGAGATCACCGAGCTGGTTAAGATCCGCATGACCAACCTCAACTCTGTGGGCAAAGCAGAGTAACAGCAAGGGTACTCTGATCCCACCGGACGGTCTGGGCGGGTCCCGTACTTAGTTTCCAAAACGTCCTCGCGCATGAAGGCCCCCGTTGTCTCGCTTCTTCGAAGCGTTGACAACGGGGGCCTTCGCGCTGCGGAATGATTTTGGAAACTAAGTACGGGACCCGCCCAGACCGTCCTACTCAATCGCCCTTGTGGCGTTAGTGTCGGAAAAATAAGACGTGGCTTTTTGCCCCCTGCGGAAAGATTGGGGAACTAAGCCCTCGTCCCTCCCAAGTTGACCTTCTCGAGGTCGTCGCCCTTGTGGCGTTGGGGCTGAAAGGGTGGGGCGCGGGGGTTACTTGGTTGTTAGGGTTAGTAGGTCGTTGGGGGTTTTGAGGTTGTAGGTGGCGTTTGGGATGTCTTGGTGTGATCCCCATGCTGCTCGGGCAAAACTGACCCCTGCTGAAGTTGCGCATTGTTCGTCGTAGACGGTGTCGCCAACGTAGATGACGCTGTTGGGGTTTGCGCCCGTACGTCGGAGATATTCGAGCATGGGTGCGGGCGAAGGCTTGTGCTCGGTCGTGTCTTCGACAAGGATGATGTGCTCAAAATACTTGTCGAAGCCAAGGGGTGCTATTTCTTCTGCGTATTCGTCGCGCGCACGTGAGGAGACAATGCCAAGATTGCAGCCGCTATCGGCGAGTTTTGCGATGACTTCAAGCAGACCTGGAAACACGCTGATGGTGCTTTTAAAGCTGGCGGCAACTTGGCACCAGCGATCCAACGTTGCTTGCGAGTAGATTCCAAGTTTCTCAAGAGCATCCTTGCCGGGTATGCCGAGGGCAAATTCAAGCTCGTTTCGGGGGAGCGTTTTGCCGGTCTCTTCTTGGACAATCTGGGCAAGCGATGACAGAACGCTTTCTTCTGTATCTGCCAATGTTCCATCAACGTCAAACACGATATGGTCAAAGTGCTTCATATGGTTGCTCCTATCTGTTGCTTGCCTGCAAGTTTGATGCAGTGACAAAAGAAGGACTAGCGGGATTTCTGCCTGGTACTATCGAAATTCTGCCTCACTGCTCGATAGCTCGAAGGAGTGCATCCCATTTGTTCTTTAAATACCTGGCCTAGATGGCTTGCTGTCGCAAATCCGCATTGCCGAGCGATTGCCTGCACCGTTCGCGTGGTGTGCGCCAAAAGTTCGCAAGCACGGTTGATGCGGTATACGCGTAGATATGCCGCTGGGGTCGTTCCTGCGCAAGCTTCGATAATGCGGTAACACTCTCTTTCGCTAACGCCGGCTGCAGATGCCATCTGGGGCACATCTATAGTGTCTGCATAGTTTGAGCGGATAAAGTCCAGGATTGCCTTGAACTGTACGTCGCGGCTGGTCATCCAAGAGGCGTCGTCGGAGGAAAAGAGCGGTTCAGCTTTGGCATAGATCTGAACCCAGAGTTCTGACAGGCTATTTCGAAGCGCCATCTCGTTCTGCGGCTGTTGAAGGTCGTGGCTAAAGGAGCTCTTCAGTAAATCGATAAAGGGCATATCGTCGGGGTTGGTGGGCGACCATTTGAGCACATCGACGCCTCGACATTGCAGTAAAGGATTGATGTAGCGCTTTTGAAGGCGTCCCGCGGGATCGCCGAGCATCGACGGCTGAAAGATATGCAGCATTTGAATGGCTGGCGCCGAATTGGGCGATTGCAGCGTGCTGTGCAAAACGCCGCCGTTGATAAAGCCGGCGGACCCTTCCTCGAAGTGCATGTGCTCATGAGCCGCACGCGTGCGATAGTCAATTGCTCCCTGTTCCATGTAGAAAAGCTCGACTTCGGAATGCCAGTGCCAGGGGACGGAATTGCCCGGATAGCGAGCGAATTCTGCGCGTTCGGCAATATAGGGCCAGTCTTCGGCGGTCTCGGGAAACGCTTCCTCGCGTCCTCCGCGGTGCAATTCTATGTGATCCATGTTTCGCATGGCATCAGTATAAAGCGCGATGGGCTTAGATTGCCCTTGCCTGTTCGGGGAACGCCTTGTCTAGGGATGCTTGGAGCTTTTCGAACGATGCTCGCAAGTTGAGGCTCTGATTGGTTGAGCGGTTGGTTTTTGTGGTGGGGGAGTCGAGGAGGCCGTTTCTCTGTGTCGGGGGGAAGGAGAAAAGGTTTGCATGTTTTAGGGATGGCTGCTGTGCTGCGTCATTGGAAGAATGCATGCTTATGCGGCCTCCTCGATGTCCACCAAAAGGTTGCGCACGGGGTGTGCTGCTAGGTCCCGTGCGTTGGCAGTATTATGCCGCGGTCGTTGCAAAGAAGCGCTAAAGAAAGGCTTAATGAGGTTTGCAATTACGATGAAACCGCAGGTCAGAGCTATCGAGTAACACTCTTGTAAGGTTTTGAGCTTAAGGGCTTTCTAAGGTTTGTGATGCGGATGTGGCTCGTCTGTGCGGGACCTGTGAATGGCTTGTTTTAGCGCTGCGGGGTCGCGGCGCGAACTTGCTCGATGACCTTTTCCATCGTGGCGTCGATGCAGTCTTTTTTGAGCTCGCATTCCCAGATGGTTATGGGCGTCCAGCCCATTTCGGTAAGCGCTGCCACGGCGGCGCGGTCGCGCTCGACGTTGCGGCGGAACTTCGCCTCCCAAAACTCAACGTTGCGCTTGGGCTGGCTGGGCCTGCATTTGGGGCAACGGTGCCAAAAGCAGCCGTTGACGAAGATGGCGATCTTGCGGCCGGGGAAGGCGATGTCGGGCTTGCCGGGGACTTTCCATTCCAGGCGATAACCCGTGAGTCCCGCGGCGCGCAGGCGCTGGCGAACGAGCAGCTCGGGCTTGGTGTTGGCACGCTTGTTGCCCTTCATGGACTTTTTGATGGCGGCACGACGGCGCACTAGCTCGCGCTCGTCAGCGGAGAGGTCCGAGGTGTCGATGCCGTCGAGCAGGCCGGGCTTGGGGCGCTTTTTGCTGCGGCGCTTGGTTTTGCGCTTGGGCTTGGTGGCGGGCTCGTCGGTCGTGGCGGGGTCGCCGTCGCCGCTGGTGCTTGCCTCAAGCCGGTCTTCCTTTAGCTCGATCAGGGCGTCGATCAGCCCTTTGTCGGCGGGCATCCACTCAACGGTGGCGAGAGACGTGCGCGGAATCCAGCGGATATCGAGCTGGCGGTCGTGTTTCTGGGGCTCGCCGGATTCATCGGCCAGCGAGCAGTAATAGCACTCCATGGAGAGATGGAAATCGGGGTAGTCATACTCAACGGTATAGAAATCGCGCAGGTTGGTGACTTTTACCTGCAGTTCTTCCATGAGCTCGCGGCGCACGGCGTCTTCGGGTGTCTCGCCGCGCATGAGCTTGCCGCCCGGAAACTCCCAAAGTCCCTGCATGTCGCCATAGCCGCGCTGCACGGCAAGCAGCTCGTCAGATCCTTCCTTGCGAATGATCCCAGCGGCAACATGAACAGTCTTCAACAGGAGTCCTCTCTCAACAGCGACAATTAAACCCAACCTTACACAACGGTAAGGCAAGCGTAAGCCATATCGATGGTAGCCGACTCGTCTTCTTGCGACTATAGATGCCGTAGACTAATCGCAAGAAAGGACTCGGTATGCAAACCACGCAAGCAGCGACCCCGGTACTGGAGGTCGCGCATCTCGAAAAGGTATACGGCGCGCTGGGCAACGTGACCCGCGCGCTCAACGACGTCAGCTTTACCGTCAACCGCGGCGAATTCGTGGGCATCATGGGTGCCTCGGGCTCGGGAAAGTCGACACTGCTCAACTGCGTGTCGACCATCGACAGCGCCACGAGCGGCATCATTCGCATCAACGGCCAGGATGTGACGCGCATGAAGCAGGCCAAGCTTTCGCAGTTCCGCCGCGAGGAGCTCGGCTTTATCTTCCAGGATTCCAACCTGCTCGATACGCTCACGGCACGCGAGAACATCGCCCTGCCGCTCACCATCGCCCGCACAAACTCGGCAGAGATCTCGACCCGCGTGCAGGATGTGGCAGCGCGCCTGTCCATCAGTCAGGTGCTCGACAAGTACCCCTACCAGATGTCCGGTGGCCAGCAGCAGCGCGTTGCCGCAGCTCGCGCGCTCGTCACCGACCCCACCATGATCATGGCCGACGAGCCCACCGGCGCCCTCGATTCCAAGAGCGCCCGTCTGCTGCTCGAGAGCCTGGAGGCCCTTAACCGCCGCCTACGCGCCACCGTGCTCATGGTCACGCATGACAGCTTTGCTGCCAGCTACACGAGCCGTGTGCTGTTTATTCGCGACGGCAAGATCTTCACCGAGCTGCGCCGCGGCGACACCGACCGTCGCGAGTTCTTCGACCGCATTATGGAGGTCGTTGCCATGATGGGCGGTGAGGGCTCCGATGCTCTGTAAACTCGCTTGGGGCAACGTCCGCCGCGCCGGCCGCGACTACCTCGTCTACCTTTTGACGCTCACCCTGGGCGTTACGGTCTTCTATGCCTTTAACACCATCTCGATGCAGGTCGACATCGCCGGAATCGATGAAAAGGGCTTGGCGCAGGTAATGGGCAGCATGCTCGGCGACCTGACGTACTTTTTGGCCGGTGTCATGGCCTTTTTGATGGTGTATGCCAATAACTTCATCATGAAACGCCGCAAGAAGGAGTTTGGCCTGTACCAGGTGCTCGGCATGGGGCGCGGGCGCGTCGCCACGATCATGGCGCTCGAGACCGTGATAGTGTCGGTCGTGGCCTTTGTCGCCGGCATTGTGCTGGGTGTGGGACTCTCCCAGCTCATGACGTTCTTTACGGCCTCGCTTTTTAAGACACAGATCGCCAATTTCCACTTCTTTTTCTCGGTGCATGCGTTCAATCTGACCCTTGCCTGCATGCTCGTAATGTTTGTGCTCACGCTACTGCTGAACCTTCGCGCCGTGCGTCGTACCAAACTCATCGAGCTTATGGGTGCCGAGCGTCGCAACGAGAGCATCAAGACGCGCAACCCCTGGATTGCGATTGCCATCTTTGCCGTGGGCGCGGTGCTTGTGGGCGTGGCCTATTACCGTCTGCTACGTGATGGGTTCCCGCTAACCGCGACGGACAGCAAGCTGCAAGAGGCCATGAACCAGTTTGGTATTACGACCGCTATGGTTACCGTGGGCACCTTTGCCCTGTTCTGGGGACTCTCGGGCATGCTCATCAAGCTGCTGCAGAGCCTGCGCGGCGTGTATTGGCGCGGCCTCAACATGTTTACCGTGCGCCAGCTTGCGGCCAAGGTCAACACGGTGTGCTTTTCGATGGGCGTCATCGCGATGCTCCTGTTTTTGGCCATCACCTCGGTGACGTGCGGTATGTCGATTGCCAACGTGATGAACGAAAACCTGGAGCGCTATAACCCTGTTGATGTGTCTCAGACGTATGTCTATTACACGCCCGATACGCTCGACTACTACAAAGAGTACGTCAATCCGTCTGAGGCCGACCGCTTTGTGCTGGCCGAAAGTACGGTCGACTTGTACTCCGCCTGGCACGGCGATCGTATCGATCCCGATAACGTTGCAGACGGTATTAAGGGCAAGTCGGCGGACAACAACGACGAGACCGGCAAGAAGGTCAATATCGCCGATGTTGCCGGCGAGCATGTGCAGATCGATTCGTATCTGAGCTATCCGCTTGGCGGATCGGATCCTTCGGTGACCGCGGGTGAGATGTGCAAGACCATGGGCGAAAAGCTTCCCAAGGCGCTCGGGGGCAGCAATGCCGATACGATGGGTCTGTTTGTGACGCCGGCGAGCCAGTACAACAAACTGCGCCAGATGATGGGCGAGGAGCCGGTGAGCATTGGCCACGACCAGTATCTGCTCACGTGCGATATGGGCGGCGAGCTGGGTGACCTGTACACCAAGTACATGGCCGGTGGACATACCCTTGAGCTGGGCGGACATACGCTCAAGCCTGCCGCTGACAAGTCGGATGAGGATACGGCCGCCATTGCCAACTCAGCGCTCGGCAGCAATCCGGGTACCGTGGTCGTGGCCGACGAGCTGCTGTCCAAACTTAATCTGCAACCGTATTCCAGTAATCTGCTCGTTAATTACAAACAGGGGATGGATACGACCGAGGCAGACGAGAGCATTAAATACACTGTGCTCGACAATCTGCTCGTTGACGGCAAGGAGCCGGGGTCGTGGGGAGTCTTCATCACGCGCTCCGAGATGTATACGCAGGCGGCGCAGATGAACGGCATGATTAGCTATCTGGCCATCTACATTGGCTTTGTACTGGTCGTTGCATGCGCGGCGATTCTGTCGATCCAGCAACTCTCCAACGTGGCCGACGGCAGCCGCAGCTATCGTGTGCTGGCACAGATCGGCTGCGACGATCGCCAGATTCGCCATTCGGTGATGGCGCAGCAAGCGGTATTCTTCCTGTTCCCGCTGGCAGTGGGCCTGGCGCACTCCTTTGTGGCGCTCAAGGTAATTATCGAGCTGGTGAGTACGTTTGGCTACATGAGCATCGGCGGCACGGTGGGCCTCACCTGTGCAATCTTCCTAGCAGCCTACGGCGGCTACTTCCTGGTGACCTACCTCATGAGCACCGGCATAGTGCGCTCCGCCATCGCCACCCGTTACAGCGAATAGACGACTCAAAGCAAAACCACCACGAGGGACCTTCGTGGTGGTTTTTGATTGTTTCGCCGCGAAAGCAGCGCCCTAACGTCAAAACCACCACACAAAAAGTTCGCCGGCCATTGAACCCGGCGAACTTTCATGTACGGATAATGCGACAGGCCCCGCCGCTCAGCTGAGCAGCGGGGCCTGAGCTGTCAAGCCATTTAGCTGATAGACATCCGGGGCTCCGAGTGGAGGCTTGTCACGCCAAGGCGGCGAGCGGCGATATCTTCTCCCCTGCAATAAGGACATTGCTGCGACGAGGGGTGATAGAGGTGGCCGTGGGGGCATTCGATCGCCTCAGAGCGATAGAACGCGAGCAAACCCTCCCACTGATGAGGTGTAAGGCGCTCATCCGGCGATCCAAAGAGCGAGCGCTCGAACGCCTCGCGCAGATAACGGGGAAAGTCGCAAAGCCGCAATGCGTAGTCCGGCACCACATAGTCGGGAAGCGTGCAGATAAACGGGCTCAAGCCGCTGCGAACGTTGCGGTTGAGCGAAACCGGAGCCGGGATCTCATCGGCGTCCAGAAGGGCTGGGTCGACCTCACCGTCGAAGGGATGGATACCGAAGTTAAGCATCTCGAAGATATGGACAGCGAGGCCGAAGGCGTCCGTGGCCGGGGTGAAGACGGGTTTGCCGGCGATGTCCGCTAGCTCGGAAAAATCGTTGATACCAAGCGCCTTCATCTGCCTAAGGATCTCCGGCGCCACGTAGCCCGGCAGGGCACAGGAGGGATGATGCTCGCCGTGAAGCGTGAAACCGTAAGCGTCGACGTCAATCATCGTTATACGCCCGGTCTCGCTGACGAGCAGGTTCGACCCATTCCAGTCAGCAACGATGACTCCGATTATATGAAGCTCGGACGTCAGATGACAGAAATCCATGAGTACCTTGATCTTCTGCCGCATGGTGAGCACCGGTGCCGTCTCGTTTGAGGGAAATTGCGCGATAAGGTCGATCGGAACGGAGCCCTCTGGGGCGGCACGCATTCCAAAGCCCACGAAGCCCGTTTTGTCGGGGTGCTTGTAAAGAGGCTTTGCCGGCCAACCAAGATGCATCAACATTTCTTCTTTAAGGTGCAAAAGCAAGGGGACCGCCCGTGCCATCACCTCGACTTTGCCGGCAAGCTCAGGTGTCGGGTCGTGGTAAATCTTAGCGATGCCGTGGGAGCCGATGATGCGATAAACGGCCCCTTCGCGACCAGAACCGATCTGATCGCCGAGCTCGACAGGCTCGCCCGAAATACCTGAATATAGCATCATCGGCTCCTTATCTCCTACTCGTTGGCAGTATGATCGGCAGCGTGTGCGCCACCAGACTTGCGAGCTTTGACGGGATAGGGGTAGCTCACGGCGATGGTGCGCACGGCATCGGCGATCTCGTGGATGTTGAAGCCGTTGGCGTCCATGAAGTTCTGGAGTGCATACGGGAGCTCGAAGCAGGGAAGCGGCTCATTGGCATTGAAGACGACGGTCGCATCGAGGTCGTCGGAGGGCTCCTGGGTATCGAGAGCGGGCTCAGGTGTGGAAGCGGGCTCCTGCGGAGTGGCGGGCATCGCGACAGGCTCGGAAGGCGGCTCAAGCTCAGGAGCCGACTCAGGCTCGGCAACGGGTTCAGGCACGGTCACAAGATCGGGCGACGTCACCGGCTCGGGAACAACCGCAGGCTCAGGCTCCTCAACGACAGCGGGGGCATCGGGCACGGGGACAGGCTCGGGGGCAACGGACTCCACGGCGGACTCAGAAGCGACAGACTCACCCGCAGCATTCAACTTGGGCTTGCAGTTTTGCTTCTTGCCGCTATCGACCAGCTCCAGCGCAACGGCGTCCCAATTCACGATCGTGACGAGCGTTGCGTCGTCGAAGGTGGCACCCTGTTTCAGGGCGCCCTCGAGCAGGTCCCTCGTCTTGAACTCCAGCATCTCGTCGCTGCCGAGGGAGGCGGCAGCCATATCCTCCATGAAGATGCCGATGATATCGTTATCGAGCTTGCTGTTGTCAAGGTGCGGCGCCAGCATCTCCAAGATGCCGTCAGTGGCGAGCAGAAGGCCGTTCACGTTCGATGCCATACCGATCTCCCAATGATCCTTGAAGCACAGGGGAAAGACGCCCGACTCGCCCACGCGCTCGGGGGTGGAAACAAGCTCGAACTTGCCGTCCTTCTTGGCGATAACACCCGAGTCGCCAACGGAGCCATAGAACAGACGTTCGCCATCGTACACCGCCAGGACCAGCGTCGCATCGAACTTGCATGCCGGCTCGCCCATTGACTCGGCCTTGGCGACCACGGCGTTATTTGCCTCGATCATCGCGGCCTCGATAAATGTCTCCATCTTGCGCTCAAAGACGAACTCGCTCGTAGGTCCAAAGGTGCCGAGCAGGTCACACATGGTGGAGACGGCGACCTTGACGGCGGTCTGGGCACCGATATCGCTATGGCTCACGGAACCCAAACCGTCCGCGACCGCGGCCACGACGAACTCCTTGTTGATAAAGAGCTTGTCGGCGCCGTCGGCTCCCTTCCAGACGGAGAGCTTCTTGACGCGACGGGCCGTCCAGTCGTCCTGGCAGCACACGCCGTTGTGACGGTGGGAGATGCCACGGAGGCTTACGCCCGAGATGCCGAGGCGGTCGGTCGCGCCCTGGATATCGTTGTTCTTCATGATGGTCTCCTTACCTTAGAGGTTGCTGTTGTTGAGGAATTCCTCGAGGCTGCAGGCCTCGATGTGGGAAGAGGCGCGGACGTTGTTCTCGAAGCACAGGCGCTCCGTGTCGTCGGCGCCCACATGCGACATGGTGCGCACGCTCGCACCGATAAGCTTGTAGGCCTGCGTGATCGCATCGCCGCTCGCATCGGCGATTTTGAACCACGTGCCGTTAGCTCGGCAGAGCTCGGCAAATTGATCCTCGGAGTAGTTGCCGTAGCCAAAGGGAAGGAAGTGGATCCTCTCTTCTTCCACGAGCTTGCCGACGCAGCGCGCGGCCTCCGAGACGTCGCCTCCTGGCTCGTCTTTCCCGTCGGTGAGCAGGATCACGAGTGATTTGAGCGGAGGCTTGCGGGTTTTCTTAACGATGTGATGTGCATAGGCGCGCTCAAGCTCGCAGGCGGTAACGAGGGCGTCGTTGAGGCTGGTGAGGCCATGGGCCTCGAGCTTGAGGTCGCGGGGGAAGTCCTTTGCCGGGACAAAGGCGTCATCGACCGTGCCGCCGTTACGAAGATTGTGGACGGTGACATCGGTGCCGAAGGAGACGAGCGCGATGTCGACGGCACTCGAAGCCGGGTCGCCGGCGATGTAGCCGGACAGCTCGGTCATGCCCTTGTTGATGGCATCCATCACCTTGTGGACCGAGGACGAGCGATCGGTGACGAGGATGACGCCGCGGTGCGCGCGGAATGCCGTCCAGTCGGGGGAAACCACCTGCGTCTCGGCGCCATCACACCAGGTATACGTATCTGCGCTGTTGTTCATGACGGTTCCTTTCTCTTAAGGGCACCTCCTTTGGCCCCCTTGCTGGCATGCATTATGGGAGGCCGCCCGCCCGCCGCCTCCTTGACCGTTCAGCTGAACGGAGGGTGAGGTACGCGGGGCGAGCCTGCTCCTGCTCGACCACGGCGACGCGGGTGATCTCTACGCGCATGCACGGGATGAGCTGGAACGATGAGCGCCGCACCTGGCAGCTCGAGATCCGAAACCGCAACGGCGCCTGCCTCGACGGCGAGCTCATCGAAAGCGACGAGGTCGTCGGCATCGAGCCGGGCTCGCACCTCTGCCTGAGGGGATGCGAACGCAACCTCTTCCTGCTGCTCTCGGCAGCTTAAGCCCATAACGGCAAACGGCCGGCAGCACGCGCGGTGCTGCCGGCCGAAACGCATCGGATACGGTACTTACCGAATATGGAAGCGAATATGCCGCACCTTCTCCCGTGCATGCGTCTCATAGCGCTGCCAGATATAGGTAAGGACGAGGAAGAACGGCCCCATGACCTCGATGGCGGCCGGAATCAGCTCGAGGCCGCTCAGGAACCAGATCGCCACCACGAGTGCGCCGAGATGCGCGATGAGCCCCTCGGCGGTGCGATCGGCTGGGAGCAGCGATAGCAGCATGAGCACGACGGCCGCACAGGTGAGGACCGTCACGTAGGCGCTGCTGATGCCGGCGTAGGTCAGGAAGGGATAGATAAGCGCAGCGACAAGGGCGCGAGCACGCATGGCTCCGGTCGCGCGCCCCATAGCCACATAGGTGGCACCCGCGATGAGGACGTAGGTCATGGGAGCCGCATCATCACCGAATCCAATCAGCCGCTCGGCAAGAACCAGGGTCACCAGTGCAAAGCACCAATGGGTCGCATGACGCAGATCGGCCTCATCGTCAACCCCGTCGCATCCATCTTCCTCGAGGGAGCCGGCGTCCTCCAGGTCAAACACCTCGGCAGCAAGGCCCGCAGCCATGGGAGCCAGAACAGCCGCGTCCACGCGCAGCACAAAGAGCGCGATCCGTCCGTTGAGAAAGAACGTGATGCCCGAGAGCACTACGAGTACCAACATGGCGCGAAGTATCACGGCAGGGCGCTTGTCGCTCGGGAGAACCTGGCGAACATCGCGCAGCAAGAGCGCGTCGGCGACGCCTTGAACCGCCATAAGGCCGGCGATTGCCACGTCCAGGGGCTCCGCCAGCGAAAACGACTTGAGCGGAATGACGGTCACGAGGCCTGCGAGCGCAAACCATTGCGTGTTGTTTGGACGGCGGAGCGTTCCGCTTTCTTCATCCCATTCGATTGTGGGAAACAGCGTGCCCACCAGCTGAAAGGCAAGGTAAGAGAGCCCCACAAACACCAGGATCCCAAAGGTGCCGTCATCGGGATGCGCGCGGATGTTGCCACACCAGCCGCTACCCAGATGGAGCACAAGGCGCGCGATGTCGGAGGCAAAGAGGACAACGGCGGCTGCATAGAGCCAACCGGTGACGAGCACGCGGCCAGAAGCGGCGCTCTCGCGGGGCTTCTTGGGGCAAGATACAAGCAGGCTAGACGTGGGATTCATTGCGATCGCCTTCCTTGGCATCGGCAGGCACAGACAAATCGTCATCGAACAACAGGACGGCGGACAGATCATCGTCCTTCATACGGTCCATGTGCTCGAACGGATCCCACAGCTCGTCCATCTCGGCAAGCACGATGCCCGCCGTCATGATGACGCGACGCACGGCAGCGACGAACTCGGCAGCGCCCACCGCGCACCCATATGCTGCCGTGAGCGTGCAGAGACCGTCTGCGACACGGCTGACGTGCACGTCGACCTCCAGTCCCTCAAGCCCGTGGCCTTCGATTCGAAGCGCCTCCTGGCAGACCTTGACCATGTCCTCTTCAATCGGGCAGTCAACGCGCACGTCAACCTGTTTCTCGCCGCCGATGATCTCCGGCGCGACGCGCAGGGTTGCGAGGTGATCGATATAGTCGACCTCGGCGCAAAACTCGCGGCGACCCTCGTCGAGATCGAGATCGATGTCTCCCTCGACACCGTTTGCGCTCGGTGTCCGTGCCACGCAGCCTTGGTCGAGCGCGGCGATGATGTTCGCAATCCAACTTGTGCCCATGTGCTCCTCCTTTTGGTCGGGAATGTTGGGCACATGCTAGGCAGACGCTCGCACGCTATCGGGGTCATCGTTCAGCTGAACACGAGGGGCGTTTTCGCTGACTTATGCTCAACCTACGATGATTCCGCCCTTAAACCACCACAAAGGTGCCTGTCCCCTTTGTGGTGGTTTCAGCTGAACGGCGGGACGGGCGGCTTGGGCGCGCGAGTCCACAATCTGGGAAAACAGACCAGATTGGGGGCTTGTATGATCGATTCGAAGGGAAACGTGCGACCCGAGGGCATGTTTAACAGGGCGCGTCTGGCCCCCGAAGCTCAGCGCGCATACGATACGCTGCTCGAGTGCGTGCTCAATGGACAGAAGGGCTGCGAGGTTTCGGCGCACGCGGGCATGGATACGGTCAAGGCGCTGGTAGAGCTTATGCGCTGCGACTGTCCCGAGCTCATCCATCTCCTGGGCGGTGTGCACTACTGCCGCCACGGTGAAAAAGTCCTGCTTGTGCCAAATTACGCCAAGGGATACAAGCAGTCGGTCACCAGGCTCTATACAAATCTTGCCAAGATGGAGCGCGCTGCTGAGTCAATTCTCCAGGCAGCGCCGGTGGGAGCGTCGGCGTTCGACCGTGTTTTGGCAATCCACGATGCCTATCTTGCACGGTACCGATTCCAGAACGGTCGCCCGTACTCGCATTCGGCGGACGGTCCGCTGCTTAAACACCGTGCCGTGTGCGAGGGATGGGCAAAAGGCTTTAAGTATCTGCTGGACCGTGCTGGTATTGACTGCGTCTATGCTTGGGGTCGCCGCCTCGCGAGCGATCCAACGGGGCACGCCTGGTGTGTTGTGAACCTAGGGGAGCGCGGTCGCCCGGCATGGTACATCATCGACCCCACGCGCAACGGAAGGGACGGAATGCTGCCCATGCACAGCGGTTTTGGCATGAGTGAGGCGGCATACAACTACGCTACCGAACGCTCCTCGGGGCAATGGGTTCCGGTCGCCCCGCGTGACTTGGGCTTTTACGGGCTCACGGGACGATTTGTGGCAACCGTTGACGACGCCGTCCCTATTGCACGCGGTGCGGGATTTCCCCAGCGAGGAATCGAGATCCAGCTCCCTAAGTTTCCGGATGAGAAGAGCTTTGATGCAGCACACTCGGCGGTATGCGATCGTCTGACGTCGACGTTTGCCTGCGGCGTCGAGTGCTGTACCGACCGCTCGCGCCGCGTGATTCGTATTGATGCGCTTAAAGCCCGCCGGAAGTTGGGCGCAGCCAGCTAGGGGTTAGAGGAGCCAAGAGGACTGATCGTCTGTGTGCTCCTGGAAAAAGGCGTTCGTCTGGGCAGCGTCGATTACGCGCTGGCGCTGCTCTTCGAAGCGGCCTCCGCGAATCGATCCGCTTATTGTGACATGCCTGCCCTGCTCACCTGTTCCAACGTAGCGCGAGAACCAAATGCGAGCCCGTTCATCCCCGCTCTCGTCGGCAAGGTAGAACGTGACTATGTCAAACGGCGTGCTGTCAAAATCCATGGCGTTGTAGAGGGTCTCTACGGTATCGATGGCTTTTTGCGCAAAAGTGTCGTCGACGGTAAGGTCGAGGGATACCAAGAGTTCGGTGTCGTCATAAGCGCTCGTGCCAATCGTGGCCGAGGGGAACGCGGCCTTGATGGCGTGGCGCGCTTCGTCGACTTCGGCCTCGAGCGACCTCGGGGCACTTGAAAGAGCAAGGTCCATGCGGCCGCAATAGTCGACGTGCATGAAGGGCGGGTCGGTGGTGGCAACAACGGCTGCTAGGTCTGCTAGGTATTTGTTTGAGGTATCGAGCGGCTTGCCCGTGGCGCACGAAATATCAAAGGCGAGCTGCGTCGAGGCGGCACTTGCCCACGTGCGCATGATGGGAATGCCTCCCACACCGAGGTAAACCCAAGCGCCGCCAGCGTCGGCGGCGGCATGTGTCACTGCGTTCATTCCCGTTTTGCCGTTGACATCACCGTCGCTTACCCGCACCGCCGCCGCACCCGTCGAGGTCTTGACGGCTTCGACGGCCGGTGATCTGAGTACGTGTCTCTGTAAGCCGCAGGAGACTTCGATATAGGAATTGGCGCAGATAAGGTCTGCCGCCGCCTCTCCCAAGTCGAGCCCCTGGATTTGAGCGACGATGTCTTTGCCGTCGTTGGAGTCGCCGAGTGCATAGGGGACGCCAAGGGTGTCTAGGCGTGCCGCAAGGGCTTCAAGGGCATCGACGCGCTCTCCGCGGGAAAGATCGTCGTAACTCGCAAAGGAAACAAGGGTGCCGCCATCCTCGAGGGCACTGTGCTTGACCTGGTTGTTGACCATAAAATCGGCATCGATCCACGCTGCCTGCGGAACCAGCTTGTCGCGGAAGCTCGTGCGGTAGCTTTCGGAGCGCAGCGCTTCGGCAAGCACCTTGCAGAAGTTCTGGGACGGTGCGAGATTATTTGCCGTAAAGGCGTAACGACCCTTGCCGAGCG
>OIXU01000172.1_pt1 | contig 22379 bp, 24 predicted proteins | sample 1587921 | NCBI WGS metagenome assembly OIXU01 (sample SAMN03283238) | human gut metagenome | biome: human-associated habitat; material: feces | host: Homo sapiens | place: Peru | collected 2012
AAGCCGACAGAATAGACGTTTCCTGACTGGTCACGTCCCAAGAGATTTCCTGCTCCGCGGATTTCCATATCTTTCATTGCAATTTTAAATCCGCTGCCAAGTTCTGTAAAGTCGCTTATAACCTGAAGGCGTTTCATTGCGATTTCGCTCAGAGATTTGTTTTCCGGGTACAAAAGATAGGCATAGGCTTTTTTATCGCTTCTGCCGACCCGTCCCCGGAGCTGATAAAGCTGGGAAATTCCGTACATATCCGCCCGGTCGATGATTATTGTGTTTACATTCGGAATGTCGATTCCGTTTTCAATAATTGTAGTGGCTACAAGCACATGAAATCCGCCCAGCTTAAAACGTCTGAAAATGTCATCAAGCTCATCGCTTGACATTTGACCGTGCGCAACGTCAATAAGCATTTCTGGAAGCAGGCGTTCGAGTTTTATTCTTGTTTCATTCAGAGATTCCACGCGGTTGTGGAGGTAAAAAACCTGTCCGCCCCGCTCTATTTCACGCCTTATTGCGGTTGCCACTTTTTCTTCTGAATATTCGTCCACTATTGTTTCTATTGGTTTTCTGATTTGCGGCGGAGTTGTCAGAAGGCTCATGTCGCGTATTTTCAGAAGGCTCATGTGCAGTGTTCTTGGAATCGGCGTCGCGGACATTGAAAGGCAGTCGATGTTGTTCTTTATAGCCTTTAGTTTTTCCTTGTCCTTAACTCCGAACCTCTGTTCCTCATCAATAATCATAAGTCCAAGATTTTTAAATACAACGTCCTTTTGTATGATTCTGTGAGTTCCTATGATTATATCGATTTCTCCTGCGGCAAGTTTTGCAAGAGTCTGCTTTACTTCTTTTGCAGAAACAAAGCGTGAAAGATGCGCGATTTTTACCGGAAAATTGTGGAAACGCTCAACGCAGGTTTCGTAATGCTGTTCCGCAAGTATTGTTGTAGGCGCTAAAAAAGCGACCTGTTTTCCGCCCATCACTGCTTTAAATGCCGCGCGCATTGCTATTTCGGTTTTTCCATAGCCTACATCGCCGCACAAAAGCCTGTCCATGGGCTGCGGTTTTTCCATATCTTTTTTTATTTCCTCTGTAACAGTAATCTGATCCGGAGTGTCTTCATACGGAAATGACGCTTCAAATGCTGTCTGCCATTCTGTGTCTTTGGGAAAAGGAAATCCGTACGCCGCCTGTCTTCTGGAATACAGGCCTATGAGTTTTTCCGCAAGGTCTTCAACGGATTTTTTTACTTTGTTTTTTCTATTTTCCCAGGATTTGCTTCCGATTCTGTCAAGAGCCGGTTTTTCACCTTCGTTTCCGATGTATCTTTGAACAAGATTCAGCTGCTCAATCGGAACAAAGACAAATTCTTCATCCGCATACTGAAGTTTTATGTAATCCCGCTCATTTCCCAGCGCCTTGATGCGGTCGATTCCATGGAAAATGCCTATTCCGTAGTTTACATGAACAACATAATCACCCGGATTAAGCTCGACGAATGTATCAATCGCCTTGCTTTTTGCCTTGTGCAGGGATTTTGGAACATATTTTCGTCTGCCGAAAATTTCATTTTCTTGAATAACCTTTATTTTTTCATCAGGAATTACAAAACCTTCCGAAATGGATTTTGCGATAATATGAAGCGGATTTTTTTCCCGGCTGGCAAATTCTTTTAATATTTCTTCAATGCGCAGCGCCTGATTCTGGTTGTCGGCAAATATAAAAATTTTCCATCCGTCGTCAAGCTGGTTTTTAAGCTCTTCTTTTAAATAATTTATATTTCCAAAATAGCTTGTGGCCTGTTCACATTCTATTCTTTTGTATGAAGATTTTTTTGCTTCTGCGTCATTTTCCAGATTTTCAGCCGATTTTTCTTCCGAAGACGTAAAAAGAGTTCTGAAATAAATTCTTTTTTCGTGTTTTTTTATTATTTCCTCAAAATCAAACTGCAGGTCCTGCGGTGGAAAGACAGGAAGCTCAAGCCTTGCCTTTCTGTAAAGACCTGAAAGTTCCCGATGCAGGCTTTCAATCGCATTGGCCTGACGGTCAAAGTCAAGGAAAAAAATCTGGGAATCTTTATTAATATAATCAAAAATTGAAAACTGCTTATCCCAAAGCATTGGGTAAAAAAACTCCTCACCCTCGCCTGTTCCGGAATTTTTAAGGTTTTCAATTAGATTCAACCTGAACTCCATTGCTTTTTTTGTAAACGGAACTCTTGGATTTTCTGTATTTTCTTCGTTCTCTTTTATTGAATTTTTATCATATTCTGAAAAATTATTTTCCAGCTTTTCAATTAATTCTGAAGTCCAGATGACTTCTTTCATCGGGTAAATTATCGCGCTCTCAATGTTTTTTATCGTTGTCTGGTTGTCTGCGTCAAAAATTTTTATTTCTTCAATCTGGTCAAAATCAAAAATTATTCTGAACGGATTTTCTTCTTCAGGAAGGAAAATATCAAGCACTTCTCCGCGCAGGCTGAATTCCCCCGGAACAGTAACGCGGGGAACTCTTGTGTAGCCGTTGTTTACAAGCCTGTCTGATAGTTTTATTGTGTCAATCTGCTGCTTTTTTGAAAGTCCGAAAATATGGCTTCTGATATAATCCGGCGGAGGAAGCGGAGAAAGCAATACCCGCAGAGGAATAATAAAAATTCGTGGCTTGAATTTTAAAATATCCGAAAGGTTTGGGTTTTTGTACGACATTTTTGCCAATGCCCCTGCCCTTTGTCCGAAAATCCTTGCGCCGGAAGGTATTGGACGGTATGGAACTGAACTCCATGCCGGAATAATAGTGGTTTCAGCCTCCTCAAAAATGGTTTCCAGGTCAGATTTTATAGAAAAGGCTTCTCGTTCACTTTGAGTAAAGATAAAGATATTTGAGGCATCTGAAGACACAGAAACGGCGCTTCCATTTTTTCCTGCGCCAAGTCCTGACTGGCTGTAATTCAATGCCTGAAGAAGCTTTCCGCTTTTTATGTCAGAGTAGTTCTTTATGAAAAAACTGTATAACGAGCCTTGCATTCCTCCGATATTCACGGGATATGCTATATTTTCGTCAAAAAGGCTGCCGACCGCTTCCTTTTCTAAACTCCAGTTTTTTATTAAATTATAAAGTGAATTTGCTGATAATGTATTCATAAATATTTGCCGATAAATAAATAAGGAAGTTCCAAATTGAACTGCGCTTAGGGAGTAAAAATTGAAACGACTTTTTGCCATTATAACAATTTTCCTTATTTTTGGACAGAGTATGTTCTCGGAAGAAAAAGAATCTTCAAAATATGATGATATGTCGGTGTCGATAAAATATTACGATAGAACAATGTATTATCCTGGAAATCCTGATACGAATCCGGTTTTTGTTCATATTTCGATAAAAAATAATTCTGCCCGGACAATGCGCTTTAAGCTTGCGGATGACCGCATGTTCAGCGTGGATTTTAACGGATACACAATAAAAAACCTGCAAATTCCTCAGACAGAAAATGTTATAAGAAAGAGAACAACTAACCAGACCGTTTATTTCAGGGAAATTTCACTTGAAACTGGAGAAGAATATTCTTTTGTTGAAAATTTAAAGGATTACATAGAAATTTCTGAGCCTTCCGTTTACTATGTTGAATTGAAATTTTATCCGGAGCTTTATAAGTCAAAATATTTAAGCGTTACGTCCAACCGTCTGTCCTTGGAAATTCGCCCTTCTCCTTCTGCCGCTTCTTCTGCGGTTCTGCCTGTAAAAAATAAATCGGCGGAACTTTTAAAACCGGAAGAAATTTCTCCGGATAAAGTTGTTGAGCAGACTATCATCGCCCGCCAGAAGTCTTTGTGGGACCAGTATTTCCTGTATCTTGACATAGAGGCTATGCTTCAGAGAAATGCTCCTGCAAAAAGAAAATACATCTCTTCTTCTGCTGAGGAACGTGCCAGAATGTTGAAAAATTATCGGGCGGATTTAATGCAGTCAAGAATTGACAACGACATTGTGGCTGTCCCTGATAAATTTGAAATTGAACGGACTGTATATTCAAAGACGGAAGGAACCGTGACTGTCACAGAATGGTTCAGGTATCCTAATTACCACGAAAAGAAAAGTTATGTATACAAGGTTCGTCAGCGTGAAGGTATATGGCAAATTTACGATTACACTGTAACTAATTTAGGAACTGAGTAAATGAAAGTTTTGTTGATTTCTGATGACAAAAAAAATCTGGAATTTCTCGAAAAAACGCTTTCTGAGAACGGCTGCGAAACGATAATTTATCATAGTTTTTTTAAAGCTTTGGACAACATGCAGGAAATAAGCCCGGATTTTTGCATTATCAGCGTTTCTGATTATCCAAGGCACTGGAAAGTTCTTGCCCAATTTGTAAAGAGCGGACTTTTAAGAAATCCGTGCAGGATAATTTTATTTTCCAAGGAAGAACTTTCAGAAGAAGAAGCTGAAAAAGCTAAAAAACTTGAAATTTCAGGGACATTTGAAAATCTTGAGGAAACAGGAATAAAAAAACTTGTTTCTCTGTTGAAATCTGACTTGAATAATAAAAATGAAGATATAAGCGGTGGCGGCAAGGACTGCGGACTTCCTGAAAAGACCAGAAAAAAATCACTTCTTGCCAGAATTGAGGCGATGAATGATGAAAAACAAAAAGGCTAAGTTTTTCTGTGAAAATTGCGGAGCCGAAGTTCCGGAAAATGCCAAATTATGCAAGAACTGCGGGAAATTTTTTATATCGGTCCGATGTCCAAAGTGCGGACGGACAGGAACTGGCAAAGAATTCAAAAAAGGGTGTCCTTCGTGCGGATATGCCGTGGGAAAAGCAAATTTTACTTCAACTGAAAAAACATACAACAATTATATCGCATTGAGCCATATTTTTGGTCAGAACGGCAGAATGGCAAAAAAAATGAAAACAGAGAATTCCCTTCCCCTGTGGATTTATATTTTTACAGCTGGAATGCTTGTGGGCGTGATGATTGGTGTTTATAGCTGCATAAAATTTCCATCGTATTGACCTAAGTTTAAAATTCTGATAGATTTAATTATCTCTTTTCGCCCGGATGGCGGAATTGGCAGACGCGCTAGGTTCAGGTCCTAGTGAGGGCAACTTCTTAGGGGTTCAAGTCCCCTTCCGGGTAATATTTTTACATTCTAATTGCTTGTTGGATATTGAATTATACAGCAAGCAGATTATTGTTCTCATCTATCGTTTTTTACGGAAAGTGAAATTTTTTAAAACTTTTCGATAAAATTCCCGATATTTTTTAGAATAAATGTGAAACAGACTTTTGTCAATGTTTTTTTATCGTTTATTTTTTCTTTTGCTTTATATCATCCTCTTTTTATATAAAAATGGAAAAAAAAGAGGTGTGAATTTTGAGTTTTGCTAACAATTTAAAGATGGAATGTTTTTACCGCGGAATTTTCTTAAAGGATCTTGCAGAAAAAATTGGAGTTAATTACAGCACTATAATGTCTTACAGCAATAAAAATGTTATTCCAAGGGCTGATATTGCTGTAAAGATAGCCAAGGTTCTTGATGTTTCCGTTGAATATCTGGTTACAGGAGATATTTCTGACATTTCTGGCATAGACAGGTCCATGTATCCATTTATGAACGACTTAAAAAATGTTGAGCCTGTTTTTATGGATCTTTTGATTCGGTTGATTCATGAGTTGGCTAAAAAAAAGGAGCTTTAATAGCTGAGGAGTTCTCATGATTAATTATACTTTATCAAAAAAATCCCTTAAATGGTATATCCATTACTGCGATTATGAAGGAAAAAAGCATCAGAAGTTGCTTAAGAATTGCAAGACCGCGGAAGAAGCCAAAAAGTGTGCCTTGAAATTCTCTGTACTGGAAGATGACCAGTATCTTATAAAAAATATCTCAAAAGATATGTATATTCCTGGCGGTCAGCATCTTGAAAGGCTTGCAATGCTTGGAAAAACTTTTGCGGATGAAACAGTGTGTCAGAAACGAATGCAAATTGAAATTATAATTAGGCAGTTTGGCGACTTTGATATAAGGAATCTGAAGGTCCGTGATGTTGAATTATTTCTTATGAAGGATAACACTCATTCAGGCTCATGGAAAAATAATATTATTGATACTTTTTCTACTGTTTATGATGAGACAATATGGAAGTGTGATGTACAGGTAAAAAGACCTCATTTTCAGCGTTTCTCAAGAAATTCCAGGAAAGCTGATATTTTTACAATGCAGGAACTTGATATTATTTTGAATCCTGAGGTCTGGAAAATGTATGATGATTTTCTTGCTTTTTACATTATCGCTGCTTGTGGTTTACGGATTGGAGAAGCAAGGGCTTTACGTGTTTCCCAGATATTTTGGACTGAAAAGGTTTTGCTGATAAACGGATTCTGCAAAGAGGATGGTTTACGTACCGATTATAATAAAAAAGGTTCTGAGGAAAATAAAAAAATCCGTGTTGCGCCTTTATCCGATAAATTGCTGGCTATGCTGAAAAATTATATTGAAATGAATCACAGGCAGGAAAATGATTTTCTGTTCTATAATGATACAGGCACAAAACCGGTTACAAAGGAGCATCTTGAAAGGCAACTTAGGCATGTATTGAAAAGAACCGGAATATACAATCCAATGCGGAAACTTGTACCGCACTCTTTTCGTTTTACGTATGTAACTTACATGAGATCCCTGCTTGAAGGTGAACAGGTTCGGCTTATTGTAGGACACTCTGATATGGATATGACAAACTATTATACGCGGTTTTCTTTGCAGAATGAAATCCGTGGTATAAAGGATTCTTTTTCCGCAGTGAATAAGATTTTCTAGTTGTATTCCGACTTTTAATAAAAAAGAGCATTGCAGGTTTTACTTGTTTAGCACAATTAGTTAAGTTAAAAAGTTCATTACAAACTTCGTTTGTTTTGCACAGTTAAAAAGTGCAACGTTGCACTTTTTAACTGTGTTTTTTAATAAACAATTTGCACAGAATCATTTATTTTTAACTAATTTATTGCGTTGCAGAAATTCCAAGTTTTTCTATCAAAGATTCTTGTAAGACTTGACTGAAATTGACGGACGCTTTTTCCGCTCTCCTACAAAGCCATTCTGGAAGAGTTACATTCTTGCGGACACTTTTTCCAGTGTTTGAAACATCACATTCTATATATGTTGCAAAATCTTTTCCAGCAGTCTTTATGTCAGTGATTTTGCTTGCTTTTGGAAGCTGTTCGCCTTTTTCAAGATAACTTTCAAGGTAACAGTCAAGAGCTTCTTTTGCGTTCTCTACAATTTCTGTTTCAGTGCTACCTTGTGAAAAGCAACCTTTCAAATCTGGAAACTCGCACCAATACCCATTATCCTCAAAATGGCATACAGCAGGATAAATTACCATATATTCTCCTTGCAGGGCTTCCGCCCTGTCTTGTTTTTCACTTTAAGCCGGCTTGTTTCAAAATAGCCGTTTCAAGTCCTTTTTTCATATCTTCACCGTGGACTGGTATTGTTATTGGCGGAAAACCGTCTTTTTCAAGCCTATGATGACTACCTTTTATTCTTACAAGTATCCATCCATTCTTTTTTAGCAGACTTAAAAGCTCTTTGTCTTTCATGATTCTAATATAATACGCATAATACGCATTGTCAATAGTTTAATAAAAAAAGTGCATTTTAGGTTTTGCTTGTTTTGTACAATTAGTTAAGTTAAAAAGTTCATTACAAACTTCGTTTGTTTTGCACAGTTAAAAAGTGCATTACAAACTTCGTTTGTTTTGCACAGTTAAAAAGTGCATTACAAACTTCGTTTGTTTTGCACTTTTTAACTTTATTGTTTTGTACTTTTTTATGGATTTATTCTGAACGGTCGTTGTTGATATTCTCAAAATTTATTAACAATACACATTAAATGTGTATAATGTAGTTATAAAGCGTAAAGATTTGGAAAAGAGGCTTAAAAAAACTGGTTTTGTTCTTGTCAGACACGGTGGTAGGCATGATGTTTTTCAACGTGGCAAGGATGAAGAACAGCTTCCCCGCCATACAGAAATAAATGAACTGTTGGCAAAAGCTATTATAAAAAAAGTGGGGGCTTTAAAACACGCCGTCAAAATGCGGCAAAATCTTTTTGGAGGCAATATGAAAGTTATTTATCCAGCGATTTTTACTGAAACAGAAAATGCGGTTCTTGTATACATTCCAAGCCTTGAAGGTATGACGGAAGGATTAAATCTAGCAGATGCTGTAGATATGGCTCGTGATTATAGTGCAAATGTTTTGTTTGATAAGAATGAAAAAGAATTTCCTGCTCAGTCAGAATCCGCGGATATGGAAAAAAGTCCTTTTTTCACAGCTGGAAAAACTTTTGTTTCTCTTGTTGATGTTGATATTGATTTTTTCCGGATGAAAGAGAAATCTAGAAATGTAAGACGCAACATTACACTCCCGGAATGGCTTGACAACATGGCGACCGAAGCGCATTTAAATGTTTCGGAAATTACAAGAGAAGCGTTGAAAACGGTTCTTTGTGTTTAGATTTATCGATAACCTGTATTTATCAATAAAATATTAAGTTTTGTTACAAAGTTAAAAAGTGCAACGTTGCACTTTTTAACTTTATTTGTTTTTGCACTTTTTAACTTTTTGTTTTGTTGAAATCTCTCTTATGTGTCATATCTCAACTACAGTTATCTCCAGAGACCTCAATAAGTTTTTTCAGTTTCATAAGATTTGCAAAGAAAATAATCAACCGAAAGCATATGCTCTTAAAACAGCGTTTATCTTTGTCTGATAACCTTTTCCTTGTTCTTTGAACCATTCCAAGACATCGCTGTCGATGCGTATATGAACATCTGTTTTTTTAGATTTGTATAAATCTTTGTGAAGTTCATACCAAGGACGGAATTTTGCAAGTTCCTCTTTTGTCTGTCTTGGGCAGTCCTCAAAGTCCGTGTTTTTGAAGTTTATGACTTCAGCAACATCCTCCGCACTTAGCGGAGGGAGTTTTTTTACTTCATCTAGCGTCATAGTTTTCATAGTATTCAGCCTCCTCGTCAGGTTCAGCTTTTCGAGCTGAAATGATTCTTGTGTTTCCGTTTCGGTCGGTTGCGACAACGAACAAGAGTAGCAAGTTGGCAACTCTGCCGATTATGTTTGTCCGTTCTTCTTCGAGTGTAGAATGCTCTGTATCGGATTTTTCAATTCGTTTGTCGTCAGAGAAAACTCGGACAGCCATTTCAAATGTTACTCCATGTTTTTTCTTGTTGATTTTATTTTTATTTTCGTCCCATTCAAAAGTCATTCGTGTTTCCTCTTGTTTTTAGTGTACACTGTTTTGTGTACATAATCAAGCATTATTTTTCTTCACTGAAAAAATACTATCATCTATGATAAATCCCAAGATAATATGGCAATGCTTTTTTGTTTTGTTGAAATCTCTCTTATGTGTCATATCTCAACTACAGTTGTTTTGCACTTTTCCGTTCGTCCTAAAACTCTCCTGAAGAAATAAAAATCTCTTCTGTCTGTCTTTCGGGAAGTTTTCTATTTTTTGCCGGGGCATTTTTTCGCGGCGGTTCTTTTTTGATGTTGTCTTTTTTTAGCAAGTTCTCTGTTTACCAGGGAAAAGGACAACCGCAGGTTTTCCTTTTCCCTGGACCTTTTTTCTTTCCTTGTTGACAGTCGGTGCAAGATAAAATCGGTTGACAAAGTGTTTATTTTTTTATATTATAAAAAAATAAAGTGCTTTTTTTGACTTTTAAAATTTGACGGTTTGTCATTTTGTGTGACAACGCCATTTTTCGCAAAAAAAAGACATTAAATCCTGCGTTTATATTTTTTTTAGGAGGCAACGCCGTACCAAAACTATCAACTGGAATTTATTTTATGCAATGCTTGAGGAACCTTACGAAGGCATCTATCAGAAATTTGCATACAAAGAAACCTATGTAATCAAGAATGGTGAGCTGAAAAAAATCAAAGTCCGCACTTATGCCGGACGGAAAAGCTATCAGTGCTCCCAGGATTTTCTCACTTCAAGACAGCAGCAATGCACCTGCAAACTTTCTTATTCAACAAACCTAAAATCTCACAAGGATTTCCTAAATCGTTATCTTCCACAGCAGAATAAAAAATATGTAAAAGAGAAGCCGGAAATTTTTGGCAACGTTTCCTTGGAAACTTACAAAAAGAAAATGGTCGCGCGAAACTTCAAGTGGATTTTTTCTCCCGAAGAAAAGATGTCGCCGGAAGTCATGCAGTCCGTTGTCCGTGCATGGGTAAAAAGACTTGAGAGTCTTTCCGGACATAATTTTTACTGGGTTGCGGCGATACATCAGGATACCGCTCATCCTCATGCGCATATTCTTTTAAATGGAAAAGACAAGCATGGCAAGGGCTTTAGATTTTCAAAACCCCTTGTTCAAAGCGGCGCAAGAACCGAGGCGAAGGAACTTCTTACGGAAGTTCTTGGAGAGCGCAGTGAAGAACTTATAAAAGCCGCGAATGACAGAAGTCTTGTCGCTGAGCGTTTTACGGAACTTGACGAATTCATCCATAAATTTGAAATTCCTGAAATCGGCGAAAAGCGTTTTCCGACTTATGTAAGCGTTACAAGAAATCCAACTTTTCAGAAACGGCTTGATTTTTTGAATGATATCGGGCTTGCAAAATATGTTAACGGAAAATATTTTCTTGAGCAGAACTGGATGGAAAGCCTTAGAAATGTAGGGCGTTACAATACATTTTTGGATGCACGGCGTTTTGTGCGCAAGGACGAAGGTTTCAAGCTGAAACTTTTTACAGAAGATACCGGCTCTATAAAGGGAACGGTAAAACATTTTTACAGGATGGATGACGAGAATGTATGGAACAATGCCTACGTGATTGAAACTGAAAAAGGCCAGGGCTATTATGTTCCGCTTTTTAATCCGCCTAATATTTTTCTTATTGGAAAGGAAGTGGAGATTCATCTTGAGAAAAGCCAGAAAGGAAAGCTTTTCCCTGTTGTAAAACGGCTTGACGGCGGACCTTCTGCCGATGAGCTGCGCATTATAAAGGAAAAAAACGACTTCTCTAAAAAAGAGGAAGAAATGCTGATGACTTTTTGATGGTTTTGTTTTTCAGGAATGTGCATTAAAATATTTTTAAAAATACTGAAAAAGTTAAAAAGTGCAACGTTGCACTTTTTAACTTTTGTATATTTCATGGAGGTAACGCTGTACCAAAACTTTAATTTTTAAGAATAGAAGAATTTCTATTATCATTGCTATTTTACTTTTTTGCAGTTCCGGCTCTTTTGCCGCCGCGACAACATCCAGATTTGTTGATACTGCTGTTATGGATGCAATCACCTATTTTGTTCAGATGGGAAATTATGTCATCAAGATTGCATTGGATTTAGGGCGGCTTCTTGCATTTGTCGGTTTTATCTGGACTTGTCTTCAGGTTGTGATGGGTCAGAAAAAAATGGCAGATATGCTTGTCGGAACTGCGATGAAATGGATTATGTTTTTCCTTGTGTTCTCTATGTATCCTGGATTTTGCGCAGGTCTTAGAAAACTTTCCACAACAATCGGAAACCAGGCATCCGGAACTTCTATCAGTTTTATAAACCGCGAAATAACCGACTTCTTTACAACAATTGAACAAATGATTGCCGCAAATAATATTGACGATGCAATGGCAAAAGCCCAGATGGATGTTGAGGAAGAATTCCGCAAACGCCGGGCTGAAGTTGATTATGTTTATGATAATCAGGAAACCGGTGTCCGGGTAAAGGACGATGAGCTTATGGCTCTTGCCCAGGCGGAAAACAAAAGTATTGCGAGCGCTTCAAAGAAAGCTAAGAAAAAAGCCGGAAAGGCGCTGAAAAAAGCCCAGAAAGAATTTGAAAAGAAAATTACGGCGTTCAAGGATGTTCTTGTAATTGACGAGACAAATCAGCTTGAAAAATATAAAGTTGATCTTTCTTTGAAAACTGCGTCCGGAAAAGACACCGGCTTTATTTCTCCTACGTCTGTATTCAAAATCACTGTTTTTTTATCTGAAATTATGTTTGAGAATATCCAGACTGAATATGCAGAGGATGGAACTGTTCAGAAGAAAAACAGCTTCAATCTTTTAAAGCTTACTGTAAAAGATATTCAGTCTTATATTCTTTGTGGTGTTACTGCGTTGGGAATGATTCTCACGTCTATCTTTGTTCTTATTCAGTATGTCATGGCGATTATTGAATACGCGGTCATTTCTTCTTTTGCAGTTCTGTTAGTTCCATGTATGCTTTTTGACGGACTAAAGGATCTTTCCAATAAAATTCTTCCAAGCCTTATGGCTCAGGCTATAAAACTTATGATGATTATTATTTGTCTTTACTGGTGCATTTTAAGTTTTATACAGATTGGTAAAAACATTGTTACAAATGATGCCGCGTTTGACTTGAAACTTTTTGCATTTGTCGCCTTTAATCTTGTTCTTATCCTTGCAATCTGTTCAAATGCGCCAAAACTTGCATCTACCCTTTTAACAGGTCAGCCGCATATGAGCATGGGAGAATTCGTCGGGGCTGCCGGAAGTATGCTTGGAGCCGCGGCTGGCGCGGCAAAACTTGGCGGCGGAGCTGTAAAGGGCGCGGCGGGGGCTGTTTCTGGCGCTGCAAAAAACGGTGCTAATTCCATAGGAAATATCGCACAGAGTGCCGGTGCTGCCAAACAGGGCGCTAAGGAATCATTTGAAAAAGCAAAAGCTGCAGGAAAAGGCGGTGTGAAATCCGCATTGCATGGCGCGGCCGGTGCGGTAGGCGGCGCGATTAAGGAAACTGGAAGGCAGGTTGGAAGAGGAATAAAAGAAGGCGTTCATAATCTTGCTAGTGGTAAAAAAGGTTTTTCTTCAAGTTTCCAGACTCAGGCACAGAACGCAAAAAAAGCCGGTGCAAATCTTTCCTATGGCGATTATGTAAAGCAGCGTTTTGCGCAAGGGGCTCAGCATGAAAGCAAGAAACCTGCTCCAAAACCCGCTCCGGCTAAAAAATAAAGACAACGATGAAAGATACTGTAAGAGTAAGAATTCCAAAGAATTCATATTACACGCTTTTTGCGGAAGGAGTTCTTCTGGACCTTGAGCCAGAAGGAACAGGATACATCGCAACTTTGGATTTTTCCTACCCTGTCGTGCTTTATTACACTTTTCATCATCACAGACGGCTGTATGTAATTATGCGGCCGTCTGTAAATGAGTTTTTCCACAATAACGATGTGTCAAGTCCGTTTTCTGTTATAGCACAGTTACGCGGCCGTTCGTTTGACCGTTTCAAGCGAAGCCTGAGATATATTGTAAGAAAATCTAAAGGGTTTCATAAATTTCCGCCGGAATTTTATTTCAAGCTGTCGTTTTTATGTTCACATCAAAAAAATGACAAAATCAATTTGAACAGACTTTTTAATAAATACTATGAATGAAAAGAATACAATCTTGAATTTGAATGATGAAGGAATTTCATATATTCGCCGGATGGATAAGCTCATAAAACACGAAGGAATGAGTTATGATGATGCTGTAAAAGAAACAAGCGCAATTCTCTTTTTGTCGCTAAAAAATATTTCAAGCGCTCCGGCAACAAAAGAAACAAACGGTCGATATGCGATATACAAAGAAGGTATAAAAACTGGAATTGGTACAGATAAAAACGGTAGATATGTTGTAACAGGATTTGATTTTAACGATACAAAAAAAGAAGCGGCAGACGCCATAAAGTCGGTGACCGCCCTTTATGGATACGCACCTGAGTTTCTCGAGATATACGCTCAGGTGGGAGCTGCCGCTTCTGAATTAAATATACATAAGGAAAATTCTATTGTCAATGATAAAAAAATCTTATCTATGGGAGGCAAATATTATGACAGACAACTCAATGATTGCATCTGATGCATTGAAATTCATGGGAATTATTGAAACTTTTTTTATTACCGAATTGCAGGAACAGATTATTGTACGTCCTGTCTTTATGGAGATGAACCGCTGGATTGTAACTGCTTCCGGTCATATCGGAGCTTCTGGAAAATTAAGGATTGTCACTCTTTCGCATAATTTTGAAATTTTATGCAATGTTGAGCCGGTTTCTCTGGAAATGTTTTCAAATTCTTTCATGCTTGTGCTTCAGCAGAACCTGCCTGATGAAATGACCAGAAAGATGCTGTTTCTGAAAAAGACTGTCCGGGGATGTTCAAGAAGATGCGAAGAACGTTTTGAAATTGGAACTGATTACAAGAAATTCGGCTTTTCTTCCGCAGTTCAATTTTTTTTGTATAACGAGCAAAAAATTTTATGTTTTCTAAATAATGTAAGCGTGCATGGAGCGATGATTACCTGCGCAAATTCAGAAATAAAAACCGGGGAACGCATAAAAATAGTCTTTTCGTTTGATAATCCAAGTGAAAAAATAGCTCAAGCCGGAATTATCGTAAATAGAAATTCTGCCGCGAATAATTATCTGCGCCTAAGCATTAACTTTATTGAACCGATTTCTTTTTTATGGCAAAAAAGAATTTGCGGGTTTTAATTGATTGATGCATAACAAAAACAATGGAAGGTACGCCGGAAGAACTTATTGAGGCAATAAACACAGTTGCAAGAGCAAAGGGGATGTCTAAGACTGCAAAAAAGGCTGGAATGGCACGGACTAGCTTATATAAAGCCCTTTCTCCTGAAGGGAATCCAACCTTGGACACATTGAAAAAAATTGCGAATGCGGTCGGCTATAAGCTGAATATCTCTTTTACTCCTATAAACTAATTCAGTTCTGTTCCTGTCATAAACTCTGCCATTTACACAAATTTTATGACAGGGGCTCATAGAATGGTGCTGTAAATATTATTTTTTCTCCGCGTCATCTAATCTCCTAAATAAATGAGATAATAAACTTAATGAATCTAGGCAATCCATTTCTGTAAGAAGTCCAGAATCATGCAAATCTTTTATTTCCTCATGTGAGATTGGATTTCTAAAACCTGCAAATATTCCAGCAGAAAGTTCCTTCTGTGCATCTTCCATATCTTTTTTCGTAACTGGCTTAAAATCAGTATCATTTGATTTTTTATATTTTGTCGTTACTGTTAAGATTCCATTCTCGCCAAATGCAGAAAACATCAATTGTTGACCTGTCTTCTGTAATTTAGATTTATCAATGACACCAGTTTCGTATCTTTTTAACGCTTCGTTGATAGCTTGGTAATAATCCTTCTTTTCATAATTTTCTTTTGCTGCAGACTTAATTTCATTATGCAAATGTCGCCAATGATAATCTGGATATTCGGGAATCAATTTATGCAAATCATTGACTACTGTATTTTGGACTTCAGTTTCCAATTCAGAATCATTTACAACTGTATTTACAATATTTTCAACACCTGTTTTCACAGGAACTGGTAATTTTGTATACCATTGTCTAACATCAATTCCTGTCTGTTTAGAAATCTTTTTAGTTCTTTCTTGTTTACGTTTTTCGCGCCAATCACGTTCAATAAGATGCATTAAGTCTTTCAGATTCTGTCTAAGTTCTTCTGTCAATGGCAAATCCCAATTCAAGGATTGCCGGTCTGTTGATATTACATCCTCTTCCAATTCATCTACAAAATCGACATTCAACCATCCGGTAAAATAAGAATAGCCGTGACTAGATTCTCCAACTCCAAAAAACTCAGGAGCATTAACAAGTCGACCATGGGCAAACAAAGTAATTCCACGCAAATCAGGTTTTAACGGTTTTTCAGTGGATAAAATTTTGCCGATAATTTTATGACTTAACATATATTCATTTGAAACAGTTTTGTCCTTAGGGATTTCCCATTCTATCTGTGAATTTAAATTATCATATTTTAATTTATCATCAACTCTAAGTTTGTCATCTTCATTTAGAGAAATAAAAACCTTAAAAGTATCATCAAACAAATTAAACAACTTAGAAAGGCTTATCGCCAAAGATTCTTTATCAATTCCAGGCTGTCGCTTTAAATCTTTCAGAGTAATCAATGTTCCAGATTCATTTGCAGAACAATTCGTTATTGAAAATTTCGGATTATAATCAGTTCCTTCCGAATTGACTATATCATTCCAATTCATTATGAATTTAGTAGCTTTTCCTGCCTTTTTTGTTTCAATTTCTATTGTATTTCCTATGCCGAAGAATGCAAGTTTCCCTAACCCTTTTCGACCTGTTACTTTTCGTTTCCCGCTAGGACTTAAACCATTATCATCTATTCTGCGCTTTCGACCAATTCGAAGAAATTTTCTGTTAATTTCATCAAATGTCATTCCAACGCCATCATCTAAAACAGAAATACTTCTATTTTTTTCTGTTTCTGTAATATTTATGAAAACATTATGTGCATCTGCATCATAAGCATTTGCAATTAATTCAGCAATCGCATTAGGAAGTCTGGAATACATTTTTATTCCAAGATGCTCGATTGTGTGAGGATCAAAACTCATTTTCAATATATCATCAGACATTGTTAATCTCCTGTAAAAGCAGGCCTAACTTTTTCCCATACTTTGGTGGAACAGCATTTCCTATTAATCTTGCAGCAGTCTGAATATTTTTAGTCTTAAATTCATAATCATTAGGGAAGCTCTGTAACCGTGCTCCTTCCCTTACAGAAATACATCTATTCTGGTCTGGATGTCCGAACCTGCCATTTGTAAAACTTAAAAATTTCGTAGTTATAGTAGATGAAGGCTTATCCCAGTATAAACGTCCATATACATCTCTAAAAGAATTATCTCGACCTATATAGCATTTTAACTGTAATTCTGGATTATCTTTAAATGCCATTCTAGTGCCACCGTCTTTTTTAACAATTTTTATTCGTTCTAAATTAATTTCGGAAAGACTTCTTGCCGTATGAAAACGAACTGTATTTTCATCCCGATATCCAGCCGGGATTTTTGGAAAATCTGTTTCATTTCCAATAGCTTCTCTAACAGTCATAATATGTTCTTCGTGTTCAGGCAAATGAACCTGCCTGTCGAGTCTGGTTGCAATCAGAGAAAACCTGCGTCTGTTTTGCGGAATGCCATAGTTTTTCATATTCACAACATCATAAACGCATCTGCCATTTTCTCTGTTTCCATACCCCAGCTGTTCAAGTTTTTGCAAGAAATCATTAAGTATTGATTCCCTGTTGCTCATAATTCCAGGTACATTTTCTACAAGAACATAACCTGGTCTATAGTATTCGACAAATTTTTCAAAATAAAGAAGCAAGTCTTTTGTTTTTCGGGATTTTTCTTTTGATGAACGGATGATGCTGTAAAACTGGCATGGACTGCAGCCAACAAATATCATTTCATCATCATCTGGATGGACACAAAATTCCTTTTCAAAATAATCAAGGGGGAGTTTTGTTATATCGGCATTTACAAAACGGGCTGGAGCATTATTTACTTCGTAAGTTTTCTTTGCTTCTGGGTCTAAATCTACACCTGCAACGACATTGATTCCCGCCTGAATGAGTCCGTTTGTCATTCCGCCCCCTCCGCAGAAGAAGTCAATTGCACGCAAGATATAATCCTCCAAAATATACATATTATAGCACAAAACATAATTTTCTGCATAGAATTAATAACGTTCAATTATTGAATAATACCGATAAATTGTATTTATGATTGATACATTCAAAAATATTGATGAAGAACAAATAGTTTATGAGCATTCAAAAATACCATTATTAGCTTAACAAAAAACTTAATTATGGAGTTTTTCAATCCAGTTCTGTCGCACCTTTGTTTATCAAAGTTTTTCCGTCCCAGGAAAACAGGATTGTGTCGCAGTTTCTGAATTCAACCGGGTTTCCTTTGCCGCAGGTTTCATCGATTTCTTTTTCGGTTCCGCTCAGATATACGCGAGTGCCTTTTATTCTTATGCAGTAATCGCCGGAGTCTATGTCATAGGAAACTTTTTGATTGTATTTTAACTCTCCGCTCCAGACTGTTCTATAATTTTCTGAAGTGTCTTCTGAAACCATGATTTCTGTGATTGTGTCATCATAATTTTCTTTTTCTGCCTTGCTGGAATTTTCCACAACAATTGTTGACGTGAATTTTCCATCGCATGAAGTTGCAAGCATAGAAAGAATGATAGCTGTAAAAAACAATAAATATTTTTTCATTTTATTGCTCCTAAAAAATTTGATGCTGATAGTTAAAATGGCATGAGTTTTATGCAAAACAAGCAATTTTTACATTTTCAGGTTCGTGTTGTTCTGCTTGCCATAATGTAAATTTCATCTGCATAAACATCCAGCTTTCTGGCGTTGTATTAGTAGCCTTTGCTATTCTAATTGCCATTTCCGGGCTTAAGGAAGATTTTTCATTTACAAATTCAGATAAAGTTTTTCTTGTTACACCCAATTTTTGTGCAGCTTCCGTTATAGTTATATCAAGAGGTTCCAGGACATCTTTTAGAAAAACTTCACCAGGATGAGTCGGTTTTCTTGTCATAAATAAACTCCTTTTTTAATGGTAATCTATATAATCCACTAAAATAGCGTCTTGATTCTCAAAATAAAATGTCACTCTCCAGTTCCCATTTACAGAAACTGACCACATATTTTTTTCTCTACCGATGAGTTCATGAAGTCTATAACCAGGAAGATTCATATCTTGTGGAGAAAAACTTGCATCAAGGCGATCTAAAATCCTTGCCAATTTTGAAGCATGCTCTGGAATTATTCCTGCTTTAGAGCCTGTTTCAAAAAAATCTCTTAATCCTTTATGTCGCCAAGATTTTATCATAAATTTATTATAAAATGTAACCTTGTAGGTGTCAATAAAAAAGACGGTCGTTAAAATACAAGATTTTTCCGGCCGTCTTTATAATCAGATTCTGATTGTCCCGTTTTTTATTTGTCTGATTCAACAACTGCGTAAAAAGAGAATTTTCCTGTTATATCGTTGAATGTTATGTCCTGGATTGTTCCAGAGATTTCCATGACATCCTTCTCTTTCTTGTCGATTAAATCATCATTGTTTGAATAGAAGAATACGTTTGTTTCTCTTACAAGGTTTCCATAGCCAAAAATGTCTTTTTCCATGAATCCGCTTGCTAAATACTCTTTTTTTGCTTTTTCTGGAAGTTCTCCGCCGGAAATCTGCATTGCATATTTGAAGGTCTGGTCATTTTTCAACTTATTTTCAGAAATTGATGTCAAAACCAATGGGAATGAAACCATTTTCCCCTCAATATTATACTTCTTGATGAATTTCTTTACATAAAGACTTGAAGATTTTTTAGCCAATGTAGCAAGGAAATCTGGATTTGTTACAACTTCATCAACTTTTTTTGCATATTCCTCGTCCGACCAGTTTGCTAAGCGGTCTGTAATATCTTTTACAATAAAACCTGCCAGTTTTGTCGCTGAACTTTTTGCCTTTGCCATTTGAGTTGCTTTTGGCAATGGCTGACCATTCTTGTTGCATGCTACGGTTGTGTAACCTGTTATCTCAACATTAAAAGTACCGTTCTCTTTTTTAATGTTTACTGTGTAGTCATCACGGTGAAGTGTAAGGCCTTTTCCCTGCACTGCGTAGCCAACAACAGCATAAGAATCATTCTGCACATCAAAAGTTTTTATCTGTGCGGATGTCCATGCGTTTTCAAAATCAGTTGCAAAGTCATATACAGCTGGAAACAACTCTCTTCCTTCTGGAATTGTCTGTGCAAAAATAGCTGTCATACCAACAAATGCAGCTGCCAAGATAGATAAGATTTTTTTCATTTTACTGCTCCTTTTTTTTCTTATCTTAATACATCCGGACGACACTGAATGTCGTTTTGGATAAATTAGTATTTTTTTAGTTTAGAGCTACCCCCCCCCATGTCAAGTAAGAAGCCGCCGAAAAAATGCTTTCCGGCGGCTTTTTTGTTGGTAAATTTGATAAAAAAAAACTTAAAATTTTTGAAATGCAAACTATTATAAATATGAATAACTTTTATTAAAGTTAGTTAACTATGAGAAAATATTAAAAACTTTCAAAAATTTTCTAGGAGGATAAAAAATGTATGCAATAGCTTTTGACATGAAAATTGACGATTTGAAAAAAAATTATGGTGAACCATATAATGCAGCATATAATGAAATTCGCCAGGAAATGGACAACTTAGGTTTTGAAGGGACACAGGGAAATCTGTATATTTCAAAGAATTCTGCAAATACATTGACAACTGTTTACAAGGCTATCAACAGGTTATCAAAAATTGACTGGTTCAGAAATTCAGTACGTGATATTAGAGCTTTCAAAGTGGAAGATTGGTCGGATTTTACAGATGTTGTAAAATCTTGATTCAAGTATATTAAGAAAGGTTATTAGATGAAAATATAGGCATTTAGACTACATTTTTATTTTTACCACTAAACCTTTCATATCAACAAAGAAGCCGCCGGAAATTAATTTTCGGCGGCTTTTTTGTTGTTGGCAAAGGAAAAGCTGTTTTATTAGATTTTAAATGTTACATGAAAGAAAATTATTTCTTTGCCCATGATGGAAATTCTTCATCATCAGAATTTGCTTTTTCCAATTTATATTTCGTATATATAACACCATCCTCTTTGTCTTTACGAGAAAATTCTTTTGTAATGTATTTACATACCAATTTGTAATTCATAGGTGGAAACCAAGATTCATTGTCTTCATCACTCCAAGATTCTCTGGAGAATTCCCCGGAAAATTCTTTACATTCTCCAAAATCTCCACTTGCCTTTCCATCAGAATCATAATTTATTAAATAACGGGTGGAACTATAAGACTCCTCTTTTGTATTATTATCAACATATCTCTCTTTTTCAGAAACATACCACCAGCCAGCTTCAAATTTATTCAATTGTTCTGTAGTTTCTTTAGAGTTGTTATCACTGTTTTCTGAATCTGTGTTACAGGAAATAAAGATACATGCTGCAAAAAATGCAACTGCCAAAGTAAAGATAGATAAGATTTTTTTCATTTTACTGCTCCTTTTTTTAGTTTAGAACTACCCCCCCCCTTGTCAAGCGAAAAGCCGCCGAAAAAATGTTTTCCGGCGGCTTTAAATGTTGTAACAACAGGTTATTTTGTTGTTATAAGGTTTTTTTCACATTTGCGGATTTCCAGCATTACCGGAATTTGAACTTTTGATTCGTTTCCTAAATGTGAGTAGTAAACTTCAAGAATTCCGACTGTGCCAACATTTTGCGGAGTTCTATCTGAAGAAAGTTTTTTTTCTGCCTCCACATGACTTGTGATAAGGAATTTATCAACATTAATCCAGTTGCCATCACAATGGACAGCTTTCAACTGATTATATGAATGGCACACAGAATCCCAGGCATGCCGGTTCAAACCATGTCCTAACATCTCAGTTTTTGACCTGTCACCGTCCAAATTATCTGCGTGTGTTCCTGTACAGAAGAACCATGCTATTTCCTCAAATTCTTTTGCTGGAAAGATTTTACCCTCCAGTTCTGGCGCAATAATTTTTCCAAATTGTTTATTTTCTTTTAATCCATTTTTAAATCCAGATAGAGCTGTTATCGGAGAATCTTTTGAACCCTCTGAATGGCTTCCTTCACCTTTCCATCTTGTGCAAGCTGCAAGAGCAATTCCTGAACCTTCAAAAGATTTATACTTTAAACAATAATAGCTATTTCTAAGCGGAAGATACCTCAATTGCAATGAGTTGTCACAATCTTCATCACTATGCATACAATGCATAAAATACCATGCAAAATCTGTTTTCCAACTCAATATTCTTTCATATTTTCCAGAAGAATTTTTTAACGTTGGAAGATAAGCTTTAATAATCTTATACACTTCCTCCACCTTGTCCGAACAAATCTTCTGCAATGTAGCCACGTATTTTCCGGAAGAGGCGTCAAATCTTATTGCATTCACCATGTTGGCGGCGGTCTGGTTTTCACCGTATTTGGCTGCGGAAGAGCCTTCCCACTTGAATTCGGCGCTTGTTATTTTTGCGGAAGTTTTTCCTTCGCCAAAGCTGAACAAGAGTTTTGCGGTTTCACCGTCTCCCATGTAGATTATGCTGTTCGCGGAATTCTGGGCTTTTTTCACGCTGCTGAATTTTCCGTCGCTTTCCAGCGAGAGGTTCAGAGAAAGATTCTTGTAATAGCAGTTTATGGAAATTGTCTTGTCGCCTATAAAATCACTTTTTGAGCTTCCTGTGTTCAGGTTAGGGTTTCTTGCTTTCACGTAAAGCTCCTGCGCGGTGATTTCAGTGTTCGGCCTAAGCACAAAATAGCCTTTGCCGCTTCCGGTTGAAACATTCTTTATTTTCCGTTTTGAGTTTTCAGTATATGTTTCAATGCTTGCCAGAGCCGCGCCTGAAAATTCAAATTCCGCATCCGCCGGGCTT
>OIXU01000174.1_pt1 | contig 22304 bp, 18 predicted proteins | sample 1587921 | NCBI WGS metagenome assembly OIXU01 (sample SAMN03283238) | human gut metagenome | biome: human-associated habitat; material: feces | host: Homo sapiens | place: Peru | collected 2012
CCGGAAGTTAAAGTTGACTTTCGGGGGTGCTGCGATGTAGAGTCTTGATCTTAGCGCTCGATGGTGGCCTCGCGGTCAGGGCCGAGAGAGATTATACTGATCGGAACTCCGAGGTAGTCCTCCATGAACTTGATATAGTTCTTGAATTCCTGCGGAAGCTCACTTTCCTTGCGGATTCCTGTAAGATCTTTCTTCCAGCCAGGGAATTCGGTGTAAACCGGCTCTATCTGGGCTGCGATGTCGAACGGAACCTGGTCAGTCTCAGCGCCGTCCACCTTGTAGGATGTGCAGACCTTGATGGTCTCGAAATCGTCCAGACAGTCAGACTTCATCATGATGAGGTCGGTCACGCCGTCGATCATCACAGTGTACTTCAAAGCCACGAGATCCAGCCAACCGCAGCGGCGAGGACGGCCTGTGACGGCTCCGAACTCGTGTCCGACCTGGCGGATCTTTTCACCGGTCTCATCGAAAAGTTCAGTCGGGAACGGGCCGCTGCCCACACGCGTGCAGTAGGCCTTGAATATTCCATAGACATGCCCGATCTTTGACGGGGCGACTCCCAATCCGGTGCAGACTCCGCCGACCGTGGTTGAGGATGATGTCACGAACGGGTAGGAACCGTAGTCGATGTCGAGCATCGATCCCTGAGCTCCTTCAGCGAGCATCGGCTTGTTTTCCAGCCATTTATTCACGAAATACTCGCAGTCGATCAGGTTGAATCCCTTCAGGAATTCGATGGCGCTCATCCACTCTGCCTCATCCTTTTCCGGATCGCACTCGAAGTGCAGGTCTGAGAGCAACTGAATATGTCTGGCCTTGAGTTTCTCGAATCTTTCTTTGAAATCAGGGGCGAGGATGTCACCGACCCTGAGGCCGTGTCTGCTGATCTTGTCTGTGTAGGTAGGTCCGATGCCCTTGAGGGTTGATCCGATCTTACCCTTACCAGCGGCAGCTTCGTAGGCCGCGTCCAGAAGTCTGTGGGTCGGTAGGATCAGGTTCGCTTTCTTGGAGATGAACAGTTTTTCTTTCGGGTTGATGTTCATCTTCTCCACATTCGCGCATTCCTCCCGGAGCGTGATCGGATCCAGAACGACACCGCTTCCGATGATGTTGGTGGAGCCTTCACGGAATATTCCTGAAGGGATGCTGCGAACCACGAAGTTCTTGCCGTCGAAATGGAGGGAGTGCCCCGCGTTAGGACCGCCCTGGAATCTCGCCACGGCCGGATAACGACCTGCAAGCACATCCACAATCTTACCTTTTCCTTCGTCTCCCCACTGGAGGCCAAGGACTACGTCAAGTTTTGAACTCATATCTGATAATATTCGTTTTGTATATTCTTGAATATTAGAACGGAAGGTCATCCTGCGGCATATCGGCCGCCGCGACCTCGATCGGATTCACCGGAGCCTGCTGCTGAACTGGTCCCTGAGAAGCATTACCTGCCAGACCCTGAGTTTGTCGAAGGGCCGGCTGCTGCTGGTAATCAGGCTGCTGTGTAGGCTGTGGAGCCGGTTGCTGCACCGGTTGATAGCCACCCTGCTGGTACTGAGGCTGCGCATATGCCGGACCCTGAGCCATATTGCCTACCGATTCCTGAGGAGCATTACCCACCGGTCCCTGAGCCTGTCGAAGAGCCTGCTGCCCATATCCCTGCTGCCCCTGAGACTGGTATCCCCCCTGAACCTGTCCATATCCCTGACCTCCATCCTGCGCCCCAGGGTTGTCCGATTTCCTCCCCAGCAACTGCAGATTGTCCACCGTGATCTCTGTGGTGTACCTTTTGTTCCCGGTCTGGTCGGTCCACGACCGTGTCCTCAGTTTCCCCTCGATGTACAACTGCGTTCCTTTGCGGATGTACTTCTCCGCCACATCAGCCGAATTCCTCCAGGCCACGATGTTGTGCCATTCCGTGTTCTCTCGAAGTTCTCCATTGCGGTCACGATAGCGTTCAGTCGTCGCGAGGGTGAAAGTCGCCACCTTCGTGCTTCCTGAATTAGGGTTGTTGTTTCCATCAAGGTAACGTACTTCCGGGTCTTTTCCAACGTTACCGATCAGCATTACTTTGTTCAGTGACATAATTTTAAGTTGTTTAGTTATGTTAAAATGCGCCTGGGCCGCACCGTCGCGTGACAAGCGTTCATAATTCAAGCACAGTCACACGTAAGACTATTGCCGCGGCGGTCATGGCCCAAAGCACTGCAAGTTAGTCAAAATATTCCGTATTCCCATAAAAAAGGAATACATGGAGGTTAACTCGTTTATATTCAGAAAAATAAGGATCCCTCCTCTCTGTTTGAACAATAGGGAGGAGGGATAGTTTTTATGTTGATATTCAATGACTTGTCTTCCACGGAGCATTTTAGAAGTTCAGCTCCAATCCGACTCCGGAGCGGGTCGGACCGACGGTTAACGAGGAACTGTAGCCGAGATTGCGGCGGCCGTAGTTGCGGTTGTAGTCGTCAGCGATCTCATTGAAAGTCTTGTTGGACTTGATCCAAAGCGGGATTCCCGCTCCGAGGCAACCTGCCCCGGCAACATAACCGATAACGTAGCCGGTAGAGTTGCGCTCAGAATGATCCTTGAAGAACTCATCCTGAAAATGCGGGTCGTTATTTTCCTTGTTTGAGAATATGAGATCCATTGTCGTGGCGGTTACCGCAAACACTCCCAATCCTGTCAGGATCATTCCCCACATATACTGGTTCGATGCTTTCCTGTATTTTCCCCCGTACAGAGAATACCCTATGTAATCGGTAAGCTCCTGCCTCCGGAGCCTTCGGTCGTGCATATAGTAGTGTCCCCTGCGATAGTCAAGGCAGCCGTCATCGTATCCGTCAAAATATCCATCGGCATAAGGACCTGTGGCCATGCGTCTTCTGTCGGCGAACACCTGCCTTGTCCCGTTCTCGAAGTCGATGCTCTCGATCCGTGAGACTGACAGCCGGTAATCCGGTCCGTCAAGATTGTTGTAAAGTTTGTAGAGAATGTCAACTTCCCCGATCTCGATGATTCTCGCCTCGATGACACGGCGGGAGTCCACAAGATGAATCCTGTCCTGAGCTGAAAGACCGCAGCACACGATAGCCAGCGCCACGGTAAGAATGGTCTTGAGTTTCATAGTAATGGCTTTTTCGCGGTTCCTCCAGCAACATATATGCCGTTTATGAATATAAAACCGAGGGGATAGAGTAGAGTGCCTTTCGGCACAAAGCCTATTATCTGGCTATCTTCAGCACCCTTTATACTTTCCGATAGTGACTTCTGACTTTCTCAACCTTGCCAAAGCGGATGCGCTTGTACGCCCTTACTTTGATAAGCCTGACCACCTCAACTCTGATGGAGGTCATAATGCGGAGTACCAAATAAGTTCTCTTTTTCATTATAGGGATAATATAGGACGTAAGAACTATCGGCTCCTCAATCTTTTGCGCCACCTCCCCTCGGTAGTAATCAAAAAAAGGCAGGTATCCTAAAAAGGGGTCGGATGCCCACCTTGTTTTGTCCTATAATCCCATCAAATGACTTTGCAAATATACTAAATAATTCCTGCCATCCAAACTTTTCTTTTCTGTGAATATGAATATGATTTGCAGAAAGCCGTGCTGTTTGCTAACTTCGCATCAATCTTTTTGTTTGAAATGTCCTTTGAGGAGAGAAGACATTCAGACAGATCAAAATAGCTTCTTAAAAAGGAATTAGGAATATGGCGAAATATGGTCTCATAGGTGATCCGATCAAGGGATCCGGCAGCCCGGCACTGTTCGAGGCGGCCTACAAAGGAGTGAAGGACGGGGAATATTCATACGACCTGATCGAAGGCAGTGACTTTGAAGCATCCTTCCAGAGATTCATTGATGAATATGCCGCTGTCAACGTCACCGCTCCGTTTAAGGAACGGGCATATTCAAAGGTCTTGGAGATGGTGCGCAAAGGCGAGGGGGCGGTTTCAGGACCGGCGGCCCGCATCGGTGCGACGAACCTTCTGGTGAAAGGCTCCAATGGCATAGAGGCGTATAATTCTGACTTCACCGGCATCGTGACGGCTGTCGTGGAGGCATATTTCCCGGGCATCGTGGAGGAATTCATCGGCAACTTCGGGGACAAGTTTTTCGTGAAGATGCACCAGTTCTTCCTGATGACCTTGAGCCGCACGTTCAACCGTCAGCCTCAGGCGCTTGTGGTCGGTTGCGGAGGAGCGGGAAGGGCCGCCGCCGTGGCCGCCGCCGAACTTGGATTCGCCACCATCCTGATGAACCGAACCCCAGAAAAGGCGCAAGCGATAGCGGAAACTATGCCTGAATATGGTTTCCTGCCGGATCCGATCTCTGATTTCAAGGAGGCCGTCAAGGAATGTGACCTTGTGATCTACACCCTGCCGATGGCTCTGCCTGAAATTGCAGAGTTTACCGCAGATGATTTCGCCGGCGAGGATTCAGGCCAGAAAAAGGTGATCCTGGAGGCGAACTATAAGACACCATCCTTTGACGATGAGGCCCGTATGAAACTCACCTCCGCTGACTGCACCTACATATCGGGCCGCCGCTGGCTTCTGTACCAAGCCCTTACCGGCTATTCCATAATGACCGGTCTCCAGCCCGACCTCAAAGCGATGTCCGAGGTCGTTTTCTAAACCGTCCGGCCACCGACCGCTTCCGTTCACAGACCTTGCCAAATCGCTGTTCGGTCCCCCTTATGGTCGATGAGCTTGTCGAAGCGCACCTAGTGTCAGAAAGGTCAGAAAAAAGAAAATTCAAAATTTTGCACGTTACCAAAATTTTGAATTTTATTTTTCTGACCCACTGCAACAGGACTGACAAGCCTATGGATTAAGCCCATATTTGTTAACGAACGTCAGGGGAAAAATCGAAAGGCAGATTTTGGTAACGTGCAAAATCTGCCTTTTGCCTTTTTCCCCTGACGTCACATATTATTTGTGCTCCAGATCGTTGAGGTGAATCTCCAGCGCGCGGGTGGATATGACCAGCTCACGGATAGAGAGGCCGAGCGAGGAGATCAGGAGCAGCAGGGCGATTCCGAAGATGATGATCGCTGTGACCCTAAGGCTGATGAAGCAGAAAAACATCGACACGACACAGCAGAACAGACTTGATATTCCAAGAATCTGCATGCTCCGTGTCAGGTTCAGCCTTTTGCGAAGGTTGGCGATCTGTGCCGCGGTCACCTCCGACCTGTCCTTGACATATTTATCCTTGAGATTCCGCACCAATTGCGCATAAGACAGAAACCGGTTAGTGTACGCCAGCATAATCAAAGACACAGCCGAGAACAGCAACGTAGGAGTGACCAAAGAGAATTCTTCCATAACGCAATCATTTTAAGGTTGTCCGGCCGGAAATGACCCCGCGTCAGCCGACCGCTCCTTCGATTGCAATGACCGTGCCCATAGCTCTATTGATGCAACGATTCCTGTAGAGGTTGCCGTGTCGGGATTTACTGCAAATTTACAGTAAATCCCGAAAATAACTATATGCGATTATGGCACGGTGTATTTGTTTGCTTCGTATTATGTGGCGCTTTAAATGGAGCTGAAAGGCTTACTGCCTCTGTCGGAGGGCTTCGAAGAGGAGGATGGCGGCGGAGACGGAGACGTTGAGGGAGTCGAGGTCACCGAGCATCGGGATGCGGATGTGGGCGTCGGCGACTTCCCGCCAGAGGTCGGTCAGGCCGGTGGATTCGGTGCCCATCACGATCGCGGTAGGCTTCTTCATATCCGTGTCGTAGTAGAGGGAAGAGTCTTGAAGCTGCGCGGTGAGTATCTGAATATGTTTGGACTTGAGCCAAGCGATGGTCTCCTCGGAGGTGGCCACGGCGACCTGCCGGGAGAATACGGCACCGATACTGGCCCTGATGAGGTTCGGGTTGTAGAGGTCGGTGAGTGGGTCACAGATGATAACTGCATCAGCGCCTGCTGCGTCAGCGCTTCTCAGCACAGCCCCGAGGTTACCGGGTTTCTCCACGCTCTCAAGAACAATCACCAACGGATTCCTGCTGAGTGTCAGGCTGTCCAGAGTCCTGTCACGGAACTCCACCTCGGCGATGACACCCTCCGTGCCGCCTCTGTAGGCGATCTTGCCGTAGAGCTCGTACGGAACCTGCACGACACCGACTTTCGGATTCCTGCTTTCGGCCTTGCCAAGAAGGTCGTTCAGTTCCTCCTCGGTCAGAATCTCCCCACAGATGAACAGCGTTCTTGGTACGAATCCGGCGTCAAGGCAGTGCCCTAGTTCCCTGCGGCCCTCGACCACGAAAAGCCTTTCCGAGCGTCTCAGCTTGGATTTCTCCTGAAGAGCCAGCAGTTCCTTGATCTTCGGATTCTGCGCCGATGTGATGTTCTCGATTCTCATTTTCTTTAACTTTTGCTTTACGAATGCCGGAAATGATTCGGTGTATGAATCATCTGGATATTCATAGAATGCTTCTGAAAACAATAAAGGGTGACTCGGACATCGAGGTCACAGCCACCCTTCTGATTTTCCAAACCTGATTATTCCTCAGTCTCAGCGTTCTTGTCGTTCTTCGCGATCTTCTCCGGACGCATTTGAGGGAAGAAGAGCACGTCCTGGATGGTCGTCTGCCCGGTCATGAACATTGTCAGACGGTCGATGCCCATTCCGAGGCCGGAAGTAGGAGGCATACCATATTCAAGGGCGCGCACGAAGTCGTAGTCGATGAACATCGCCTCGTCGTCGCCGTGGCTCTTGAGGGCCGCCTGCTCCTCGAATCTCTCCAGCTGGTCGATCGGGTCGTTGAGCTCTGAATACGCGTTCGCGAGCTCCTTGCCGCAGACGAACAGCTCGAACCTTTCGGTGAGGGTAGGATCCTCACGATGCCTCTTTGTCAGCGGAGACATCTCGACAGGGTAGTCGATGATGAACGTAGGCTCGATGAGATGCTCCTCGCAATATTCCCCGAAGATGGCATCGATCAGCTTGCCGACACCCATCGAAGGATCGAACTCGACGTTCAGTTTCTTGCATGTCTCGCGCAGCTCATCGACTCCCATGCCCTTGACATCCACACCGGCATATTCCTTAATCGCCTCAAGAATAGGCAGTCTGCGGTAGCCGGCCTTGAAGTCGATCTCCTTGTCACCGATCTTCACGACTGTGGTGCCGTGCAGCTTGAGGGCGATCTTTTCGAGCATCTTCTCCACGAAGTCCATCATCCAGATGTAGTCCTTGTAGGCCACGTAGATCTCCATACAGGTGAACTCCGGGTTGTGGGTCTTGTCCATACCCTCGTTGCGGAAGTCCTTGGCGAACTCATAGACGCCATTGTAGCCGCCCACGATCAATCTCTTGAGATAGAGCTCGTTGGCTATTCTCATATAGAGGTCGATGTCCAGGGCGTTGTGGTGGGTGATGAACGGACGGGCCGTGGCGCCTCCCGGGATGGCCTGAAGGATCGGGGTCTCGACCTCAAGGCAGCCGGCGGCGTTGAAATACTCCCTCATCGTGGCGATGATCTGCGCCCTCTTGACGAACACGTCCTTTACCTGCGGGTTGACGATGAGGTCAACGTACCTCTGGCGGTAGCGGAGCTCCGGATCGGTGAAGGCGTCATAGACAACGCCGTCCACCTCCTTCACGATAGGGAGAACCCTGAGTGACTTGCTCAGGACAGTCAGTTCCTTGGCGTGGACGCTGAGCTGTCCGGTCTGGGTGATGAAGGCGAATCCCTTGATGCCGATGATGTCACCGATGTCAAGGAGCTTCTTCCAGACAGTGTTGTACATTGTCTTGTCCTCGCCAGGGCAGATCTCGTCCCTCTTGACGTAGATCTGGATCCTTCCAGTTGAATCCTGGATCTCGCCGAAAGATGCCGCTCCCATGATCCTGCGGGACATCAGACGGCCCGCGATGCAGACTTCCTGGAAGTTGCCTTTCTCCGGGTCAAAGCCGGCCTCGATTTCCTTTGCGGTCGCGTTGACCGGATAGAGTGGGGCCGGATATGGATTGATGCCCAATTCCCTTAACTTTGCGAGAGATTCCCTTCTGATTCTCTCCTGCTCGCTGAGTTCGATGTTTGCCATATCTGTTGTGTTTTTATATTCAAATCCTAAGGAATATCCTCCGCCCCGCGCAATGCGGATGCCTGCCATTCCGCCGCTTCCTTTCTCCGTTAAAGGCGAATAAGATACGTCCTGAATATGCAAAAATACTACTTTTAATTCACATTCTGAAATTAAATCCGTACCTTTGTCTATTATGGGAAAAGAGCGCAAATGGATATTGAAAGAGCCGGCTGATCCAGAGAAGGTGGGAAGGCTTTCCGCCGAGCTGGGCATAGACCGGGTTCTCGCTGACCTTCTTGTCAAGAGGGGAGTCGAGACTTTCGAGCAGGCGCGCTCGTTCTTCCGTCCGAGCCTGAATGACCTCCACGATCCGTTCCTGATGAAGGATATGGATGTGGCCGTGGAAAGGGTCCGCAAAGCCATCACCACGGAGGAGAAGATTCTGGTCTATGGCGACTACGACGTTGACGGCACGACCGCCGTCTCGTTGGTATATTCATTCCTCAGAAGATATTCCTCAAAGGTGGATTTCTACATTCCGGACCGTTACGACGAGGGCTACGGCGTGTCCTACAAGGGCATTGACTGGGCTGGAGACAACGGCTTCGGGCTCATAATCACTTTGGACTGCGGCATCAAGGCCAACGAGAAGGTTGAATATGCCGCCACTAAGGGAATAGATGTGATTATCTGCGACCACCATCTTCCGGAGAACACTCTTCCGCCGGCTGTGGCTGTGCTGGATCCGAAGCGGGAGGATGACACCTATCCGTTTGACGATTTGAGTGGCTGCGGGGTGGGATTCAAGCTTGTGCAGGCATATTCACAGAAATATGGGATTCCGTTCGAGACTTTGATTCCGCTGTTGGATCTTCTGGTGGTCAGCATCGCGGCGGACCTCGTGACGATGGTGGGGGAAAACAGGGTTCTCGCCCACTTCGGACTCAAGCAGTTGAATGAGAATCCGCGAAAGGGACTTCACGCGATGGCGGCCCTTTCGAAGCTGGAACTCGGGCATCTGACCATAGATGATATTGTGTTTAAGATCGGTCCGAGGATCAATGCCGCCGGACGAATGGAGACCGGCCGCCTGGCCGTGGAGCTCCTGACCGCCTCCGACGACCACACCGCCACAATGATCGGCGAGAAGATCAACGACAACAACAATGACCGTAAGAGCATAGACAGGGAGATCACACAGGAGGCTCTGGAGATGGTTCAGAACGGCTCCGCCCTGTCAACTGACGCGGCGACAATAGTTTACAATCCGACTTGGAACAAGGGCGTTGTCGGGATTGTGGCCTCACGTCTTGTCGAGGCGTTCTACAAACCGACAATTGTACTGACAAAGTCGAACGGATTCATCACTGGATCCGCCCGCAGTGTGGCTGGTTTCGATCTCTACGAGGCCATCGAGAGCTGCGCTGACCTTCTTGAGAACTTCGGCGGGCACGTCTATGCGGCCGGCCTGACTCTCAAAGAGGGCAACTTGGAGGAGTTCGTCGGCAGGATAGACAAGTTCATCGCCGGGAAGATCACCGAGGAGATGCTGACCCCTATGACCGACATCGACGCCAAGTTGGAGTTCAGCCAGATCACCCCGAAATTCTTCCGTCTCTTGAAGCAGTTCCAGCCGTTCGGTCCAGGCAACACCAATCCGGTATTCCTTACCGAGAATGTCTCCGACGGTGGCAACGGCCGCAAGGTCGGCGCCGGTGGAGTCCATATGAAGCTCGACCTGATCGACGAGAAGCAGCCTTTCCACCAGATTCCTGCCATAGCCTTCAATATGGCCGAGTTCTATGACTATATCAAAGCCGGCAACCCGTTCGACATCTGCTACTCCATCGTCGAGAACTACTACCGCGGCAACACCACCCTCCAGCTTCGCATTAAAGACATCAAGGAGCGCGACGAGTTTATTTAGGAATATATTTCCTCACCATTCGGTTCTTGCTGCTGCAAGTGTCAGTGGTGATTACCACTTATGGAGACGAAGCCACCTACTCTTATGTGTGCGATTATCCTCATACTTTGAATGCAGACTAAACCGCTATTAGGTAGATACTTTTTTTGGTGAGCATGATAGCTCATTCGTAAGGGACGATATTACATACAGAAGACTTTCCAGGATTGATGTCGTACAGCAGAAGGCCTATATGTGTACCAAATGGACATAAACACTCCATTGGTACAGGAGATACGCTTCTGGTGTACCAGAAGAGCAATCAGAAAAGTTCCTGTAAAAGAATGCTTTTTTCATTGAAAGTGTTATATTTGTAGCAATTCTGAAAGGAAGAACATATTTTAGATGAAAGTGTTTGCTTTTATCCTCTATTAAGGGAATCTGGAAAATTCAACATCAAACGGAGGTAAAGTGACGTTTCATCGCACGTGTATGCTTGTGTGTTTCACCCGGCATATTCGGTGTGGTGTATAGTCAATTCTTGTTTGATAGGCGATTCCAGAGCCCCCTTGATGAGAATATGGCATTTGCGCCACACTTTCTTAATTGGTTTAACAATAATCAGGGATGGCGCTAACCAAGGTTTGGGTAAGAACTATGGATGTGCTAGATCAGTTTATCACGACTTTCATTCATGGAGTTCCAGATGGTGTAATCATTGATGCACATACTGTCATTGAATTCCTTAGAACCAATCACAGTGAAGCCTATCTATCTTTTTATCATGCAGAAGAGCCCATTTCTTCGTTCCATAGTAGAATAAGTAAACTGATGGATAATTACGATGGAACATTTCTTCAGCGTCTTGACTTTGACAGTTATTCTATGAACATTCATCATAAGCTGTCTTGCTGTGCCTGCTGGAGAAAAATTGCTGATAAATAACCATTATTAACCTCAGAATGTATATGAAAAAAGTTTTTTTGACGCTTTTGTCTTTGATTGTGTCATTCTTGATATTACCGGCATTTGCAAGCACGGATGAAATGTCACCATACGAGAAAGCAAGAACCAATTTGGCCTCAAAGACTCTTGAGCAGATCTTGCAAGTAATGCCTCTGATTGACAGAGGGTACATGGCAGTGGCTCTTGAGTTAATGAAAGAGAAAGCGACTGATGAATATGAGTTGACCTTGATGAGTGAAGAAGTGATTATCGCGTTATGTGGTTTGAATAGTATGCTTAAGACCGAACCTTATAATATTCTTGGGTCTGATTTTCAACTTCCAAGTGCAGTCATGTCTGACAAATTGGATGAAATTGGCAAGCAGTATGCGTTAAAGCGCCGTGATATTGAAAAAATGAAGACCTCTCGCGATAAGCAAAGAGAGCAAGATCGATATATGGCTATGAAAGGAGTTGAATATGTACGATTGAGTGTGGCGAAGGCGTTTTCAGCTTGGGCGGCAAAGAAAGAAATAGAAAAAACTTATGCTTGGAAAGATCGATTGGCGTCTGATGCAAAGGCCGTATTCGATTCATTATGCTACCATTACAGCAATGAAGTATGGAGGAAAAATTTGATAATAAATTCTGTAAAATATGATGCTGATTCTGAACAACTGGAACTGTCTGTCTATTATAAGAACTTTGATGGAAGTAAATCTGTTTCGCTAACAGGTTTTCTATCTATTCCACCTGCTGACTATGAGTTTTTTAAACTTGACCGTGATGTGATTCTTAATGACAATACATATGCGAAGGGTATGATTGTTATCAATGATTATGTGTTTCCTTCAATTATGAGTTTATGTTGCTCTTTTAGAAATACTCGATCCTTTTCAGCCGGTGTTTTCCACAATTTAGAGATCCTGTTTACTGAGAGCAACGGATACTCTATCTCTCCTGATGATATTAATGGGATTCCCGAGGTTGCCCGAGAACATTTGCAAGGACATGTCTTTCATTACAAGGACTATGTGGATTCACTTTCTGTCTTAATACCGTCATATGAAGTACGGTATTCTGTGGGAAACATATTTGATGATTTTGTAAGACGCTTCCCAAAATGTTTGCAACCTCTTGCCGAAAAATTTCATAATCATTATTCTCTTGATAGCCGTAACGGCTACTATGACAAACTTTATAATTGGGAGGATAAAAGAGTTTACACTCAAATGGAAAAGGATGAGATCGTTAGAAAATTTACAGTTGAATGTATGAAAATGGTGTACGATCGATTCTGCGCTAAATATGAATCTTCCTCTAAAGTGAAACTACCTAAGTATGAAGATGTAGAGAATATATTGAAATCTGGAACAGAAGAAGATTTGGAAAAAGCAATGCCGGATTTGCCTGACAAAAGCATTGATATAAATAATGAGTATGACGCACTTGAAGAGGCAATAAGGAAGACGGAAGCACAGCTCCGAAACCAAAATCAGCATCGTTCTCATTCGTGGTTTCTGACGTGGTTGCTGGGACTCTTTATGTAGCAGGACGCACTTAACAAAGGTAGCAGTAGTGATGGAGTGTCAGGTCTCCGTTTCAGAGGTTAATTGCTTCATTTCAAGCAGTGTGCGCTCATATACTTCTTGCAATTGGTAACTTGCCACGCCTAACGGAGTTGTGATACCTCGCAGTGACCATTCCACAACAGACGAATCTTTGTCCTTGCAGAGAAGAATGCCGATGCTTGGATTGTCGCCTTCTCCTTTAAGTAATTCATCTGCAGCCGAAACGTAGAAATTCAACTTGCCGACAAATTCCGGTATGAAGTCCACGATTTTTAATTCGATAACCACATAGCACTTCAGACGGGTGTGGTAAAAGATCATATCTGGAAAATATGATTTGCCACTTGGTGTGTCGAGCTCCATCTGACGACCGACATACGCAAAGCCCTTGCCAAGTTCTAGAAGGAATCGAGTCACGTTTTCTGCCAGCTTATTCTCCAGATCCTTCTCGTCAAATTTGCTTGGAAGAGATAAGAAGTCCAACTTATACGGGTCTTTTATTATCTCGTTTGCCAGAGCGTTCTGTGGTTGTGGCAATGTGACATCAAAGTTGTTCAGGGCTTTGCCTGTGTGCTCATAAAGTTGAGCCTTCACAACATTCTCCAACTCTGTGCGGCTCAGATTGCCGTCAACTACCTTATTGAGATAGAATATGGCAGCAGGGATGTTGTCGCATTTTGTTACGATAATAGTCTGGTGTCTCCATGGTACATTGAGCAAGATTTCAGGCATAGGCGTTGTGGCATTTTCCACATTTTGAAATTTTGTACCAAGCTGGTACAAAATTTCAAAATGAGATGAATAGAACAAATACCATTTGCGAATTTTGTATAAGTTTGACCACGAAAATCCCTCGGTCTGAGGAAATTCTGTACGCAAATCAAGGCTTAGCCTCTTCATAAAATTTGCGCCCCATCTATGCTGCTTCTGTTTCTCGCAAATGTCCTCTCCCAAACTCCAATAGAATTTGAGCATCTCTTCATTAACCTTGACCGCAGCCTTTAATTGGGCCACACGTATGCGTTTCTTCAAGTCAGACAACCACTTCACGTAGTTCTTGTCCACCATAAATGAATCGCTGTTCACAAATTGTGGTATATTGTTCTTCTCAGCCATATCGTTTACCCTTGTTTTGGTTCTGATAACATCTACGATTCTAATCTTGTGTGCTGATTTCCATCAGTCGGTCGCGTACTTCCATAAGAGCAAAACCAAGAAGATTCTCTCCATTCCAAAGTGCTGGGTTGGTCGCTTCCGGAGCGAACTCGTCAAATCCAATGCCCCATATTCTGTCTTTTGGACTTGCCTCGACGATGATCTTATCGCCTGTACCCAACAAGAATTGCCGCAAGTCGTCATTTTGTGAGAATTTGGCGAGATTGCCTTCAACGACAATTTGGAAACGTCTTTCTGTCCAAACGCTGTCATCATAATTCTTCACTAAACGTCCAAGCTTCTTGATGGTCATTTGGTCTGTCTCGGCAAGTATCTGGCTCATCACTTCCTCATCGCCAAACACTTTGGCTTTCTGAGCCATCATATATTGCTCGGCGCAATTATATTCTTGTCCATCTACAGTGAAAAGACAAGGGTACCACTGGCTGAAGCAAGATTTACTCACACCATTCTTCCCTTTGTGGTGCCCCCAAAAGAATATGAAGTCATCTTTTGTCAACGTGTCGTTCTTATTGATTAATAGTTCTTTATTGTATTTCATATACCGTTTGATAATACGATATAAAGTTAGGGTATTTGTTTAAATATAACAAATAATGTCTCCGTTTTATCGACAGCTACTGGATGTGGCGTGATGGATAACTATTTTAATATTAATGAAATAGCTAATTACCTTTGGCGGATATCAGCTAAAGATGAATATGCTATCGTTTGATATTCAATGTGTTGGTCTCCACGGCTTCTTTGATAATCTCTGCGATCTGGGCGAAGGTCTGGCCGTTGATGTCGATTATGTGGTGGGCGGTGGCGATGTACTGCGGTGAGCGGGTCTGCATCAGGGATTCTATGCGGCGGCGGAGGGCTTCTCGTTCGCTTGATACTTCAGTTGAGGGCGCTTCGACTGGTTGTGTGGGATTCAGCATCGGGCGGCCATCGGAGTGTCCTTCGAGGTTGTCAAGGAGGGTGTCGGTGGTGGCGCGGAGATAAAAACAGTCGGTGTGCTGACGGATGAGCTGACGGCATTGTTCGGAAGTCACGGTGCCGCCGCCGAGGGAAAGGATGGCGCGGGGACGATCCGGGGCACTGAATATCTCCTCAAGGGCCTCACGCTCCATCCGGCGGAAAGCCGCTTCACCATATTCATTGAATATTTCGGGAATATTTTTGCCCTGCTTTTCCTCAATGTAGGTGTCCAGGTCGATCAGGCGGCATTCCGGGAGCAGCGACGCGAGTTCTTTCCCGACACTGCTCTTGCCGCAGCCCATAAAGCCTATGAGGGAAATGTCTTTCATATCGCCTAGAACAGCGTTGGCTCATCAATGTCATCGATGTCAGGAATGTCCCCGGAGCCGAGAAGATCGGCCGCGCTGGTCTGACTGCTGTCGGAGGTGGAGCCTGAAACTTCGGTTGAGTTTGTCTCGCCTTGAGTCTCATCGGATTGCTCCACATCGTCAATGATGTCCAGCGGCTCGTCCTCGATGTCGTCCTCCGGCTTGTGCAGAGGCTCGATGAACTTCACCTCCTTGAGGTCGTACTGATGACACTTCTTGCCCTTGGCGGCATAGCCCTTCTTGGCGATATATTCCTCAGCGTCAATGTTCTCCGGATCACGATGCTCGTACTTCCCGCCGAAGATCACCTGGAACTGAGGATGCTTGTCCTCGGAAAGGGCCACGAGATAGGATTTCGTGCCCGGGGCGATGAACGACAGCGGTGTGTTGTCGCTTAGGACAAAGCTGAACCTCTTGACGTAGAATGCCTTGGCGGCCGCATCGTAGTAGAGGGCGGTGTAGGTCTTGTTCGGATCGAACTTCTCGACCTTGATCACTTCGCCTTGGTAGCGGTTCGAGACATCGAACGAAGTCGTGTAGAAGGTTCCGTCCTTGAATATTGCCAGAACCTTGTCCTCCGGGCCGAACTCGCCGAGGTACTGACCGCGCTGCTCATCGTTAAGCTTCTGGATGTCAGCGTCGTACCAAATGTCCTTGCCGCCGATCGTGGAGACGCCCTTGGATTTAAGCTGGATCCGCGCGATAGGGTTCTTGGACACCAGATTGCCTCTGGAAGCCTTGCCCTTGATCGCAAGGGTAGAGAAATCATATTCAAACTGCGTTTTCTTCAGCTTCGGACGCGGACGCAGGTATATTCGTACAGATTCGGCCTCGCCGTTGTGGTTGACGGTGAACCAGAGGATCTTGGACCCTTCCTCGCCGGTGGTGATGTCGTAGTCCTTGTCCCTGGTGACGCTGGTGATCGCGAACCTTTTGGCGTATGAGACGCTGCTCTTGCCCTCGCGGTAGATGACGTTGTATATGGTTCTGCTGTCGCCTCTGTTGAACACTCCGACGTAAAGCAGGTCTTTCCAGAAGAAGGCTTTGTCCGTGACTTTGGTGATGCGGTACTTGCCGTCCTTGCCTATGACGATGACCTCTGAAAGGTCGGAGCAGTCGCAGATGTAGGTGCCGTTGTCGTCCTTCTTGAGGTTCAGCCCGACGAATCCCTCCTCGTAGTTTGCGTAGAGTTTCGCGTTGTTGCTGACCACCTTGGTGACGGCTATGCTCTCGAACGCTGTGATTTCGGTCTGCCTTACGAAAGGCTTGCCGTATTTCGCCTTGAGCATCTTGAACCAGTCGATGGTGTATTCTGTGATGTGCTCTATGTTGTTCTTGACGGTCTCCATCTCCGCCTCGATGGCGGCGATCTTCTCGTCGATGGCCTTTGTGTCGAACTTGGAGATCTTGCGGACAGGCTTCTCGACAAGTTTCTCGATGTCCTCCATCAGGATCTCGCGGCGGAGAATGTCCTGGTAGGTCTTCATCTCCGTGAACACGTCCTGCAGCTGTTGCTCCCAGCTGTTCTGGTTCTGCTCCAGGATCTTATAGACCTTGTTCTCAAAGAATATCCTTTCGAGGGATGTGTAGTGCCACTGGTCCTCAAGCTCGGCGAGCCTGATGTCAAGCTGCCACTTTAGAAGATCCCTCGTGTGGTTCGTGTCGTAGATCAGTATGTCCTTGACAGAGAGGAACTGAGGCTTGTTGTCCACGATGACACAGGCGTTCGGGGCGATGTTGCACTCGCAGTCCGTGAATGCGTACAGCGCGTCGATCGTCTTGTCCGGTGACACGTCGTTCGGAAGATGGATCAGGATCTCGACCTTTTCCGTGGTCATATCCTCGATCTTCTTGATCTTGATCTTGCCTTTGTCCTTGGCTTTCAGAATCGAGTCGATGAGGATGTGGGATGTCTTTCCGTAAGGAATCTCGGTGATGGCCACCGTGTTCTTGTCGATCTTCTCGATTTTGGCGCGGACCTTCACGCTTCCGCCTCTGGCTCCGTCCTTGTAGTTGCTGCAGTCAGCCGAGCCACCGGTAGGAAAGTCCGGGTAAATCGTGAAATCCTCGCCCTCAAGAATCTTCACAGAAGCGTCGATGAGTTCGTTGAAGTTGTGAGGGAGTATCTTGGAGGCCATTCCGACGGCGATTCCCTCGGTGCCCTGAGCGAGCAGGAGCGGGAAACGGACCGGAAGCTCGGTCGGCTCCTGGTTACGTCCGTCGTAGGATGTCATCCAGTTGGTGATCTTCGGGTCGAAGACGACCTCCTTGGCGAATTTGCTCAGACGGGCTTCGATGTAACGGGGCGCAGCGTTGCTGTCACCGGTAAGGATGTTACCCCAGTTTCCCTGACAGTCGATCAGAAGGCCTTTCTGGCCGAGCTGTACGAGGGCTCCGAGGATGGACGCGTCACCGTGCGGGTGGTACTGCATCGCCTGGCCGACGATGTTGGCCACCTTAGTGTAGCTTCCGTCGTCCATTCTGAACATGGCGTGAAGCACACGTCTCTGCACCGGTTTGAGTCCGTCAACGATGTGCGGGACGGCCCTTTGCAGAATGACGTATGAGGAATAGTCCAGGAACCAGTCCTTGAACATTCCCGAAAGCTTGTACTTCCTGCTGTCGGAACTAAGCAGCTTGTCGTATTTCCCTGAAGATTTCGCCGATGTCTCGTCAATCGGCTCCTCGTTCAGTTCCTCGTCCTCGTTGCCTCCTTCCGGAGTCTCTATGTCATCCCACTCGTCGTGTGCCATACTTGAATATTCCTCGTTAATATTGATTATCCTTTATCGTCCTTCGCGGCCGTAGTCGTTCTTGCGGCCGGTGCTATTCCTCGTACCCGAACTTCCGAAGTTCCTTGCGGTTCTCCCTCCAGTCCGGATTGACCTTCACGAACAGCTGAAGAAAGACCTTCTTCTGGAAGAAGTCCTCCATCTCCAGCCTGGCCTCGGTGCCGATCTTCTTCAAAGCCGAGCCTCCCTTGCCGATGATGATGCCCTTCTGGGAGTCACGCATCACATAGATGACGGCGCTGATCTCGTACCTTTCACGGCCTTCCTTGAACGCCTCCACGGCCACCTCGCAACTGTAAGGCACCTCCTGGCTGTAGTTCTCCAGAATCTTCTCCCTGATGATCTCGGAGGCGAAGAAACGGAGGTTCTTGTCGGTGAACTGGTCCTTGTCGAACCACGGCGGCGCGACCGGAAGCCCGCTCATCACTGCGTTCAGCACACTCTCAAGGTTGAACCTCTCCTTGGCCGACACCGGAATTATGGTCGCTTTCGGAAGCTGCTCCTGCCAGTAGGCGATCAGGTCGGTCACCGTCTTCTGGTCGCTGACATCGATCTTGTTGATGACGACCACCACCGGGCAATCCAGCTTCTGGAGTTTTTGAATATATTCAATGTTCTTGTCGCTCTTTTCAACCACGTCCGTCACGTAGAGGATGATGTCCGCGTCCCCGATGGCGGCGTCCACGAACTTCATCATATCCTCCTGCAGGCGGTAGTTCGGCTTGAGCATACCGGGTGTGTCTGAATATACGATCTGGCAGTCGTCGGTGTTGACGATGCCCATGATCCTGTGCCGGGTGGTCTGCGCCTTCGCCGTGACGATGGACAGTTTCTCTCCTACCAGGGCATTCATAAGCGTGGATTTGCCAACATTCGGATTACCGATGATGTTGACAAATCCAGCTCTGTGTTCAGTGTGTTTGTCCGGACTAGACATAGGCCCCCATCTTGAGGACATTGACCTCGCCCTCGCTGAGGTATCTCCACTCGCCCTTCTTGAGGCCCTTCTTGGTGAGACCCGCGAAGTAAACCCTGTCAAGAGCCTTCACGTCGTAGCCGAGGGATTCGAAGATCCTTCTGACGATCCTGTTCTTGCCGGAGTGGATCTCGATGCCGAGACGTCTGTGGTCCTCGGCGTCGATATATTCAAGCTCGTCGGCCTTGATGTTGCCGTCGTTGAGGTCGAGACCCTCTGTGAGGATCTTCTCCTTGTCGGCCTCCTCAAGCGGCTTGTCGAGAATGACCTGGTAGATCTTCTTCTTGTTGTAGGAAGGGTGTGTGAGCTGCTCGGCGATCTCGCCGTCGTTGGTGAACATCAGCACACCAGTGGTGTTCTTGTCAAGCCTTCCGACAGGGAACACCCTCAACTTGCATCCCTTGAGAAGATCCATGACGGTCTTCTCGGCGTGAGGGTCGCTCGCACTGGTGACGAAGCCTTTCGGCTTGTTCATCACGATGTAAACTTTCTCCTCGCCCTTGAGTCTCTCTCCGTTGAAACGGATGTCGTCCTTGAGGACGTTGACCTTTGTCCCAAGCTCGGTCACAACCTCGCCGTTTACGGTCACGACGCCGGCCTGGATGAAGTTGTCAGCCTCGCGGCGTGAGCACACTCCGGAATTGGCGATGTACTTGTTCAGACGTATCTCTTCCTTGATAGGTGTAGGAACGTTGTCGTTGTCGGAAAACGCCGCGTCAATCTGTGGCTTCCTTGAAAGCATCTGGTTGATTCCGGCTTCGTCAGCCTCGGTGAAATGCGGCTCGTCCTTGCGGCCGAACTTCTTAGGTCCCTGATGTCCGGCGCCTCTGCCGGCTGAGAAACCTCCCTGTTTAGGGCCGAATCCGTGGCCGCCGGCCGGTTTTCTTGAATATGACGGCCTTCTCTCGCCGCCTTCCTGGCTGCCGCCGTAACTTCTTCTCTGTCCATAGGATGGACGGCCCTCGCCGAATGAAGGACGGCTCTGTCCGTATGACGATCTTCTCTCCTCTCCCTCGGAGTTGTTGCCATAGCTTCTTCTCTGTCCGTAAGACGGCCTGTCCCCGTAGGAAGGACGACCCTCGCCGAATGAAGGGCGACCGTAGGATGATCTCCTCTCGCCTCCATCGTAGTTGTTGCTGCCATAGCTTCTTCTCTGTCCGTAAGACGGCCTGTCCCCGTAAGAAGGACGGCTCTGTCCGTAAGATGAAGATCTTCTCTCTCCGCCTTCGGCGTTGTCACCGTAGCTTCTGCGCTGGCCATAGCCACCGCTGCGGTCTCCGTAGCCGCTTCTGCGGTCTGATGAATATCCTCCTCTGCTGTTGCCTCCACGGCTCTGATAACCACCGCGCTGGCCGTAGCCGCCACGATTTTCGCTGGAGTAACTCCTGTGATTGTCGTAAGACTTGTACTCTCCGTCAGCGGAGGATGAAGCGGCAGGCACTACCTTCTTTCTTGGCCTGAGTTTCCTGCCCTCAGATGAATAACCTGTTTTTGGTCCTTCTGCAGCGTAATCCCTACGCTCCTCGTGGTTCTCTTGACCACCATTCAAATTTTCTTCCATAATGTTTGTGGCTCACGCCATTAATTAAAAATAAATAAGTAAAATGTTTTTCTATTGTAATTTGAAAACGTATGTTATCGTTCCTTGCTGGAGCGCCGGTGCGTCAGCGCTCTGGTTGAAGTGTGTCTGCAAGGCCGCGGCCCTTGCCGCCGCCCAGAGTTTGGAGTTGTTCACAGTCGTTCCCTGTCCTCCAGGGACGGCCTTTGTCACATTGCCGTAGTTGTCAACCCAGATGTCCACCACGACGGTGCCGTAGTCCTGCTCTGAATATGCCGGCCTTGGAATCGCCCCCAAGGTGTTTCTGCCTTTCAGCCGGGCGTTAGGTGTGCCTTCGGCCTTCCCGCTGGAAGTGTTTCCCTTAGGATGTCCGGCCTTGAACTCGTTCTTGGGTTCGGTGGCGCTGTGAGGTGCGTTCGAAGAGTCCTTCTTGCTCATTCCCGGGAACAGGGCGTTTTTGTTGATTTCCTCCTTCTGCACAGGAGTCTCGACATCACCGAAATCGTCCGGCTTAGCCTCGGCGGTCTTGTTCGCCTTCTCGGACCGGTGAGGCGACTCGCTTCTCTGGATCAGTTCCACCGGCTTCGTCCTGTCGATCTCCTCGGCCTGAGGCTGACGGCCCCTGTTCTGCCTCCTGATCGGCTGAGGCTCGTCCTCGCTGAAATCCACAAGGAATGTCTGCTCCTGTGGCGGAGGATAGATGTATTTCATCCCCGTGAACACGCATAGCAGGCAGGCAAGCACGTGGACCGCGACCGTAAGAACGATCCCGGTCACCGTGGAGACCTTGGCCTCCCTCTCTCTGTCACGAAGGTACGGTTTCATCATTCAGGCTGCGTCGCTAAGATTACCTTGTAATGGTTACGTTTCGCTATGTTCATCAGCGACACGACTTCCTTGATCGGCACGCTCTCGTCAGAGTAGATCGAGAATGTCGGATCCTCCTCTGTCTGAAGCAGATCGACAAGGTCATCCTCCAGTTCGGAGTACTGCACCGGCGTCTCGCTGCCGTTCAGATGGTAGGTGTAGGTGTCGTCGCCCCAATCCTTGATCGAGACGGTGACCGTAGGCTTGGCCGAAACCTGCCCTGTGCTCTTAGGAAGCAGGAGCTTCAGCGCGTTCGGATTGACCAGTGTCGAGGTGATCAGGAAGAAGATCAGCAGCAGGAACACCAAGTCAGTCATCGAAGACATCGCTGTGTCCGACAAGACCTTTGTGGTTCTCTTGAATGCCATTGACTACTTCTCCTCCTCGTTGCCTGCAGGTTCGTGCAGAAGATCCATAAAGTCAATCGTCGCGTTCTCCATCATAAACATAAGGTTGGAGATCTGAGCGACCAGATAGTTGTAGCCGAAGTAGGCGAGGATGCCGACGATAAGACCGCCCACCGTGGTGATCATCGCCGTGTAGATACCGCTCGAAAGCAGTGTGATGTCGATGTTGTTGCCTGCGTTCGCCATATTGAAGAAGGCCTGCACCATACCGAGCACGGTTCCGAGGAATCCGATCATCGGCGCTCCACCGGCGATGGTGGCGAGCATAGGAAGCCCCTTCTCAAGCCTCGCGATCTCGACGTTACCCATATTCTCAACGGAAGTCTGGATGTCAGCCAAAGGCCTTCCGATGCGCTCGATTCCTTTTTCCACGAGACGCGCCACCGGAGAGTCATATTTCTGGCAAAGCGATACAGCAGACTTCACCTTCCCTTCGTGAATATAGTCGCGTATGTCGCGCATGAAGTTCTTGTCAACCTGCCCCGCCTTGTGGATCATCCACCATTTCTTTCCGAATATGTAGATGGCGATCACCGACAGAATCGCCAGCACGATCATCAGCCAGCCACCCTTGGTCGCCATCTCGATGAGTGAGAACGACTGCTCAACCTGCTGTGGAGCAAGATCCGCCACAGGCGCGGCCCCCTGTGCCATATCCTCGGCCATCTCGGCCGCCGCAGAATCCAGGCCCACGGCCTGCAAAACTTGGAACAACATAATTATCACGTACGTTT
>OIXU01000180.1_pt1 | contig 21869 bp, 20 predicted proteins | sample 1587921 | NCBI WGS metagenome assembly OIXU01 (sample SAMN03283238) | human gut metagenome | biome: human-associated habitat; material: feces | host: Homo sapiens | place: Peru | collected 2012
CGTTTCCAATGACGCAAAGCGCACAGTCGCACCGCCAAATGCGAAGCATTCCACGTTGCCCCAAGGCTGTTTTTTTATGTTTTTTGTTTTTGATTACATTCACGATTCGGCAACAATGCATAATCTATCTCCAGAAAACCACAAACCAAAGGGACGGTTCTTTTGGTTTGCTACTGAAGCCTTGAGAGGAGAATGGTGGAGGGGAAAAAAGGCAACGCCGGGCGCAGCTTGAGGCTTGCGCTCGGCGTTGGTGTTTTGGCTTTGGAAGCCGCCCCACTATTCAGGAGGTCGGCTTTTTCAGCATAGAGAATTATACTATTTAACTACTTGCTCTTTGGTGAACTTCACTGTGCCGTTGCTGTAAACGGTCTTCACGATGTAGATGCCTGATTCTGGCACGTTAGCGCCGAGGGCAGCACCGCTTACGGTGAAGTATTCTTTAGCCACCACTGCATAGTCGGTGTCGAGGTCTTGAACTGAAGAAGCGATGTTTGCAGTCACATACCAGCCCTTAGCAGTAGCCTCGTCCACGTTTGCGCCTTCTGTACCTAGCATATAACTGATGTTGAGTTGGCGGCCCCAATCCTTGTTAGACGAGTTGATTTCCACTTTCGACACGTCTTGCAACTGTGCGATGATAGCGTTGATAGCCTCAGCGTCCATCTTGTTGTTTTGGAGTGAAAGACCTTGGATGCCCTTGTTGTTAGCCAAGTCGAGAGTAGTGAGTTTGTTCTTCTCAGCAGAGAGCCATTGCACATAAGAGTTTTTGCTCAAGTCAAGTGTAGAAATCATGTTGTCGCCGATGCCGAACCAGTAGAGGTATGGGCACTTGGTCACGTCGATTGCGGTAAGCATGTTGCTACCAAGTTGGCAGTTGCTCAATGAGCCGAGCATAGTGAGGTCGATAGCAGTAAGCTTGTTGTTGACGAGTTTCAATTGTGAGAGGTTCTTATTGTTGCTGAAGTCAACAGCCGCGATTTCGTTGTTGTCGGCATAGAGCAATGAAAGCATACTTTGCGCGCTTGTGTTGAGCGCGGCAATCTTGTTGTTTTCAATGTTCACCCAACGCAACTGAGGATTCTTGGTGATGTCGAGAGCAGTGAGTTGGTTGTCGTAGAGATACAAGCCTTCAAGAGTGGTAAGCTTTTCGATGTTGATAGCAGAGATCTTGTTGTTGGCAAGGTTCAAAGTCTTGAGGCTGGTGCAACCATCAGCGCTGAAGGTGCTGATTTCGTTGTCGTAAGCGTAAACGCTTTCGAGTGAAGTCAAGCCGTCGATGTTGAGGGCGGTGAGCTTATTGCCGTGGCATGACACCTCGTTCAAACCAGTAAGACCAGAGAGGTCGAGAGTGGTGAGTTGGTTGTCGTCGCAGAGCACTTCATACACTTTAACATGGTGAGGCAATACGAGTGAAGTGAATTTGTTGGCAGAGCAGTCCACCTTTGAGAGTTGTTCCATTGCCGAGCAGTCGAGCGTGCCTTCAAGAGCGTTGGTGTTCACGTCGAGAACGCGAATCTTGGTGTTCTTGCTCACATCGATAGAGGCAATTTGGTTTTCAGCCACATACACGCCAGTAAGCACTGGGTTGCCAGTGAGGTCGAGAGCCTTGAGTTGGTTCTTTTCTGCTTGGAGAGTTTGAAGCAGAGGAGCATTGGTGATGTCTAATGCAGTCACGTTTTGTCCGGTCACATTGAGGATTCTCACTTCGCCACCATACACCTTCACTTGTTCGCTAAACACATCGTGAGTATAGTAAGCAGCCTTGCTGTATGATATTTTTTCGCCATCACCCCAGTCGATGAAGAATTCTTCGCCAGAGTTGCCACCCACGCCCACGCGTGCCGATTTGGTGCCCTTCACGAAGGTGATTACCATAGCAGGTTTCATTTCTTGGGCTTCTTGATATTCGTAAGCGCCCACGTCGATTGAGCTGCCTGATACGCGAGGATTGCCAGCGATGTCGAATTCTTCAGCGAAGCCTTCGGTCAATGTGCCGGCGTTGATAAACTTGCTGCCTTCAGCAAGCGAGAGGTCGGTGCTAAGCACCTTCTTCAAGTCTTCTGCATTTTGAGCGCGACCGTCAAAATCAGCGGTCTTCACGAAGTTGGCGCGTTCGGTATCCACTGCGTAGATAGAGTTGAACACAGAAGTTGACAAATCCTTTGCACCTTCAATGTTGCTCTTAGTGGTGCCATCGCGGAGCACGTTGAACAGGGCTGTGGTGTTGACCACCTTACCAGCTGCCACATACACGCCGCCACCGGCATAAGATTGGTTGTTGTATGCCACGCAACCGAGCATTGAGCCACCGTTCACACAGAAGCCAGCGCCACGGCCACCGCCCACCTGACCATATTCAGGAGCGTCGGCATAGCAGTTGTAAGCAGAGCAGTGCACTGCAGGGCCTTCCAATGCGAAGCCACCGCCCACGAGACCTTGGCAAGTGTTTGCCACGCAGTTTTCGATAGAAGAAGTGGCGTCGATGCAGAATGCACCACCCGAACCGGCGTAGCATGCTTCAGCATAGCAGTTGATCACCTTGCTGCCAGCTGCATACACTGCACCACCGTTGTCGCTTGCCACGCAGTTGAGGAAGCGGCAGTCTTTCACGGTGCCATTCTTCACATAAATTGCGCCGCCCACGCCACTGCCATAACTTGAGTGGCAATAAGTGGCTTCGAAATAACATTCGGTGATGGTGCCTTTGCCCTTAGCGTCGAGATAAATGGCACCACCGTAACTATTGCTGTCAACGTCGGATTCTGCGGTGAAGTATGCAGAGTTTTCGAGCACGCGGCAGTGGCTGATGTGAACATCACCGATAGCATACACTGCGCCGCCATTAGCCTTCACGTTCCAAACATTGGCGTTGCCACCCTTCAAGGTGAAACCGTCGATTACGGTTTTTTGCTTGAATTCGCTGGCGCAGTACATCACGTGGGTGTAGTTGTTTTTAGTACCGGTCACCCATTGCTTGCCAGATGCCGACTCCATTTCCCAAGTGTAGCGAGAAGTGGTGCCTGCCTCGTTGGCGCGCACCCAAACGTCAGCAACATCGTCGTTGGCATTGAGAACGGTTTTATTTTTGCACAATTTTGTGCCATTCACGTCTTCCAAAGCACGGTCGTCTTTGCTTGCTTCAGTACCAGCAAAGCCACCATAGAGCGACACGCCATCTTTCAGGATAAACGACTTAGATGTCTTTTTGGTTGACTTGATGAGCTTTTCGGGCACATATTCGCCTTGTGCCACCCAAATCTCATCGCCTGCCTGAGCGGCATCGATTGCGGTTTGAAGATTACCTGCTGCGTTGGCCCACGATGTGCCATCGCCTGTGCCATCAGCCTTCACATAGTGAACTGCTGAAAAACCTACTGCCGGCACCGAACTAATTGCCAACACCGACAAAATGTTGAGTAACGTTTTTCTCATAACAATTTATGAATTATTAAAATAATAAATAAGCCTTGTATAATTGGTTATATCAAATGTATAAAAATCCGATTTTCGGCGATAACATTCCTCAAAAAACCATCAAATCACACACCGATATAATATTTTTCCAAAATTCGTTAAAATACTCCAAATATGCAAGCATTTCCCCCACAATATTTTCCCAAAAAAATCACCCCCCACCCTTCCAGTTGCTACACTGTAGGAAATGATAGATAATCCCTGGGGGAGGGTACGGTAAGGCTATTTCCAAAGGGTGTTGCAATCCCAGCCGAATGAGAAACCCATAGCAGCCACATCAATATGAGGGTATTTTGCGAGCAATGCCTTGAAGCGTTGGGCAAAGGTGTTGTTTGGGTTCACCGTCTGAAGAAGATAGAGAATTATCGACAGTGTGTAGTACACCTTTTTGGTGTCGTTCGGAATGCTAACAAAAGGCTTTGTGGTTCGACGCGGAATCACAGCGTTCACACTGAGTCGGCGGTTCCACAAGCGACTGTGGTGGGCACAGATATTGCGAACGTAAACGATAGAGTGCAACCATGATTCCATTACCGTATCAGATAGCCCATAGAATTTAGCCACTTGACGGCGAGCCTTGCCAGCCTTTAGCCAGCGATACATCATCGACAGCGTGCCAAATGAACTGACTTCAAAAGTTATCCAACTTGGAGGAAAAGGATTTGAATAGTTTTGCCTAAATGCCACAATGGCATCGTCATCACTACGGTGAAGTTCGTCGCCAAGGCTTTTCAACAAAGATGAGTGCCGATTAGCATCACGGAAATTGAGTGGATTTTCAAACCAGTAGATTCCTGCGGCATCACCCATGATTAGAGATAATTGGGTGCGAATCGACACTTCAATTTTCTCTAATTCAGAGCAAATCATTTTTCTTAACTCCGAATCAAATTTATAGATGCTATATGCTTCCTCAAATGTGCTTCCTTCCTTAAATTGCCGCTTATTTTGCTGTCGGAATGGTTTAAGATAGCTTTTCAATCTGAACATGCTGATATTCTTCAACAAATGTCGAGCTCGCTCTTCATTTTGAAAGCACAGACCTTCTGACTTCAATAGCACGATTTGGTCGTCAACTGAAATTTGAGGTTGGTTGTATGTTGGTTTTGCCATGATTATAAAAAGAAAAAACTTACCCTAAGCGCGCTGTTCTAAAGGGAAGCGGGGTAAGTATGTTATCGCAAAATTATATAGATTTTTTTAATATCACAAATCTTCACCCACCTTTTTTGAAAATTTTTCAACAAATAGGAATTTTGCCTCTGTTTGACCATCTTAGCAACTTGAGGCGATGGGGCGATGGCGATGGGGAAATCACATGGGGCGGTGAGGAGTGCGGAGGAATTGCTCTTGGCTCACGGCGGCGCAGAAGGTGGCGATGTCGGCGGTGTCTTCGTCGAGGCGTTCGGCGTGGGCAAAACGCTTGAGGCAGAAGCGGTGCATCCACACGCAGAAGATCACGAGCGGTATGTAGCTGAGCATCGAGAGCAGTTCGTGCTCTGCACCCACCATGAGTATGGCGTCGTAGATGCCGTGGGCAAGTACGGGTGCCAGCCAAATGAGGTAGCGATATTTGCGGTAGCGGCGTGGATAGAAGTGCGCGAGCGAATAGAAGAAGCCCATCAGCACGGCGAAGATGTAGTGCCCCGGCACGGCAAGCAGACTGCGCATAAGGGCGGTGGTAGCCCAGCCGTCTTCGCTTAGGAACACATATAGCACATTTTCAATCCCAGCAAAGCCCATGCCTATGCACACGGCATACACGATGCCGTCCAAGGCTTCGTCGTAGTCGTCGCAGTTGCGCAGCATAAGCCACAGCATGAGCAGTTTCATCGATTCCTCTGGTATTGCCGCTCCCACGAAAGTGCTAAACACGCCTCGCACAAATGGCAGCACGGCAAAGATGCCATATCCCGAACTATACACCAGCCCTTCAAGCGCCATTGCCAGCGGCACAGCTAAGAAGGCGGAAAACAGACCGTAGATGACGGCTTGAATGATGCGCATCATGGGTTCGGGCCGACGGCGGTCGCGGTATCTGACGTAGCCTATCAGCAACACGGCTGGCAGAAGGCTGGAAATGAGCATGTAGAGAACTTCCATATTCGCTTAGAAGATTGACATTCGTAATTGGTTGATTTTCACACCTGCCACTGGGCCGATACCGAGCCACACAGCCACATTGGTCAGTGCCATCATTTCGAGTTGCGTAACGCCGTTGCCAGCCCTCACCACCAGTATGAGGAAGTCAATGATTTGGAGGCGTTGCTCCGATGTGGTGTAAGAGGCGATGCTACGGGCACATTCCTCGATTTTCGCCGCCCACAACAGCGGATTGTATTTCGGTTGCTCGCCTAAAATGCGCATCAACAGTTCATAGCACCGCTGCGCCTTTTCCGACTCGTAGTAAGTGCCTACGAAATACTGCACATAGCCCTGCTTCTGCATTCCGAAGTCGCCATCGATGCGAATGATATACGCCGACAACGCCATCAGCGACAGCAGGAAATTGCTACGCTCGCCCATGAGCAGATTGGATGGGCGTTCGATGTCGTTTACTATATCTTGGATATGGCTCATAGTTTGCTATTTATTTGGTAGAACCGATGTGAAACGGTTCCATCAACTGTAAATACCAGTCGGAACGGCTACCGTCGGCACAACGCATACAGAAGGTGTGCTCGCGGCGCGGCGTAGATGCCCCTTTCTCGAACACCAGCACAAATCGCTTTGCCTCTTTAGTGGGAAGCGTCTTGATGCGGTAGATGTCTTGAAGCCAAAAACCTTGCAGAAAACATTCAGCCGAGAAATCGCTCAAAACCTCGCCGGGTATGCACGCCGAAAACACGCCCTCGTCGCCCAGCATGGCGTAAGCGCCTTTGGCAAGGGTACTGAATGGCAGGCTGGAACTGTGGCGTGCGCGTGTGCGGCTGTCGTCGGGGCACTCAAGGCTTTTGTCGAAATAGGGAGGGTTGCACACCACGCAGTCGAAAGCGCCAAGCGTGCCCTCTGCTTGCCGGGCGGCGAAGAAGTCTTGAAACGAGGCGTGAACGAGCGTGAGGCGGTCGGCCCACGCCGATGCGGCGAAGTTGGCGGCAGCGTCGATGATGGCGTGGTCGTCAATTTCCACGGCAGTGATAGTGGCGTCGGGGCATCGCTGGGCAAGCATCAGCGAAATCACGCCTGTGCCAGTGCCTATGTCGAGAATGTGCGTGCCACCGGCGGCAAGTGCGCCGAGCAAGTCGCTGTCGGTGCCCACTTTCATGGCGGCATTTCGCTGGTCGATGGTGAATTGCTTAAATTCAAAAAAATCTTTTCTGCGCATAAAGGTTGTGGTTCTCTTTCTCGCAAAGTTACAACATTTCCCGACAAATTACGTATCTTTGTGGAAGTAAATAATCAATAAGCAGAAATGAACAAACTGGAATACAAACGTAAAAACGAGCTGTGGCTCGAAGAAAAAGCGAAAGAAGAAGGCGTGAACGAACTGCCAAGGGGCATTCTCTACAAGGTGCTGAAAAGTGGCGACCCTAACGGAAAAACGCCTAACCTCAGCAATGTGATTGTGGCGCACTACACCGGCCGCACCATCAATGGCAAACAGTTCGACAACAGTTACAGCGGCGCACCGCTGGCCATCCGGCTGCGCGAACTGATTGAAGGCTGGATAATTGCACTGCAACGAATGCACGCCGGCGACAAATGGGAACTCTATATCCCTGCAGAAATGGGCTACGGAAAGTTCGCCCAACCAGGCATCCCCGCCTACTCCACCCTCATCTTCGAAATCGAACTCATCAGCTTCGCGTAGTTCTCTGAAGTCAACGAGTCAACAGGTCAACGAGTCAACAAGTTTTGGTCAGACGAGTCAGACAGGTCCGACAAGTCCGACGGGGCTGATGCGGACACCATCGTTTCCTGCACCAAAACTATCGTCTTAACTTCTTTAACTTCTTAACTCCTTAACTTCTAAAAAATTCTTAACTTCTAAAAATTCCCTATTCTCTTGATTACAAACGTAGTATATAGCGCTCTTGGGCTTTGTGGAGCCACAGTGATTGGATCGCTGATTGGGTTCACCTTTAAGGGACTGTCGCACAAATGGAACGACACAGTGCTTGGCTATTGCGCTGGCGTGATGTTGGCAGCCGCTGTGTTGGGGTTACTCTTGCCTGCCGCCGACATGGCTGGCGATGGCTGGGGCATAGCGTGGGTGGTGATTGGCGGCATGGCGGGCGCGCTCTTTCTCAACGTGCTCGACTTCGTTACGCCACACCTCCACCACATCACTGGCCTCGACCAAGAGCAACACGCCAACAACTCCACCCTCAACCACATTCTGCTTTTCGTGATGGCAATCGCCATTCACAAGTTGCCAGAGGGCATGGCGGCAGGTGTGAGTTTCAATGGCGAGAACTTGGGCAACGCCTGGACGGTGACCGTGGGCATCGCCCTTCAAAACGTGCCAGAAGGCATGGTGGTGATTTCGCCGCTGCTGGTGGCTGGAGTGAGCCGAATGCGCACCTTCCTCATATCGCTGGGCATCGGTCTGCTTGAAATTGTGGGCGTGCTGATAGGCTACTTCGCTGGTGGCATTTCGCAAGTGATGCTCCCCACCATGCTTGCCTTCGCTGGCTGCGCCATGCTTTATGTGGTGAGCGACGAGATGATACCCGAAACCCACAGCCACGGCTACCAAAAACAAGCCACCTACGCCCTCCTGCTCGGTTTCCTCACCATCCTCGCCATCGAACGCGCCCTCTAATCCCCACCGACACGCCATAACGCAGGAAAATATGTAAAAAAAATCGGTGTAAATAGGGTTAAAATGGATTAAATCGGTGTCTTTCCCCCCACACAAGACCACCACACTTATACGCAATCACGGAGACTGCCGCATTGGGCAATCTCCGTGATTGATGTTATATATAAGGGAGCGTTTATCCCAAATCGGTCATTAGGGCTTGTGGTATTTCGGAGTTTTAGAAGAATGAATTTTGTTTGTCTTTTAATGAGTGATAGCGAGCTATTACGAATTAAAAACAAGCAAAAGGCATCTTATAAAAGCCGAAAGACCACAAGAAGTAATCTAAAAAATCCTCATACGGCCTAATGACCGATTTGGGATTATTAATGCTGATGTTCTTCGCCGTAGCCGCCGGTGTCGATGTGGTTGTGGCGACCGTGCTCGTGTTCGTGAGTCTTACCGAAGGTGTAGGTAACCGATAGGCGGACAGTTCTACCTCCCGACCATTTGCTGATTGACTGCACATAACCGTTGCCGTTCAGGATATTATGGGTTTCTTTTGAGTTGAACATATCCTTGCAAAGAAGCGAAATGCCCCATGCGCCGATATTTTTGCGCAATCCTGCCTCAACATCCCAGTCTGCCTCCAGCGTTCCCTGCGCGGTGACACGGCGCGAATTGTATCGGCCTGTGGCTTGGAATGTCATCTCCCAAGGCAGGCGAACCGATGCCATGCAACGTGCATCCCACACAAAGCGGTCCTGCTTCTTACCCTCTATGGCATAGAAACTGCCGTGCAGCGGATATTCGGTGCTCCATGCCTTGTGATGGCTGTTGTAGAGGTTCACAGTGGTGGTGAGGGTCAGGCGGCGAAACAGTGTGTTGCGAGAAATGATTTCCACACCGGTGTTCATCATATTGCCCACATTGGCATGACCGTAATACATGGTGTTCACATTGGGGTTTGAGGCCATTGGCGCAAGGAAACTGACGTGGCTAATCATGTCGTTGCTGGCACGGAGATAGCCCGAAACCGACAGCATGTGGTTGCTCCAGTTCTTGATATACGACAGCTCCACGGCATTGCTGTATTCTGGTTGGATAAGAGGGTTGCCAAGGTGCACTTCCGATGGGTCGGAAATATTCTCGAAAGTGTTGAGTTGTGGACCGAATGGACGGCGTATGCGGCGCGAATAGTTCAGTTTCAACTCGTTGCCGGTAAGAAACGACCAGCCGATAGATGCCGATGGGAACAATGCGAAATCATTCTTCTTGAACAATGGCACATCTGCATCGGTCTGTCCGTAGCCGAGCGATCGGGTGCGAATTTGCCACATTTCGCCACGAAGTCCTGCCGCAAAGGTCAGTTTCTCCAAATTGCCGGAGAAATGAACATACAGGGCTGAAATGTCGGTGTCGTATTTGAAGCGGTTGTAGAGATTGTTGAGAGGTGTCAGACTGTTCTCGTCAGCACCGCCAGCATACGAGGCAGGGCTGTTTTCGTGGTTGTAGTTGCCCTTGTAGCCAGCCTCAAAGCGGAGCCATGGCAGTGCCTGTGCCGAATAGTCGAGCGCGGCTTCCCAGTTGCTGATTTTCACATCCTGATGCTGGTTTTGCCAAATGAACTCCTCATTGCCGTCGGCCCATTTCACATTTTCGTGAAACTTGTTGTCGTTGGGGCCTTCCCAAATATTGTAACTCACGTTCATGTCGAGGAAATGGCTGGGGTTGAAGGTGTGCTTATAGCCGAGCATCACGTTCGCACCTCGTGTGTCGCCAGTTTCACGCATATTGTTGATATTCTGCGTCCACTGATTTGGCAAATTGCTGAAGTGGGTGGTGGTTGTGCGGTCCCATTTGTGTCCGAGGGTGCCGATTGCGCTCAGATAAACGGTGTTGTTTTCATCGGGGTGGTAATTGGTACCCAAACGAAGGAACATGCTGTTTTCATGCTTCTTGCTGTCGCCGTCTGAATTGAGGAAGGTGCCGTTGTCATAGCTCCGGCGCGATGTCGAGCCAGCGGGCGCATGTTGGGTTTTAAGTCCGATTCCAGCAAACGACTCAAATTTGCCTTCGTTGTAATTGATGTTGAAATTCACATTTGCCGTTCCACGAGAGTCAACATTCGCCTCGGCATTTCCAAAATAACCGTGACGATGGTCTTCTTTCAGTCGGATATTGATGATGCCGGCAGTTCCCGAAGTGCTGTGCTTCGACGATGGGTTTGTCATCACCTCAATGCTCTCGATGCTCTCGGCTGGGAGTTGACGGAGAATCTGGGCACGGTTGTCGGCATTCATACCCATTTCTTTGCCGTTTACCCATACAAGCACGTCGGAGTTTCCACGCAACGAAATCTCGCCGTCGCTGGTCACATGCACCGATGGCACTGCGGCAAGAAGTTCATCAGCCGATGCACCGGAAGCGGCAATATTTGAACTGACGTTGAAAACCCTACGCTCCGAGTTGACCGACATTTGGCTCTTCTGCCCTGTCACCACCAACTCCTGAAGCAACTTTGCGTCTTCAGCGAGTTCTATCTTACCAAGATTTATCTCCGAGTCGGCAACCACGATTTCACGTTCCTGCGAAATGCTGCCAACCATGCTTACACGGATAATGTATTTTCCTGAAGGTGCGTTTGTGATAACAAACTTTCCACTTTCATCGGTCATGGCACCGATTGAGAGCGGAGCACCGGTTTTCGGATTCACGAGAACCACCGATGCATAGTCAAGGGGCTTGGCTGTAGCCTGGTCATAAACTGCGCCGACAATGTTGCCGGCGGCAAACGCACTGCCGCACATCAATAGCGACGCAACCAAAGAGAGTGATAATTTTGCTTTCATCAATTTTGCTTTTTTTCTTCGGGGGCAAAGTTACAAACACTCTTTTGCAAACCGTTTGCAAAAACAAATGGCAGAGCCTCCCGACAAGGATGCTCTGCCATTATCATATTTTCAACCTACTGGGACAGAGGTGCTTTACCTATTTTTTTAATTTACTGCTTATTGCAATTCGGGCAGATGCCTTTCATCATATAGTTGATGTCATGGAGCGAAAAGCCCTTTGGAATGTTCACCACCGGCACACTCTCGTCCTCAAAGCAATACGTTTTCTTGCATTGTTCGCAATAGAAATGCACATGCTGGTCAGAGTAATGCGCACCGCTGCCACATAACTCATATTTCAGAGAGCGGCTACCGTCCTCTATGACGCGAACTATGTGTTTTGCCGAGAAAAGTTCCAAAACCCTGAAAATACTTGCCTTGTCCATCGAAAACTCCAAAGAGATTTCAAGGTCGGCAAGACTGACCGGATGCGAAGCCTTCGCCAACTCCCTCATCACAAGAATGCGATTGGAGGTAGGCTTAATCCCCTTTTCAGCCAAAACGCTATTTATATCATCATTCCCCATCTTCTGATTTTTCCTGCAAAGTTACGCAATATATTTTGCAATTCACTTGCAAAACCACCTCAAAGAACTGCCATTGGAAAAGGGCATGCGAATCAAAACAGGAATTCGCCCAAACGTAGGGACATGCCTTCGGCATGTTTCAATCGCCAACCACAAATAAACCAGCACATTAAACCCAAATCGATCATTAGGGCTTGTGGTATTTCGGAGTTTTAGAAGAATGGATTTTGCTTGTCTTTTAATGAGTGATAGCGAGCTATTACGAATTAAAAACAAGCGAAAGGCATCTTATAAAAGCCGAAAGACCGCAAGAAGTAATATAAAAAATCCATACACGGTCTAATGACCGATTTGGGTTAAACCACAGCATCATTTCAACTTATCATACACCTCCTGCAAAGAATAAGCCTCAGCAATTTGCTTAACTTCGGTGTAGCGCTGGTTGATTTGCACAAAAGTGCGCCACACATTCGAGAACTTAGCGAACACTATCCTCTCCGTGGTGCCATCGGGATATACGCAGCCACACCCATTTATCCCCGTCAGCGGACTGCCGGCAATGGCGTAGCACAACGCCTCTTTCCCACTATGGTCATGCGTAACGTCGGTCTCGCAGTTGAGCCACCACTCAACAAACACGCCCAAAGTGGGATTCGTGAACCCTGCGGTGCCAGAGTAGGCAATGCCATTCACAATAGGCACAGGAGCGAGAAACATTCGGCTATCGCTCATAATCTTCTCGGCATTCCTGAAAAAGAAAAAAGCGTGCTCCAAGAAAAACTCCCGATCGGCCTCCTCAGCGTCGCTCTCCACCTGCGGCTGCACATCATGCGGCTTAGTGGTGCCAAAATACTTGCCAGTGGTGTCGATTTCAAGACCATCGGCTTGGATTGATTGTGGTTGAACACTCTTAGGGTAACAAACCAGTTCGTTACCATTCAAAAGACTAATTGAAAACTGAGATTTACACATAACTTCTAATATTTTAATGATTAAACATTCGCATCTTTCCTTTTCCACCGCGGCTCCATGTGTGCAGGCTCGGTTGGCATCCCCCGTTCATCCACGGGGTACTCTCGATGCACCTAAAATTCTATTTCGAGTGCAAATTTACAACACATCTGTGCAACCAATCTGCACATCTCCCAAAAAAAATTCAAATTTCTACTATTTTTCCTGCGAATTGCTGCCATCTATCAAAGGATTGTCTTTTTTGTTGGGTTTGGTGGGGGGATTTTGTAACTTTGTGGGGAAATTTGAGATTTTGATAGAAACACATATTTGGAAGGAAGATGGAGAGGATCGTTTTTTTGCATGGTTTTTTTGCTTCGGGAAGTTGCGCTATGGCGGTGGCTTTGCGCGAGGCTTTTGATGGGAAGGCGGTGGTGCTGACTCCCGATTTGCCTCGCCACCCGAAGGAGGCGCTGAAGTTGGTCCGGAAAATTATCGACAAGGAGCAGCCCGACTTGCTGATTGGCAATAGTTGCGGTGCGTTTCTTGCACAGATGTTGGCTCCTGTGGTGGGCGTGCCTGCCCTGCTGGGCAATCCGTATTTCAAGATGACGGAGTTTCTGAAGGAGCGCGTCGGCGAGCATCAATACAAGGCTCCCCGAACGGACGGCAATCAGCGGCTGGTGATCGACGAGGCGTTGATCAATGAGTTTGCCGAACTTGAAGCCGTGCAGTTCGACTGCTGCTCTCCATATTACAGGGAGCGCGTTTGGGGACTTTTTGGCGACAACGACCCCATTGCCCACTTCTCCCCTCTTTTCTCGGAGCATTACAGCCACATCTTCCACTTCCCTGGCGGACACACGCCCACGCCATCGGAGGTGAAGACATGGTATGCGCCATTGGCAGAGAAACTCATGAAGGAATATCCTAAGAAGGAGGAAAGGCTGTTCCAGCACTTCAAAGGCGGAAAATACAGGTTCGTGCGCTCCGCCTTCGATTCCGAAACACTGGAGCGCATGGTGGTTTATCAAGCCCTCTATGGCGACGAGGCCTACTGGGTGCGGCCCGAAAAGATGTTTTTCGGGAAAGTGACGAGAGACGGAAAAACATTCAACCGATTCACAGAAAAATAGATTAATATGATTCTTTACATCGTAAGACACGGACAAACAGAAGAAAATATGCAAGCCATTTTGCAAGGGCATCTGCCCGGCAACCTCACCGAGCAGGGCAAGGAGCAAGTGCGGAAAACGGCTGAGCGTCTGGCGGAGACTGGCGTGGAATTTAAGTGCATCGTTTCGAGCGACCTGAAGCGTGCCATGGATTCCGCCCACATCATCGCAGAGCGTCTGCACCTCCCCATCACCCCCATGAAAGAACTGCGCGAGCGCGACTGGGGCATCTACACGGGCATGGCGGTTGCAGAGGCTGCCGAAAAGTACAAGATTGACGGTATATGGCGTTTCCCCGACAGCAGCGCAGAGACCGACAAGGGAATCCTACAGCGCGCCGGCAACGCCCTACGTCATCTCGCCGAAAAATACGCCACCGACACCGTCATCGTAGTCACCCACGGCCAGTTTGCCAGAAACATGTTCGCCCACCACCTCAAATGCGACTATCACGAAATCCCCTCCTTCACAAATGCCGAAATCAGACTACTAACCATATAAACCAAACGCACACACCCACAAACCAAAGGGACGGTTCTTTTGGTTACAACCTTACTTAATATCTGATATTGTAGTGGTTACGATATCGTTTCGATGCGAATTTTTGCATTATATGGAATGGTTCCGTATAAATAGTGAGGTGATTTTGTTTGGGTAAGTGAAATAAAGGGCGTGTAAAATCTTTATAACACGACAACACCTTGGGTGTGTGCAAAAATGGCATACACCCAAGGCGTTGATATTATGCTGATTGTATCGAAACATGCCGAAGGCATGTCCCTACGTTATGCGGTGTCAGAGGCATATTCGTAGGTTATGCGGTGCCAGAGGCATGTCGCTACGTTATGCGGTGATTTGTACACGCCACATGCTTTCACCTTCGCTGCTCCTGAACCGTGTGGTGGGGGTTAGGATTGGAGCCAGAGGGATTGGATTTTGCGGCGGATAGCGATGATGTTGCCGGTGGTGATTGTGCCCATGATGAGCACTGCCACCACGATTGATGCCACTATGGTGCCGCCCTTGGTGCCTAAACCGCTGAGCATGACCATATAGGAAGCGCGGGCAATGAACATGAGCACGAGCGAGGCGACGAGCACCGCGGCATTGATAAACAGCACCATCTTGATGTAGGGCTTCGACACTTCGGCTGGCGAATAGCCGAGCATGAGCAGGTCTTGCAGTTTCTTGGTGTTTTTCTGCAAGAGCAGGTAGATGCTGAGCATCAGCACAAAGAACGAGAGCAGACTGATGAGCACACCCACAATCACAACAATCGACACAATCACAGTGAGGAAATAGTAGGTTTTGCCCGAATTGGTCTTATCGCCCGCTATGTTGTAGTTGTGTTCGTCCATATATTGCTGAATTTTCGGATCGCCCGGTCTGTTCACCTCAATAATTAAGCGTAGAGGCTTCAAAGCGCCGCCCTGGCCGTATTTCTTGTTTGCCCAAGTCATGAACTCCTCTGGCACAATTATCGTGTTCAGACGGTTGCTAAAGCCCACGATGCGGCCTCGCACATCGTCGCGGAAGCCGTTGCCCGACAGATTGAACATGAGCGGCACGCTCGATGCCTCGCCCTCGCTGATTTTCGGCATCCCCTGCGCTGCGGCAAAGCCGAAATTGTAGAGCGAAAGGTAGTCGCGGCTCATAATCACCGGCACGGTGGGATTGGCGGGGTCGAACTTCCACGATGGGTCAACATCGATAAACTCATTAGGGATGCTCTCGAAGAAGAACTGCGTGCGCATGGCGTGGGTGGCGTCCACTCCGATGCTGGCGGTGATTCCAAACTCGCTGTTCACAAACGGAGCCACCTTGCGGCACCACGGCTGCGCCTTGATGTCGGCGATGTCGTCGTCGGAAAATTCAGAGGTGCCGCCCATCAGCGCGCCTGCGCTGGTGAGGTTGCGCGAAATAATCAGATAATCCTTGCTGATAAAACTCTCCTGGTCGTTGAACACCGGCAGCACATCGCTGTAAAACTGCACGGCGAGTATCACGATAGTGAGCCCCACGAGGTTTGCCACCGAGAAGCCCACAAGTTGCATCTTGCTGATATGCTGACGCAACAATTTCCACATCAATCCTTTTTTCATAGCTTCAACTCCTTATCCACGCTGATTTTCACATTATTTCCCACGCTGGTGCTGATCACGCCAGCGCCTTGTCGTGCCGCCTCCTCGGTCACCATCTGCGCCACGATGGCATTGTTGGCCTCGTCGAGGTGGCTCACCGGCTCATCGAGCAAGATGAAGTCGGCAGGCTGGCACAGCGCACGGATAATAGCCACACGCTGCTGCTGCCCTATCGAGAGCTTGCCCACGGAGCTGTTCACCTTTTCTGGTATGCCCAGTCGCTCGAAGTAGGATATAATCTCTTTCTCGGTCTTGAAATTGGTCAACCGATTTTTGAGTTGAATGTTTTCGATTGCTGTAAGTTCGGGGAAAAGTCGCAAGTCCTGCGGCAGATAGGCAATGTGATTTTTGCGCACATCGCACCATTGCTCCACGCTGAGGGTGCGAATGTCGGTGCCGTCAAACTGCATCACGCCCGAATAGTCGATGCGGTAGCCGTAGATGTAACTACAGAGGCTCGACTTACCTGTTCCGCTCTCGGCGGATATGAGATAGTGCTTTCCACGCTCAAACTCCACATTGCGGAGCCACACCTCGCTGCGGTCTTCCTCACGGCCGGCAAACACAGCAGGGAGCGTGTTGAGCAATACAATTTTCTGCATATATACTTTTGATTATAGTTATTCTTTTTCAACATTGGTAACCACCACACGCACCAGTTCCACGCGTGCGCCACTCTTCTTGAGCACCGACACTTTGAATGCGCCGAAGTCGATGGTGTCGCCCTCGTTGGGGATAGCGCCGAGGTGGTTGAGCAGCAGTCCAGCTATGGTCTGATAGTCGTCGCTTTCGGGAATGTCGAGGTGATACGCCTCGTTGATTTCCTCAATCTCCATACGCCCAGAGAACTCGAAAGTGCTCTCATTCACCTTGCGCGCCACCAGTTTGTTGTGGTCGTGCTCGTCTTGAATGTCGCCGAAGATTTCCTCCACCAAGTCCTCCAGCGTCACCATACCGCTGGTGCCGCCAAACTCATCTACCACAATCGCCATCGAGCGACGCTCTTTGAGCAGGCTCTGCATCATATTCTTCGCAAGCATGGTTTCGGGGGCGAACAGCACCGGCTTCATTTGCTCTTTCCAGTTCACATCGGTCACGAAAAGTTCGCTCACCGAAATGAAGCCGAGCACATTGTCGATGTCGTCGTGATACACCACAAGTTTGCTCAAACCGGTCTTGGAGAAAATCTCCACCAGTCCGTCGCGGTCGGTCTCGTTGATGTCCACCGCCACAATCTCGTTGCGTGGCACCATACAGTCGCGCAAGTGGGTGTCGCTGAAGTCGAGGGCATTTTCAAAGATTTTCACCTCGCGCTCCACCTCCTCGTTCTCGTCCTCGCGCTTGTCGATGGTCTCTTGCAGATACGCATCCAGTTCCTCCACTGTGAGGCGTTCCATCTTCTCTTTGTCGATTTTCACGCCAAACATTCGCATCAGCAGTTGCGAAAGCATTTCGGTGAAGCGAGAGAGCGGATAAAGAATGCAGTAGAACAGAAACAGCGGCAGCGATACCATGCGCAACGACGCATTGGGGTTGATGCGAAACAGCGTCTTTGGCAAAAATTCGCCGGTGATAAGGATAATCACGGTGCTGATGATGGTGAGCACCAGCAGTTGCAGGAACTCGTTTTCGCCGAGCATCTCGTAAATAGGCGCACCAATCAGGCTCGCCATAGCCATACTATACACCACATTCACCACATTATTGCCCACAAGCATAGTGGAGATAAACACCTCACTATTATTGTAAAACATATTGATAATGCGGTTGACCAACCCACCCTTTTGGGTGTCGATTTCAAGTCGCACCTTATTTGCCGACACAAAAGCGAGTTCCGTGCCAGAAAAAAAAGCCGAAAGCAGCATAGTGACCAGCACTATAATAAGCGAATTTGTAGACAAAGTATCCATCATAGGGCAAAATTAGTGATTTTTACGGAGAAATAAGAAATTATAGCTCATAAATTAGAAAGTATCTATGGAAACCAGAAGGTGTGCCATATTTGCAATACATCGGGTCGGGCATCGGAAATGCCTTATTATGCGAAACACCATGCAAGCGAAAAGCGCTCCGTCAGAGGCGATTGAGTGCGGCTTGGTGATAGAGGTGGATATATATGTTGACCCTCGTAAAGGGTCGGTTATGGTAAAAATGTATTATTTTTAGTGCTTACAGAAGGCAATATTCTGCTATAGCACAGGCAATTAAAGTAAGCGCCATCAAAAGAACCGTCCCTTTGATGGTATCCCTTTGATGGTACTTGGACTTGCAGATTGCTCGTCACGAAACTTTTCGGCCCATATAGCGCATGTTTCATTGGTCATGATACGCTACAACATACTTGCCTCAATAAAAAGAACACTCGACTATGACACTATAGGAGGACTGTTCGGTGACATGTATCTCGGTGTACACGAACTGACGGTGGTTGAAAAGATATGGGCAATCATAATAGAGGTGGTAGCCGTCGTTTCAGAACTCATTGATGCTGACTCCGATGAACTAACCATCCAAATTATTGAGAATGACAAGAGATTGGCTGCACTTAGAGAGTATGCTCAAACGGCTTGAATTCCAAATCCGAAACTTGAGTTTTTGATTACGAGATAAGCAGCAACGAGCGAATGAAGCTCGGCATACCGGAACAATTAGCCTACTTTGAACTGTTTGAAGGCGACACATCATCCGTAACCGCACACCTCGCACTATTATTCCATCTTCGCCAAGACTATGACCGCCGAGCTACATACATGAAGCGATTGGCAAATGACAAATTCAATGATACTATTGATGTGCTAATTAGAATAAAGGAAGACTGACGACCAATAATATTTCGCTTTTTATACAGTACGACATGAGGGCGGCGATGTTGTCGGTCTTGCCGATGCGTCGCCCTGCGACTATAACGGTGGTGTTAGCGCCGATAAAGCTGCGCAAGGCGTTGGGGCTTGTTAAAGTAAACTTTCTTCCGCAAAATAAACGGATTGGTTACTGCAAAAGTAATCAAGCTATTATATGCCATAAAAAAATGTGAATTAAAAACTGCTGGTTTCACTTATCCATCCTCGCCTTAAAGCAGTTTCAATACATTCTGAGTTTTTATTAAAACGAAAATCGCTATTATAGTTCCATTTTTGAAACTTTGCTAAATATGCTATTTTGATATATGTTAAAATCAAAATGGCATCATCGGTACAAATTGACTTATAAAAATTACCGTTTATGTAAATTTTAGCACCATTAATTCTATAATAATGAGCATCTGACATATAACTGTCATTAGCTCGCTCTTCTTTAGTTATAATAGAAACTTCACGAACATACCCGACATTTTGAATGTACTTTTCTTCATCTTCTATAGCCTTAAAACTAAAGCTGAGAATTGATTCCAAACATCCAGTAATGTTATAACCATCAATAAGATCAAGAAAAAATTTTGAATTACTATTTTGTAATGCTTTTCGTTGATAGGAAGCCGGTAAAAGCATATGTCCGTTTCCCAAGAAAACACATAGTCCACTATACAGCAGGGTGTTCTTTCTACTATCATAGGGTCCGAGACTTACATTATTACCTTTTATTATAAAACAATGTCCTATGGTTTCCTTATTTGAAAAAAAAGAAAAGGTATGATTAACCCGATAATATGTATCGGGGATTTTCACAATTGGATATTTTTCTTCGTAGTCCTTCATAACATATTCATCCTTAAATTAGCAGACTTGTTATTTTTACAAGAAAGCAAGTCGTTGGATAACAATAAATTACCCAATGTTTGCATATGTCAGGAATTCACTTACCTTAGTGCTGCTTAAAACTCAAATAAAGAATATCTGACATATGGCAAAGGTAACATAAAATCTGAGAAAATCACTCCTTTCGGAGGAATTTATTACGCAAGCAAGGCTTTTTATGCGCTTTCACTTGACAAAGTCATCAACGGCACTCTTGGTATTCGCATTTCTACCTACAACGGCTACCAGTGGGACGAGATAATTTTTAGTGCTTACAGAAGGTAATATCCAGCTATGGCACAGGCAATTAAAGTAGACACCATCAAAAGAACCGTCCCTTTGATGGTGTTTTTTTATATTGTACCACAAAAGTACTCAAATCTAATTGTATACGGAAATAGATTAATATTAAATTAACTTATTTTAAGTGGAAAACATTGCAAATGTTTTCCACACCATAGTAAGGATTAAATATGTAGAGATAATATAAGTTTTACCGGACAGCAATAATTATTTTTAGTGCTTAGAGAAGGCAATATTCAGCTATAGCACAAGCAATTAAAGAAAACGCCATCAGAAAAACCGTCCCTTTGATGGTGCCAAAATCCCCACTTCGGCTTTTGTGTGGAGGCGGAAAAAAGGGGCTCAGCGGTGATGCTGAGCCCCTTTGGGGATTATAGTTTTAAATAACTAAATCTTGAGGATTATTGAGCCACGAACTGGGTCATTGCAGTCACGAAGGTCTTGCTGTCGAGCACGCCACGAGCGAAGTCGAGGTAGCCACGGCCGATTGCCCAATTCCAATAGTCGGTAAATGTGCCAACCTTGCCCTTAGCATTGGTGTATTGGAGTTGACCCTTGTTTTCACCAGTTTGACCGTCGATGCGGAAGAAGCACACATCACGACGTTGGCTACCGGCAGTATTGAAGCCTGAACCACCAGGACCTTCTTTGTCGATATTTACAGGAATGAAATCAGTAGCTTCACCAAATGCGATTGGGGTGCCCACTGGTTCGTAGTCCTTAGTTTCGGTGTTTTGAATTCCAAGTTGAATCTTGTCGGTCATAGGCACGCCTTCTGATTCGAACAAGAAGTTGTAAAGACGAACGCTGCACTTGTCGCCAGTAGCGCTAACGCCTGGGAACTTCAGAGGGTCTTTAGTAGGAACCACTGCTGGAGCCTTAGCGAAGTCGTAAACCACTACCATCTGGCGTGAGCCTTCTGCCACGGTCACTTTTTGGTTATACACTTCTTCATTTTTGTTGTTAAGGAACTGGATAGAAACTTCACCAGCCTTAACCACGTAGAACAAGCCAACACCACCGCTTGGCACATAGTTGTAAGTGGCGAGGAAAGAAGAACCGTTGTTAGAGTACTTCTGACCGTTGATCACCACGGTATAGATGTAATTTGCTGTAATCGCAGCCTTGGGGCACATATATGCCACTTGGATTTGAGCCTGGCTTGGATTGACATCATCAATTGGATATTTGATGTCTTCCTTGCTGCATGATGCGGCAATCACTGCGAGCAGACAGATGCTGATATATTTTAAAAATTTCATAATTCAAATAATTTAAAAGTGGGTTTAAAATTATTTAGGCATATCGCCTGGGTATGCAAACCAAGGAATTGAGCACTGGTAATCGTCGGCATCGCCTGGGATTGGCTTCAAAGCCTTCAGGTTGTCGAGGTTCCACATATACTCAGAGTTGTAGCGTGGACGCAGACGGTAGCAAGGAGCACCGTTGTTTTTCTCATTGTAAGCACTACGGCGACCCTGAACATTAGCAGGAGCGAGGTAGAAGCCCTTGTAAACCTTAGAAGCGTCGTCGTCGCGCTTTTGGTTGATAAGGGTCTTGTCCCAACCATTGCCGAGACTTGGCACGTCGCCAGTGTAAGCAATATCGTAGTGATACTTACGGAGGTCAACCCATATTTCTGGAGCACCCCATGGGAATAGTGCAACATACTTTTGCATCATAATGTGCGAGAGGCTGAATTCGCTCATTGGAAGACCTGCCACGAATGGACCAGCGAGGTATTCTTGGGCCATAGCGTTGAAGGTTGCTTTATCAACTTTATCACCTTGATGGTAAAGTTTTTTATTGACTTCTTTCAATGTTTGCTCTGGCTGAATATATGAAGCCGAGAACTCCATATCAGCCGCTACAGCCTTCTTCCAAGTTTCAAAAGCTTCAGCTTTGCTGCCATACTTGAATTGTACT
>OIXU01000181.1_pt1 | contig 21847 bp, 17 predicted proteins | sample 1587921 | NCBI WGS metagenome assembly OIXU01 (sample SAMN03283238) | human gut metagenome | biome: human-associated habitat; material: feces | host: Homo sapiens | place: Peru | collected 2012
CATAAGAATATTCTTGGTCTGGTCAATGAATGTGCTGCCTATCTCCTGAACCTGTCCAAGGGTAAGGCTTTTGACTCCTACTTTGAACAGTTTCGCCTGGATCGATTCCCATTCCCAGCGTTTCTGCTTTTCGCAGTTGTTCAACTTGATCTCCTGCATTCCTCCGATAAGTTGGACGATGTTGCTTTGGTTCGCCGAGGCCTGCTGGAAGCGCATATAGTCCAGTTTCCGTCTTCTCTTCATAAAAAGCAGTACCCAAAACACGTACAAAGACGCACCAATCAGAAAAACAATGAATATGGTCGCGTTGTAACCTGCCATGATGAGACCATAAACCACAAAGGACACCACTGCTATGACCATGCTGAGCAGAGAACCTGTCAGGAATGTCTGAATACGGTTATAGTCACCAATCCTCTGCATTATGTCCCCAACCATCTTGCTGTCAAAGAACGCGATCGGCAGCCTCATCAACTTACAAAGAAAATCGGAGATCAAGGATATGCTTACCCTCGATGTGGTGTGCAGCATCAACCAACTGCGAATCAGGTTGTTGGCAAGTCCTCCCAAAGTCAACGTCAACTGAGCTATGAGCAAGACCACAATCAGGGACAGGCTTCCGGTGCCGATTCCCTTGTCCACGACCGACTGCGTGATGAACGGCATCAGCAGGCTTATGACACTCGCAGTGAGCATCGCCAGAAGGATTTGGATTATGTAGGTGCGGTAAGGCCTCAGGTACTTGAGCACATAGCCGAAACCATAGTGCCTGTGTTCATCATCACCCTCTTCCTCGTAGAATTTCGGGGTGGGTTCCAAAATCAGGGCTATGCCTTCCGTTTTCCGCTCGGATTCCAACCACAATCCGCGGAAATCCTCCTCGGTGTATTCAAGCAAACCGGACGCTGGATCAGCGACCATAACCTTATAAACCCCATGTTTCTTCACAACATCATAGACGACCACAAAATGACGCTGATTCCAGTGGACTATGCAAGGCAAAGGCATCTCCTCTACCATCTGCCTCCAAGTCACCTTGACACCAGTCGTGCGGAAACCGATGGACTCAGCCGCGTCACTGATTCCCAACAGGGACACTCCCTCCCTTGTGATGTGGCATCGGTCCCTAAGGTTCTGAAGACTATAGTTCTTGCCGTAGAACTTTGCCACCATCTTCAGGCATGTTGGACCGCAGTCCATCGAATCGTGCTGAATATATTTTACAAATTTCATTTAACCTGACCATTACAACCATCCATTCACTATCAGAACAGGAACTTCAATTCCGTATAATCGTACACATCAGGAAGCCTTTTTCCATCAATGCAGACAAAAGGAGTTTCCGTTATTCGTTTGTTTCCGGCAAAACGGCTATGTGAAAGTGCCATACGCTCATATTCAGCCCTGCTTTTCCATCCTCGTGGTAATTCCATTGACGAATACCATCGGTCAAGTACCTCGTTCATGTCGCCATGAGTCTCATCCGCTTCATACTTTTCAAGAATCCAACTCGCCGCGTTGACTCCAGTTTGATCATACACAGCGAAAACGACATCGATCCGGATGTTCTCCAAAGCTTTCAAGCCATTGACAATTTCCTTACAATGTAGGCAATACGGATTGACAGCCACAAATAGCCAATGCTCATATTCTTGTAATCCGTTATTGAGTGTCGGGAAGTTTAATTCATTCAGAGATACGATCTGACGCCCCGACATAAGAAGATTCATCAAAAGATCCGGATCGGAAAGAATGCTCTCTTCTTTGCGTCTTAGTCTTTTATTCGTAGTGCGATCCAAGGAATTGTTCCTTAAAATGGTGATCATAAACAAAGTAGAAGCGCACCCGAATGTAAAACACAGAATATAGCTGACATCAGCGTCCAATGGAAGGCGAACCATTGTGAGCAACAACAAGAATTCCATGACCAATAGACAATCCACAGCCAGGCAATATACACAATATGAACGTCTTTTGAGCTGCCAGCCTATGGAATAGGCGACAACAGGCAATGTCAAGCAAGAGACAAAAAGAAACGTAGGGAAGGCTGATGGATCATGGATGGTTAATGAAAGAACGAGTTCGACAAGAAAATATGTCAAAGCCAGATCAGCAAGGGGGATCAATCCGAACAGCCGTGAGTTCTCGCTATCAATCACATACGAACATCCGCTTGGCCCGATAGTATCACATAGTCCTTTTCCAACGTCCATAGCGGAAAACCCCTTAAGGACAATGAGAGATGAAACAGCTAGCCCACACAATAAACAAAGACGCAAAAGAATCACCTGAAGTGAGCTCAAATTTATGAATATCAACGCGAATAGGGAAATGAGCATCAACAACCAAAGACCATTATCACCCAAATCCCACATCTTGTTCCTGAGATAGAATGCGACTTTTCGATGCGTCTTCTCGTCCGAAGCACGTCCGTATGTCTGAATGACATAGAGTGGGAGTTTCGCCTCTATTTTTCCTATATATACATCCTTTTTGAATTTCCCGTCATAAAGCGTCAAAGTGTTCTGGCAGTGATTGGAAACATAGCTCAGAGGCCTGGACTCGTAGGGAACAAACAAAATCTTACCATTCAAGTCTATTCCGGAGCATTTCTCCAAAGAACAGACCTCATGATCGACATCTATTTCATCAAGGACATCACTGACACAGCGTATGCTGTTCTGCATAGGGTGCTTTCGATAGGCTGTCTGAATAGCGTACTTGTCGGCAACAAATCCGTTGTCAACTGAAAATGTATGCACCACCTTTACAAGTTCACGCTCTCTCATATTCATTTCCTTTCCATAGGGTAATGCGGAGATGTGTAGTTTTCCGAGGTAAAGACAGTATGATATAGCGACTCATCAATGCCTTTCATGCCGAGATGTGTTCCAATCATATAACCGTTCTTATGCCAACTATTTTGAATGGGATTATCAAAACGACTTTTCTCCACTGAACGGAATTTATCTCGAGGTAATTTCTTGACTGCGATAGAAGTAATCACGTCTATGTCCTCCTTGGCGTTCTTGATGGACACAGCGGTGAATGAATAATAACGCTCGCTATCCTCGGCTTTCAGTATAAGGCCAGGAAGTCCGGAGAATTTCCAAAAGCCGCAATCCACCGGAATCTCTGGTGTGAACCAGACTGTCCAATGGCGTCCACGGTAATCTGTGTCAGCGCGTTGGCACAGATAGCCACTCACCGTCATCGTGTCAGCGGACATCGTCCAAACGAACGAAGGCTGCGACTCATCATACTGGATGGCATAGTCTGCCAGCATCGGCAAGGAATGAAGATTCAGCACTGTACGTGAAGTCAGATTACGATAAACAAACCAGTTTATCAGTTCATAATATCCGGTTGGACGTTCATAGTTCCTTGATTGGTCTTCCGGAACTGAGTTACACATCGAACCCATCCAATAACAATGGCCGTTACTCAACATATAGTTCTTGCCGAGAAGGGTTCTTACACGATCCATCCCCCTCTTTCCAGACAAGGAGTCGAGGAGGATGTCCGCATCGTAATCAATCCGCAGATAGGAGCGGTCAAGTCGTTTTGTCTTGTTAAAATGCCATCGTCCATAAGTCGGATACGGGTCGCGATAAACTCCTTCATACAAAGAGAACATAGTACCGCCTTTATAAGCAAGAGCCTCATCAAGTGTCCACTCGCGCCATGTCTGGGCTGACATCTCAAAAAAAGATATCAACAATGTCACAAGAACAAGACAAAATCGTTTCATGAGTCGTATTTAGAGACTGGTACAATTAATCTGGTCAGCACCGTACTTCTCGTGAAGCATATCCGCAGCTTCTATCGCGGACGATGCCTCTATGTCCACTTCCGGACCTTCTAACACTATGTCACACTCTGTTTCTGTGACTTTGGTAACAACTTTGCAATGCCACCATGCTCCGCCTCTTATCCGAGACATCTGTGACTTTGACAATACTCTTTTCATATGTAATTAGTATTTGTTAATTAGTACAACTTTATTATTGGCATGTTCTCCCATCTCATTCCACGGCCTAAGAAATCAAGAATATGACAGATTCACGCTCTTTCATATTCATTCCCTTTCCATCGGGTAATGTGGACTTGTGTAATTTTCAGGGGTGAAGATCTTGTAGCCAAGTTCCTTCGGAATGCCTTCAAGACCATTATGGGTACCAATCATGTAATCATTTTCATGCCAACTATTCATAATAGGGCAATCAAAACGACTTTTCTCCACCGAACGGAATTTGTCCCTTGGTAATTTTTTGACAGTGATTGAGGTAATCACGTCTATGTCCTCCTTGGCGTTCTTGATGGACACAGCGGTGAATGAATAATAACGTTCGCTGTCCTCGGCTTTCAATATGAGACCAGGAAGGCCCGAAAATTTCCAGAAGCCGCAATCCACAGGAATCTCCGGTGTGAACCAGACTGTCCAATGGCGGCCACAGTAATCCGTGTCGGCACGTTGGCACAGGTAGCCGCTTACCGTCATTGTGTCAGCGGACATCGTCCAGGCGAACGTGGGCTGTGGCTCATCATACCGAATGGCATAATCTCGCAACATCGGCAAGGCATGAAGGTTTTGAACTGAACGGGATGTAAGATTACGATAAACGAACCAGTTCATCAGTGGTGTGAAACAACCTTGCGGATCACAATAATTATCTGTTTCATTGTCGGGAACTGTCTGCCGCATTGAATAAGACCAAAAACCATGGCTATCACTCAGCATATAGTTCTTACCGACAAGCGTTCTGACCCAGTCCATTCCCCTCTTTCCCGACAAGGAATCGAGGAGAATGTCCGCGTCATAATTAATTCGCAGATAAGAGCGGTCAAGTCGTTTTGTCTTGTTAAAATGCCATGGAACATACTCAGGATACGGATCACGATAAACACCTTCGTACAGAGAAAACTTATCATTCAATTTGGTCAAAGCATCATCAAGCGTCCATGTCCGCCATCTTTGAGCCTCCGAAAACAATGACATAGTCAACAATGCCACAACAACAAGACAACATCGCTTCATCATCTCAGTTCTCTTAAGCCTTGGTACAATTCACTTGGCTTGCACCGTATTTATCATGCATATAGTCAGCAGCAGCCACTGCCGTCTCTGCCATAACAATCTCCGTTGGTCCTTCGAGAATCACATCGCACTCTGTTTCGGTTTTATTCTGAACAGCCTTACACAGCCATGCCGTTGGTGCTCCGCCCTTTATCAAGGACATCTGCGACTTTGATAATACCTTTTTCATTGTAGATTTTGTTAATTAGTTCAACTTTATCATTTGCTTGTACCCTCACCTTCTTCCGCGGCCTAAGACATCAAGAAGAAGACTGGATCTCGCAAACGACAATTACAAATATAAAACGTTTCATCGACAATTCACGCATAAACGAGAAAATCCTGCCTTACAAAGACGCCAGAAAGAAATTCTCATAAGTAGTTAAGGATAAACGCAATGTAACAACATCACCTTGATACTGTAAGATTAATTTCTTACACCGAAAGATTCAACATGCAGAAAGTGCCGTTTAACAACAGCCTGAGGCACTTTCTCGTCAAACTCACGACCGTGTCTTGTAAGATACGAAATCAAACGTTTTATACGAAAGCGGACAAAACTAAGTAACACGCAACGATGTCGCCCGACAATCACCCCAAATACTTGACGGCAGCATTATCTGGAATAAACGCCACCACCACATACGTTTTTGTCATTGACAGGAGCATAATCACCTATTAACGCTCCTACTATCGTACATGCTGATGATTCCACATGAGGACCCACCAATTGCGACTACAAATCATCGTCGGTGAGACCGAAACGCTCGGCGATGTCATCAGGAATGTCTCCAAGGTCGTTACTGTAGTCGATCTCGTCCCAGGCTTCCTCCATGGAGCGGCGGTCTTTCTTGGTCGGGCGGCCGGCACCCGGATCACGGCGGAGGAAGAAGGTCTCGACGGGAGCCTTGAGTTTGTCGATTTCGGATTGCGGGGTAAGGTTCTCCGCATAGTCCGGAACCAGTTTCGCGCCGAGGCGATGGTCGGTCAGCTGCTTGATTCTGTACGAATACTGCACGGCTCCCTTGCGGATTTCAACAATCTCTCCGACCTTCAACATTCTGGAAGGCTTGGCATTCACTCCACCGATTTTGACCTTGCCTCCTTTGCAGGCATCCGTGGCCTCGGTGCGGGTCTTGAACACTCTTATGGCCCAAAGGACCTTGTCTATTCTTTCTGTGTCTGCCATAACCTAACTATTCCATTCACGAATATGCGGATCCGGGGCCTCGGCCTCGACAAAGGAGCTTGGTTCGACTTCCTGATCCGTGTACGAATCCTTAACAAGACGCTTTTCCACAAGAGCTTCCAGTAGAACCGTCCCACGGGCTGCCGGGATGAGGAAGAAGTCGTTAACCTCAGACGGGACAAGAATCGAATGTCCTGACTTCAATGAATATGACTCCACACTCTTGGAGCCTCGGTCATTCTCGACTTGAATCTGCACCGAAGCCTCCCCGGAAGCGCAATAATAGACTGCGAAACCGCCTGGCTGCTCCGAGAATATGTGCAGTCCGTCCTTCAAGTCGAGTTTCGTCACAACGAATTCCGGACATACGGCCAGCTTGTCTCCAGTGACAGATTCAGGGATATATTTCTTGAAATCAATGAGATCGAAGGCCTCCTCAAGCAGCAATTCCTCTGAGTCTGGTAGCTCTACACCCCAATTATGGAGATTGAACACGAGTTCGGAACTCTCGGCGATCTCGACAATCTTGAGTCCCGGTCCGGCGGCGAAGACGGTTCCCGGCTTGATCAAGAAAGCCTCACCCTTGCGCGGCTTGACGATGTTCAGGACATCCTTTACCGTCCCGTCCTGACACCTTGCGTAAAACTCGGCCGGATCAATGTCACGATTGAACCCCAAAAGCAATTCAGCTCCCGGAGCGGCCTCCTGAACGTACCAAAGGGCAGTCTTGCCGAACGAGTCATAACGTTCAGCCGCAATGTCATCAGCGGCGTTCATCTGAAGGGGCTGCCAAGCGGTCACATCCATAACCTTCACCATCACAGGGAACTGCAGTCCATAGAACTCGAACACATCATCCCCGACTACCCTTTCCAGATAGGTTCCCATCAGCTCGCTCAGAGTGTTGCCACCGAACCAGCCGTTATCGATCATCGAATCCTTGAACCCGAGGTCGGCGATCTGATAGCTGACGTGTCCCCAAGGCACATCCGCACCTTCATCCACAAACCTTAACGGGTATAGTTTTCTATTGTTGTCTTCCATATTCTTGAATATAATCACTATTCCACACCAACCTGCGCCTTGACCTTGGCGACAAAATCAGCCGGGATATTCTCATAATTGGCAAAATCAGCGATAAGAGCCACTGTGTCAATCTTTTCCAAATATTCACCTACATTCTGAGGATCCTCGTTGATGAAACTGGCGCACTGCGCAAGGGCGAGGAACGGATCAGGAAGCATCATATAGGCATCGACATATTTCCCGAAGATGAGTTTGGTCTCCGGAGTGATGTCCATCATCCTGTGCATCAAGCCTTTCTTGCCGTTCAGAAGATCTCGGTGCGAGGCGGCATATTCATTAAACGAGCATTCGATGACAAGTTCCTCGGAGGCAAGTGTCTCAGGAAGGAATATGACCGCCGAGAGATCGGCTCCCTCATAGCCCCACACAGCATCTTTTCCGGAGACTTCAGCATCGTGGGCGGCGAAGCGGGAATATGGAACCTCCACTCCGTTCACAGTCACCTTCTCCGGTGCGAAAACACCTGCGAGGACAACCTGCACGTGACGTTCAGGGGCGATTCCACGATAATTTCCCTGACGAGGAGCAATGGTGAGCCTCAACGAAGATGCATCCGAAACCTTGGTGACCTTAGTGGTGGCATATTCAGTGCTGTAGGCCTGTGTGGCGCCATCGTCCTCATAGACAGAGACTGTGCTTTCGCCGTCGCCCGGAGCCACAAAGAGTTTCAACGTGTTGTCCTTCTCCTGAAGTGATTTGATCTTGTCCGAGGCCATCGGAATGACGGCACCGGCCTTGATGTAGTAAGGGTTCTCGTTGATGGTATATCTCAAAGTATCCACCTGACCTCCTTTGAACAGCGTTCCTGTGGCCACATCGTACCAGTCACTTCCCTCCGGGAACCACATCACACGTTCGGCGAGTCCCGTCACGGAATCCGCAGGCTCGCAGAGAACTGTCGCAAGTATGTCATTACCAAAGAGATATTCCTGAGTAAAATCGTAGGCCTGGGAGTCTTCAGGATATTCATAATAAAGCGGACGGCACATCGAGATGCCGGTGTCGTAGGCCTCGCGGGCGGCACCGTAAATGTACGGTGAAAGGTCGTAACGGAGTCTGACAGCGGCGCGCATCGCGTCAAAATGATCCGGGAACACCCAGAACCGCTTCTCCATCGTCAGATCCTTCGTCGAATGAGTCTTGAATATAGGGGTGAACACTCCTGACTGGAGCCATCTGGTGTAAAGCTCCGGATCGGTCGCCTTGACTCCCTTAGGCTGGAGATGCCCTCCGATGTCGTGTCCCCAATAGCCGTAGCCCACATTGGATGCGGTAGAGGTGAAATATGGCAGATAGCCGAGCACCTGCCACGAAGCCAGACAGTCTCCGGAGAAGCCGATCTGGTAGCGGTGGCTGCCGATGCCTCCCCAGCGATGGTATATCATCGGACGGCGGGCATATATTCCTTGATCAGCAGACTGGCGGACCATATCGTTGAAGAAGGTATAGTTGAGCCAGAATGTGTTGTTGAGTCCGGGAACATACTTGCTGAACTTCCATTGCTGCCAGTCGAGCCACCAGAAATCGACTCCCTGACGCTCGAACGGGCGTATCACGGAATTGAAATAAGCGTTCGCCCAGTTGATGTCGTCCATCCGGAACGGCACGGGGGCCTTGCTTCCGTCCGGATTGATGTACCCCTTCGGGCCGTCATATTCATCAGTCCTTGAAAGATAGTCCGTCACGAAGCGGTCGTAAGGTTCCTCGTAAGGTTGGATTCCGGAAGCCGGATGCAAGTTCAGCGTGGTTTTAAGCCCAAGATTATGAAGATCTTGCAGGCAGTTTTCCGGGTTAGGGAAAAGTTTCTTCTGCCAGGTGTAGCCAGTCCAACCGATCCTCTGGCCAAACTCGTCCTTAGGCGCCTTGTACCTCCGAAGCGACCAGGTCTCGTGCCAATCCATATCCAGAACCATCACGTCGATCGGGATGTCCAGCGAGCGGATCTCCTTTCCAAGCCCCACGAACTCGAAGTCCGAATACTGCCAGAAACGGCACCACCAGTAGCCAAGGGCATATTTCGGAGGCATAGGAATACGACCTCCGATTCTGGTGAAGTCTGAGACGGCGGCCTTGTAGTCGTGACCGTAGGCGAACAGGTAAAGGTCTTGCCTGTCAGTGGAGTCTCGATCCGCGACCCAATGTCTCCAATCCGAGTCAACCGGCACAAACACCTGTCTGTCAGACTCATCCATGACGGCCCAGCCGTCCCGCGAGATGACTCCCTTGTCGTAAGGTTCCTTGGTCTTGACACCGTCGCAACCGTCCAGCGTCCTCGTCGTTCCGAGCAAATTGCCACTGTCATCCATCCCCAGATGCCAAGTCACTGTCCTGACACCTTTCTTTGAAGCCGGATCCGTCATACGGAACATCACCTTCAGATTGTTCTCATCGAATTTCCCGTTTCCTGAATATGTCAGCGTGATGTCCTGAGTTTTGATTGTCAGCTTCTTGCCGGACCTTTTCACTGTGTAAACCGGTACCGGCAGTTTCCTGTTGACAACGCCGAGGGTAGCCCTGTCCTCGAACTTTCCGTCAGCAGCCCACTCCATTCGCACCAGCCGGCTCTCCAGCACCGTGAACCTTGCGTTGCCCGAAACGACAACCGCCTTTGAATCAGCCACCGGATCATCCTCGGCACTCTGCGCCGAAGCCGAAAACGCCGTCACAACGCACAACGCGCAGACAGCCAAATCTTTCATTATGACACTTCTCATAGCCTGTATGAATATTACAGTACAAATATATTCAAAAAAAACGGGCACTGATTACTCAATGTCCGTGTTAGTAGAACGGCAAATCAACTTATCGAACCTATTTATCAAAAATTTTGCCAAGGTTGTAGAATTCGGGCAAAAGATGAAAATGCGAATTTGAATATATCTAAGAATATCCTTGTTAATCAGAAATATTTATTTATCTTTGCAATGTTGTGTGAATAAGAAAGGCAACAAGTAAAAGCAGGCATCTTTTCCCTAAAAAGGGATGCCTGTTTTTTATTTCTCCCATACTACCGAGGGGGTACTACAACAAGGACGGCTCTGCTCTCTCGCCTTTCTATTAATTCACACAAAAATGAGAGCAAGCCAACATCTTGTGATAGTCGCCATTGAAGTGGAGATTATCAGACTTGTCAAAGTACGAGCCTACAAGCGAGTACGCTTCGGCAAGGTTGAGAGAGTGCGCAGCCACTACAGACGTTATTAGGGTGATTTCTGTAGTCAGTCATCACTCTGAGCCGTAAGGCTCTCTGCTTCACCCCTCGGTTTTTTAATTGTATCAATCCACAGACTGTATCAATATATCCTTTGAAAAGCCTCTTGACACAGCAATATTTCATATCACCTTAATCTTTTAGATTATAATGACACAAAACCTATGATGCGGAGCCTGATTTAGAATATTCAATTTTGGTAGGGACATTCTGCCAAAAGATGACGGTGATTGACCATCAACCACAATAGGGGATGCAAAAAAGACAATCTCAAATCTGTAATCCGCCTTATATTTCAAAGGGGTGGCTTTATTGATATTGCCCCCAAACAGTTAGTCAAGAAAATTTCCCCGTAAAATTTCCATCCTTTTTCAAAGACCTACTTGACTTTTCATTCTTACCACCCTATTTATTTAATATGACGTACAAAAGAACACAAAGGGCTTTAAGCCCCGAAACCAAGGCTAAGATTTCAGCCAAACTAAAAGGGCGCAGGAAGACGCTTCGCCACCGCCAAAACATTTCCAAGGGTATGACCGAATATTGGTCAAAAGTCCCACCATATACAACCGATGAAAACGAAGTATAATACACCACTTATCAAGGTTAAGTTTTTGGTTTTTCAAGGACGCTCACAATAATAAAAAGAATAACAATTATGCACCGTTGATTACATTAGACAAAATTAAAATCATCGCTCCAATAGAGAGCATACGTTCTTTGAAAGAAGAATATTTCAAGGTTGAAATAAAGAACAGTGAGGTAGTATCATATTCATTCACACAGACCACTCCTTTCCTATTGTATATTGAAAAGGACATAGAGGAACAAGAAGCAGTCTTTGAATTCACTGGAAAGATTCTTTTGGACGATTACCCTAAATTGATTTCAAAGGACACGTTCAAAAAATGTTTGGAACATATAGGGCAAATGGGAATATGCGATATTGATTTTGATTGTATCATCAATCAAGGAGAAGTCAGTAAAATTGACATAACCAAAGATATTCCTCTTGATGATTGTCCCCAAATATCCGAATATCTTAGGACGCACCTAACCAACCATAAAAAGTATCTTTCAAGAAGCGAAGCAGGGAACCTCATTATCGAAAAGAACGTCAAAACCAAGGGATGCAAAAGAAGACTTACCATTTATGACAAGCAAAAGGAAATCAATAAGGCTTGCAACCAAGATTTCTTATTAGCCCTCAATGATTCCAATAAAGTGCTTGACTATTTCCAAGGCAAGGCTAGATTCGAGTTGAATCTGAACAGCAAAGAAGCCATAAGAAAATCTTTGAATATACCCGAAACGACATTATCCAATGTCTTTGAATCATCCGCCAATCCTATCGTTGGATTCATAGATGATGTCATCCAAGATGACGAACTAGTATCAAACTGCGCATCATTGACGGAACGAAAGAATCTCGCTTTCCTTAAAGACTGCGATATGGACATCAAAAAGGTTGAGGCGGAAATCAGAACATACGCCAGCAAAGGCACGCACATCTCGCAAGCCCTAAAGCCATACCGACAACTTCTTGACAAACTAAACAACAACGGACAAAGCCCAAGAATCAAAAGCAAACTATGTACGTTGCTAGCGGAAATCTTGGTTATCGTGGTTCTGTTTCCGTTATATCTTTAGCCAAATCTAATCACGATGTCTTGACATTCTAAATTATCTTCATATATTTGTCTTTTAAGGTATAACAATTGCCTGTTTTGCAAATATCATCAACAATAACCAATAATTATTATGGAATTACACGATGCTATTATTCAAACTCTAAAATCAAATGGCAAGCCAATGACTTGTCGTGAAATAGCAGACGCATTGAACTCATCTAAACTTTACACCAAAGGCGATGGTTCCAAAATTGCCTCTAATCAGATATCAGCAAGAGTAAACAAATATCCATCTCTATTCATAAAGGATATGAGCATAAAGCCGATGAAAATATCCGCAAGATAAATCATCAGCAATCTTCTTTTTTTGCGACTTCTCCCCCGAGCAGATTAATGTTCAGATTATACGGACATCTTTCGTGGGGAAGTGATTATTGTTCCTTTTCGGATTATACAGTTCTTACCGTTATAAGGATTATCCGAAGACAAGCCGTAATTCTTTAGGTAGTTGTAGGACACGCCTAAGGCTTCCCTACTCCAATTGTCGAATAGGGCTTTCAGATTGCCGTAATAATAGTGCCGACCATCCATTTCGAGGTGGATGACCGTTCGTTCCTGCTTTCCGTCTTTCATCATAACGTTCGAGATTTACCGCAAAGGTACATAAATATTGCCAATTATCAATATATGCAATATTTTCTTTCATAAAAGTTGCATATATTAAATATTTGCAGTATCTTCGCATTGCAATCAGAAAAAAGGAATGGTTATGGCAACACAAAGAAGATACTCAGTAAATCTCGCTCCAAGCGGTTGGGCGGTTTATGATAACGAGACCGGAGAAAAGGTCAAAGGATTTTCGGGACGTGCATTCGGTCGCATTGATGCTCTAAAGTATCTTTATGACCTATACGGATGGAACTATCCAAAAGGTGGATTTCGGTCTTAATTCATAGTCATCAAATATTCAAGACGATATGGAAAAGGTTTGCCTATTATGCAGGGTCAGCACCCAAGCGCAAGATTACGAATATCAGATTTCGACCTTGACAGAACTCTGCAAGTCCAAAGGTTGGGAGGTAGTCAAGATATTCGCCAACAAGGTAAGCGGAGCAAAGAAGAATGAGGAACGCACCGAAATCAAGGAATTGGTGGAATTCGTCAAGACCAACAAGGTAGATAGAGTGTGTGCGACCGAAATCAGCCGTATAGGAAGAAACACGTTAGAGGCGTTGAAAACAATCCAGACCCTAAGCGAACATAAGGTCAATCTATATCTCGCAAACTATAACATCGAGACGCTAGACCGCAATGGGAAGACCAACCCAATAGCCAGCCTAATCCTCACCATCTGTTTGGAAATTTCGTCTTATGAACGTGGTCTAATCCGTAGCCGTATGGAAATGGGGTACAAGGAATATGTCCGTCAGAGTAGAGAGCAAGGGAAGCCTATGGGAAGACCAACTGGTTATCAGAAATCAGATGATGCCTACAAAAATCAATACAAGCAGGAAATCAGTCTGCTGAGGAAAGGTCTTTCACTAAGGAACATCAATTCTATCACAGGAACAAGCATCAACACTCTCAGGAAGTTAAAGGCTTCATTTGCAAAATAGCAGATATTTTTGTATATTCATAATAGGAGGAAAAATCACACCTCTGATTTTCAACAATGGACACATAATAATGATTATTCTACGGAAATTTCCGTAGGAGGACTAAGCCCTCCTCGGCATACAAGAGGTCAGCGTCTTACTGACGATGGCAGCCAAAAGGCGAATAAGCGACCACGGCATTATGTGGTGTAAGTCTTAGTGTAAATGTACAGTAAAAACGACTTAGACAATGATTTGATAAATGAATTCAAGACTTTAGGAATCAGTGATGAAAATGATATGATAAGCATACTGAATGGACTTGACGGATTGGCTGAAATAGGATACACAATTTATAAAAAGGGAAGAAACGATGATTAAGAAAACAAGGAAACTTAGCCACGATGAAAAGATAGTGGAGAAAAGAAAGCAACTTGCAGCAAAGGGCAAAGTGGCTGCGATTTGGACACGTGTGTCATCAGCAGACCAATTCAAACAGAACTATTCTATAGACACTCAAAAAGCGGCTTGTCGGGAATATTGCGAACGTAATAATATAAGCATAAAAGGATACTTCGGAGGCGAAAACGAATCCGCTAAATGTGCCGGAGAGAAATTCTTGGATATGATTGGAACAGTCGGAGAGAATCCCGAATATAACACAATCGTAGTCTTTGATTTTGACAGATTTTCAAGGAACTCCATTGACGGTATCACATACAAGAGTACCTTGAAGAGGAAAGGAATCACTATTGAATCCGTGAATCAGCCTATTGACACAAACAATATAATAGCGGAGCAGATTGAGAATATACTGATTATTATGGCAGACATTGACAACGCTATGAGGCGACACAAATGCCACGATGGAATGGTAGCCTGCATCAAAAGAGGAGAATTATACTCAAGACCGCCATTTGGGTACGATTCACGGAAAGAGGGGAAGAAACACATTATAACCATCAACGAGGACGGGAAAATATTGAAAAAAGCCTTTGAATGGATAGTAGAGGAGCCGGAAATTTCGCAAGCGGAAATAATAAGACGACTGGAAGCACGAGGTCTTAAAATCAGCAAACAAAAACTATCTCAATGTCTGCACAACAGTTTCTATTGCGGACTGCTGGAGCATCAATATCTAGATGGCGAAATCATCAAAGGAAAACAAGAAGCGATGATATCCGAAAATACATTCTATAAAGTTCAAGATATACTTGCAGGGAACAACAAGAACTATCAGCAAGCGGAAGAGACCCCGGAATTCCCTCTTAAAATGCACGTATTTTGCGCCAAGGACAACCACGCACTGAGTGGATACACGGTGAAGAAGAAAGGTCTGAAATATTACAAATGTGGGGTAAAAGGGTGCGGAACGAATGTGTCCGCAAAAGAACTGCATAGCAAGTACGCTGAAATCCTCAACAGTCTAACTGTTCCCGAAAGTCTATTGCCGATATACAAAAGGGTAATCGAAAGGAAATTCAAGGAAAAAGAAAATGATAACCTCACAAGCAAGAACGCTATTGAAAAGAACCTAAACACACTTAAAACAAAACTGAAAAAGGCAAAGATGAGATTCTTGACAGAGGACGGCATTGACAACGATGATTACAATGAAGTCAAATCTGATTTGGAGGCGAAAATCGCAGATTGCGAGAAAGAACTGAAAGATTGCTCACAAGACCTATCGAACCTTGCGGAATATACTGACGTGGCACTCAAAATCGCATCTACACTCGGTTCTACGTGGGATAAGATGGATTTCAAGGTCTGTCAGAAGATACAGAATCTTGCCTTTCCCAAGGGCATAAAATGGGATGGTGAAAAGCGTTGCTATCGAACCGATGGAATGAACGAATTCTTTAGGCAAATCGGGCTTCTACGGGGTTCTACGATGGGTGAGGGGATAAAAGAAACGGGCACTGATTGCTCAATGTCCGTGTTAGTAGCGGGGGAAGGACTCGAACCTCCGGCCTCCGGGTTATGAGCCCGACGAGCTACCAACTGCTCTACCCCGCGATGTTGGACTACAAAGGTAGGAATATTTTTCTGAAATGCAAAACATATTTCAAAAAAATGTTCGGATCTGAATCACTCTGTAGGAAGTCTCCTTCTGAAATTTTGGTAACGTGCAAAATTTCAGAAGGAGACTTCCTACAGATATATGTTCTACAGATTTCTTATCCTTATATATTCATAAACACCTTCATTCCGGAGATGTCGGTCTTGGCGAAGGATTTCTGCTCGCCGGTGGTGAGGTTCTTGAGCTGGATGACGCCGGCCTCGACCTCGTTGCCACCGTTGATGGAAAGGAACGGAATGGACTTCTTCTCGGCGTAGTCAAACTGCTTCTTGAGTTTTGACGGCTCCGGATAAACCTCAACGGAGACACCTTCTGAGCGCAACGCGGCGGCGACAGGAAGGACGTAGCGAAGCTCTTCGACACCCATACAAGCGAACAGAAGCGTGGTGCTGGAAGCCAATGACTTAGGGAACTTATCCAAGCCTTTCAAGACATCATAGATCCTGTCGGCGCCGAAACTGATGCCCACTCCTGACATATCCGGAAGACCGAATATTCCGGTAAGATTGTCGTAACGACCGCCTCCGCAGATGCTTCCGATCTGGAAATCAAGGGCTTTCACCTCAAAGATGGCACCTGTGTAGTAATTCAGGCCACGGGCAAGGGAAAGATCGATCTCTACCGGGCATTTTACACCGGCAGCATCGATCAGGCCGAAAAGTTCCTCAAGCTCGTCAAGACCTTTGAGGCCTGTCTCGGAAACGAGTCCGGAAGCGGAGCCGCCGTTCATCAGCGAGCGCATCGAAGCCAGTTTCTCGGAAGTGGAACCGGACAGTTTCAGAATCTGCTCGATCACGGCGATCGCACCGTCGGTCAGACCTTTCTCACGCATCTCCTCCTCAACACTCTCAAGGCCGATCTTGTCCAGCTTGTCAATCGCGACTGTTATGTCAACCACCTTGTCCGGGAATCCGCAGATCTCGGCGAAACCCGTCAGGACCTTCCTGTTGTTGATCTTCACGAGCACATTCACGTCCAGAAGGCTGAACACCTTGTCCACAATCTGCACGAGCTCAAGCTCGTTGACCTGCGACTTGCTGCCGATCACGTCCACGTCACACTGGTAGAACTCACGGTAACGCCCCTTCTGAGGCCTGTCTGCCCTCCAGACCGGCTGGATCTGGAAACGCTTGAACGGAAATGAGATCTCATTCTGGTGCTGTACCACAAAACGGGCAAAAGGCACGGTCAGGTCGTAGCGAAGACCTTTCTCACAAACCTCTTTGGAAAGAGCGACACTGTTCACTCCCCCTTCCTCATTGCAGTAATCCTCAAAGTTGACCTTTGAGAAACAGTCACCGGAGTTCAGGACTCTGAACAGAAGCTTGTCCCCTTCCTCGCCATACTTTCCGAGCAACGTTGACAGATTCTCCATCGCCGGAGTCTCGATCTGGGCATAGCCGAAAGTCCTGAAGACCTTCTTGATGGTGTCGAAGATATAATTCCTTTCGGCCATATTCTGCTGACCGAAATCACGTGTTCCCTTAGGGATTGACGGTTTCTGACTCATAATCGTTATTTCTCCACTTTATCGGCCTTGTAGCCAAGTTTTTTGATAGCGTCCGCAAGGGTCTTCTCATCGGTCTTACGGCGGTCGTACTTGATCTTGATTGTCTGATCCTTGAGAGAGACCTTCAAGTCCTTGACTCCTTTGAGGAACGCCAGATTCTCATTGAGTTTGTTCACGCATTTGTCACAATGCATATTCGTCGCGAAAACAACCTCGCCGACATTCTTGCCGGCGGGTGCCTCCGTCGCAAAACCCTCGAAAGGAGCAGCCTGAGCCGCGGCAAAAGGCGCAGCCAACATCACGGCCGCGACCGCTATCAATAATATTCTTTTCATAATCTACAACCTTATGGCAGCAGCGTGGTTATCCGCGCCAAGGTTCATCCTGCAAAGATAGTGATTTAATCGTTCTTTGTCGCCCTCCAGAGCGTCAATCTCACGCCAAGATTAATCCGCCGTCCCATAATAGGCCCCCAGACGCAGCTGGCGTCGAAGCCTGGAGTCCAAGGAGTCCATTCCCCGGCGGCGTTCCTATCCCCCACCAGCACGTGCATCTGGGTGAAATTCGTGATGTTCTCAACCCCAGCATAGATGTCGAACCCACGGAAACGCCTGGTTATCTGCGCATAGAGCAATGGATAGACCGGAGTGCGGCCATCAGGATAAAGCAGTTCCCCACCATCATCCTTCAGATCTTTCATAAAGTCATACACCCTCGCCGAACCGTTCACGGAAGCGGTGAAATCGAATATCCATCGGCTCAGATTTGTCTTATACTGAAGGTTCAGCACCCCCTTGAAGCAGCTGAGCATCGGCTTCTCCACCAATTCGCCACCATAATTCTCCTGCCGGGCGTTGGTGTAGCGCCCGGTCAAAGCCACGGTGAAGCGGTCAAATGGCTCGACATTGAAATCCACCTGCCAGTTATCTGAATATGAGCGTCTTCCATCGGAATCAAAGAACCAGATGTCACGTCCGCCGTTCACATCTGTGCCCGGCACCTCATAATCCACCATCAACTGACGCGCGAACTGGGTTCTGAAATAATCAAAGCTGACATAAGTCTTGGAAGGATCGACCCCGAGCGGCATATAAAAAGTAAGGTTTCCTCCGAATGTCCACGAATCCTCAAGCAGCCGCTCCATACAATCCCACTGGAGCCTGCTGTGGGTGGACATCACACCGATATTGTCTGCGACCGGATCCGCGTACCTCAGTCCCCTGCCGCCGTTCGCTCTGGCCACGAACCATTCCGCCGGTGAATATTTCAAAGTCACCCTCGGAGCCAACTTGAACCCGCCCCCCTTGTACCAATCAGCGCTGACTCCGACAATTGATGTGAATATGTCCCCGGCGTGGAAGGTATATTCCCCGTAAGCACCGCCGAAGAAATGATCCACGATTCCGGAATATGGACGCTGCCCATTCCAATTCTCACCACTCCACAGGCCGTAGTCCAATTTTGCGACAGCCTCGTCAATGTGGTCGAACGTGCCGGAAAGGCCGACAGTGAAGTCGTGCGACTCATTCAACATATTCCTGTAGAGGAGGTTGATGAAGCCCGACTGTTGGCTCGCAAGGTAGGATGACGCGCCGAACCAGGAGTCGCTTTTCTGCCACGACCAGTCCGCTATGGCGGCTATGCTGGAGGAGCCGTCCTCGCGAAGAGGCTTGCCGACTTTCAGGTAGGCGTTCAGGAGACTGTTCGTGATGTCGGTGCCCCAAGGGGATTCCGAGAGATATTTTGCGAAAGAGTTCCCTTCTGTTGGTTCCAGGATAAACTCATCTGAAGCCCAACGAGGTTCCATCCCGCTTTTGTCATAGCCGTCCATTCCGCCCTGCCGATGGTCCCGGACAGCTTTCACGCCCCAGCGTACCTGAAGTTCGGGAGTATAGTAAAGCCACCTGTTGGCCACATTAAACTGCAACATCTTAGGATCATCACGGAAGCCATCATCGTTCATATCGTAGGTCTTGAAGTTCCCGCTGACGTGTCCTAACAGAATCGTATAGACCGTCGGGCTGAGTTGCCAGGCCGATGTCGCGTTGAAATCCGCCTTGGTGTCGCTCATCATCGAAGCCTGGATGAAAAGCGGTTTCTCCTCGGTAGGCTTCTTGTGCTCAAGATTGATCTGTCCGGTCATTGACTCCAAGCCGTTGATCACGGACGGGGAGCCTTTCGCGATCTGGATGCTCTCCAGCCATGGCCCTGGAACATAAGACAGTCCATATGGAGCGGTTATCCCCCTCATCACCGGACGGTTCTCGTCCAGCATCTGCGTATATGTCCCGGAAAGGCCCAGAAGCCTTATCTGACGCGCTCCCGTGACAGCGTCCGAATAGCCGACTGTCACGCTGGCCGAGTTCTCAAAGCTTTCCGCGAGGTTGCAACAAGCCATCTTCTGAAGTCCCGAGGCCGAGATAAGTTCCGTCCTCAAGGTCTTTCCTCTTGAGATGCTATTCTCCTGATGACCGACAAAAACCGTCGCGTTGAGACTGTCTTTCCTATCCTTATATATAGAGGTAGTGTCAACCGACTGGGCTGACATGCCAACGGACAACACCGTGGCCATAATAGAAGCAATGATAGTCTTTCTCATAATTCACATCATAAGCCAAGCGCGTAGTGCGCCGTTCCTTCAAATAAAGTTATACGCCGGATGCAAATATAATAATTGATTATTAAGAAAATGATTAAATTTGTACAAAATCTCGCAACCAGAGAAACCAAAACGTTTTCAAGAATATGAACACAAAAGAATTCGTCAAATGGGTGCTTGCCGTATTGTGCGGCCTGTTCATCTGGGGCATCGTGAAGTTTTTCATGTTCTTCATGATGCTCGGCTCAATGATCGCCTCGGCAGCCTCATTTTCAGGAGGCTCCGGCGCCGCCATTCCGAAAGAGGGGGTCCTGCTGATGGACATGTCCAAGTTCGCGGTCGCGGAGCAGACCCAGGAAAGCAATCCGCTTTCCTCGATCCAAGGCGGCAAGGTGGCTTTGGTCGGACTTCACGATGCCGTCACGGCTATCCATAAGGCGGCCGAGGATCCGGGAGTGCAGTACATCCTCGTCAAGACAGACGGAGCCGCCACCAGCCTCACCAAACTGGAGGAACTCCGCAAGGCCCTGACCGATTTCAGGAAGAGCGGCAAGGCCGTTATAGCCTACGGCGATGCGTTCACGTCAGGAAGCTACTACCTTGCGTCGGTGGCAGACAAGATCTACACGACAGGCCATCACGGCGGCAACAACTTTATGCTGGGTATCAGCGGAAGCATGCTGTTCCTCAAGGACTTGCTCGACAAACTCGGCGTTAACTACCAGCTCATCCGCCACGGCAAGTACAAGAGTGCCGGCGAAATGTACGTCAAGAACGCGCCAAGCCCTGAGAATATGGAGCAGAACCAGGCGATGATCGACTCCATGTGGGAAACGGTGGCCGCGGAGACCGCAGGGAGCAGGGGTGTGAGCGTGGACTCACTCAACTACTTCATCGATCACCTTTCCATAGCCCTTCCTGAAGATATGGTGAGCCACAACCTCGCCGACGAGGCTCTCTCCGTTGAGGAATATAAGGGGAAACTCGCCGACCTGGCCGGCAAGGACAGTTACAAGGATGTGAAATTCATCCCGTTCTGCGACTATGCCGCCGCCAAGGCAACGCCGAACCTGACCGCCAAGAAAAACATCGCCGTCATCTACGCCAACGGGAATATCCTTGAGCAGGACGACCCGAACAACATCAGCGGCGACCGTTTCGCCGGCATAATCGCAAAGGTCAGGGCCGACTCGACCGTCAAGGCTGTCGTGTTCAGGGTCAACTCTCCTGGCGGTACGGTGCTGGCCGCCAGCAAGATCAAGGAGGAGATCGACCTCACCAGAGCCGTCAAACCTGTCATCGCCTCTTACGGTGACTATGCTGCTTCCGGCGGTTACTGGATCTCCAACAGCTGCGACCACATATTCTCAAACGCGACGACTCTCACCGGCTCGATCGGAGTTTTCTCCGCCATTCCTGAGTTCGGCAAGACGCTCAAGGACATCGCGCACGTGAATATGGTGCCGGTCAAGTCACACAAGCATTCCGATATGCTTTCGCTGACCCGTCCGTTTGACGCCGAGGAGACAGCCTGGATGCAGGTCTATGTTGACGACATCTACAACAATTTCGTGAGCATAGTCGCGCAGGGACGTGATATGACTTTCGAGGCGGTGGACGAGATCGCTCAGGGACGTGTCTGGACCGGAGCCGACGCACTTAAGATCGGTCTCGTGGACGAGATCGGAACGTTGGAGGATGCGATAAAGTACGCGGCTTCGATGGCCGGGGACGCCGATATTGAGAACTGGGGTATAGCAAGTTACCCTAAACCTTTGACGATTATGGAGCAGTTGCTGCAGCAGTTCGGCAAGACCACTAACCCGGAGGAGGCTATGGCCAACGCACTGGCCGGAACTCCGCTGG
>OIXU01000183.1_pt1 | contig 21810 bp, 15 predicted proteins | sample 1587921 | NCBI WGS metagenome assembly OIXU01 (sample SAMN03283238) | human gut metagenome | biome: human-associated habitat; material: feces | host: Homo sapiens | place: Peru | collected 2012
AAAGTTACAAAAAATCTGCCATTCGACCTATTTATTTAAGCACTTATTTCGCTGAAAATCAAAGAAATCTGTATCATCGGAGACATATTCGCCAATCATCGAATCGCCACATGAATCATGAACCGTGCAAGCAAAAAGTGCCCTCACCATACAAGGAAACAATCGCTATAAAATAACAACATTTTTAAGTGAGCAACGAAATCTTAAATGAAAGAGCCGTGGGCTTTGTCCCTCCCACATTAAAATTTGCCCTCCCACATTAAATAATTTTTGTATCTTTGCATTTGGATAACAAACAACGAACGCTCACTCGTATGGAACTCAGATGCCCACATTGCGGAAAAAAGCAGACACTGACGGTGGCAAAACTCACTGCCAGCGGTGGCGTGGTGATTTGTCCGCAGTGCGTGAGCGAGTTTACGATAGATGTGAGCAAACTGCCTAAGGAGTCCCCTGTCGTGGCTGAACCTGCTCCTGAAGCGACCGCTGCCCCCAATCCCCACAGCGAGGTGGCATTCTGCTCCACCTGTGGCAAGGGTCTGCCAGCGCGTGGACTGAATTTCTGCCCATTCTGCGGTGCGCCACTGCCATTTGCCGAAGTGAGTGCCACAGCCTCAACCGCATCCTCAGCCGCACCACAGCGCGCCACACAGGAAGCCCCAGAGCAAAATAAAACCACACAAACCGGGGGAAACACACTCGCCGCACTTCCGTTCGTGAAAGTGCCACACTTCATTCCTCAAAAGCACGAGCCAGCAAGCCTCCGCTTCAAACTCATGGCATGGGTGGTGATTGCCGCCCTCGTCGCCTTTTTCGCACTGATGGTTTGGCACGGCAATGTGGAATAACACCCGCCCCCACGAAAAAAACGCATGGTAGGGACGCGATAATTCGAGAGCACTGAAAAAGTAAAACCAACTTTCAGATTGAAAGTTGATAACTGAGAAATAGTCGTTTTGCCTTTCTTTTTCTGCCTATCATAGCCTTATTGAGGCGATTTGTGGAAAGAAAAGTTATAAATCGTAAGCATTTTTCGTTTTGGTCTTTAAAAAACTGGACTTTTTCAGTGCTTTCGATAATTCGCGTCTGCGTCAAATGGTTAATATTCAAGGTGTTATTGCAATTATGGGCGGACGTGAAATATCACGTCCATACCAGGGTAATCGTTTTTTTATGTTTTTGTTTTTGGCTCCATTCACGATTTAATAACAATGTATAATCATTGCTCCAACATTTTTCATCTGAGCCTAAAGACACACCAAAAATTAAAAAATCAAAAATAATCGATTTTTGCTATAATATTCTGTGATAATATGCGTTATTATGGAAAAATTTCGCTAAATTAGCATATTCATTTACACAACCAAGTAAAAACCAGATATGACCGAGAAGAACAGATACTGTGTGATCATGTGCGGTGGATGTGGAAGCCGCCTGTGGCCTAAGAGCCGTACACAGATGCCCAAGCAATTTATTGATTTCCTTGGAACAGGTCAATCGTTGCTACAACTCACCGTAGCGCGATTGAAAGGTATTATTCCACAAGAAAATATTATTATGCTCACTCGCAGCGAATATGTGGACCTGGTGAAGGAGCAAGTGCCCGAAATCACCGATAGTCAAATATTGTGCGAGCCAGCACACCGACGCACCGGACCAGGCAACGCCTGGGCAGCCTACCATATCAAGGCACTCAACCCCGACGCAAAAATCATGGTGGCTCCGTGCGACAATATCATTCTGCGTGTCGACGAATTTCGCGAGAGTGTGGAAAAGGCGTTCGAGTTTATCGAGCACCACGACACGCTGCTCACCTTTGGCGTGAAACCCACCCACCCCGAAACCCGCTACGGCTACATTCAGCAGGGGCGTGAAATCGACGGCGATTTCGCCATGGTGAAAACATTCACCGAAAAGCCCGACTTGGAGTTGGCGAAGGTGTTTGTGGATAGCGGCGAGTTTTACTGGAACACCGGCATATTCTTCTGGAGTGCCACTTCCATTATCAAGGCGCTCAACGACAACGCCGCCAAGGTGTCGCCGAAGTTCCGTGAGGGCGAAGGCATCTACGGCACCGACAAGGAAGAGGATTTCATCAAAGAGATTTACTCCGCAAGCCAAAGCATTTCCATCGACTACGCCGTGCTTGAAAAGGCCGACAACGTGACGGTGCTCCGTGTTGACGGCATCGGCTGGACCGACCTCGGCACATGGGGATCGCTCTACGATGTAAGCCCAAAGAACCACGACGGCAATGTGCTGCAAGGCACCAAAACGATGATGATGAACAGCCACAACAATATCGTATCGACCCAAGGCGACAAGTTGGTGATTGTGTCGGAACTCGACGACTACATCATCGCCGACAGCGAAAACGCCCTGCTCATCGTGCCACGCAGCGAGGAACAGAAAATCCGCACCTATGTGCGCGAAGTGAAAGCCACCTACGGAGATGAATACAAATAATGCCCCCACGATTACCACGATTGGGCTATAGCCCAATCGTAAAGAAAATATAAAAAATAACCGGCCGCGATTGCGGTCGGTTATTTTATTATGCTAATAATAGATGTCATCGTTGTCGGGGCTGCTTTGGTTCACGCGTCGGCCTTGATTTTTTGCCTTTTGGTTTTGGCTTTGCTTCTTTGCCGCCTTTTCTTGGGCGCGCTTCACTTCTTCGCGCTTGCGAGCCTGTTCTTCTTGCTTTTGCTTTCGCTGGCGGTCGGCTTTCGCCTGCTCCTCTTGACGCGCTTTGGCCTCTTGGCGTTCCTTATCTTTCTTCTTCAGGAATTCCTCACGCTCCTTTTGGTCGCGCTTGGCTTGCTCCTGACGCATTTTTTCCTCTTTCTCGGCACGCTTGCGTGCTTCTTTTGCAGCCTTTTCGCGGCGCTTTTGCTCCTGCTTGGCAGCCTCTTTCTGCTCTTTTTCTTTGAGTTTTCTGAGTTTTTCCTTCTGCTTAGCCAGTCGCTCAGCCTCTTTCTTCTCCTCGGCTTTTCGCTTTTCGGCACGTTTGCGTGCCTCCTTGTCGAGTTTTTCCTGCTCTGGATTTGGCTTCACTTGCTTTTTCTCCTCCGCCGCAGGTTCGGGTTTCTTCTCCTTATGTGCTGTGGCGTGTGGGCGAGTGCGCACCTTTCTGCCACTGATGAGAATGTCCTTCAAACCGCAACCCTTATTGAAACGGCAAAGGTCCACAGCGTGGTCGATACCGGCTATCACGCCCTTTTCGGAGAATTGCCACAGCACCCAGTTGGCACCGCCCGTAAGGCGAGGCTCCACTTTTGAATAGCGGGCAATGAACAGCGGATAACCTGAGATTTTTCCACTCAAGTAGGAATTATAGAATGCGTGACCGGTGTAAATCATCGGTTTGCAGCCATAGTAGTCTTCCAGTTTGTCGGCAAAGGCAAGCACCGAATCCACCAGTGCCCTCACCGTGAGATTGTTGCCACGCACCTCCACATCGATAAGCGGAATCAAGTCCTGGTCCTCCTTCTTCACCACGGTAGTGAAGTTGCGAAACTGCTTCTCCACCGGCACATTTGGGCGGAAGAAGTGGTATGCGCCCACATGTATGCCGTATTGACGCGCATTCTCAATGTTGTATTGATAGTGTCGGGAGCGATAGGTGGCGCCCTCGGTGGCTTTCACATACACGAATTTGATGTTCTTGTCCTTAGCCGTCGCGCTCCAGTCGATGTCTTTCTGATAGCTCGACACGTCGATGCCGTCGTAAATCAGATTTGCCGACGAACCGTTCACGGTCAACTGCGCGCACGAAATGCCTGCCACCACGGTGAGCAGCAACACAGAAAGCGTATATTTTAGCCAAGAGCTATGAAGCAACATGAGTGTAGTTGAAAAATTGCAGATACAAAGATAAAATAATTCCGATAAAACTGCACCTTATATAAATGCAAAAATGTATAAAAAACTCTGCTTATCGGAAGAATCTGCCCACTACTGGCAACTTCTGGAACATTTCGCCCATGTGCTCGCGGCGGAACATCACCACGAAGAACACCATCATCAGCACGCAGCGATACACCGTGTCGAGCACAGCGGTGCCGAACGGATGCCACAGCATGGCCACAAACAGCACGGCGGCGAGGGCGGTGTAGATGCCTATATCTTTCATCGGGTAGGCAATCGGGTAATGCTTCTGCCCCACGAAGTAACTAATCACCATGGCAGTGCCATAGCCGGCGAATCCACCCCACGCGCAAGCCATATAGCCATACTTGGGCACGAAGATGAAGTTGATGGCGAAAAGCACGGCGCAACCCACAAACGAGAACACTGCGCCCCAGATGGTTTTGTCGATGAGTTTATACCAGAATGAGAGGTTGAAATACACACCCATCATGATTTCTGCCGCCATCACAATAGGCACCACCTTCAAACCCTCCCAGTAGTCGGGGGCAATGATGTGCTTGAGCACGTCGATGCCGGCAATCACTGCCAGGAATGCGAAAAGGGTGAACATGATGAAGTATTTCATCGCCTTGGCGTAGGTGTCTTTGTTGTCCTTGTCCTTGCTCTTGCCAAACACAAACGGTTCGTAGGCGTAGCGGAACGCCTGAGTGATCAGCGCCATAATCATTGCCACCTTCACAGCCGCGCCGTAGATGCCCAGTTGCTTCTGCTGGTCGGCAGCCTCGTAGATGATGGGGAACAAAATCTTGTCGGCGGCTTGGTTGAGAATACCGGCGATGCCGAGCACTAAGATGGGCCAACTGTAGCCCAACATACGCTTGAGCAATGCCCAGTCGAAGCGCCATTTGATGCAGAGCAACTCTTTCCAAAAGAGGAAAGTGATGGCGCCAGTGGTCACGAGGTTGATGTAGAACACATAACCCACATTGAGCGTGAAGTGGTCGTCGTAGATGCCGAAGAGGTTGCACTTCATGGCTGGCAATATCAGGAAGTAGAGCAAATTGAGCAGAATATTGATGAAAATAAACGCCAATTTCAGCCCTGCGAACTTGATAGGCTGCTTTTTATAGCGGAGATAGGCAAACGGTATGGCTTGGAATGCGTCGAGTGCCACGATTATTGCCATCGACACCACCCACGACTGATGGTCGGCATAGCCGAGGGCTGATGAGATGCCGGGCAGGAAGCCCACAACGGCAGCCACAAACATCAGTGCCGTTGCGCCCACCGACACCAGCGTGGTGCTGTACACCTTTTCGGCATCCTCGTCGGCTTTGTTGGCGAAACGGAAGAATGTGGTTTCCATACCATAGGTGAGAATCACCAGCAGCAGCGCAGTCCACGCGTAGAGGTTGGTGATCACGCCATAGCCACCAGAGGCGGCAGAGAGTGTGGCGGTGTAGAGTGGCACGAGCAGATAATTGAGGAAACGCCCAAAAATGCTGCTCACACCGTATATCGCAGTGTCTTTTGCAAGAGATTTTAAATTAGTAGCCACAGTGATAGTGTTTTTTTATATTCTATATATGTATATATTTAATTCGTGTGAATGTAATCTACATTTTAGTCAAAAATGTTGCCCTGCTCGGTAATGCGGTGTCGCTTCAGGTGCTTGTAGGCGAGTTCGGTCACTTCGCGTCCACGAGGGGTGCGGTTGATGAAACCCTCTTTCACAAGATATGGCTCATACACCTCCTCGATGGTGCCGGGGTCTTCGCTCATCGACATGGCAATGGTGTTGAGCCCAACGGGGCCGCCCTTGAACTTGTCGATGATGGTGAGCAAAATTTTATTGTCGATTTCGTCGAGTCCGTATTTATCGATATTCAGTGCCTCAAGTGCATAGCGGGCAATGGTGGTGTCGATTTTACCGGAGCCTTTCACTTGGGCGAAGTCGCGCACACGGCGCAGGAGCGAGTTGGCGATACGTGGAGTGCCACGGCTGCGGAGCGAAATTTCAAGTGCAGCCTCGTCGGTGATGGGCACGTTGAGCAATCGAGCCGAACGCTTCACAATCTGCTCCAGCACCTCGTGGCTGTAGTATTCCAAGTGGCAGTTGATGCCGAAACGCGCACGCAATGGCGAGGTGAGCAAGCCGCTGCGGGTGGTGGCACCGATGAGCGTGAATGGCGCAAGCGAGAGTTGCACCGATCGTGCGCCCGGTCCCTTGTCGATCATAATGTCGATGCGATAGTCCTCCATCGCCGAATAGAGGTATTCCTCCACCACAGGGCTCAGACGGTGAATTTCGTCGATAAACAGCACATCGTTTTCCTCCAGCGAGGTGAGCAAGCCAGCCAAATCGCCCGGCTTGTCGAGCACAGGGCCAGAGGTGACCTTGAAGCCCACGCCCAGTTCGTTGGCAATGATGTTGCTGAGTGTGGTTTTACCCAACCCCGGAGGGCCGTAGAAAAGAGTATGGTCGAGCGCTTCGCCACGCATACGTGCGGCTGCCACAAACACGCGCAGATTTTCCAGAATCTTATCCTGACCCGAAAAATCCTCAAATCGCACCGGTCGCAGAGCCTTTTCCACATCTTGGTCGCTGCGAATACGCTCCTTTCTTATGTCAAATTCTTCTTCCATCATATTTAAAAAGCAAATTTACAAAAAAATCCTTGCACCCTCCTTCCTTATCCCATATTTCTTTCCACCACCCATAAAAAAACTGATGCTGTGGGCATCAGTTTCCTTTATTATCCATTTCGCGCGTGTGTAGCACGCGCGTCATTTTATTGATGGGGGATGGTGTCGTGCTTTGCTTCGGGGTGCGAGGGTGTGTGGTGGGCAGGGGTTTTGCTCTCCACATGTTTTTCCACATGGCTGTGTGCCGCTGGCTTGGTGGTGGCTGGCTTTGCTGTTGCAGGTGCTGTGGTGGCTGGTTTGGCTGTGGCTGGTTTGGCTGTGGCTGAATCGGTTTTCACCGTCTTTTTCACCACCTTGGCTGGCTTTTCTGCCTTGACTGGCGCAGGTGCAGCGTTGCCGCTCTTTCTCAGTGCTTCGAGGCGGGCTTTTTTCTTCGCTCCGCCGTGCCAACATTCATAGTCCACGCTGTTGAGCACGCCAAACTCGTAGCCATGCAGCTTGAAGTAGCGGATAATTTGTGGCAATGCCGTGACGGTGGTGCGCTTTGCGCCGGTGTCGTGCATCAAAAGGCACTGAATGTTGTGTCGTGAGCCACAAGCCGAGCGCACGAGTCGGTCGGCGGCAATGTTGTTGCCGCGCGCATCGCCCGAATCAAGGTTCCAGTCCACAAACTGATAGCCACTGTCGAGCAACGCCACGCACAGGCGGTCCATAAATTTAGGATCGGAATTGTATTTGCGGTAAATCGAGTTGCTGCTACCGCCGGGGAAACGCATGATGCGCGAACGCTTGCCGGTGTATTTCTCAATCAAGTCGTTGAGTTTGTTGAGGTCGGCAAAGTATGAGTCGATGCTTTTATAGATTTTGAAATTGTGCGAATAGGTGTGGATAGCCACCTCATGGCCGTCTTTGGCAATGGCTGCCATGCGGTTGAGGTAGGGGGTGAACTGCGCAGTCACAAAGAATGTGGCTTTCACCCTCTCTTGGCGCAGAATGTTCAATATCTGGTCGGTGCACACCGATGGGCCGTCGTCGAAAGTGAGATATACGATTTTCTCGTTTTTGCCCACCACACGGAGTTGTTCGGTCACGGTGGTCACATTGTGGGCAGAGTCGTTCACCGAGTAGGTCACCTCGTAGATGCCCTGTCGGTTCCAGTTCACCTTCGAAGCGTCGATGGTGAGTTTTGCCTCGCCCGAATTGTCGGAATATTTCACGCCACGCGTCAGGAAGGTGGAGTCGTGAGGCTCGCCCTCCATAATCATCATCGGTCCGCGAGTGGTGAGTGTGGGCGCGATGGTGTCGTCGGGAGTGGAGTCGAAAATCGACGCTCCTGCTTTATTGGTGCACGATATGGTGGTGGCTGCGATTGTGGCTAACGTAATTACGAATGTGGCTTTTCGCCAAGATTGAAACAAATTCACTTTACTAATGTTTTTTTATGTGTGCGTGGATTTTACGGAAAAATTGGGTAAAACCTTTGTACAATACTATTTTAAAATATCAAACCCCGATGACTCGGTGCGAACTTCTTTAAATTGAACTGCAAAGTTACGAAAAAATCCAAGAATTATAACAAGCAAATCAGAACATTAGGCACTTTTTAACATATCGGCAAACACATCACCGCACCAGCGCCCCACACAGGCATTTTTCGGCTCAGTGGAAAAGTCTTGGGTTAGATTATGCATTGTTGCCGAATCGTGAATGTAATCAAAAACAAAAACATAAAAAACAGCCTTGGAGCAACGTGTAATGCTTCGCATTTGGCGGAGGGACTGTGTGCTTTGCGTCATTGGAAACGAGTTTCCATGCCGCCAACCACACAGCCCCTCCGCCACCCTCTTACGAGGGCCCACCACATTGCCCCAAGGATAAAAACCGCTCGCCGTTTCACGGCGCCCCCCCTGATGATAAAATGATTTCTTGGAAAAAAGCTGAATCAAATCTCCCAAAACGATTTTGCATGGTAGGAACGCGATACTTCGCGTCCGCGCCAAATGATTGATATTCAATATAATATTACAATTATAGGCGGACGTGAAGTATCACATCCCTACCGGGTTTGGTTTTTCGCCGAAGGCGAGAGGTTTTATCCTTTTGGCGATGCCACCGACCTCGTAAGAGGGTGGCGTTAGGGGTGGGGTGTGGCTGATTCAAGCCTCGGCTTGAAATCAGACATGCCACAGCACTAACGACAGGTGCGAAGCACTGGCATCGCTAAAAGGCTGTTTTTTTATGTTTTTTGTTTCTGTGCCCCCAGCATTTATCCACTGAACCCATTTTTCGCTCACCCAAACAGCAGCATGGCGATGACGAGCACCACGAGTGCCACCACGGCAAACACCACCGTGCCCACGCCCTTTTCCTGCCCCTTCTCGGCAGGGTGGCGTGGCAGGCGCGATTCGTCGAACTCTGCCAACTGCTCCAAATATTCCATTTTGGCGTTGGCAAGTTCCTGCTCACGGCGCATTTCCTCGTCGCAGCGTGCCTGCTCGCCCTTGGGGTCGAGAATGCAGTCGAAATACTCCTGCCCCGGTGCCAATCGCTGCACAGGGTCGGTGCGTTGCTGTTTCTTACGATACTCCTTCATCACCCCCAAAGTTACAACTTTTCCCCCAAAACCCCACCACCCTCACCCCACAAAAAAACCACTAATCCAAGATTTTACCGCCCCCACCAACCCGATGCCTTTTTCTGCAAAATTTTGTGCTTATCAGAATTTCTTTCGTTAAAAATATTTTTTAACACTCGGAATTTGTGGCGAGAGGGGAGTAATGACGATAACTACGGAGGACTCTATTTTTGAATTTCATGTGTTTCATAAATAGATTTTGATAACCAAGTGGTTATATATGGGATTTGAAAACATGATAAAAATTTAATTGATATTTTTATATTTTTTTCTTGATTTTATTTGCGTATTAAAAAACAACTATATACCTTTGTGGCATAGGAAATCGGACCAGAAAATGCACACAATCGAGGCCTCGAAATACACTTTTCCCCCATCTAATTTCCTGAGATTATAATATATCATGTTTAATTTTTAAAACACATTTTTTTATGTCAGTAGACAGTATTATCGACCATGTAGAACATGGTACCAATGTGGAAGACACTCGAAACAATTTCGTGTTTCACAACAATGAAGAGTTTATTAATTTTCAGCGTTGCTTTGTTGTTAACAGCAAAGCACCGTATGAGCCAATATTCAGTGACCCAACCGATTCAGGCTTCCAGTTCTTTCCTAGTTCTGAATGTGACCATATTACATTCACATTCTATAATATGGGGAGTGAATCATATAAAATCATTAATAATAGGGCGTTCTTTTTGAAGGGCTTTAGGAAGATTGTGATTCAAGGTGCACGTTCTCTAAGAAGTAATTCATTTGATATCCCAACACTTGAGATACATAATGAAATGAATGACAATACAATTTTACGCGCATTTGATTACAATGAGGAATTGGTGGATAGTTATAAAACTTATGTAGATGATCATACTTGTCACTCTTATGGTACTGATGATGCAATCTTTAATATTCAAAATGACCATGACTCTCCGGTTGATGTGGTGATTTCCGACATTGCCTTTCGTGCAGCTTTCTCTTTGGCAGAGGTTGAAGGCGCAGCTTTATACAAGCATTGGTATGACCCCACTATTTGTCCTGTTTTTTTTAAGGTTTATGAGGCAAGTTCGTTCAAGATGTTCAATGTCAGGATGTATTCGCAGTTTCTTGACCTCACTCATGTTTTCCTGCATTGGTGTGAGAATGTAGAAATCACCAACTGCGTGTTCAAGAATTATAATGCAAGAAAAATTGGAGGAAACCTTTGGTTATGTCAACGTGTGAAAAATGTAAAGATTGTAAACAACGATTTTTACAAATATGGAAATGACGAGAACATCGGCATTTGGGCTGACTCTATTATGAACCGAGACGAGTTGAATTGTTACAATTCAGAAGAATCTTTGAAAGGACTTGATGATGTATCGTTTGCAAATCGACATTTAAATTTTGAAAATATTCACATAAAGAACAATCGATTCTACTATCAGAAACCAAACCTATCAGAGTTCCCTGATAATGTCAAGTTGGGGAAAATATATGAATTTCAGAAATCTGAGTTTTTGAAAGAGGATAGCGAAAAGGAGTGGGATGGTGTGAATGATATATTTCAGAACCTTTTTGTTTCACAACACACGCCAAAAGGCAGGTTCAAGTTCATAGATGGTAAAGCTAATAATGGAAACTCTGGAAGTGAAATTGGAGGGTCGGTCTCCTTTGCTTCTGTTAGTGCTGTTGAGGATTTGAAAGAGAGTGCCATTGTCCCTTACGTTCATTGTTTAATCTCTGATTATGTGATTGATGCAAATGAGTTTTATATTAATTCTCCAATGAACGTATTGATGGGTATGACATTTGATAATTATTGTCGTACAAAAGACCTCAAAATCACTAATAATTTGATCCAATATGGAAAATGGGCTCATAAAGATTGTCAACTTCAAGACTTTAAGATTGTTTATGATAAAAATCCTGACTGGACAAAAACTGGTTTTGGACTTCAGGGATGCAATAAGATGTGTTTATCACCAGTACTTATTGAAAATAATACAATTGAAAGTGTTGCTTTTCCACACATGGTATGGGGTGGTAAGGAAAGTGAGGTGCATATTGTTTTGAATCTCGAAAATGCGAGTGTTGTATTCAACCGAAACACTGTGGTTGAAAATGTTGAGGAGGTTAAAAGTACAGCAGAATCATCCCCAAATGTAAGCAACTATTCAACAGCAATGGGCTATATGCTTCTGTATTCACGTGATAAGGGTGGGCGTGTTACTTTGAACGACAACGTGTTCAGAGGAATGAATTTTATGGGCTCATTCAGAATGCAGAAAGACAATTCTTTCTCAAGAATAGAACTAATAGCACAAAATAATATATTCCAGGGGATAACTACATTCTTTTCAGAGAATATGCAAGAAGGCGTTTTCAGATTTGCTAACAACAGATTTTACTCAGACAATGATATAACACTTTTGCTGGAAATGCCTCTCAAAACATTCCTTTCTGTCACAGAAAATGTATTCAAAAGGCAAGCGGAAACCAGAGGTGATGTCAAGTTATATTATCATGAAATGTCAGATGCAAATCTATGGTATAGTAAACAATTATTGCCCAATGCAATGACCATCATTTCATCAGGAAATCTTTTCGAAAACAATGTTGGTCATATTTGTCCGTATTATGCAGATATGAAGGGCTTCAGTGTGTATTCTTCTAATGAGTTTTCTTTAGAAGATGATTTCAATGAAGCTAAGAACGAATAGCACTAATACCTTGTGACACATTTGAAGCAAGAGGTTGCAATTTATAGCACCCTCTTGCTTTTTTGTTATTTTCTGTGTAAATTTGCGAAATAATATGTAATCTTTTAAATTTGCCCGTTATGAGAAACAAATTGTTATTTTTACTTTGCGTATTTCTCGCTTGCTTTGGCTCAGCTAAAGCCGATATTTGGATTAACTCGGTGTATTTTCCTGATAGCGGATTTCGCACATGGGTGCAGAAACATTTCGACAAGCCAAATGGTGCGAAACTAACTGATGAAGAATTGGCTTCTGTGAAAGAAATTATTTCATGGAAGGAAAACTTTTCAAATGTTGAAAACTTAGTGGGCATTCAGTATTTTACTGAACTTGAAACATTAAGACTTTACAACAACAGATATGCATTCCAAAGCTTAGTGATGTATTTGGATTTGAGTAAAAACAAGAAGCTCAAGAAATTCACTTTCACTGCCAACGATTACTTTAATCCCTATAGTTCTGCTTCGCACGGCAATCAAGCCTCACGCATTTCTGTTTCTGCTCCAGATTATCCGTATCTCAGAAGCGTGAATTTGAAAGATTTGCCAAATCTCGAAACTGTGGTGATTGATGAGCACATGCTTTCAGAGTTGGACCTCAGAGGATGCCCAAATTTAAAAACTGTGGAAGTGACGAATGGACATAACAGCATTTCAACTATAAAATTTGACAAATGCCTACATCTTGAAACGTTAAATCTAAACAATTGTTTTGATTATAATTACAATTACATGGATTGGTCACTTATGCCCAATCTTAAACATCTTAATGTTGATGGCAACCATTTTGAGAGTTTAGACTTTTCGTCGTTGCAAAACTTGGAGTCGCTTAGTTGTCATTTCAATCATATTACAAGTTTGAACATTTCAAATTGCAGAAAACTTAAGAGCTTAATCTGCTCGGGTACTGATATCAAAACTTTAGACTGTAGTATGAACGACTCTTTAATCAGCGTTGATTTTTCGGAATGTAAAAAACTGGAGGAATTTCCTAAATTACCCAAAGGAATAAAGTCAATCACGTGTCAATATGTTCCACTTCTTGCTACTGCTGATTTAAGCTTATATCCTAATTTGACGGAGCTGAACGCTGCTTATTGCGATTTGAAAACGTTTGATGCATCAAAATGTCGGAACTTAGTTGCGCTAAATTTGAATTATAACTTCATTTCGGCACTCGACTTGTCGTGTCTCAAACAATTAAATATGAAGAAAACATTCATTTCACAAAAGCTTAATCTTGGGGCGACTCGAATCCCTAACCAAATAGGTTTGTGGAGATTGGAATTGCCTGAAATTGTGGATTTGGATAAGATTTTTTCATACGATTATATTAGTGATTTGAAAAGATTCAATTACACCTTATACGCCGAATATTATACCGATGATAACGGAACGCGACACCCATCGTTTGTGACGAATTTCCTGTATAGCGGTAGTAATTCTACAAATATCATTTTCTCCTATTCATACCAGACGAATCTGTTTTATGAAAAAGATGGTAAGCAGACGGAACTTCTGATGGATGCATGGGTTGCTGCTAAGCAAGTGCCTTCGGGTGTGGAGGATTTGGCTGCTGAAAAGACGGTGAAGGGCGTGGTGTATTACGACTTGCAGGGGCATGAAAGTGCTGTGCCTTTCAGCGGTTTCAACATCGAAGTAACCCAGTTCACCGACGGCACCTCACAATCAAAGAAAATCATAAAGTGACACCCCAAAAATCGCCTCACATGGTAGGGGCTCGATAATTCGCGTCCGCATCAGATAATTAGTATTCAATGCGTTATACTGATTATCTGATGCGGACGTGAAATATCGAAAGCACTAAAAATTAGCGAATGTGCTAATGGCTGTTAGCCGTAAACGATGGTCACTTTCAGCTCGCCAACCGAGGTGTCGATTTTCTTTGTGCCCTTCACAAAGCGGATGTTGCCCTTGATTCTCTGTTCGCAACTCTGGCAGTGCATCTGTGGCGACATCAACAAGAAGCCTAAAGCACCTAAAATGTTTTTCTCATAATTATATACTTGCTAACTAATTTGGTTATTGTGTTTAACCCAAATCGGTCATTAAGGCTTGTGGATATTTACAACGCATCTAAACTGACTCTATCATGCTGTCCCATCGCCCGAAACTCCTTGGGTGTCATGCCGGTCACTTGCTTGAACTGCGAAGATAGGTGTGCCGGCGAGCTATATCCGAGCGTGTAAGCAATTTCGCTTGTGGCAAGTTGACTGTAGCAGAGCAGTTCCTTGGCGTATTCTATGCGATGAACGATGGCAAACCGCTCTATGGTCACGCCCCGCACCTCGGAGAAAAGCTTGCTCAGCGTGCTGTAGTCTTTATTGAGTAGGCGAGAGAGATAGTCCGACATCTTGGGTCGCTCCTTTTCCATCCTCACCCATTGCTGCACGGCAATGCGTATGCGCTCCACCAGCTGCGACCGAGGGTCGTCGAGCAATTCAAAGCCCTTGTCCTGCAATTTTTCAGCCACAGAGCGGCATTGATCGCTGGACAAATCTTCCTCCACCTCAGCGTCGCCCAAACTAATCGACTTCACAGTCAAACCTTCCGAAGAAAGAACTTCCTTCACTGCCGCAATGCAACGAGGGCAAACCATGTTTTTTATCAACAGTTTCATCAGCGTATGATTTTGTCTAAATTCCGGTGCAAAGTTATACGATTCACATAAATTATTCATACAAAATTAGGGATAATACTTACAGATTTCCAAATCCCCCAAACAGGATCAGTGGAAAATTTCTGGGGATAGATCAAGCATTGTTGCCGAATCGTGAATGGAATCAAAAACAAAAACATAAAAAACAGCCTTGGAGCAAAGTGGAATGCTTCGCATTTGGCGGTGCGACTGTGCGCTTTGCGTCATTGGAAACGAGTTTCCATGCCGCCAACCACACAATCCCTCCGCCACCCTCTTACGAGGGCTATCCACTTTGCCCCAAGGATAAAAACCACTCGCCGTTTCACGGCGAAAAACCCCTGATAGTAAAATGATTTCTTGAAAAGAGATTGTGTCTCCCAAAACGATATTGCATGGTAGGGACACGATACTTCGCGCCCACGTCAAATAGCTGATATTCAATATAATACTACAATTATGGGCGGACGTGAAGTATCACGTCCCTACCGGTTTAGTTTTTCGCCGAAGGCGAGCGGTTTTTATCCTTTTGGCGATGCCACCGCCCTCGCTGGGGAGGGCGGCGTTAGGGGTGTGGTGCGGTTGATTCAAGCATTTGCTTGAAATCAGACATACCGCAACACTAACGACAGGTGCGAAGCACTGGCATCGCCAAAAGGCTGTTTTTTATGTTTTTGTTTCAGTCCCCCCAGTATTTATACACTGAACCTCTTTTTGGCACAAATCGCCGAAAAGATGTCGAAAATTTACTTAAATGTGGCCGGAATTTTTCATATACTGAATATTTTCCGTAAATTTGTAGTTGAAATTATGGGTGCGATTTCAAGACGCTTCCCATCTGGCGCAAGCCATAGCCTTTCGCTAAATTTATTGAAGAAGAATTACACTTTATTATATAACTATTTTAAAAGTAAGTAACATGGTTTATTCACAAGAAGTACAGGAAATGTGCTGTGTAGCAAAGGGTGCTAACCACCCATCCGCTCCTATACCAGAGGAAGGAAAATGGGTTAGATCTAAAGAAATCAAAGATGTTTCAGGCTTCACTCACGGCATTGGTTACTGCGCTCCTCAACAAGGTGCTTGCAAGCTTTCTCTCAATGTGAAAAATGGTGTGATAGAAGAATGTCTGATCGAAACCATCGGTTGCTCTGGTATGACCCACTCAGCTGCTATGGCAGCAGAAATTCTTCCAGGCAAGACCATTCTTGAAGCGCTCAACACCGACCTCGTGTGTGACGCTATCAACACTGCAATGCGCGAATTGTTCCTTCAAATCGTTTACGGCCGCACCCAAAGTGCATTCTCAGAAGGTGGTTTGGTAATCGGTGCTTCACTCGAAGACCTCGGTAAGGGTCTCCGTAGCCAAGTTGGTACTATGTTCGGCACTCGCGCAAAGGGTGTTCGCTACCTCGAAATGACTGAAGGCTATTGCACTCGCATGGCTCTTGACGAAAACAACGAAGTTATCGGTTATGAATTCCTTAGCCTCGGCAAATTCACCGACGCTATGAAGAAAGGCAAAACTCCAGAAGAAGCTCTTGCAGAAGCTAAGGGCCACTACGGACGTTTTGAAAATGCAGCTAAGTATATCGACCCACGTAAAGAATAATATAAGGAGGATACAATTATGATTAGAGAAGTAAAATTTGAATCTCAAGACCGCCGCATGAAGCAGGTTCTCGCTGCTTTGAACGCTGCCGGCATTAAAGACGTTGAAGAGGCTAACGCCATCTGCGAACAATATGGTATCGATCCTTATAAGACTTGCGAAGAAACTCAGCAAATCTGCTTCGAAAATGCAAAGTGGGCTTACGTTTGTGGCGCTGCTATCGCATTGAAGAAGGGCTGCAAAGTGGCTGCTGATGCTGCTGAAGCTATCGGTCTCGGTTTGCAATCATTCTGCATTCCTGGCTCTGTAGCCGACGACCGTAAAGTGGGTATCGGCCACGGCAACCTCGCTGCTCGTTTGCTCCGCGAAGAAACTAAGTGCTTCGCATTCCTCGCTGGTCACGAATCATTTGCTGCCGCTGAAGGCGCAATCAAGATTGCAGGCAAGGCCAACAAGGTGCGCAAGGAACCACTCCGCGTTATCCTTAACGGTCTTGGCAAGGACGCTGCTAAGATTATCAGCCGTATCAACGGTTTCACTTATGTTCAAACTGAATTCGACTACTTCACTGGTGAACTCAAGGAAGTGGCTCGCACTCCATACAGCGACGGCGAACGCGCTAAGGTGAACTGCTACGGTGCCGACGACGTGCGCGAAGGTGTGGCTATCATGTGGAAGGAAGGCGTTGACGTATCTATCACTGGTAACTCAACCAACCCAACCCGTTTCCAACACCCAGTAGCTGGCACTTACAAGAAGGAACGCGTGCTCAAGGGTATGCCATACTTCAGCGTAGCTTCTGGTGGTGGCACAGGCCGTACACTTCACCCAGACAATATGGCTGCAGGTCCTGCATCTTACGGTATGACCGATACTCTCGGCCGTATGCACTCTGATGCTCAGTTCGCTGGATCTTCATCAGTTCCTGCACACGTTGAAATGATGGGTTTCCTCGGCATTGGTAACAACCCAATGGTAGGTTGTACAGTGGCTGTGGCAGTTGACGTAGCTCAAGCTCTCAACAAATAATAGCACATAAACATTTCCAACAAATATCTAAGCTCTCGGCGTGAGTGCCGAGAGCTTTTTTTATTTCCCCACCAACTGGTAAGCACCTCAAGATCCCAAATTACAGACCCAAGCAGACCCTTCCGACCTATCGGACCAATCAGACCCATCGGACATATCAGACTTATTGAACCTTTCAGGCACCCACTCGTTGACTCGTTGACCTGTTGACCTGTTGACTTGTTGACTTTTTTCAAAAAAACTTTTGGTTGGATTAAAATTTTGTGGTAATTTTGTTATTGTTATAAATGATATGATTCGATGAAACGTTCGTTTTACATATTAGCTTTTGCTGCTTCAGCTCTTTTTATTGGTTCGTGCCAAAAAGAGGGAAAAGGATCTGCCGAAACGGCTTCTGATGCTGACACAATCCCCGTGGAGCAAGTATTGGACACCGACACCACCGCTAAAGGCAACGCTGACAGTATGCTTTCAGTTCAAGGCGTGGCAGTTGGTGGTGCAATGAACAGCATCTTCGTTGAAGACGATAAAAAAGAATCCCACGACTTCGCTTATCCCGAACTCAACCGCGACAGCATTGACGCATGGGAAGAAGGCGACATCGTGAAAGTAACCTACACTCCCGGAGCAGAAGGCGACGTAGTGAGTTCTGTAAGAGTAATCCGCCATACGGCGCAATAAATATATCCATATTATGCGATAGTGGCTCAGTTGGTAGAGCATTGGCTTCCCAAGCCGAGGGTCGCGGGTTCGAGTCCCGTCTATCGCTCCAAAATCATAGGGTGCACCAACCAGTGCACCCTATTTTTTTGCTCCAACCACAAATATATGAAAAATCACAACGAAAAATAATTCGTGAAAATTTGTGCAAATTTGTGGCTGATTGAAAACCACGAATCTCACAAATCTCACGAATAACTATTTAGCCTTGGTAAAAGGAGAAGATGGAGCACTCGGAGTACTCGGAGCACTCAGAGAACTCAGAGTAATCGGACAACCCATACAGCCAGCACTCCACCAACCTCTGTGAGATTTCCCTTCCACAACGAAATCAGTGAGATCTGCGGAATCTGTGTGAGGCAAGTTCTCCACCAAGGCGTGCACACACAAAAAAAAGGCGTGCACCTCGTAGAGTGAGATGCACGCCGTGTGATTGGAATCAATCGAATCCTATATCAGAATCATTGATTATTCACCTTTTTCAAGTTTAGCCTTGAGAGCTGCAAGAGAGCTGATGTCGCCAAGAGTAGTCTTTTCCAGGTTGCTGGTTACTGCTGGTTCTTCAGCTTGTGGCTTAGAAGCTTTTTTAGCCTTGCGAACTTCTGCCTTTTGTTCATCTTCGAAGATGCGGCTGTGGCTAAGGATGATGCGCTTAGCGTCCTTGTTGAATTCAATCACCTTGAATTCGAGAGTTTCGCCTTGCTTAGCTTGAGTGCCATCTTCCTTTTGGAGGTGCTTAGGAGTAGCAAAGCCTTCCACACCGTGAGGCAGGCTGATTACTGCGCCCTTGTCGAGCATTTCAGTGATAGTGCCTTCGTGTACGCTACCTACAGTGAAGATAGTTTCAAACACATCCCATGGGTTGTCTTCAAGTTGCTTGTGACCGAGGCTCAAGCGACGGTTTTCCTTGTCGATTTCGAGAACCACAACATCGATTTCAGCACCGATTTGAGTAAATTCGCTTGGGTGCTTAATCTTCTTAGTCCAAGAGAGGTCGCTAATGTGGATAAGACCGTCAACACCTTCTTCAAGTTCTACAAACACACCGAAGTTGGTGAAGTTGCGAACCTTAGCAGAGTGCTTGCTGCCCACAGGATACTTGGTTTCGATAGTTTCCCATGGATCTTCCTTGAGTTGCTTGATACCAAGTGACATCTTGCGTTCTTCGCGGTCGAGAGTGAGGATTTGAGCTTCCACTTCGTCGCCCACCTTCATGAAGTCTTGAGCGCTGCGCAAGTGTTGTGACCAGCTCATTTCGCTTACGTGGATCAGACCTTCCACACCTGGAGCGATTTCTACGAATGCACCATAGTCGGTCATCACAACCACTTTACCCTTCACGCGGTCGCCAACCTTGAGGTTTGGATCGAGAGCATCCCATGGATGAGGCATGAGTTGCTTCAAGCCGAGAGCGATGCGCTTCTTCTCTTCGTCGAAGTCGAGAATAACCACATTGAGCTTCTGGTCGGGTTGAACGATGTCGTTAGGATTGTTAACACGGCCCCAAGAGAGGTCGGTGATGTGGATAAGACCATCTACGCCACCCAAGTCGATGAACACACCGTAAGGAGTGATGTTCTTAACAGTACCTTCGAGTACTTGACCCTTTTCGAGCTTAGCGATGATTTCCTTGCGTTGTTGTTCGAGCTCAGCTTCAATGAGTGCCTTATGTGAAACAACCACGTTCTTGAATTCTTGGTTGATCTTAACCACCTTGAATTCCATAGTTTTGTTAACGTAAACATCATAGTCACGGATTGGCTTCACATCGATTTGTGAACCTGGGAGGAAGGCTTCAATGCCAAACACATCCACAATCATACCACCCTTAGTGCGGCACTTGATGTAACCCTTGATGATTTCGTCGTTGTCAAGCGCTTGATTAACGCGTTCCCAGCTCTTGCTTGCGCGTGCCTTCTTGTGAGAGAGCACAAGTTGACCCTTGCGGTCTTCCTGACTTTCAACGTAAACTTCTACAGTGTCGCCCACCTTCAAATCAGGATTGTAGCGGAATTCGTTAAATGGAATAATGCCATCTGACTTAGCACCGATGTTAACCACCACCTCACGCTTGTTGATTGAGATAACAGTACCTTCAGTTACTTCATGATCCTTAAACGAACCAAGTGACTTGTCATAGGTTTTTTCCAGTTCTTCTTGAGATTTCTCTCGTTGAGTTTCGCCTTTTTCAAAGGCTTCCCAGTCGAAATCTTCGATTGGAGAATTTTTTAATTCTTCGCTCATTTTAAATAGTTAATAAATTAGTTAATTATGCGCCTCGCAGATTCGTTCCCACAAAACGCAAATGCAAAATTACACATAATTTTCCAAATATCAATCACTTTCACCAGCTAAAATAGATGTTATAATCAATTTTTCGGCTATTTCAGCATACATTATATATTAGATAGGCAACTTTCAGCCTCGTTTTTGCAACTTTTTGAACAATTGCCCGAATTAAATTTGTTATTCTCAATTATTAATGCTAACTTTGTTTGTCACAAGTGAAGAAATTTTTTAGCTTAACTATAAATATTAACAATTTAAACAACAAAACAATGAAAAAATTATTACTTCTTGCTGCTGCAGCAGTAGCTTTTGGTGCAAGCGCACAAACTTTGACACGTACATGGAAAGTTGAAACCGCTGACGCACTTCCAAAAGGAGAATGCCGTCAAGGTGTAGGTTTGAACGGTAAGATTTACGTTAACAACAAGGCTGATCAAAAGGTTTACGTTGTTGACAAGGATGGCGTTTCAGCTACAACTCTTCCTGGTGGTGCAAACTGCGGTATCGGTCACGACCAAGCTGGCAACCTCGTTGTTTCAAACGCAAAATTCCCAAGCAAATGGAAAGCAGACACCGCAGTAATAAAAGTTTACAAGCCTGCAACACCAAGTGAAATCACTGAGCTATCAATTACTGAAGAAATTGCAAATGGTGTGCAACGCGTTGATTTTGTGGGAACAGCTGAAGGAGACCTCACATCAGATGGTAAACTCCTTATCGTTGGTGGAACAAATCCTGCTCCTGGTACCGGCATAGGTAAAATCGTTGTGGCAAACGGAGAAACAAGTGCAGACGATTCTTATCTTGCTACTTGCGATAAGGTGAATTTTGGTAACGTTGTAGTAATTAGACCTTTTAGCGATGGCAATGAAATTAAATACCTCTATTCTCACCGTAGCAATGGCAAAAATATTCAAATAATTGCTGAAAATGGAGACAACTATGTAGTAGAAAAAACTGTTACATTAGAAAATAAGGGAGGATGCAACGGTTCTGACATCTTCGTGCTTGGTGGCAAGAAATATGTTGTTTACCCAACTCTTCCAAACTACACTGACGGTTTCGCTATCGCTTGCATCGATGGAGAACTCGGAGAAGGTGTTACTGAATATCCAGCAGTAGCAACTAAAGAAGTAGAACTTCCAAGCCTCAACAATGGTTCTCAAACAAACTGGGTTAACGCAGAAGTAGTTAGCGACACCGAAGCTATTATCTACCAATACGTTCCTGCTGGTTACTGCGCTGCTTACTCATTCAAGCTTGCTGCTGAACAAACTGGTATCAACGACGTGAACGCTGCTAACGACGTTAAGGTTCGCAAAGTTTACGAAAACGGCCAAGTTTACATCATCAAGGGTGATGTTAAGTACAACGTAATGGGTGCTCAAGTAAAATAAGAAATAGAGACTAACAAAAAATAAATTCTCTAATAGAAATCAGGGAGGATGCCACCAAGGCACCCTCCCTATTTTTTTGACCCATGTGAAAATATCCCAAAACGACAACGCCATAGCGTAGAGATATTCCTTTGGCGAAAAAAAAGGGATTTTAGAGCCGTTGGAAACGGCATATTGTGGTTAACTCCATGCAAGCTCGCTCGCGAG
>OIXU01000186.1_pt1 | contig 21625 bp, 19 predicted proteins | sample 1587921 | NCBI WGS metagenome assembly OIXU01 (sample SAMN03283238) | human gut metagenome | biome: human-associated habitat; material: feces | host: Homo sapiens | place: Peru | collected 2012
GATGCGCCTCTTAAGGCGCTGACTATTTTTGCAATGCCGATGATTCTCGGCAGTTTTTTTCAACAAATTTATAATATGGCCGATTCCATAATCGTCGGTCAGTTTGTCGGCTCCTCTGCACTTGCGGCTGTTGGCGCCTGTGCAGCACTTACGAATGTTTTCATTTGCATAGCACTCGGAGCCGGTGTAGGTGCCGGCGTGCTCGTAAGCCGCTATTTCGGTGCCAGAAATTACAGTAAAATGAAAACGATCGTATCAACATCACTGATTAGTTTTCTGGTTTTAAGCGTACTGCTGGGTGTATTTGGTTTTTGCTTTTCACATTCTATGATGAGCATGTTACAGACACCTGCAGATATACTGGATGAGGCAGTGCTGTATCTTCGTGTTTATTTTGTGGGATTTCCGTTTCTGTTTATGTACAATATACTTTCAACGATGTTTACATCGATTGGAGAGTCAAGGATTCCGTTGGTGCTTTTGATATTTTCATCCGTGTTAAACATATTTATGGATCTTTGGATGGTGGCAGGTCTGAACCTTGGTGTATTTGGTGCTGCCCTTGCAACTCTCATTGCACAGGGAATATCTGCAGTGTTTTCACTTTTGATTTTCTTTAGCCGGATGCGCCGGTATAAAAGTCAATTTGAATGGTTTGACAGGCATGAGCTTCGTTCCATGCTTCGGATTGCTGTGCCTTCGGTTCTCCAGCAGTCTACCGTGTCAATTGGCATGATGATAGTACAGGCGGTTGTGAATCCATTCGGTACACAGGCGCTTGCAGGATATTCGGCAACGATGAGGGTAGAGAATTTATTTTCACTGATATTTGTATCCATTGGAAATGCGGTTTCACCGTTTGTTTCCCAGAATCTCGGAGCAAAGAAGACAGAACGTATCAAAAAAGGCTATCGCGCTGCACTGGTGTTAGACCTGTGCTTTGCAGTGCTTGCCTTTATAGTCATTGAAACACTGCATACTCAGATTTCCTCACTATTTCTGGGGAAAGACGGAACGGCTCTGGCATATCAGGTATCCGGTGATTATATGAGATGGATCGGCTACTTTTTCATTATTATGGGTATCAAGATGGCCACCGATGGAGTGCTTCGTGGACTTGGCATCATGCGGCCGTTTCTTGCTGCCAATATGGTAAACCTGGCAATCCGCCTGTTGGTTGCCTTAATCTGTGCACCGCGTTTCGGTATTGCATTTGTATGGCTTGCTGTACCGGCCGGCTGGCTTGCTAATTTCCTGATTTCCTATGTGGCACTCCAAAAATCGTGGCCGGCGGAATAGAAGGTACTGCTTACAGGCTCTATAATTCAAGTTTCAGATAAATCTCATCCCTCTCATCCTGCTCAATCCCCAGATAATGCTGGGTAATCTCATATGATGAATGATTGTAAACATCCATGAGCAGAGCGGGAGGGGTGCCATTCTTCCAGGCATGATAGCCAAACGTCTTTCTAAGCGAATGACAGCTGATGTGCTCATCCTGCACTGTTTTGCCGGCAGCAGTCTTTACAATACGATATGCCTGAGTCCTGCTTATAGGCTGGTATCTGCTGGTGTTCTTGGTAAAAATAAATTCATGGTCATTTGGATTACGTTCATTGAAATAATCTTTCAGAGCATCGGTGGCATTGTAGTTTAGAGTGACATAGTTACTCTTGCCGGTTTTTTGCTCATTGATAAGAAAATGAGTGCGAAATTCATGATGTTCAAAATTGTAAACGTTGTCCCACTTTAATCTAAGCAGGTCACTAATTCGTAGTGCTGTGTTTAATCCCATCACAATTAAACAGTAATTGCGGCTGTTTGGACGGATGTCCTTATAGTACATCCTGAAAGCCGTGAGTTCGTCCTTGTTTCGGATTGGCTGTGTAGTTCCCATTGAATACTCCTTTATAGTAGAAAATGTTATCAGGCGCATATCGAGTGATAGACTTTCCCTTGAATATCCAAAATCCGCAACATAATAATGGTAATTTCAAAAAAGAAAAAATGCAACATTTTGTAGTAAAATGTTGCATTTTTTGCTTTACACCTACTATATCGGATGCCATTTCCAGAACTTTACCCCTGAATAAAAAATTTTTAAAAATAATTTTCTATCTTTTTCTATCTTTTTTTATTAATCTTACGGAATTTAATCATATCATGTCAAAGAAAAAACGCTTCTTGATGAAATATAACTAAATCGACATAAATATTTGATGTTTTTTAATTTGCTTCTTTTTTGACCCATTATTAATCCACGAAAAAATGCAACATTTTACTACAAAATGTTACATAATTCGGAAAAGCATGGACAAAGCTATTCCCTAGTGCATGGAGGTAGAAAATGCTCAAATTATCATTAAAGGAAGGGCAATATGTGAACATCGGAGACGATATCCGAATCGTGTTCGCGGGCGGAACCGGAAAGCACTGTCGATTACTGATAGATGGCGGTGGAGGTCTGCTGCAGGGACGATGTCCGGGATGTTACCGATCGGCTGCAGGAGATCGAGGGCGTGGAGGATGTGACCATGATCCAGTACAACGGAGAATACCATGGCTAAGCGGCACACTGCTGCGGCGGCCGCCTGCCTGCTTCTGGCCGGGTGCCTGGTCTGGGCGGGGCGGAAGCGGACCGTGACCTATCTGCCGGACGAGAGCGCCTTCCCCAATGCGCAGATCGGCTATGCGCCCGGTGTGCTGGACAGCGGCACCGAGGGTGCCACCCTGCGCTATCTGGGCCTGACCTGGCGGCAGCTGGAACCCGAAGAGGGGGCCTACGCCTGGGAGGCCATCGAGCAGACCTGCCATCTGGCGGAACTGCGGGCGCGGGGTGTCCATCTGGTGCTGCGCATCTCCTGCGATGAGCCGGGGGACGAAGCACATCTCGATATCCCGGACTGGCTCTATGGACAGACCGGCACCGGCTGCTGGTACGACATCGCCTACGGAAAGGGCTATGCGCCGGACTACACTGACCCTGTGTTTTTTGATGCCCACGCCAGCTCGCTGCGGGCTTCGTAACTCTCCGGTTCGGTCAGCAGCACGCGGATGTTGCGGATGACGCTGCGCATAACGGCCTCTCCGATGTCGTCGGAGAGGTTGTTCTCCTCCGGCTTTCCGAAATAGGTCTCCATGGCGTGGCTCAGCGTGTCAAATGCGCCGGAGATGACCTGCTTCATAGGCACGGACAGAGAATAGCTGGGGTCGAGGAACGCAAACTCCGCCTGCGCGCCCCACAGAGCGCCCTTGATCTTTTTCTCCTCATGGGTAATAACGGCGCCGCTGTTCATCTCGCTGCCGGTGCCGAACACGGTGACAATGGTGCCCAGAGGAATAAACTTCGTGGGCAGCGTGTGCTTCGTGTACTGCATCTCCCAGATGTCCTCATCCAGATTCGCCTGCGCGGAAATGACCTTGCAGCAGTCAGACACGCTGCCGCCGCCCACGGCGAGGATCAGGTCAACGTGGTTTTCTCTAGCCAGCTTTGCCCCCACCTGCACCTTGGCGTAGGTGGGATTGGGCATAATGCCGTCAAACTCCACCACCCGCTTTCCTGCGGCGTGCAGGATGCCCATGATCTCGTCGTACACACCGCTCCGCTTAATGGAGCCGCCGCCATAGGCCAGCATGACGGTCTCGCCGTAGTTCCTCAGCAGGCCGCCCAGATGCTCCTTTACGCCGCCCTTGCCGAAATACACCCTGGTCTTGTTTTCAAAAATAAAGTTGTTCATGGCAGCACACCCTTTCTGAACATGATCCTTTCGTTCGTTTTCCCTTGCGGAAACGACGCCGCTGTGTTATGATGCGGTTAAACATTTCGGTTGTTACTGCCGATTATAATTACCGATAGTTACAATCGGTCAAGAGGATTCTTCCAAAAAACTTTGAAATTTTTGTAAACAATGAGGAATACGTTATGCTTTATACCATGATGCAGGTCTGTAAGGAAACCAACATGACCTATCAGGCGCTGAAATTCTATTGCAACGAAGGTCTGGTTCCCCATGTGAAGCGGGATCGCAACAATCGCCGCGTCTTTGACGAGCGGGATGTCGCATGGATCAAAAGCCTGACCTGCCTGAAAAAATGCAACATGAGCATTCAGGAGATGAAGGAGTACCTCCGGCTCTGCCTGCAGGGGGAGGCAACGATCCCCCAGCGCAAAGAGCTGCTGGCGCGGAAGCAGGACGAGCTGCGCCAGACCATGCGCGACCTGCAGGACAGCATCGCCTATATCGACAGGAAGCAGAATTTCTACGACGAAGTGCTCTCCGGCAAGCGCCCATACGAGAGCAGCCTGACCCGCTGAGAGTAACGCTCCGTTTCGTTTCGAAAAAACAGCTGTGCAAATGGTTTTTCCATTCACACAGCTGTTTTTCTTATCTGTTTTTTCTGCCGATACCGTTTTCAAAATATACCCATGTGAAAAAGGCATCTTTGCGCTGCATCACACGCGGAAGATCTCGCCCTCCGTGGGGCCGCCGGCGGCCTGCGCCTCGTCGGTGTCGATGTGCATGGTGGTGGCGCCGTCGGTGTTCACGCGAACCACAACGTCGTCAAAAATCAGCTTGCGGCCTTCGCCGCCGCAGGCCACGCGGATGATCTCGCCGTTCTTGATGCCCATCTTCTCGGCATCCGCCTCCAGCACATGGAGATGGCGCTTGGCAATGATAACGCCCTCCGTCAGCTCCACTTCGCCGGCAGGCCCGATGAGCTTGCAGGCGCCGGAGCCGGCCACGTGGCCGCTCTCCCGCACAGGAGCGTCAATGCCCAGCGCACGGGCATCGGAGCCGGAGACCTCCACCTGGTCGGCCTTGCGCACAGGCCCCAGAATGGACACATTGGCCATTTCCTTCTTCGGCCCCACCAGAGTGACCCGCTCATTGCAGGCGAACTGGCCGGGATAGGACAGATCCTTTCGCTTGGTGAGCTGATAGCCGGCGCCAAACAGCTTTTCAACAGTTTCCTGCGTCAGATGAATGTGGCGGGCTGATGTTTCAATCATGAATTTCATTTTGATCTTCCTCCTGTTTTGTATGATCCTCCGTCTTCGGCTGCGCCGAAGCGGTCAAATCCTCTTTATCCGTCGTCAGGCGGATCTCCTCCACCTCGTCGATGTTGAAATACTGCCGGCTCACGGCGTTGATAACGCCCGTTGCCGCCAGAAGCTGCCCCTTTTTCCACTTCTGCAAGAGCTTTTCCTCCGCGTGGATCACCAGCCCGAAGCCGGTATCGATCTCCCCGTTTTCGTCCAGCCCGCAGTAAGGGAAGCGAACCGTCACCTTCCGGCCGTTATACTTGCTCTGCTGCCCGTGGGTATACTCCGCCCGCACTTGCTCGAAGGTCATGGGGTAGATCTCCCCATCGGGCATGTGGAAAAACAGCGCGCCGTACAGCCGGCTCAAACGCTTGCGGTTGTTGCCGCTTCTGGCCACCGCCAGCATACACACAACGATCACCAAAACAAGCCCCATCTTGGCCTGCTTCATAAAAATGGAAACAATGCACAAAATGAAACCCGCAGCCAGCAGGATCTGGTTCATCAGATCCTGTCTTTTCAACGTACTCAAAATCTTTTTCATACAATAACTCCTTTTCGGGGCTTCCTGTATGATACCACTTTCCCCTTCCATATGCAAGGGCTGAAAAGAAATGCTTGCTTTTTTGCGGATATTTGGTATAATTATCGCATATATCTTCCACTGTTTAATTAATGATTCTAATAACGAGGTGAGCAAATGAGTGTAAAACTGGAGCTGTATCGGGTTTTTAAGGAGGTCGCCGAGGCCGGCAACATCACCGCCGCAGCGCAGAATCTGTTTATTTCCCAGTCTGCGGTGAGCCAGTCCATCAAGCAGCTGGAGTCGGAGCTGCAGACCCGCCTCTTTGCCCGAAACTCTCGCGGCGTGTCCCTGACGCCGGACGGAAAAATGCTCTATGAATACGTCCGCAGCGCCATGGGTCTGCTGGAAACCGGCGAGGAAAAGCTGTCCCAGTCCCGCCAGCTGCAGGTGGGGCACCTGACCATCGGTGCCAGCGACACGGTGACCAGCCAGTTCCTCCTCCCCTATCTGGATCGGTTCCACCGCCAGTACCCCGGCGTACACATTCAGATCGTGTCCGGCCGCAGCCACAAGGTGCTGGGTCTGCTGCAATCCGGAAAGGTGGACATTGCCTTTGCCAGCACGCCCCAGGATGCCAGCTCCCTGAGCACCTTCCACTGCTTTGCCACCCACTCCATCTTCGTGGCGGCGGCAGACTATGACTGCAACTTTGACCACACCTACTCTCTGGAGGAGATCGTGCAGTTCCCGCTGATCCTGCTGGAGCGCAAGGCCTCCAGCCGCCTGTATCTGGACAAATTCTTCCTGCAGAACGGCCACCATCTCAACCCCGAGATCGAGCTGGGCGCCCGCAGCCTGCTGGTGGATCTGGCGGCCATCGGCTTCGGCGTGGCCGGCGTCACGGAGGAATTTGTAAAGAACGAGCTGTCCTCCGGCAAGCTGCGCAAGCTGAAAACCGACTTTTCCATCCCGCCCCGCAGCGTGGATCTGTGCGTGCTGCGGGATGTGCCCCAGACCTCCGCCGCCCAGCGCTTCATGCAGTTCATTGAGTCCAATCTATAAAAAAACAGCGTCCCCTTCGGCCGCGGCCGAAGGGGACGTTTTATATTATGATCGTTACAGATAAAACAGGGGGAGGCGCAGCGGCCTCCCCCATTTACTATGCGGTTTTTTCGGCTCGATTAGAAGCAACCCTGCTCCATCATAGCCTCGGCGACCTTCTTGAAGCCGGCGATGTTGGCGCCAGCCACCAGATCGTAACCCAGACCGTACTCGGCAGCAGCCTCGGCGGACACCTTGTGGATGTTCTCCATCATCTTGTGCAGCTGATGGTCAACTTCCTCGGCAGTCCAGACCAGACGCTCGGAGTTCTGCGCCATCTCCAGAGCGGAGACGCCCACGCCGCCGGCGTTAACAGCCTTGGAGGGAGCCACGATGATGCCCTTCTGCGCACGCAGATAGTTCAGAGCATCGTTGGTGGTGGGCATATTGGCGACCTCGATGTAGTACTTCACGCCGGAAGCAGCGATCTTCTCAGCGGACTCCATCTTGACGTCGTTCTGCATAGCGGCGGGCATGTACACGTCAACATCCTTGACGCCCCAGCACTTCTCGCCAGCGACGAACTCGCAGCCGAACTTGTCAGCATAGGGCTTGCAGTGCATAGGATCCTTGGCGCGCATCTCGAGGATGAAGTTCAGCTTCTCGTCGGTGATAACGCCGTCGGGATCGTGAACGTAGCCGTCGGGGCCGGCGAAGTAGGTGACCTTAGCGCCCAGCTGAGCAGCCTTCTTCATGATGCCCCAGCCCACGTTGCCGTAGCCGGAGATAGCGATGCGCTTACCCTCGATGGTGTCGTTCTCGTGCTTCAGCACTTCCTGCAGATAGTACATAGCGCCGTAGCCGGTGGCCTCGGGACGGATCAGGGAACCGCCGTAGCTCAGACCCTTACCGGTGAGCACGCCGTTCTCCCACACGCCCTTCAGGCGGCGGTACTGGCCGTACAGGTAGCCGATCTCACGGCCGCCCACGCCCATGTCGCCGGCGGGAACGTCGATGTCCGGCCCGATGTAACGATAGAGAGCAGTCATGAAGCTCTGGCAGAAACGCATGACCTCGGCGTCGGACTTGCCGGCGGGATCGAAGTCGGAGCCGCCCTTGGCGCCGCCGATGGGCAGGCCGGTCAGGCTGTTTTTGAAGGTCTGCTCGAAGCCCAGGAACTTGATGATGCCTTCATAGACGTTCTTCTGGAAACGCAGGCCGCCCTTGTAGGGGCCGATGGCGCCGTTGAACTGGCAGCGCCATCCGCGGTTGGTGTGCCACTGACCGTTATCGTCGCACCACACAACGCGGAAGGTGAACATACGCTCAGGCTCTACCATGCGGCCCAGCAGATCGACCTTCTCATACTCGGGGTGCTTCTCGATGACAGGCTCCAGAGAGGACAGAACTTCCTCAACGGTCTGCACGAACTCAGGCTCGTTGCCGTGCTTGGTCTTTACGCTCTCGAGTACGCTTGCCAGATAAGCATTCATAAAAATTGCCTCCTCAAATATGTTCCGATTCGGAATGTTTATATGACGGGACTTCATATCCCGTTCATAATGATGATAACACCATTCCCAATATTTCACAAGGGTTTCCGGAAGAAAAAAGGGCGCATATCCCGTAAAAAAAACCGCTGTCTTTTTGTGCAAAGTGCGAATTAATCGCCCTTAGGCCGGTTTTTTCGCCGCCAGGCCGCATCCGCACCGATTTCATATTGACTTTTTTTGATTCTTCTATATAATAGACACGGAAGGTTTTTCTATCCTTCCGCACCGCAAATAAAAAAATCGCCTCATGCGACAGTGCATCCCCCAAAGCCGATCCCCCCGTCGGGGAGGGCTTTTGTTATGTCGGGTGCTTTTGGGGCAAAAGGAGAATTTTTATGCATACATACTCGCTGACAGTGGCCGGCCTGCATCGGGAGCTGCCCATCTGCAAGGTGACGGACGATCTGCACATCGGTGCTTTTATCTGCTTTGGTGACGCCGAGCTGACCGTGGCCTGTGCCAAGGCTATGCTGGAGCTGTTGGAGCCCGGCAGCTACGACTATCTCTTCACCGCCGAGGCCAAGAGCATTCCTCTGATTCACGAAATGGCTCGTCAGTCCGGCGCCAAAAAGTATTTCATCGCCCGCAAGGGGGAAAAGGTCTATATGCCCGACCCCATCCACGTGGAGGATAAGTCCATCACCACCGCTGGCACGCAGCGCCTGTATCTGGGCAGCGACGATGCCGCCCTCATCCGCGGCAAGCGCATCGTCCTCATGGACGACGTGATCTCCACCGGCGGCTCCCTGCTGGCCATGGAGCATCTGGTGGAGCTGGCAGGCGGCACCGTGGTGGATCGCATCGCCGCTCTGGCCGAGGGCGCTGCCGCCCAGCGCAAGGACATCAAGTTCCTGGCTCCCCTGCCCGTGTTCAACGCCGACGGCACGATCAAGTAAATAACCTGCACTTTAAGATGGCTGCCCCAAAAAGCAGCCATCTTTTTTTCATTTTTTTATGGACAATCGAGATAAGCTGTGGTAATATGAGGAATTAATAAAACAGATACCGCCCGAGAGCCTTCCTCCTCCCCGTCTGTCTGTATGAAAGGAGAACAATTTTATGTCCGTGAAAGAAAGCTATGCCGGCAAGATCAACCGCAAGCTCAACAAAAAGCTCCATGTCATCGACGTGGCCGCCGGCCGTGTCCCCGCCGATCTGGTGCTGAAAAACGCCACCTATGTCAATGTCTTCTCCAATGAGCTGGGTCACGGCGACATCGCCGTTGCCGAGGGGCTTATCGTAGGCATGGGCGAGTACCACGGTCATGTGGAGGTAGACGTCAGCGGCAAGCTCGTGCTACCCGGCTTTTTGGATGCCCATATCCATCTGGAAAGCTCTCTGGTCAGCCCTACGGAGTTTGCCAAGGCCGTCCTCCCCCACGGCACCACCACCGTCATCACCGATCCCCACGAGATCGCCAACGTCATGGGCACCGACGGCATCGAGTACATGCTCCAGGCCACGGAGGATCTGCCGGTGGATGTGCGCTTCATGCTGCCCTCCTGCGTGCCCGCCACGCCCTTGGATGAGTCCGGCGCCGTGCTGGATTACCGCGCCATCGACTCCTTCTATGATCACCCCCGCGTCCAGGGTCTTGCCGAAATGATGAACTTTGTGGGCACCGTAAACGGCGACCCGCAGGTAGTGGAAAAGATCGTCGCCTCCCAGGCGCACCACAAGAAGATCGACGGCCACGCCCCCGGCCTCAGCGGCAACGACCTCAACGCCTATATCGCCGCCGGCGTGTACTCCGACCACGAGTGCTCCGATCTGAATGACGCTCTGGCCAAGCTGGAGCGCGGCCAGTTCATCATGATCCGCGAGGGCACCGCCGCCCGCAATCTGGAGGCACTTGTCCCCCTGCTGTGCAGCAAGTATGTGGATCGCTGCATGTTCTGCACCGACGACAAGCACCCCAACGACCTCTTGGAAAAGGGGCATATTGACTACATCGTGAAAAAGGCCATTTCTCTGGGCGTTGACCCCATCATCGCCGTAAAGGCCGCCTGCCACACCGCCGCCCGCTACTTCCTGCTCAATAACCGCGGCGCCATCGCCCCCGGCTATCTGGCCGATTTCGTTATCATTGATAATTTCGAGAATTTCGATATTGAAATGGTCTATAAGCGGGGCGAGCTGATGTATGACGGCCAGCTTCGTGACTTCCCCACGCCGGAGATCGACCCCTATCTGGTCAACCGCGCCCACGACACCTTCCACCTCAGCAAGCTGACGGCGGACGATTTCAAGGACGGCCGTCCCCACGCCATCATCGGTCTGGTGCCCGGGGAGATCATCTCCGAGGACGCCGGCTATATCGACCACATCGACGTGGAGTACGACATCCTCAAGGTGGCCGTCATCGAGCGGCATAAGAACACCCACCACATCGGCTTGGGCTATATCAAGGGCTACGGCCTGAAGTCCGGCGCCGTGGCCACCAGCATCTCCCACGACTCCCACAACATCATCGTCGTGGGCACCAGCGAGGAGGAGATGGCCGCCGCCGCCAACCGTATTGTAGAGAACCATGGCGGCATCACCGTCATGGAAAACGGCAAGGTGCTGGGCGAGGTGACGCTGGCCATCGCGGGCATCATGAGCGACGACCCGCTGGTCATGGTCAACAGCGCGCTGGAGAGCGCCAAGGACGAGGCGTTCCGTCTGGGCGTGTCCCGCGACATCGACCCGTTCATGACCCTGAGCTTCATGGCGCTGCCCGTCATCCCCACTCTGCGCATCACCACCCGTGGCGTGTTCGATGTGAACACCCAGCGCTACATCTGATTTCTTGCAAAAACAGGCAGCAGGCGTTAAATTCGCCTGCCGCCTGTTTTTATATCGCTTCAGCGCCTCCAGCTCGGCGTAGGCCTCGTCCAGCCCCTTCAGCTTTTTCACAAGGATGTCGAAGCGGTTGAGGTCTTCTATGCTCCACCGCTTGCTCCTCTCGCTCATGGCCTTCTCCGCCGCCCAGAGAAGCACGGCTCTGTCGGAGAGGCGAAGCTCCCGCTGCTGGTTTTGTACCCGCGACGCATTTTCAATTTTTACAACGGAAGAAAATGGAACGCCTTGAATGTTGACTTTTTGATTGATGTAGGATATACTACCAATGTAGCCATCTCGTTGCAATTCGATGGGCATATTGAAGCCCATCGTCTTAAGCAACGATTTGGCTCTTTTTTTGTCCAAAAACAGGAACTCGCTGGTCTGCAGGAAGTTTCGTCCGTGTTCTTCGGCCGTAATGCCGTCCATTTCAGTTTTCGTGTATGCACTGGTCACCTTTTGCATATCCGTTATGGCAAAACCGTCTCCCTTGGGACGCAGATCCATAGCAGCCAATATCGGCTTCCCGTTTTGCGCTTTGTAAGTTCCGAGCACAACAATGCTTCGCTGCTTGGTCTTGCTTTTCAGCACCATTGCCGGATCCTCCAGAATCTGGGGGACCTTTTTTATTTCTGCCAGCGTCATCTCCGGATGCTCACGCAAAATCGTTTTGATTTTGTCACCCTCCATGTAGATGTCGCTCTCAATGGCGCCCAGCCCCTGCAGCACAGGCCCCGTGCTGCCGAGGGTAAACTGTTCCCCTTCGGGCATACCGGCCTTGTGCCATGCGTCGATTTCGCCGCCGAATTCTTCCCGCAGGGAGTAACGTACCTTGTCGTCAGTGCGGTCTTTACACAGCTTTACCCATGCAGCCTTAACAGCGTCGTAGTCATGGAACATGGGTCGAAGCAGGTCATCGTTCACGCCTTCGTGGATATCTCCGCTGATGTAGGCAATAATCTCCTCTGTTAGTTTCGTGTACTGCGTTTCATCGGACAAGTCAGCCTCGTCGCCAAGATACGCCTCGGAAATCACCGTCTGGTATCTCAAAAATTCCTTGCTGGAGAAGATCAAGTTATCAGTCACAACATCCTCAAAGGCTTTCCTCGCCGAAAGTCCATACCACAAGTGGAACGCCTCATGTCCTGCAGTATTTCTCGGAGCCAGCGATGCAGCAGCGTTGATCAGAATCTTCTTCTTTTCAACCGTAGTAGCTTGCAGAACCCTCCTCGCAGATGAAATTCCATCCAAGTTCCAGAGAATGTCGCCGTCGATAATCTCCGCATCGATGCCCAGCTCGGTTAGTTCTTTTTGAATCTGTCGGGCATTTTCTCCGGCAGATTCCCCGCGAACGGATCGGTATCCGTAAGCTGCGGATTTTCCCTCAAAGACTTGATAGCCTTCTTCCATCGTTCTTCGTAGGAAAGCTCCTCTGTCTTCTTTTCTTGCTTTTCCATCTTCCAAATCCTCCTTCAACGAAGCTTTTACTGCGCCTATTTTACCATCGTCACGTTTACCTTTCAAGGGCTTCTCATCTGGTTCGATTCTCTCATTGGTTTCGACCCGCGCTTGCCGTTTTATCTCCGCTGGAGCGGCCTCCTGCGCACCCCGGTTATTCCTCACAGCGTCCACCAGCGCATCGTCCCAGATCTTCTGCAGCTCCCGGGCGTACTGCTTCTGTCCGACCGCTTCGCTTTCAAACGGTTATCCCCTGTCATTGCGAACCGGCGACCGACGTCACCGATATGGCAACCCGTACTCTCCTACGCAAAAAATGTACTATGCTTACAATACAGTTTCCTTGACCGTATTATACGCATAGTACATTAGTACATGTTTGCCAATACTATTTCAGCCGCGCCGCTCCACCAGCGCCACGGCGTGCGCCGCCATGCCGCTGCCGTCGCCGGTAAAGCCCAGATGCTCCTCCGTGGTAGCCTTCACTCCCACCTGCTCCACGCTCACGCCCAAAGCGCCGGCAATGTTCTCCCGCATCTTCTGCCGGTAGGGCGCCAGCTTTGGCGCCTGCGCCAGAATAGTCGCGTCAACGTTCACAATGTTTACGCCGCATTTTTCCAGCTCGGCGGCCACTTTTTTCAGCAGCAGCAGGCTGGAAATGCCGGAAAAAGCCGCGTCGGTGTCGGGAAACAGGCAGCCGATGTCCTCCAGCCCTGCCGCCCCCAGCAGAGCGTCCATTACGGCGTGCGCCAATACGTCGGCGTCGGAATGCCCTTCCAGACCTTTTTCAAAGGGGATGTCCACGCCGCCCAAAATCAGCTTCCGCCCCGATACCAGCCGATGCACATCGTAGCCGTGGCCAATGCGCAGATTCGTCATGCTCTCCCCTCCCGCTCCTTCAGGATCGCCTCCGCCACAGCAATGTCAATGGGACGGGTGATCTTGATGTTTTCGCCGTCGCCCGACACCAGCTGCACCTGCTTGCCCAGCCGCTCCACGGCGGCGCAGTCGTCGGTGACATTGGCGCCGCAGGTGACGGCGGACTGCAGCGCCGCCCGCAGAAGCTCCGCCTGAAAGACCTGCGGCGTCTGCACGGCGAAGAGGGTCGCCCGATCCGGCGTGGCGCGCACAATGCCGCTCTCGTCCGCCACCTTCACGGTGTCCGTCACGGGAATAGCGGGGGCGGAAGCGCCGGTAAGCTCCGCGCTCTCCACCACGGCGTCGATCAGCTCCGGCGTTATCAGCGGGCGGGCGGCGTCGTGGACGGCGATAAGCTCCGTCCGCGGGTCTGTTTCCAGCGCACCGGCCAGCACGGATTTTGTGCGAATATCTCCACCTTTTATGATTTTTACCGGCTTTTTCAGCCCGATTTGTTTGCATAATTCCGCAAAGGGAAGCATGAGATCCTCTCGGGTGACCAGAATGATCTCGTCGATCCGCTCCGCCTGCTCCACTGCCAAAAGGGTGCGTGCCAGCACGGCCTGCCCCGCCAGCGGCAGCAGCAGCTTCTCCTTCCCCATGCGCTCCGAGTGGCCGGCGGCCACCACCACCGCCGCGCAGAATGAGCGGCTCGGCCTGCGCAGACCCCGAATTTTATCGAGCAATTTTCCCATGATCTTACCTCCGGAAAATACCACCGAAAAGTTAACATTTTATGCGGCTGCTGCCAACAGATAAATAGGCTGTCAGCCGCATAAACGTCCGCCTTGAGTGTAACATATCGCCGCCATAAATGCAACAGCAGGCTCCCGACGGAAATCGGGAGCCTGCTCAGTTTATTATTTTCCGAAAACAGCCGCCGACCAGTCGGGCAGGGTGTCATACCATGTACTCGTCACCTGCCCGTCCGCATAGTCGTAGACCACCAGGGGCTTATAGTCCCAGTCCGTCTTCACCAGCAGTTCGTTGACGCCGTCCCCGTCGCAGTCGGCAATGGTGTAGCCGATGTCGGCCAGCGTCTTCGGCAGGCGAAAAATGATGTTGGCATCATAGAGCGTTCTTGCCCCATCCTGATGCTCCGAAGGCCGGTAAAATAAAAGATTCCCGTTCCCTTCCCGCATAAGACAGGTGTTCTCCAGACCAAAGAGGGGCTTCTCCGTTTCTATATTGTCCACCGCAACGGGCATCGACGTCTGCGTAGTCTGCCCCACTATGCCGGTAAGCTCTCCCCCGCCGGTTCGGTCGTCATAGGTAAAGCGCAGGTAGCTTTGCGTCCATTCAATGCCCGGGCGGAAAATGATATTGCCAAAATTCTCCCAGATCCTGTCGGGAGGCAGCAGCTCCTTATCCGACAGGCCGCCGTCATAGTGCAGATACAGGAGCTTTCCCTCGTATCCCACGACGCATATATACTCCCCCGAATTTTCGGAGCCGGGCATCTGCTCCACATAGCGCAAATCCACCTTGGCGCAGTTCACCTCATGGTGGTGCTTCGCCTCCTGCGCCGCCCGATATTCCCGCACCGCGCGGGGAATGACCAGCACCCCCGCCGCCGCGATCACAACGGCCAGCGCCGCCGCCAGCAGCTTGCTGCCGAGTTTTTTCTTCTGCACCGTTTCTTTGGAAATTTCCATCACGGTCTGGATAGGCTCGCTGCTTCTTTCCTCTGTCATCGTCTGCTCCTTTCCCTCGTCCGCAGGCATCCGGCAGCGCAGCAGGGCGTCGATGCTGACGGAAAGCGCCTCCGCCAGCGGCTCCAGCAGCGTCACATCGGGATAGCTCAGCCCCCGCTCCCACTTGCTGACGGCCTTGTCCGTCACATGAAGCCTGGCGGCCAGCTGCGTCTGCGTCATGCCCAGCCGTTTCCTGTTTTCGGCAACGTATGCGCCGAAGAGCTGTTTGTTCATAGGCGTCACCTCGATTTTATGATAGCGGTAGAGGGGGCATCCGGCAACCGACCGGCGGTAGAGTGCGGCCTGCGCACAGGAAAAGGGGGCGGACAGCGCCGTCCGCCCCTGTAAAGCCTTGGTTTATCTTCTGTTGTGGGGATACCAGATCTTCTGCTTCTCCGCCTCGCGGATCAGTTCCTCGCGGAAATCGGGATGGGCGATGGAAATGAGCTTCTCCGCCCGCTCCCAGACGCTGAGACCCTTGAGGCACACGCAGCCGTACTCCGTGACCACATACATGGTGTTCACCCGCGTGTCCGTGACCACAGAGCCGGTCTGGAGGGTGGGACGGATGCGGGAGGACAGGCTGCCGTCCTTATTTTTATGGGTGGAGGACAGGCAGATGAAGCTCTTGCCGCCCTTGGAAAGATACGCGCCCAAGACGAAATCCTGCTGGCCGCCGGCGCCGGAGATCTGCTTGATGCCCGCCGTTTCGCCGTTCACCTGGCCGTAAAGATCCACGTCCACGGCGTTATTGATGGAGATGAAATTATCCAGCTGCGCCACGGTGCGGATGTCGTTGGTATAGCTGATGGGCGCGGCCATGCAGGCGGGGTTGTCGTCCAGATAGTCATAGAGCTTCTGGGTGCCGGCGGCAAAGGCGTACACCTGACGGCCGCGATCCAGATTCTTCCGCATGCCCGTGACCTTGCCCGCCAGCGCCAAGTCCACATAGGCGTCCACATACATCTCCGTATGTACGCCCAGATCCTTCAGATCGGACTCGCACAGCATGGCGCCCACGGTGTTGGGCATACCGCCGATGCCAAGCTGCAGGCAGGCGCCGTTGGGGATCTGCTCCACGATGAGCTTGGCCACGGCCTTATCCACCTCGGTGGCGGGGTTGGAGGGCTGGATGCCCATGGGGTCGTTGCGTCCCTCCACGATCATGTCCACCTCGGAGATATGGATGCAGTTGTCAAAGCCGCCCAGGCAGCGGGGCATATTCTTGTTGACCTCCACGATGACCACCTTGGACTTTTCAATAACAGCCCGCAGATGGGAGGCGGAGAGGCCGAAGTTGAAGTAGCCGTGCTTATCCATAGGCGTGACCTGGAACATGGCAACGTCCGGCGGGGTAATATGATCCGTATAGTACCGAGGCAGCTCGGAATAGCGCATAGGCTCGTGGAAGCCGGCGCCGCTGGCGATATGGTGACGCTCCACGGCGCTCATGTGATGGGAATTGAAAATGATATGGTGAACGGGATCTTCCACGTCAAAAATGGCGGGCTTCCACAGGCTGATGCCGCCGCGAACCTTCACGTCCTCCAGCATCGGCGCGCGGCGCGCCAGCGCTTCGTCCAAAACCCGCGGGTGAATGGCGCAGAAACCGTAATCCACCCAGTCACCGGACTTGATGACCTTCACCGCCTCGTCGGCCGTGGTCAGCTTTTGCCGGTACATTTCTTTATAATCCATGCCTTCACTCCTCCAATTCGTCGGTGCCTTACTCATAACACCTTTTTCATATTATAGCACCGGAAAAAGGCAAAAAACAGTAGCTTTGTGAAAATAATGTCATTATTGGAGGATTGCCTAAATATTATCAATTTTATTCATGCAGGATTGTGAGGGTCTGGGGGGAAAACGCAAAAAAGAAAGCCGGCGCGTGAAACCGGCTTCCTTTGTATCTTTTTCACCGCAGGCGGCGGAGGGTTTCCGTGAGCAAAGCCCATGTGCGCTGCACGGAGGCGATGTGCATACGCTCCCGCGGGGTGTGGATCTCCGTGAGATCGGGGCCGATGGACACGCAGTCCAGCCCCGAAAGCTTGTCGGCCAGCAGGCCGCACTCCACGCCTGCGTGGATCACCTCCACCGTGGGGGCGTGGCCGCACTGCTCCGCAAAAACCTCCGCCATCAGGCGGCGCAGGGGCGAATCGGCGCGGTACTCCCACGCCGGATAGTCCCCGCTGATGGAAAACGTCCCCCCCAACACGGCGCTCAGCAGCTCCAGGCGACGCAGGAGCATCTCTTTTTGGGAGTTTATATTGCTGCGGACGCAGAAGGAGGCTCGCACCGAGTCGGCGGAAGTGGTGAGGATGCCCAGATTCAAAGAGGTCTGCACCAAGCCCTCCACTTCCCTACTCATCTCCTGCACCCCGTTGGGGGCGCACTGGAGCAAGGTCAGGGCGCGACGGGTAGTGTCGGCATCCATAGGGACGCCGATGTCCTGACCGGACTGTGCGCTGACGGTGATGGCACCGTCGGCCACGGCATACTCCCTACGGAAAACCTCCTCCATACGGCGGCAGGCAGCAGCCGCCTGCCCCCTGTTCTCCACCACAAGCGCGGCGCAGGCGGACACGGGGATGGCGTTATCCTTGCTGCCGCCGCTGACGGAGTAGAGGCGCATGGGTGTGGCGCGGCCAACGGCGTCCAAAACGCGGCCTAAAAGCACAACGGCATTGGCGCGGCCACGGTTTATTTCGATGCCGGAGTGGCCGCCCGTGAGGCCGGAAACCGTGATAAAAAGGCTCTCGCCCGTAAAGGGTTCACGCTTTACAGGAATGTCTATCACAACGGTTGCGCCGCCGGCGCAGCCAGCCGTGAACACGCCCTCCACCTCGGAATCCAGATTGATGAGCAGGCGGCCGCGCAGGTCGCTGAGGTCGATGGCAGCGGCGCCGATCATGCCCGTTTCCTCGTCCACGGTGAGCACCGCCTCCAAGGCGGGGTGGGGCAGCGCGCCGCTCTCCAGCAGGGCAAGGATCATGGCCACGGCGATGCCGTCGTCGCCGCCCAGCGTGGTGCCTTTGGCGTACACGGTGTCCCCCTCCACGGCCAGCTCCAAGCCCTCGGCGGCCATATCCTTTTTGCAGTCCGCCTCTTTTTCGCAGACCATGTCCATGTGCCCCTGCAAAAGCACCGGCGCAGCGGCCTCATAGCCGGCGGAAGCGGGCTTTTTTATGACCACATTGTTCCACTCGTCCTGCCGGACGGCAAGGCCGCGGTCGCGGGCAAAACGCACCAGATAGTCGCTGATAGCCTTGGTATTGCCGCTGCCGTGGGGGATACGGCACAGCTCCTCAAACCAATGAAGTACCCCACGAGGCTCCAAGCCTTCCAATACTGCCATAACTTTTCCTCTTTTCTTTTATTGCAAGTATTGCTTTTCCTTCTTTACCGATCTTTACCGGTTTTCCGTCAGGTGGCGGGCCACATACACGCCGCTGGCAGAGGCATGGGACAGGGAGTGGGTGATGCCGCTGCCGTCGCCGATGATATACAGGCCCTTGCAGCAGCTCTCCAGATTCTCGTCTACGGCCACCTCCATATTATAGAACTTCACCTCGACGCCGTAGAGGAGGGTATCATCGTTGGCGGTGCCGGGGGCGATCTTATCCAGGGCGTAAACCATCTCAATGATGCCGTCCAGCAGGCGCTTAGGCAGCACCAGGCTCAAATCCCCCGGGGTCGCCTTGAGGGTGGGGGTCACCAGGCCCTCGTCAATGCGCTTTTGGTTGCTGCGGCGGCCCCGGACCAGGTCACCGAAGCGCTGGACGATTACGCCGCCGCCCAGCATATTCGACAGGCGGGCGATGCTCTCGCCGTAGCCATTGCTGTCTTCAAAGGGCTCGGAGAAATGCTTCGCCACCAGCAGGGCGAAGTTGGTATTCTCGGTTTTCATGGCGCTGTCTTCATAGCTGTGGCCGTTTACGGTTACGATACCGTTGGTATTTTCATTGACCACGATGCCGTTGGGGTTCATGCAGAAGGTGCGGACATTGTCCTCAAACTTCTCCGTGCGGTAGACGATCTTGCTCTCATAGAGCTCGTCGGTGAGGTCGGAGAACACAACGGCCGGAAGCTCCACCCGAACGCCCAGGTCCACACGGTTGCTCTTGGTGGGGATTTGCATTTTCTTGCAAACAGCCTGCATCCACTTGCTGCCGCTGCGGCCCACGGAGACGATGCACCGGTCGCAGTCCATCTCCCCGGCGGCGGAGGTCACCCGATAGCCTCCCTCTGGCAGAGCCGAAAGATGCTCCACAGGGGTATCAAAGTAAAAGGTCACCTTGTCCTTCAGGTGGTCATAGAGATTTTGCAGGACCACAAAATTGATGTCGGTGCCCAGATGACGGACGGAGGCGTCCAGCAGGTTCAGCTTATGCTGGATGCAGAGCTTCTTAAACTGCGTCCCGGCGGTGGAATAGAGCTTTGTACCCTGGCCGCCGTAGCGCATATTGATGCTGTCCACATAGCGCATCAGCTCCAGAGCCTTATCCTTGCCGATGTGCTGGTGGAGCGTGCCGCCGAAATCATTGGTGATGTTATACTTACCGTCGGAAAAGGCGCCTGCGCCGCCGAAGCCGCTCATAATGGAGCAGCTCTTACACTTGATGCAGGTCTTGACCTTGTCTCCATCGATGGGGCAGTGGCGCTTTTCCAGGCTGTGGCCTGCCTCAATGACGGCAATGCGCAAGGAAGCATCCCGCTCCGTCAACTCGTAGGCCGCAAAAATGCCGCCGGGGCCTGCGCCGATTATAATGACATCATACTTCATATCCGTTCCTCCCGGTGTGCGATAGGCAGCGTGCAAAATCAGTCTCTTTGCCCCGCTGCTTCTGCTTTTGAAGCCCCCAAAAAAGCTCCGAAAGCCTTGGATTTCAGCACCGCAGAGGTCTTTTTCAGGACTCCTGCGGATACTTTTTCTTTTCATTGTCGCAGCATTCCCGCTCTGTAATCGGCGTTATTATACCGCGCAATATTTCCTATAAAAAATACTTATGGTTTTTTATTTTTTATAAGCCAACATTATTATAGCAGGTATTTCCCATCTGTCAAGAAAAAAAGGGCAGCCGTAAGGGAAATAACGGCTGCCTGACGGCGGAGCAGACCCGGTGGGGTCAATGCACTATTATATTTCTTCTCTCGGGCCCGGGCGGAGGCTCTGACCCAGGGAATGAAGCGTGATGGCTCCGGCGGAAAGCTCCGTGAGCCGCTGCTGCAGGCGCAAAGCCCCGTCATCCGGCAAAGAAGCCGTGACGGTGACGCCGGCAGCATAGGAAATGTCGTCCAGCAGGCCGCCGACCGCCGCGATCTCCAGCTTGACACGCTCCAAAAGGCTGTAGTCGCAATCCAGACGCACCTGCTCCCACAGCCCCATGGCGGAAACGCCGGCAGCGGAGAGGGCGTCGCGGGCGCTCTTGCTATAGGCGCGGGTGAGACCGCCGGCGCCCAGCAGGATGCCGCCGAAATAGCGGGTGACGACGCAGCAGACATTGCTCACGCCCTCCCGCAGGAAAACATTGAGCATGGGCTGGCCGGCGGTGCCCTGCGGCTCGCCGTCGTCGCTGTAGCGCAGGACGTTATCCCCCAGCAGGTAGCACCAGCAGTTGTGTCGGGCGTCGTGATACTTCTTTTTGGCGGTGCGGATGTGCGCCTGCGCCTCCTCCTCTGTGGACACAGGCCAGATCTGGCCGATGAAGCGGGAGCGTTTTTCCACAAACTCACTCTCGGCGGCGGAAAAAGGGATTCGCTGCACGGCCATTACTCCCACTCCTCCTTCGGCGGCGTCCAGCCCTCGATGTAGGGCTGCATCTGCCCCAGCACCTTGGGCGGGCAGACGGCTACCACAGTGATAGTCTGCTCATATTCCACGGACTCCACCTTGGCCTCCCGATACAGGCCGTCCAGCAGACCCGCTTTGTCATAGGGCAGGTGGATGGTCACCCGACGGGTGCCCTTGTCCAGCTTTTCGTCGATGGCGCGCAGGAGATCGTCGACCCCCTCGCCGGTCTTGGCGGAGATATAAACGCTGTCCTCCTCCCGAGGCAGCCGGCCGGAAAAGGCGAGATCGCATTTATTATATACCCGCAGGCAGGGGATGTGGTCGGCCTTCAGCTCGCGGATGAGGCTGTCCACCACCTGCGCCTGCTGCGGCCACTGGGGATTGGACAGGTCAATGACATGGAGCAGCAGGTCGGCGTACTCCAGCTCCTCCAGCGTGGCCTTGAAAGCCTCCACCAGCTGGTGGGGCAGCTTGCGGATGAAGCCCACGGTGTCGGATATGACCACATCCAGGGTGTCGCTGACGGTGAGGAGGCGGGTGGTGGTATCCAGAGTGTCAAAGAGGCGGTTATTGGCCGGAATGTCGGCGCCGGTGATGGCGTTGAGCAGGGTGGACTTGCCGGCGTTGGTATAGCCCACGATGGCCACCACGGGGATCTCGTTTTTCAGACGGCGCTGGCGCTGGGTGCTGCGCACCCGACGCACCTCCTCCAGCTCCTCTTTGAGCTTGTCGATCTTGCGGTGAATGTGGCGGCGGTCTGTTTCCAGCTGGGTCTCG
>OIXU01000187.1_pt1 | contig 21620 bp, 16 predicted proteins | sample 1587921 | NCBI WGS metagenome assembly OIXU01 (sample SAMN03283238) | human gut metagenome | biome: human-associated habitat; material: feces | host: Homo sapiens | place: Peru | collected 2012
AGATAGGCGAACAGCGACGCCATCAGTCCGGCCAGCAGCACGCAGATGATCACGCCCAGCACCGTGCCGAAGCCGCCGATCTCGTTGCCCAGATTCCCTTCCCAGTTGTCCTTGCCTACCACGATGATGACTTCACCAGCCTTGCCCGAGACATTAGGCAGGAGGGTTTTCGTGTTGTTCATGCAGGAAACCGCGCTGATCAGCGCCGCGATGCAGATGACGGTCTTGATTATCTTTTTCATCTTTGTGTTGTTTTTCTGGTTGCAAAGTTACGCTAAACTTCTAAAAACATCAAATTCCAAGCGGTCTGAATACTCTCGTTTTGTTGATGCAATATATTGATAATCAGTGATGAGTGCTCCTGTGTTCTCTTTTGTCGCTTCGACAGGCTCAGCGACCGGACACTTTCGGCCACTGAACTTGTGGTCGCTGAGTCTGCCGAAGCATCGAAGTGACCGCGGCTACCGTATCAACCGTGCGATGTCGTTTCCGAAAGCCAGTACCATCAGCAACAGCAGCAGCAGCATCCCGACAATCTGCGCCGCCGTGAGGAACCTGTCGCTCGGCTTCCGTCCAGTTACCATCTCATAGAGGCAGAACACGATGTGCCCGCCGTCAAGTGCCGGAATCGGCAGAAGGTTCATCACCCCGAGCATAATCGAAAGCAACGCAAGAATATTCAGGAACCTGTACCAGTCCCACGTCGCCGGGAAGACCTGCCCGATGGCGATGAAGCTGCCCACTGACTTGTAGGCCTCAGTGCTTGGCGAAGCCACCAGCTTCAGATCCTGAAGATATCCCCCGATGGTGTCGAAAGTCAGCTTGACTCCCGCTGGGATGGCGCTGACCAATGAATATTCCTTCGTCATCACCCCCGGAATCTGCATAAAGACCCCGATCCTGCCAGCCGTGTCCACCTGAAGCGGTACGGAAAGCGTGTCTGAACCACGTAGGATCGTGGCCGTGACGGTCCCGCCTTTGACTTCCGAAAGGTATTTTCTGGAATCCTGCACAAAAGGAGTGCTGACGCTGTCTATGGCGATGATCCTATCGTCGTGCAGAAGACCGGCGGCAGAGTTCTCCGACGCGCTCATCACAGAATCGATCACGAACGGCACGGCGAGGTCGAACACTCCCGGAGTGTTGAGCACCGCCCCGATCTTCGAGCGGTCGATGTAGAGATCCACCGTGTCATTGTCCCTCAGGACAGTGACCTTGCTGACATTCCTGCGCGCCAGATCCGCCTGAAGCATCCCGAAATTCTCGGGAACATATTCATCCATCCTGATGATGTGGTCGCCGTTGCGGAAGCCAAGCTCGACACCTAACTCATTGGTATAGATCTGACTGCCCTCGTTGCTGATGTAGGCGCTGCCCCAGATGGCCATAATTCCGATGTAGGCGATAATCGCGAATATGAAGTTGTAGAGCACGCCGCCGCCCATCACCAGAAGCCTCTGCCAGGCCTTCTTGGTGCGGAATTCCCACGGCTGCGGATCTTTCTTCATGGACTCCATGTCCATCGACTCGTCTATCATCCCGCAGATCTTGCAGTAACCGCCAAGCGGCAGCCAGCCGATTCCATATTCAGTCTCCCAATCCTTCGCTTTCGGGAATATCCTGGTGAACCATTTCCCCTTGGTACTGAACAACTTGGTGCCGCCGGCATCGAAGAAAAGAAAGAATTTATCCACCCGGATCCCGAACAGCTTCGCGAACGTGAAGTGCCCGAACTCGTGGATGACAATAAGTATCGAAAGCGCAAGGATGACTTGCAGAATCTTCATCAGAACAACCATCATCAACCTTTCTTAGCTATGCCCTCAATCTTCCTTTGGGCCAATGAATATATTTCCTCGTTTGTCTTGAATATGTCCTCGACGGACGGTTCTTTTATGAACGGTGTGCATTCGATGCACTCTCCGACAATGTCCGTGATCCCGTAGAAAGAGATCCTGTCGTGAAGGTAAGCCGCCACGGCGGCCTCGTTCGCCGCGTTCAGGGCGCAAGGAATATTCCCGCCTCGCTCCATCGCCTTGTAGGCCAGCGCCAACGCCGGAAACTTCTCGGTGTCAGGCTTGAAGAACGTGATCCCGCCGAGTTCCGCGAAGTCCAGTTTTTTGTTCGCGAGCGGAAGCCGCTCCGGGAATCCGATGGCGAACTGGATAGGCTCCCTCATATCCGGGCAGGCGAGCTGTGCGATGACGGATCCGTCCTCATATTCAATCATGGAATGGATGATGGACTCCGGGTGGACAACGACGTTGATCCTGTCGCAAGGGGTGTCGAAGAGCCACCTCGCCTCGATCACCTCGAAGCCTTTGTTCATCATTGTGGCTGAGTCGATTGTGATCTTGGCACCCATACTCCAGTTCGGGTGCTTGAGCGCCATATCCTTTGTCGCCGCGCTGATCCGCTCCTTGTCCCAGGTCCTGAAAGGCCCGCCGGAGGCGGTTAAGTGAATCTTATGGATGGCGTTGCCCTGTGCCGACAGCAGGCATTGGAATATCGCCGAGTGCTCTGAGTCCACAGGAAGGATCGGGGCGTGGTATTTCTTAGACATCTCCATCACGATCGAGCCGGCAGCCACGAGGGTCTCCTTGTTGGCCAGGGCGATGACTTTTCCGGCGCCGATCGCGGCCATTGTCGGGGCGAGCCCGCTGAACCCGACCATAGCAGCCACCACTATGTCCACCCTGTCGCTTGTAACCAGGTCGCAGACCGACTTCATTCCCGCGAACACCTTCGTGTCAGTGCCGTCCAACGCGTCCGCAAGGTCCTTGTACTTGGTCTCGTCGCAGATGACCGCGTTGTTGGCGTCAAACTCTTTGGCCTGGCTGGCCATCAGCTCCCAGCTGCCCTTGCAGGTAAGCATCTCAACCTCAAAAAGATCCCTGTGCTCCCTGATCACATCCAGGGTCTGCCTGCCGATCGAACCGGTCGAGCCGAGTATCGCTATTCTTCTTTTGTCCATCAGAAACTAATATATTTGGTTGGATCCACGGCCTCGCCCTTGTGCCAGAGCTCGAAATGAAGATGATCCCCGTCGGAGAGCGATCCGGTGCCGCCGAGAATGGCTATAGGCATGCCTGCCGTCACCTTGTCCCCGGTTTTCTTCATGAGTTTCTGGTTGTGTTTATAGACCGAGATGATGTCCCCTTCGTGCTGGATTCTTATCGTGTAGCCTTCCGTATCCGTCCATCCGTCCGAGATGACCGTGCCGTCAAGAACCGACATCACCACCGAGTTGCCTGGGGCCGTGATGTCGATGTAAGGATGCAGGGCTTTGTCGTACCCCTGCGAGACAACGCCTTTCAGCGGTGTGAAGAAATGCATCCCCTCGATCGGAAGCGACCTTGAGGAATTGGACTTGACGTCGAACTTGTCCTCGTTCGCGACCTCCTTCCGGAGCAGCGAATCCTTCTCCGCAAGTTTCTTAGGGTCAACGGTTTCGGTGACGTTCTTCCTGACCTCCATAAGGCTGTCGATCTTGAGCGGCTCCTGACCGTCCACAACCCTTCGTAGGTTCTCGGAATACAATTCCCATTTCATGATCACATTCTGCAATGAGTCAACCCTGATGGCATTCTGGATCGCGTCATGTTTCGTGCGGGCGTCGGGGTAGCCGGAAATCAAGGTTCTGATCGGGGTGAACGCGATCAGGCAGAATATGACAGTTATGGTGACAACCACAGTTGTGATCGCAGTCACGAGCGCACCCATCCTTGTGAATTTTCTGGACCACAACTTGTCATGTGTGTCATCATTCACAAGCGTGAGCCTGAAGTTATTTATGATGCCGCCTTTTTTCTGTTTGGACATAAGATTTTGACTTGAAAGCCTTTTTCGTTAACTTTGCGGATTACAATGGACAGGATCATCGGCATAGATTACGGACGCAAGCGCGTTGGGGTCGCGGTCAGCGACCCGCTGGGTATTTTTGCCTCAGCCCTGGACACGGTTCCAGCTGCAAAGATAATAGAATATATCAAAAATTATGCTCAAAAAGAGACCATAACCCGCTTTGTGGTCGGCTATCCGATGAACATGAACAACAAACCGTCCGAGGCCGCCGCCGATGTGGAGATATTCCTGAAGAATCTCGCCAAGGCTTTTCCCGGCATTCCGGTGACCCTTGAGGATGAGCGGTTCACATCCGTGCTCGCGCACCGTGCTATGATCGACGGAGGGATGAAGGCGAAGGACCGCAGGGACAAGACATCCGTGGACAAGATCAGCGCGGCCATTATCCTTCAGAGCTATCTGGACAGGACTGACAGAAATTAAAAGGTTAGAGTTATGATATTACCTATTTATTTATATGGGTCTGAGGTTCTCAGGCAGAAGGCTGCCCCGGCTGACCTCTCGGAGAAGGAAAAGATCACCAAACTGGTCTCCGACATGGAGGAGACTCTCGCTAAATCAGAAGGTTGCGGACTTGCCGCCCCTCAGGTCGGCGAGAGCGTCAGGATCCTTATAGTTGACGGCACCGGGATGACCGATGTCTATCCTTACCTCGCCGATTTCAAAAGGGTGATGATCAACCCGGTCATCCTTGAGGAGAGCGAGAAGAAATGTGAATATTCCGAAGGGTGTCTCAGCATCCCCGGAATTTACTGCGATGTCACAAGGCCACAGAGCATGACCGTTGAATATTACAATGGTGATTTCGAGAAGGTTACCGAGACTTTCGATAAGTTTGCCTGCCGTATGGTGCAGCACGAGATGTCCCATCTGGACGGAGATCTGTTCGTGGATCATGTCGCTCCGATAAGGAAGAAGATAATTTCGAAAAAGTTGATGAACATCGCGAAAGGAAAGGTTTTTGCAAGGTACGCCACAAAAATTAAATAAACATTACGACTATGGGTGCATTTCATGCGTATGACATACGCGGAGTCTATAACGTTGACTTCGATCGTAACACCGCCTACAAGGTGGGCTATTTCCTTCCGGAACTCCTTGGCGCTGACAAGGTTCTTGTCGGCCGCGACTGCAGGACATCCTCTCCGGAGATCCACGAATATCTTGTGAAAGGAATAACCGACGCCGGCGCTGATGTCTATGACATCGGTCTCAGCACGACCCCGATGGTCTATTTCGGAACCGCCAACTACGGGTTCAAGGCCTCGGTCCAGATCACGGCATCGCACAATCCCAAGGAATATAACGGAATGAAGGTCTCCAGGGAGAACGCCCTCCCTGTCGGTCTGGATTCCGGCCTCGGGCAGATCCAGGAATGGATAGAGAGCGGCAGGCCTACCCCTGTGGCCGAGAAGAGGGGACAGGTCATTCTCAAGGATATTCATAAAGACTATCTTGATTTCCTGCTGAAGTTCAAGGGCGACTATTCCGACATCAAGATCGCTTTCGACCTTTCCAACGGAATGTCAAGCCTTTACGCCCGTGAGATTTTCGGCGATGAGCCTGCCTACATATTCGAAGAACTTGACGGAAACTTCCCGAACCACGAGCCTAACCCGCTGATTCCTAAGAATGTCGAGCCGCTTCAGGCTTTGGTGAAGAAGACCGGCGCGGATGTGGGTGTCATCTATGATGGTGACGCTGACCGTGTGATGTTCGTGGACAACGAGGGCAAGTTCGTCTCTCCGGACCTGATGATCGCCGTCCTCGGCCACTATTTCATCGACGAGAGGCACGAGACCGGAACCGTGCTCCAGGACATCCGCAGCTCGAAGGCGGTAGGCGAGTACCTCACTCCGATGGGATGCAAGATGGCGACCTGGAAGGTCGGACGTGCCTTCGCCGCGAAGAAACTTCGTGAACTTGACGGAGTCTGGGGCGGTGAGCTTGCCGGACACTACTATTTCCGTGACTTCTTCTATTCTGACAGCGGACTCCTCGCTTCCATCCTGATTCTGAGGGTTGTTGCCGCGATGAAGAAGAAAGGCGTCACCCTTCATGAGCTCATCGGCAGGATCGCGCGCTACCAGAATTCCGGCGAGATCAACTTCCGCCTTGAGGACAAGAAAGGCGCGATGGACGCTGTCAAGGAATATTTCGTCTCCAAGGAGAAACCGACCGCCGAGATGGATTTCGACGGCTACAGGGTCGAGTTCCCGGACTGGTGGTTCAACATCCGTCCTTCCAACACCGAACCATACCTCAGGTTCATCTGCGAGGCGACATCGGACGCTCTCCTTGAGGAAAAGATAAGTGAGACCAAGAATCTTCTCGTGGAGAGGTTCGGAGCAAAACTCTAGGCAGGGATGATTCGTGGAAGATTTAAGGCATGCGCCATTGTCATGGTCCTTGCCTCGATTCAGTTTTCAGTTCCTGCCGTGGCGCAGGACACTACGATCAAGACGAAGAAACAGGCCGAGATCCTCGTACCGAGAATCTCCCGCGAGGCCGTTCAGTCCATGGATCTGAACAGGGCCGAGGCCTTGGACACAATCGACACGGCAGATCCTCACATCAAGATTCTGCTTCTGTCTGACTATACATGGAAATACTATAAGGATTCCACCTACGCCCGAGACCACAAGATATTCAATGAGTATTGGACCCACGACTATCCGGACCCTTACCATGTCTCTTTGGAAGAGCTTCCGGATGAGATCGCGCTTTGGATTGTGGACACATTGAGTGAGTACAAGTGTCCTCATCAGAATGATGTCTATTCAAAGTTCGGCTACCGCCACAGACGGCGTCATCAGGGAGTGGATCTTCCTTTGCGGACGGGTACTCCTGTTTATGCTGCGTTTGACGGCAAGGTCCGCATTTCAAAGCGTTACAAAGGCTACGGAAATCTCGTGGTCCTGCGTCATGACAACGGCCTGGAGACATTCTACGGTCACCTTTCCAAGATTTACGTGAAGGATGACCAGTGGGTGAACGCCGGCACGATCATTGGCTTAGGAGGCTCGACTGGCCGTTCGACAGGACCTCATCTGCATTTCGAGACCCGTTATAAGGGCTACGCGTTTGATCCTGAATGGCTGATAGATTTCCATTCCGGTACGTTGAGGCACAGGCTGTTTGTCTTGAAGAAGAAGTATTTGAACGCGAACAGCAAGTACGTTCCTGAGAGCGAACAGGAGGAGATCGACATCCTTGAGGGGGACGCAAAGGACAAGGAGGAGGCCGCCAAGAAGGCTGAGGCCGAGAGAAAGGCCGCAGCCGCCGCCCGGTACCACACCATCCGTCAGGGTGACACCCTCGGCGCTCTTGCCCGGAAGTACCGCACCTCTGTCAAGACTCTCTGCCGTCTCAATGGCATCAAGGAAACCACGACCCTGCGTCTTGGCAAGAAGCTGCGTGTGAAGTAGTGCTTTCTTCCGGTCGCTGAATTTATGTCGGTCGCTGAGCTTGTCGAAGCGACTGCCTGAAATAAGAAGCTGTTTTGAATTGTTTGAAATGTTCTTTGAGGTGAAAAATCTTCATTTTCTTCCCGCTTCTTCAGTCAGATAGCACCGCTATCTTCCTTGGAAGAAGCGGTCGAAACTGAAGTTTTTCACTCTCAAACCTTCAAACAAACAATTCAAAACAGCTTCTAAGAGAGGCGAAGAACTTTCCCCTTTGCGATTTTTGCACGTTACCAAAAATTCGCAAAGGGGAAAGTTCTTCGCTGATTGAGGCATTGGATCACAACACCATCGCCCAAATTGTGCGGATCGCCGTGATGAAAAGTCTTTGATAATAAACGTTTTGGCTACTTTGCTTTAGTGGTTTCAGGCTAAAGTCAATGATTCAATCATTTGGCTATAAGTTTGTTATCAGCCACTCGTTGATTCTGAATGGGTGGCTGATAATGCTTTGATAATGAGTTAGATAAGGCTTCGTCTTAAGTTCGTTTGCCCTAAAGGAGATTTTATAATCGCCAGACTGTCAATATCATAGAGATTACGCTGCCCCAAAATGAGGCCGAAAAAGCCACGAGACTCGGAGCGAAGCGACCGAAGGGAGTTCGGGGAATCCTTTCCCCGTGCCCCTCCGGGGCTGTCACGCAGTGACTGGGGGAGACTGTCTTAAAAGTATAATTACCACCTCCGAGGATTGAAAATTCGTTGTCGCCCCTGCAGTGGGGTACGGACTTTTCTGCTCTCGTCGAGACTTTTCAGACAGTCTGGGGGGGGAATAAGGGTCACAAAAGAAGGAGACGCAATTCTTGCGCCTCCTTCTTTTGTGGTCCCAGTAGGGCATGATCCTACGACCCCCTGATTATGAGTCAGATGCTCTAACCAACTGAGCTATGGGACCGGATGCCGTCCGACACGGTTTGACGGACGGCATGTCAAAGTTACCAAACTTTTTGAAAAAGACAAAACTCTTTGAATATCTTTGCAAAATTTACGACAGCATGTCTTTGTAAAATGTAAAAAATGACCTTCATTACTTTAAATTTGCAATATATTGATGTTCAAGGGTGATTCTATGTATTCAAATTTATCGATTGATGCAACTTGTTTTTTCAACATTACTTTACGCTTACATATTCCGGGAATAATGTCTAACTTTATAGATTGTTTGTCGCATAATTTTACTGAAATGAAAAAGGCTCTGTGTGTTATTTTTGTCATGCTTGCAGGACTTGTGTCCTGTAAATACGATGACTCTGAGATCTGGAACAAAGTCAACGAGAATGAAGCCAGGATAGCGGCTTTGGAAGAGCAATGCCGTGGATTCAATCAGGATCTGCAGACATTGCGCACCATCGTCAACGCGTTGCAAGGCAATGACTACGTGACAGGCGTGGTGGAAGTCATTAAGGAGGGGACTGTTGTCGGGTACTCGATCACGTTCAGCAAAAGCGGCACGGTAACCATCTACAATGGAAAGGACGGTCATTCTCCTGTGATCGGAATAAGACAGCACACCGACGGGAAGTATTACTGGACCGTAGATGGTGAATGGATTTACGACGGTTCCGGTACAGGCAACCGGATAAACGCGGGAGGCACCGCTCCGGAATTGAAGATAGAAAACGGCTGGTGGTACGTCTCTTATGATGGACGAAAGACTTGGACGAAATTGTCGAAGGCAACCGGTGAGGACGGGGACTCGTTCTTCTCCTCTGTCACGGACAACGGTGACACTGTGACCGTCACACTTATGGATGGAACCGTGTTCGAACTCGCCAAGAAGTCTTCGGATCTGAGCATCCGGTTTCCGGACTACGGAACATTCAGATTCAATGCCGGGGAGACAAGGTCTGTTGTATATAAGATCCTTAATGCCACAGGAAGCGTGGTGGTCAAGGCGTTTGCGCAGAATGGATGGAAGGCGGACGTCAAAAGGAACAATGACTCGGAAGGAGAAATTGTGGTGACCTCCCCTTCCCCGTTCACTGGCGGTGAGGTTGTGGTGCTTGTATATGATGATTCGAAGACCATCGTAAGGTGCTTGGATTTCGTAGAGGGCAACGTCATCACTCCTCAGGAGACATATTCAATGTCAAGAGGCGCGGGAGAGATTGCCGTCACTGTGTCTGCTGACGTTGACTATTCCGTGGATATTCCAGAGGACGCCGCATCCTGGCTGAGATATTCAGGGTTGAAGACCAGGGCGATGCGTCAGGATGAACTTGTCTTTCATTGTGACAGGAACGAGGGAGAGAGTGCCAGAAGCGCGGTGGTCGGAATCGTGAACAAGGCTGCCGGTATTCATGAAAAAGTTGTGATTTTTCAGGAAGGAATAGTGCACACCCTCCAGACCCATTCTGTCGGCAGCGGAATAAAGATAGTGATCATGGGAGACGGCTTCACCAAGGATGATCTTACGGCTTCGGAAGGGGAGTCAATGTCATCATTTGACAAATGGGCCGACAGGACAATGGAGGAGTTTTTCGCCGAGGAGCCTTACCGGTCATTCCGGGACAGGTTCGATGTGTATTCTGTCGCGGTCGAGTCGGACGGGCGGAATTTTGACGGCAGCACGGCCTTTGCGAGCAAGTTCGGAACGGGAACCTATATCGGAGGCAATGACAGCAAGGTCTGGCAGTATGCCTATAAGGTAGATGGGATCAGTCGGCTCACGGTGAGAAACACGCTTGAACTGGTGATCCTGAATTCCTCGAAATATGCCGGTACAACCTACATGTGGTCGGACGGCAGGGCTATAGCCTACATCCCGGTTGTCAGCTACAACACCGAAGATTTCGGGAAGGTTCTTCGCCATGAGGCGGGCGGTCACGGGTTCGCTAAGCTTGCGGATGAATATTTCTACGAAAAGACAATCACCGAGGACAAGGTGAAAAGCCACAAGGAATGGTTCGCCAAATACGGTTTCTACCCGAACGCCGATGTCACGAACGATCCCAAGGAAATCCATTGGGCGCATTTCCTTTCAGATCCGCGCTATTCCGGTCAGGTCGGAATCTACGATGGCGGCCTGACGTTCAGATACGGTGCCTACAGGCCGACGGACGACAGCATCATGAGACATAATGCCGGCGGGTTCAACGCTCCTTCGCGTGAGGCCATATTCAAGAGAATCATGAAGTTGTCTGAGCCAAGCGGGTGGAAATATGATTTCGAGGCGTTTGTGGCCTACGATGAGATCAACCGTTCGGCCGCGTCACAAGCCTACTACGAAAACCAGATGGAAAACTTTGACGAGGAGTCGTTTGTCCCTCTCGCTCCTCCTGTCGTAAGGGAGGAATAAAAGTTCAATATTCCTTTACGCCGTTTCCGGCCATCCATTCCAATAGCGGGGTGCTGTCGAATCCGACGGTGCCTTTCAGGAATACGTTCACGTCGAATCCAACCTCTTGGCTCAGCCGGAAGACATTCTTGAGGGTCTCCAAAACACAGAACTCAGAGGCGATTCCGCAGACGGTGACCTCGTCTCCGGGTTGGAACAAGTCTTGAGCGTCGGCTTTCGTTGGATCTCCCGCCGGAGAGCCGGCAGAAGTGGTGTCCGCGATATCCGCCAGCGCTCCATATTCCTCCCTCTCCTTGTTCTGCCCTTTCAGGATGAATCTTGTCCTCGCTTCCTCCAGCCCGTCCAGCAGCCCGTCGGCGAGACTTGCCCCTAAAGTGTAGTGAACGCAGTGCTCTGGCCATTGACCACCGTTTGCCTTGAACGAACAATGATCCTTCGGATGCCAGTCCAAAGTGAAATACACAAGATCGGCTCCGCTCTTGATCCCGTTTATCTCCGGAATGATCGCCTCTGCTCCCGGCACGGCCAGAGATCCGTCAATGAAGTCCCTCTGCACATCCACTACAAGTAAAATCTTTCTTCCGGTCATATTAATAGTTGCTTTTTTATTGAATTCATTTTTGATTCATGACCACACCCGCACGTTCATATTCACAATTCGGAACAAGTCGTCCCATTTCGTCTGAATCCTTCTTTTCTCAAAGATAGCCATTATCTACAATAAAGAAAGGTAATTATATACGAGTTGACTACATAATCTTGTAAGTTGTTAATTATTAACTTGTTTTTGCAACGAACAATCAACCGCTCGCAATTATCTGATTGCTAACACAATACATCAAAAGTTAGTCAACAGGTATATAACTCCCTAAAGAAAAATCAAAGAAGCCATGTGCCTGTTGGCAAGCCTTTATGCCTTGGTGATTGCAAGCCGCCTCAAGGTGTTTATGAATATGATTTCTTCCTTATTGTGCGAACATGATGCGCAGTGATAGAAAGAAGAAACTCTCCTTCCCTTGCGCGATTCCGCATCATGTTGATGCCGGCCACTTATGTTTATAGTTGGCGGGAACGGTCATGCCTGTCTGATGGCCGTACAGTCATGGACTTTGTTCCTCAAGACCGATTTCAGCGAGGTGTCAGGAACAGTGAACCACTCCTGATGTTGCTTAAGTGGCTGTGGATGTTCCCGCCAATTGCAACGAAGTTGAAAAGGTCTTTCGCCGTGGGAGGGGCAAGCCGGTTCTTTTAACACAGGGCTTTGGACTTGCCCCGGCTTTGGACTTGCCCCGGCTTTGGACTTGATTTCAATATCCTTTGAAATCAATGAGTTATGAGGAAAAGAAAAACGGACAAACCGTCATTTCTGATGATTTGTCCGCTTTGGCTCCTCAAGTAGGACTTGAACCTACGACCCCCTGATTAACAGTCAGGTGCTCTAACCAACTGAGCTATTGAGGAATTTTGTCAACCTTTTCGGTTGTTTGTTCCTTTCGGGAGTGCAAAGGTACAACAAAAATTGATTAGTGCAAATTTTTTTGTAGTTTTTTTTGTGTACCTTTGTGTGAATTTCTCGGAGGAGGAAAAATGGACATAGACTTGTTTTCAGATATGGTCAAGGGGCTAATCCTTGACAATGATGAGGTTACGTTGCCTGGCTTGGGGACTTTCGTCTCCGAGGTGATGCCCTCTACTTTTTCTGACAAAGGGTACACCATCAATCCTCCTTACCGAAAACTGTCGTTCAGGCAGCGCGGATCAGGAAACGAGGAGATGATGGCGGAGTTCTATGCCAAGATCAACGGGACGGATCTTGAGACTTCAAAGAGAATCCTTGGGGAGTTTATCGCCGGGCTGAGGACAACGCTGCAGGCAAAGAAGGTCGTGATATTCCCCGGGCTCGGCCGGTTGAGGGCGACTAAGGAGAACACGTTCTTTTTTATCGCTGACGAGGATTTGGACATCTATCCTTATGGGGTAGGGCTGGAGCCGGTGTCTTTGAAGACTCACGAGGAGACTCCGGACGAGGTGGCGCAGAGTGTGGCGGCGCTTAGGGAGCTGGTGGCGGATCCGGTTCCCATCAGAGAGCCGATTGCACCGGTCGCTTTGACAGGCTCTGTGACCGAGGAAACAGACACTCCGACCGATGAATCTGACACCGGAGCCGAAAATGAGAAAGAAGATGAGAAAGAAAAAGAGGAGGAGACAAGTCACAAGACGAGAAACCGTGCTTGGAAAGTGGTTCTAATCGTGGCGGCAAGCCTCATCGGTTTGGCGCTGGTGGCTCTCGGAATATTCATACTCCTCGCCCACTTCGCTCCGGATTTCATTGACTCGATCCTCTACACCCCTGAGGAACTGAGGATTATAAATCATTAGGACTATGGAAAAGATCAACGTTTCAGACAATAGGTTCAGTACTGACATAACGATCCCGTGCTACGACACGGACGCATCGTTCCGCCTGAAGCCGGCCGCGTTTATGGATCACGCCCAGGAAATGGCGTATCTGGCGGCCCAGGCGCTTCATTTCGGCTATGACGACCTTCAGAGGCATCACACGGCCTGGGTTCTGTCACGGATGCGGATGGATTTTCTGAACCCTCCGAAATGGACGGACGAGACGACCCTCTACACTTGGCACAAGGGACAGGACGGCCTGTTCTTCCTGCGTGACTTCGAGCTCCGAAGGAAGGGCGACACGGACTTCGCCGACAAATCAAAGGCGCAGGTGCTTTGCACCTCTTCGTGGATAGTGATGAATGTCGAGACCCGGCGGCTGGTGCGCAGCGATGAGGTTCTGAATATGGTCCCGGCGACCACCCAGTGCCCTGACAATGCGATCCAGATCCCTTGCGGCAAGGTCGTGATGCCTAAGAATATCCCCGCGGAGGAAGTCGGCTGCCACAAGGCGGCATACTCAGACATCGATGTGCTGGGGCACACCAACAATGCCCGCTACGTGGTCTGGGCTATGGACTGCATTGACTATGAGGAGGTCGCCGGCAACCCTGTCAGGAGCATAAGCATCAACTTCATCAAGGAGACGAAGCCTGGGGAGGTTGTCAGGATATTCAGAAGTGTTGAGGATATTGACGGACAAAAGAAATATTTCATAGAAGGTAAAATTGAAGACAAACCGTGCTTTTGCGCGCGGATAGATTTTTAATTAGATATGCGAGATTTGTTTTTAGGGGCGGGAATAGCCCATTCGATTCTAGTTTTCGCAGTCGTGATCGCGATCGGACTGTACCTTGGCAAATTCAAGATCAAAGGCATCTCCATCGGTTCCACGTGGATTCTGTTCGTGGCTATCCTTCTGAGCCATTTCGGCCTCAGGGTGGACGCGACCGTGATGAACTTTATGAAGGACTTCGGCCTGATCCTGTTCGTGTTCTCGATAGGCCTTCAGGTCGGCCCTGGATTTTTCCATTCGTTCAAGAAAGGTGGTCTCCAACTGAACTTGCTGGCTGTCGCGCTCGTGCTTCTTGCCGTCGCCGTGACTGTGGCGATCCATTTCATCACCGGCGAGGATCTCAAGACTATGGTCGGCGTGATGTCCGGAGCCGTGACCAACACCCCGGGACTCGGTGCCGCCCAGCAGACGATGGCGGATTCAATGCGCGCGGAGAACTATCTGGCGTCTGACATCACATCGGCGACCTCCGGGCTGGCTTCCGCCTACGCTGTGGCCTACCCGTTGGGAGTTCTGCTTGTGATCGCTCTGATGATGTTCTTCAAGGCGATATTCAAAGTTGATCTCAATAAGGAGAAGGAAGTCCTTGACAATGAGGATAATAATGAGGATGTGGCAAGGCGTATGCACTGCGAGGTCGAGAATCCCGCGGTCTTCGGAATGACAATCAAGGACGCCACAAAGGATCTGGGCAATTCCATCGTGATCTCCAGAATACTTCGCGACGGGCTCATGTCCGTTCCCGGGCCTGATACCGTTCTCCAGAAAGGAGACAAACTTCTGATCGTCACCTCGCAGAAGAATGTGGACTCGCTTAGGATCACCTTCGGAGAAGAGGTTCCGATGCACCTTCAGGACTGGGAGCAGATGGACACCAGGATGGTCAACAGGAAGATCACAGTCACCAAGACGAACCTTACGGGTGTCACGCTCAGAAGCCTCAATGTCAGAGCTAATTACGGAGTGAGCGTAACCCGTGTCATCAGATCCGGTGTGGGTCTTGTCGCAAGGCCTAACCTCATCCTCCAGATGGGCGATGTGTTGAGGGTTGTCGGCCCGGAGCTCGGAATTGAGGAGGTCGCCAACCTTGTCGGCAACCAGATCTCGACGCTGAACCGTCCGAACCTTATCCCGATCTTCTTTGGAATCGCTCTTGGTGTGATATTCGGTTCAATTCCTATCGCCATCCCAGGCATTCCTCAGCCTATAAAGCTGGGACTTGCCGGAGGCCCGCTCATCATCGCGATCCTGCTTGGCTACTTCGGCCCTAAGTGGAAGATCACGACCTACACGACCCAAAGCGCCAACCTGATGGTCAGGGAGATGGGAATATCCTTCTTTATGGCGGCCGTCGGTTTGGGAGCCGGACAGAACTTCGTAAGTTCGATCCTGGACGGAGGTTACTGGTGGATCCTTTACGGAGCGCTCATCACCTTCATTCCTGTCTGCACGATCGGCCTCATCGCAAGATATGTCTGCAAGCTGAACTTCTACCAGATCTGCGGTCTGATCTCCGGTGGTACCACAGATCCCGCCGTCCTGGCGTTCACCCAGGGGGCTTATGGAACGGATTATCCTTCAGTGAACTACGCCACCGTCTATCCTCTGTCGATGTTTATGAGGGTGCTTGTGGCCCAGTTGCTGATCCTTTTGGCGATAGCTTGACGTTATGTTTGACTTGATCTACCCGGTTTCCCCGGCTCCGGTTATGCCTTTGCCATCGGCCGACAATCCCGGTGACCGTCCACGTCCTACGGGCGAGATGGTCCCGGTCGTGGAGGAGAACGGCCTTGTCATCGGACAGGCCACCAGGCAGTCCGTGCACGATGGCTCGAAGCTGATGCATCCGGTGATCCATCTTCACATCATCAACAGGGAAGGGTGTCTGTATATTCAGAAACGCTCGATGAAGAAGGATCTTCTTCCGGGGCGTTGGGACACGGCCGTCGGCGGTCACGTCGATTACGGCGAGACGCTTGAAGAGGCGCTCTACCGCGAGGCCTCTGAGGAACTGGGATTCAGGGACTTCAATCCGATATTCCTGAAATCCTACATTTGGGAGTCGGCTCGCGAGAAGGAACTGGTCAGCGTCTTCGCCACCGTCGGCAACTTCACTTTGAAGCCTGACAATGACGAGGTCACCGAAGGACGCTACTGGAATATGTCCGAGATCGAGTCGAATCTGGCGCGGGGACTGTTCACTCCGAATTTTGAGCAGGAATTCAAATCAATCAAGGACACTTTACTGGCTTTGCTCTGATGGACAATAACATTGACAAATTCATAAAGGACCAGTTGTCGGTCTGGCCTCTTGCCGCCGAGAACTATCGTGACCTCAAGAAGGTGGAAACCAAACGGTTGGATGTCGGAGGACTGGAGGTCATCGTCCAGCATAATCCTTGCCGCAAGATTTCTTCCGAGGCGGCCCTGGACCCTAAGTCTCTCAGCGAGAGGCCTTGCTTCCTCTGCCCTGAGAACCGCCCGGCGCAGCAGACCCACATTGAGTTCGAGGGGCGCAAGGGACGGAAATACCGCGTCACGCTGAACCCGTACCCGATCTTCCCGTCGCATCTCGTGATCTCAAGTTTCGAGCACACGCGGCAATCCATCTGGCACCGTTATCAAGACCTTCTTGACTTTGTCAGCGCGCACAATGAATATCTCGGGTTCTACAACGGCCCTGTGAGTGGGGCTTCAGCGCCTGACCATCAGCATTTCCAGGCCTGTCCGCAAGGACTGATGCCTCTCCAGAACAGGGTGGACGGATTGTTGGCGGCCGGCGATGTCAATACTCTGGAATATTTCACCAACGTCAAGGAAGCCAAGCTCTTCCATCTTAATGAATATGCCAACGGAGTCTTCGTCCTTTGCGGCGGCACGGCGAAATCCGTGGCTAAGCTTTTCTACCGGCTTATGGACTGCGCTCCGGTGCCGGAGGACTCGGATGAGCCGAAAATCAACCTGTTCGCCTGGACGCATAACGGGGAATATCGCTCCATTGTGATATTCAGGGATAAGCATCGTCCGCACAACTATTATTCCACCGGGGCGGATCATCTGGCGATGAGTCCAGGGTGCGCTGATCTGGGAGGTGTGTTTGTGGCTCCTAAACGTGAGGATTACGACAAACTTGACTCAGAGCTTCTTACGGCGGTTGTCCGTGAGATAACCGTCAGCGGGGAGACAGAGAAAGGTATCATCTGGAGGCTGACCAGAACCCAGCGCAGGCTGGAGGTCGGGATAATGTCCGGCAGTGCGATCGAGTTCGAGATCATTTCCGACGGGGCGGGACGGCAGAAAGTCGAATATTCGGCGGGACGCATTTCCTACAACGGAGTTCTTTACGATGAACTGGTCTTCGAGGCTCAGACTGAGGCCACTATGTTCGCCGAGCCGTCGTTCATCCTTTACGGAGTGACTATCGGTGTGGATTTCCATTGGGAAAGGAAGGTGACCCAGAAGTTCGCGGGAACTCTCAAGTTCATCGTGGACGGGGACAAGGTCACGGCCGTGAATATTGTTGGAGTTGAGGACTATCTGCTTAGTGTCATCTCGTCTGAGATGAAGGCTTCGGCCGGACTGGAGTTCCTCAAGGCGCACGCTGTCATTTCCCGTTCCTGGGTTATGGCGCAGGTGGAGCACCGTCGGAATCCGGTCACTTCGACAGGCTCAGTGACCACAGAAGTGAGTCCCGTGACCACCGAAGTGAACTCAGCGACCGGCGGCGAGGAGGAGTACATCAAATGGTTCGACCACGATGACCACACCCTCTTCGATGTCTGCGCCGATGATCACTGCCAGCGTTACCAAGGTCTCACGATGGCCGTGGGCGACACTGTCCGCAAGGCCATAGACCAGACCTGGGGTCTTGTGCTCACCTCGGAAGGCCGGATATGCGACGCCCGCTTCTCAAAATGCTGCGGAGGCCGTATGGAGATATTCAGCACCTGCTGGGAAGACAAGGATTACCCTTACCTCCAGCCGCTCCCGGACACTCCGGACTGCGCGGAAGGAGGCGACGTTTTCTGCGACACCAAGGATGAAAAGATTCTCTCCCAGGTGCTTAACGACTACGATCTGGAGACGAAGGACTTCTACAGATGGACCACTGAATATTCAAGGACGGATGTCTCGGAACTTGTCCGCAGACGCTCCGGAATAGATTTCGGCACCATCCGTGACCTCGTCCCGATCGAGAGAGGCCCGTCCGGAAGGCTCAAAAGGCTCAAGGTGGTCGGCGACAAGAAGACAATGGTCATCGGCAAGGAACTGATCATCCGCCGCTGGCTGTCCGAATCCCATCTCAAGAGCTCCGCCTTTGACATAAAATGGGTCGGCGACAGACTGGTCCTTGACGGATCCGGATGGGGACACGGAGTCGGCCTCTGCCAGATCGGCGCCGCCGTGATGGCCAGCAAAGGCTACACGTTCGATCAGATCCTGCTGCACTACTATCCAGGCAGCATACTGGAAAGAAGATAACATAATCAACACATAATGGCTAATTTCACTAAACGTAATCCTTGGATGTGGATCCCGACCCTCTACTTCGTCGAGGGCATTCCATATTTCCTTGTCAACAATGTCTCCGTCCTGATGTTCGCCAAGATGGGCGTTCCGAACGGGCAGATGGCGTTGTTCACATCCCTGCTTTACCTCCCGTGGACGTTGAAGTTCCTCTGGAGCCCGTTCGTGGACATCATCAAGACAAAGAGATGGTGGATCATCACGATGCAGATCATAATGTCCATAGCCTTTGTGGTCCAGGCTCTTACGATGCCTCATCCGTCAGCGGAATCCATCGCGGCCGGCAGCACGCCTATGAGCCTTTTCTCGTTCACGCTGATCCTGTTCGTCTTCGCGGCCTTCGCCTCCGCCACACACGACATAGCGGCTGACGGCTTCTATATGCTGGCCCAGAGCCAGAGCAGCCAGGCGGCGTTCGTAGGAGTCCGCAGCACGTTTTACAGGCTCGCCAATGTCTTCGGCAACGGTGTGATCGTCGCAGTGGCCGGATTGCTGGAGACCAGAACCGGCAACATCCCGTTGGCCTGGCAGCTGACCATCGGCGGATCCGGCATACTCCTTACCGGGTTGACCCTCTATCACACGTTCGCGATTCCTAAGCCAGAGTCCGATGTGCCTAATATTCAAGAGGATTCAGGCAACAAGGTCGCCGAGATATTCGCAGGTTTCGGCCGCACCGTGACGACATATTTCAAGAAACCGGGCGTTTGGCTCGCGATCATATTCATGCTTTGCTACCGTCTCCCTGAGGCCTTCCTCATCAAGATGTGCACTCCGTTCCTTGTGGCTGCGAGAGAGGCCGGCGGACTTGGGATGCAGACCGCGCAGGTCGGCATAGCGTACGGTACTCTCGGCGTGATATTCCTTCTTCTCGGAGGGATCCTCGGAGGACTTCTCGCATCACGTCTTGGGCTGAAGAAATCCATCTGGATCATGGCTGCGTTTATGACGCTTCCTTGCCTGTCGTTTGTCTATCTCGCTGTGGTACAGCCTGTAAGTTTCGCCACAATCTGTACCTGCATCGCCATAGAACAGTTTGGCTACGGCTTCGGATTCACCGCCTACATGCTCTACATGATGTACTTCTCCGAAGGCGAGTTCAAGACCTCGCACTATGCCTTCTGCACCTGCTTCATGGCGCTGAGCATGATGATACCGGGCATGTTCGCCGGCTTCCTGCAGGAGTCCCTCGGCTACAAGGGCTTCTTCTGGATGGTGATTGTCTGCTGCATAGCGACCGTCGTCGTCACCTTCCTCGCCGACCGCAAGATCGATCCTGAATATGGCAAGAAATAATCAACGAATTGATAATCAATGAATATATGAACGCAGTCAAAAGAGTATTCACCGTCCTGCTCTCCGTTGCCGCATTGTCGGCCCTTTCCGCGCAGGCTGGACAGAAACAGATTGTACGCACCGGCATCGAAGTGCTTGAAGGCCGTGGCTTCGAGGGACTTGTCGGCAAGAATGTCGGGCTGGTCACCAATCCGAGCGGCATCGACCATAATCTCCGCTCCACTATCGACATACTCCACGAGGCCCCGGGAGTCAATCTAAAGACATTGTTCGCTCCCGAGCACGGAGTCCGCGGGGATGCCTACGCCGGCTCGCACGTGGAGGATTTCAAGGATCCTAAGACAGGGATCCCGGTCTATTCGATCTATGGCTCCAACCGCAAGCCGAGCAAGAAGATGCTTGAGGGGCTGGACATCGTTGTCTATGACATCCAGGACATCGGCAGCCGTTCCTATACTTTCATCAGCACCCTCGGTCTCGTTATGCGCGCCTGCGCCGAGAACGGCATCGAGGTGATGGTTCTGGACAGGCCTAACCCGTTGGGCGGCAACAAGATCGAAGGCTGTCTCGTGGAGCCGGGCTTCCATTCGTTCGTCAGCGAGTTCAAGATCCCTTACATCTACGGCCTCACTGTCGGCGAACTCGCCCTTCTCCTGAACGAGGAAGGCCTGAACTGTGGCGAGAAAGGCAACGAGGCACCGCTGAAATGCAGACTTTCCGTCATTCCGATGGAAGGATGGACAAGGAATATGCTCTATCAGGACACGAACCTACCTTGGGTGCTCCCGTCCCCGAATATTCCTTATCCTCAGTCCGCCGTGAACTATCCGTCCTCCGGCATAACCGGAGAGTTCCAGGGCTATCTGAACATCGGCATCGGCTACACCCTCCCTTTCGAGGTTTTCGCAGCCGAATGGATTGACGCCGATGCCTTGAAGGCGCTTCTTGACAGCTACAACCTTCCGGGGGTGGCATTCAGGACAATCCACTTCAAGCCGTTCTCGGGAAGCCTTCAAGGAAAGCTGATCCACGGCGTTCAGTTCCACTACACTGACTATGAGGCCGCCTGCTGCACGCTGACGCAGTTCTACGTGATGCAGGCCGTGAACGAACTCTATCCGGAAAAGAATCCTTTCGCCCTCTCGAAGGGGCGCAACAATATGTTCGACAAGGTCTGTGGTACGGATTATGTAAGAACGACTTTCGGAAAGCGTCTCAAAGTCGAGGACATCGCTGACTATTGGTCAAAGGATGTCGAGGCTTTCAGGACACTATCCCGTAAGTATTGGCTATATAATTAAACCACTTAATTAAACCACTTAACACCGAATCAAAATGAAGAACATTCTGAACATCGCGATTGCATCGGCCGTGGCATTGGCCCTTATCGCATCACCGGTTGATTCATATTCACAGGAAAGACGCTCTTCCGGATCGAGGAGCACCACCACTTCTTCCCAGACCAGATCTTCGTCCAGAAGTTCTTCTTCTTCAGGAAGTTCTGGTTCGTCCTCCACGAGAAGTTCCGGCTCGTCCGCAACAAGGAGTTCTGGTTCTTCCTCTACAAGAAGCTCTGGTTCTTCCGTGTCCGGAAGCTCCCAGGACAACAGCCGCAGGAGTGGTTCCAGCGTGTCGAGGAGTTCTCAGGACAACAGCCGCAGATCTTCCACGAGCGTTTCACGCGGTTCGCAGGACAATAACAGAAGAAGTAGCGGCACTACTGTAAGGAGTTCGTCCTCAGACAGATCATCTTCTTCAGTGAGAAGCTCGTCATCCGCGTCAGAGTCTTCTTCCCGCAGCGGTGACAGCGGAAGCTATCAGGACAATAACAGCCGTAGGAGTGGTTCCAGCGTGTCGAGGGGGTCGCAGGATAACAACCGAAGAAGTTCTACGGGTTCTACATCAGTAAGGAACTCGTCTTCTGACAGGTCCTCTTCATCCGTGAGAAGCTCGTCTTCGGTAAGACGCTCTTCTT
>OIXU01000196.1_pt1 | contig 21193 bp, 20 predicted proteins | sample 1587921 | NCBI WGS metagenome assembly OIXU01 (sample SAMN03283238) | human gut metagenome | biome: human-associated habitat; material: feces | host: Homo sapiens | place: Peru | collected 2012
AGGCTGTTGAAATATATTTTACCGCATCGTCATCAGCATTTATTTTTATCTGTTCATCGTCAGCAATAAGCTCAAATCCACGCCGTACAGCCTTTTCAACCTCGGCGCTGTCAACTGTTTTAAATTCAAAAACAGTACAACGGCTTAGTATTGCGTTATATACATAAAAGTAAGGATTTTCTGTAGTAGAAGCTATAAGGGTTATACTTCCGTTTTCCAAGTATTCCAACAGTGTTTGCTGTTGCTTTTTGTTAAAATACTGAATTTCGTCCAGATACAGCAGTATTCCGTTCATTCCGCCAAAGGTGTCAAGCTCCGACACCAGCTGTTTAATATCTGCTGTAGAGGCTGTAGTGCCGTTTAGCTTTTTTAACAGCTTATTTGTGCGTTTAGCTATGTACGACGCCACAGTGCTTTTGCCTACACCCGAGGGGCCGTAGAATATCATATTTGGCACATCTTCTGCATTTTCAATTATATTCCGCAGTGGCCTGCCTACTGCCAGCAGATGCTTTTGCCCTACAATTTCGTCAAGTGACTGTGGGCGTATTCTGTCAGCCAACGGCTTTTTCATAGCAATTCTCCTTTATTTAGAAAGAAAAGAGGTAAACACAGCCGTGCCTACCTCTGAGCTTTTTATTTAATAAATAAGACTTATTCGTACAGAGGATATTTTTTGCAAATTGCTGTAACGCCTGCACGAACAGCCTCAGCATTTCCTTCAAAGTCGTTAATAACCATTGAAATATACTCTGCTACCTTGTCTAAATCCTCTTCAACAAGACCTCTTGTTGTAACTGCCGGTGTTCCGATTCTTACACCGCTTGTTACGAACGGTGAACGGGGTTCGCCCGGAATTGTGTTCTTATTCACTGTGATGTAGCAATCGTCAAGACGAGCCTCAAGCTCCTTGCCGGTTACATCTGTATCACGGAGATCCATAAGAAGAACATGGTTGTCCGTACCGCCTGAAACAAGCTTGTTGCCTCTTTTGAGAAGTCCGTCTGCAAGAGCCTTACAGTTAGAAACAATCTTTTTGCCGTACTCCTTGAACTCAGGCTTTAATGCCTCGCCGAAGCAAACAGCCTTTGCGGCAATAACATGCATAAGAGGACCGCCCTGTGTACCGGGGAAGATAGCCTTGTCAATCTGCTTTGCAAATTCTTCACGGCAGAGGATAAGACCGCCACGAGGACCACGGAGAGTTTTGTGTGTTGTTGTTGTAACGAACTCACAATACGGAACAGGGTTCGGATGAACGCCTGCGGCAACAAGACCTGCGATGTGAGCCATATCGACCATAAGATATGCACCTACTGCGTCGGCAATCTCACGGAGCTTTGCAAAATCGATGATTCTTGGGTATGCAGACGCACCTGCAACAATCATCTTAGGCTTGCATTCCTTTGCAATTTCAAGAACCTTATCATAATCAATTCTGTGCGTTTCGGGATCAACACCGTACGGAACAAAATTGAAGTATTTACCTGAAATATTAACAGGTGAACCGTGTGTAAGGTGACCGCCTTCGTTAAGGTTCATACCCATTACCGTATCACCGGGATTAAGCATTGCAAAATATACCGCTGTGTTAGCCTGAGCGCCTGAGTGAGGCTGAACATTTGCGTGTTCTGCACCGAAAAGCTCACATGCACGCTTGCGGGCAACTTCTTCAACTACATCAACGCACTGACAACCGCCGTAGTATCTCTTTCCCGGATAACCCTCGGCATATTTGTTTGTGAGCAAGCTGCCCATTGCAGCCATAACTGCCGGAGAAACGATGTTTTCACTTGCGATAAGTTCAAGGTTTCTGCGCTGTCTTTTAAGCTCGTCTGTCATTGCGTTACCGATTGCGGGATCGTACTCATTGAGGTAATCAAGAGTAGCGATATTTGTTTTTTCACTCATTGTTATATTCCCCTTATATTTTTATTTTAGGATACTGTGTATCCTTTTTGAATTTATGTCATTGCAACGAAAGGGCTTTTTGCCTTAATTCGTACAAATCATCAAGCGTTTTAATTTTTCCTGCCTCATTTCGCAAAGCTGCCGCACCCTTCATGCCTTTGAAATAGCCGACTACAAGTTTTCTTGCCTGAAGCATTGCCATATGCTCGCCCTTGTATTCAACCATTTTGCCGATATGTTCAATCATTACACCGAGCCTTTCTTCAAGGTCGGGAGTGTGAATTTTAACATTCGGGTTTTCAAGGTATGCGTTAATCTGCGAGAAAATCCACGGATTTCCGAGCGTTGCCCTACCGATCATAACAAGGTCACAGCCCGTGATGTCCATAACCTCCTTTGCCCTTTCGGCACTGTCAATATCTCCGTTTGCAATTACGGGAACGCTGACGGATTCTCTTACAGCCCTTATGATATCGTAATCAACGGGAGGCTTGTAATATTGCTGTCTTGTTCTGCCGTGAACGGTGATTGCCGCCGCACCTGCCGATTCGCAGATTTTTGCAACTTCAACGGCATTTACGCTGTCATCATCCCAACCCTTGCGGATTTTTACGGTTACGGGTATGTCGGTAACGGCTGTCACAGCCTTGACGATTTCTCCGCAAAGCCGAGGATTTTTCATCAATGCACTTCCGCTGCCGTTTGAGCTTATCTTCGGAGCAGGGCATCCCATATTGATATCAATAATATCAGGTTTGTTTTCAAGTGCGTGCTTTGCGGCATCAGCCATACATTTCGGATCATCACCGAAAATCTGAATTCCGCAAGGACGCTCCAAGTCTGAAATTTCCATCAGCTCCTCGCTCTTTTTGCTGTTGAAAGAAAGCGCCTTTGAGCTGACCATTTCGCTTACGCAGTATGCCGCACCGAATCTTACGCAAAGCTCACGGTAAGCCCTGTCGCTTACCCCCGCCATGGGTGCGAGAACTGCGTGGGATTTCAGCGGAACACCGCCGATGTTAAGATTATCCATATTTTTACACATTTAATGCTGTTACCTTATTCTTTTTCTTGCACCGACTTTTGTGCTGATCATTACAACCGCAATTGCAACTACTCCAAGACCTACGCAAATCCACGAAACGATTCCCGCCGTGTAGCTTGTGGAATACTTTTTTTCGCTGACTGTTTTTGCGATTGTCGGAGCCTGAAATTCCGTTGAATCGGTCGCCTGAGTTTCAACATACTGATTCTGATACTGCGTTTCTTCCTGTTTTTGAGCTTCCGTTTCGGGCTGAACATACTCGGTTGTAGGTTCTTCCGTTTTGGGCTCAACATACTCGGTCGTAGGCGCTTCGGTGTAAACAGGCTCGGTATAAATCGGCTCTGTGTATTGCGGTTCGGTTTCAACGGGAACATACTCCGTCACTACGGGATCAGGCTGAGGGTCGGGAGTTTGCGGATCGTCCTCTCCTACCGCAAAGGCGGTTATTGAACAAACCGACAATGCAAGAACCGCAAGTACGGTCGGAAGTATTCTTTTCCTAAAAATTTTCTTAAAATCTGACTTCATATTTAATACCCCGTTCATTCTGCGTGGCACATATTTTCATATACATATTACGATTATAACAAAAGCAGGCGTTCATTGCAAGATTTCAGACAACTTTTCTGCACACAATTAATGCCCAAACAACAAAAAATCGGAAAACCGATTGTAAAACCGATTTTCCGACTTGATTATTATGTCAGATTTTTGAGCGTTTTTTTAGCCTTTGGCATAACAAGATTGTAGCTTTCGTCAATCAGCGGAAAGATTTCTTCCTTGCTCACAGAGCCGTCAAGCAGAATACTTATCCACTTGTCCTTGTTCATATGATAGGCTGGCAGAAATCCGTTTTTCATTCTCAGCGAGCCGACAAGAATCGGATCGCACTTGACATTCATCACATCGACAAAGCCATCGCCGTCAAGCCCTAAAATCTGCCTTTTGACACGCATAACTATTGCGTACCATTTGCCCGACATCATATTCCGCAGAACCGCATTATCGGGACTGCTCTCCCACGGATATTCGGGTTCTGTTCCGTATGTGCTAAGGGCATAGTTTAAAATTACATCTCTGTTAATGGAATTGTCATTGTATGCCATTAAGCCTTAACTCCTGCTTTTTTCTTAATGAGTGAAATATATTCCTGCATTGTGATTTCATTACGCAGTAATTTTTGACACCATTCTTTGCTTTTGCTGTCAATGGTATAGCCTTCCATTTCAACTGATGCGGCAGCATTTTCCATTATCTGTTCAATCGGCTTATTACCGTTCACAGTAACACTCCCTTTCGTGAAATCTGAACTTCATATCATTTTATCATAACAAAGGCATATGTCAACCAAAAGGTGAAAATCATTCGCCAAAGCTGATGCCCATTTTTCTTGCTGTTTCAACAACCTCGCTGTCTTTCGGAACGCTCTTGAGCTTGCCTGCGATGTCCTCAAGCGGAACGGCAACTACCTTATTATTTACAAGGGCAACCATTTTGCCGTAGTCTTTATTGATAATAAGCTCTGCGGCTTTAACGCCGAAACGAGTTGAAATCACACGGTCATAGGCATCGGGACTGCCGCCTCTCTGGAAGTGACCGGGGACTGTAACCCTTGTTTCCTGACCTGTTGCCTCCTCAATATCATGGGCAATCTGATAGGAAATTGACGGATATTTCATCTCTGCAACAGCAGCTTTTCTCTGCTTTTTCGGCAAAGCGGCAATCTTTTTTGAAATTGCACCCTCGGCAACTGCAAGAATTGAAAAGTTCTTACCGCCTGCGGTTCTTGACTTGATTGTCTTTACAACCGAGTTGATGTCGTACGGAATTTCGGGGATAAGGATAATATCCGCACCGCCTGCAATACCTGCATAAAGTGTGAGCCAGCCGACCTTATGTCCCATAACCTCAATAATGAAAACTCTGCCGTGAGATGTTGCGGTTGAGTGGATACAGTCGATTACATTTGTTGCAATATCAACGGCACTCTGAAAACCAAATGTCTTGTCTGTTCCCCAAAGGTCGTTGTCAATTGTCTTAGGAAGTGAAACCACATTGAGTCCCTCTTCACGAAGAAGATTTGCGGTTTTTTGAGTTCCGTTGCCGCCGAGTACAACAAGACAGTCAAGGCCAAGCTTTTTGTAGTTCTTCTTCATAGCCTCAACCTTGTCAACGCTGTTCTCGTCAACAACACGCATAAGCTTGAACGGCTGTCTTGATGTGCCGAGAATCGTACCGCCCATTGTGAGAATACCCGAAAAATTCTCGGGTTTCATCTTTCTTGTTTCGCCGTAGATAAGACCTCTGTAGCCGTCAATAATGCCGATGATTTCAACATCATTGCCAAGCTGATTATAAAGTGTTTTTGCAACGGCACGGATTGTTGCGTTAAGTCCCTGACAATCACCGCCGCTTGTTAAAATGCCTACTCTTTTCATTGTTCGGAATCCTCCTTTTTCACTTCAACGGGTACAATCGGAGTTCCGACAGTGCTCGCATATGTCTTCTTCATTGCCTGCTTTTGAGCCTTTAACGCAAGCTTTGAAAAGAATTTCTGACAATTTGTTTTGTGTTTTCCACGCTTGTCAACAGACTTATATACACCTGTTGAAAGCTGTTGGCGTGCATTTACGGTATCCTTAAATGAAACCGTGATAACCTCCTGCACACGCTTTTTGATATCCTCGTCCTCAACAGGGAACACAAGCTCAACTCGTCTGTCGAGGTTTCTCGGCATCCAGTCGGCACTTCCCATATAATAAAGCGGATTTGAATTGTTTTCAAATATGAATATTCGGCTATGCTCCAAAAGCTGACCGACAATTGAAATTACTCTGATGTTTTCGCTGAATCCATGAACCCCCGGAACAAGACAGCAGATACCTCTTACGATGAGGTCAATTTTTACGCCTGCGTTTGATGCATCGTACAAAAGACTGATGATTTCAGGATCAACAAGCGAGTTCACCTTTGCGGTAATTTTGGCAGGAAGTCCGAGCTTTGCGTTCTCGGTTTCCTGAATAATCATAGCCTCAAAGAACGGACGCATTCCGTGGGGTGCAACGATAAATTTGTTGTATTCAGGCGGAGTTGAGTAACCTGTCAATACATTAAAAAGTGATGATGCGTCAACGCCGTATTCTTCACGGCAGGTGAACATACCGATATCGGTATAGAATCTCGCCGTACTGTCGTTATAGTTACCCGTACCCATATGCAAATATCTTCTGATTCCGTCCTTGTCTTTTCTTACTACAAGACAGATTTTGCAGTGGGTTTTAAGTCCAGTAAGACCGTAAATTACATGACAGCCCGCCTTTTCAAGCTTTGTTGCCCACTGAATGTTGTTTTCCTCGTCAAATCTCGCCTTGAGTTCAACAAGAACAGTTACCTGCTTGCCGTTTTCAGCCGCCTTGATAAGAGCCGCAACAATCGGTGAATTTCCGCTGACACGGTACAAGGTTTGCTTGATGGCAAGAACATTCGGATCGGTTGCCGCCTTTTTGACAAAATCAACCACAACATCAAAGCTTTCATAAGGATGATGCACAAGTCTGTCCTTTTCACGGATAGCCTCAAAAATATCATCATAACCGCAGAATTCCGCAGGCGGATTTACGGGAACGATAGGTTCAAAGCACATATCTTCACAGCCCTTAATGTGAGCAAATTTTGAAAGGAATGTAAGGTCAAGAGGACCTCTCTGAAAGTAGATTTCACGCTCCGTAACATCGAGAGCGTCAACAAGAAATTCACGAATTTCTCGGTTGCATTTCTTGCCGAATTCAAGACGGACAGGCTCTCCTCTCTTACGCTTTCTGATTGACTTTTTAATTTCAGCCATAAGATCCTCGGTATCCTCGTCAATGTCAAGGTCGGAATCTCGGGTGATTCTGAAAGGATCGTACTGCTTAATGTTGTAAAGCTCAAAAAGCTCGCCGAGGTGCATTGCGATTATTTTTTCAAGCAGAATAAAAGCTCTGCCCTCGTGAGTCGGAAGCTCAAGAAATCTCGGAAGAATTGACGGAACCTGAACCAATGCGAAAAATTCTTCATTCTCGGCATTTGTAAGGCGAACCGCAATGTTAAGACTTTTGTTTGCAAGCATCGGGAACGGACGGCTTGTGTCAACAGCCATAGGCGTCAATACGGGGAAAACTACTTTTTCAAAGTATTCCTCAACAAACGCTTTCTGGTCGCCGTCAAGCTCGTCAGCCTCTTTGAACACAATGCCTGCCGAACGAAGTGACGGAATTATTGAACGGTTGTAACAGCTATACTGCTTTTTGGCAAACTCGTGAATTTTTTCAACAAGTCCGTCCATAACCTCTGTAGGAGTCATACCCGATGCGTCACGGCTTGTTCTGCCGTGATGAATCTGGTCAAGCACACCTGCAACACGAACCATAAAAAATTCGTCAAGGTTCGATGACGTAATTGAAAGGAAGTTGCATCTTTCCATAATTGGGTTGGTCTTTTTGAACGCCTCTTCAAGCACTCTTGCATTAAAGTCAACCCAGCTTAATTCTCTGTTAGTATAAGGCATCTTTTGCCATTTTGACATAAGTTTTGCCTTTTCAGATGTTTTTTTATTGTTGTTTTTTGAATTTGACATATAATTCACCACCATAAAAATTGATATATAACCCAATTTAATATATCTGATTAAGTATAAAATACAAAACGAATTATTTCAAGCGAATTGCACTAAATTTTACCTTTGGCAACGCATTCTTTACATATATTTTACAATAGCACAAATAAAATTGATTTGCAATAGATTTGACAAAATTCGCAAAGATAAAACCAAAATTTTCTTTTTGCAAAATATTCAAAAAATTTCAAAAAATATTGTTTTAATCTCTGTATTATGTTATACTTGCGTTGATTGTTTTATTTACAGATTTTAAAAAATTCTAAAGAAAATGAGAGGTAATTATCATGAGTAAAAAAAGGGGAAGCTTTTCCGGCGGACTCGGATTTGTATTTGCCGCTGCGGGAAGTGCAGTAGGCTTGGGAAATCTCTGGAGATTTCCGTATTATGCAGCTAAGTACGGCGGCGGAACATTTATCTTTATCTACATAATCCTTGCGCTTACATTCGGATTTTCACTTTTGACTGCCGAAATCGCAATCGGCAGAAAAACAAAGCTAAGTCCGATTCTCGCCTACAAAAAGCTATGCAGCAAATTTTCGTTTTTAGGCTACCTTGCAACGCTTGTTCCTATAATCATTATTCCGTACTACTGCGTTATCGGCGGTTGGGTTACAAAATATATGTGCGTTTATGCACAGGGACTTGTCGCTCCTGCGGCACAGGACAGCTTTTTCACAGACTTTATTTCCGACCCGTTGTCACCCATTGTGTTTTTCTTAATATTTATGCTGTTGAGTGCAGTGGTAATTATGCTCGGAGTAAACAAGGGCATTGAGCGACTGAGCAAATTTTTGATGCCTGTTCTGCTTGTTCTGACAGTCGGAATTTCAATCTACACACTCACGCTCCCGAACGCAATGGAGGGTGTTTCGTACTACCTCATTCCCGATTTCAGCAAACTGTCAATTTGGACATTTGCGGCGGCACTCGGTCAGCTGTTCTACTCAATGAGCATTGCAATGGGAATTATGGTAACCTACGGTTCATACACAAAGAACGAGGTAAACCTCACAAAGTCGGTTAACCGAATTGAGATTTTCGACACAGCCGTTGCACTTCTCGCAGGTCTTATGGTAGTTCCTGCGGTTTATGTATTCAGCGGTGAAGAAGGTCTTGGTGCAAGCGGTCCCGGACTTATGTTCATCACACTTCCAAAGGTATTCAACGAAATGCCTGCCGGCGGAATCATCGGATTTTTGTTCTTTATTCTTGTATTCTTTGCAGCTATCACAAGCTCAATTTCCGTAATGGAAGCAATTGTTTCTTCGCTTATGGATAAGTTCAAGCTTACACGAATCAAGTCCTGTCTTCTCGTTATCGGCATCTGCCTTATTATGGGTATTCCGTCATCACTTGGCAACGGTGTATGGTCAAATGTTAAGATTCTCGGAATGGACTTCCTTACATTCTTTGACTTCTTGAGCAACAGCATTATTATGCCGATTGTTGCACTTTGCACTTGTATTCTCATCGGCTGGGTTATCAAGCCAAAGACTATTGCAGACGAAGTCACAAGGAACGGCGAGCGTTTCAGCAGAAGGGCTTTGTTTAATGTTATGATTAAATATATAGCTCCAATCTGCCTTGTGTTCATCTTAATTTCCTACACACTTGCGCAGTTCGGCATTATTTCACTTTAACCTGACTCTTTAACACGATTATTTATGAATCCGACAGTAATATCACCGAAATGAATCGTAAGTAATTGTCTTTAAATGAAACATACAACAAATAACTATTCTCCGTTTATCCCACGAACTCTTGAAATTATATGCAATAATTGGTATAATTATAGTTACAGCTCATTTGCTGAATTTTAGGGAGGACCAATACTATGTGTCAGAAAAAACCATTTTACATTACAACGCCTATTTATTATCCGTCAGGCAATCCCCACATTGGTCATTGCTACACCACCGTTGCGTGCGATTCTATCGCCCGTTACAGACGAATGCAGGGATACGATGTTATGTTCCTTACGGGTACGGATGAACACGGTCTTAAAATCGAACAGAAGGCTGCCGAAAAGGGTGTTACTCCCAAAGAGTATGTTGACGAAATTGTAAAGACATTCAAAGGCTTATGGAAATTTATGAACATAAGCTATGACAGATATATCCGCACAACAGACGATTACCACATTGAAACAGTTCAGAAAATTTTCAAGGAGCTGTATGACAAGGGCTACATCTACAAGGGAGAATACAAGGGCAAATACTGCACCCCCTGTGAAAGCTTCTGGACAGAAAGCCAGCTTATTGACGGCAAATGCCCCGAATGCGGACGAGAGGTTACAGAGGCAAAGGAGGAGGCATACTTCTTTAAGATGTCACCTTTTGCCGACAGAATTGAAAAGCTCCTCACGGAAACAGACTATTTACAGCCAAAGACAAGAGCTGTTGAGCTTGTAAACAACTTTATCAAGCCGGGACTTGAAGACGTTTGCGTATCGAGAACAACCTTCAAATGGGGCATTCCGGTTACATTTGATGAAAAGCATATTGTTTATGTTTGGATTGACGCACTTTCAAACTATATCTCCGCTCTCGGCTACAAGAATGAAAAATTTGACGAATTTGACAAATACTGGCCTGCCGATGTTCATATGGTAGCAAAGGACATCATGCGTTTTCACGCTATCATCTGGCCTGCAATGCTTATGGCTCTTGACCTTCCGCTTCCAAAGCATCTTGCCGTTCACGGCTGGATTACTTTCAACGGACAGAAGATGTCAAAGTCACTCGGCAATGTTGTTGATCCGTTTGTACTCGGCGAGCGTTACGGTGCTGACGCAATCCGTTACCACATTATGCGTGAAATGGCTCTCGGTGCAGACAGCTCATTCTCAAACGAAATTATGATTAATCGTATCAATTCCGACCTTGCAAACGGTCTTGGCAACCTTGTTTCAAGAACAGTTGCAATGGTTCAGAAATATTTCGGCGGCACACTTCCCACAGAGCGTGAGAGCGGCGAATTTGACGATGACCTTATCGAAACCGCAACATCGCTCCGTGCAAAGGTTGACGATTTCATGGACAAGACTCAGCTCCAGAACGCACTTGCCGAAATCTTCAAGCTTGTTTCCCGTGCAAATAAATACATTGACGAAACCGCTCCGTGGGTTATTGCCAAGGACGAAACAAAGAAAGCAAGACTCGCAACGGTTCTCTACAACCTTCTTGAGGCAATCCGTATTGCCTGCACCCTTCTCTCGGCATTTATGCCAACAACAATGCCAAAGGCTCTTGAGCAGATCGGTGCTTGTGAAAAATGTGCCGGCTACGAAAACTGCGACAAGTTCGGTGTACTTCCTGCTGATGTCACGGTTCACAAGGGAGATGCACTCTTCCCACGAATTGATGTTGAAAAGGAAATTGAAGAACTCAACAGCATTATCAAGAACAACGAGGGTGAAAGTGAAGAAACAAAGGCACTCCGTGAAGAGCTTGAGGGTGTTGCACAGATTGGCATTGATGATTTTGCAAAGGTTGACCTCCGTGTGTGCGAGGTTAAGACCTGCGAACCCGTTAAAAAGAGCAAAAAGCTTTTACAGTTCACAATTTTTGACGGTGTAAAGGACAGGACCGTTGTCAGCGGTATTGCAAACTACTACAAGCCCGAGGAGCTTATCGGCAAGAAGATTATTCTTGTTCAGAACCTCAAGCCTGCAAAGCTTTGCGGTGTTGAAAGCTGCGGTATGATTCTTTCTGCGGTTCACGGCGATGATTTAAAGGTTGTTTTTGTTGACAATATGCCTGTCGGCTCAAAAATCTGTTAACGGCGAGCCGCCGTCCCCTGTTCGTGAAGACAGTTTGATAAATTAAAAACTATTTATGCCCGAGCGAAAGTTTTTCAAAATTGAAAGTTGAAAATGGAAAATTGAAAATTGCGGTCGGGTAGACAGTTTGCAATATAAAAACATATTATGCCCGAGCGTAGCATAATAGTTCGTGTGCGTTGCACACGATTGCACGCATTGCGTGCAAAATTGAATACACATATGTTATATCAAAAACATATGTGTATGGACATATAAATTCATCAATGTGGGCGGTCAATGACCGCCCATACTTTTAGGGAGATACACCGATGTCACTTTACAGCAACATTTTCGATGCACACGCACATTATGATGACAAATGGTTTGACGATGACCGTTTTGAGCTTTTGGAAAACATTCACACAAAGGGTGTGTGCGGAATTGTCAACAATGCGGTTGACCTTGAAACGGCAAAAACCTGCATTGAATATGCCGAAAAATATGATTTTATGTATGCCGCAGTCGGATTTCATCCCGAAAATCTCGAAAATATTCCGGACAATTATCTTGAACAGCTTGCACAGCTTTCAAAACATAAAAAGGTTGTCGCAATCGGCGAAACAGGGCTTGATTATCATTGGGACATTCCGAAAGACTTGCAAAAGCGTGTTTTTGAGGAACAGATCAGGCTTTCTCTTGACCTTGAAATGCCGCTTATAGTTCACGATCGTGAGGCTCACGGTGATGTGTACGATCTTCTGAGAAAATACAAACCAAATGCACTGGTTCATTGCTTTTCGGGCAGTGTTGAGCTTATGCGTGAAGCGGTTCGTATGGGAATGTACATCAGCCTCGGCGGTGTTGTTACATTCAAAAATGCCCGTCACAGTCTTGAGGTCGCCTCGGAAATTCCGCTTGACAGACTTCTGCTCGAAACCGACGCTCCGTATATGGCGCCCGTGCCGTTCCGTGGCAAGCGTTGCGACAGCTCTATGATTGTCTATGCCGCTGAAAAAATCGCATCTCTGCGTAATATAAGCATTTCCGAACTTCTGCAAATCACCTGCGACAACGCAAAACGATTTTACAATATTGACGATTGATTCATAAAAAAACGGTCGGGAAGACAGTGTTTTGCATTTGCAAACTATCTTCTCGACCGTAATTTTACATTTTCAATTTTCAACTTTCAATTTCATCATTCTTCACTTGCGTGTCTGCGCATACTCTTGTGCAGGAAGAAAAGTCCGATCGAAACTATAAAAAAGATTACAGAACAGATTGCAAGGGCGATAAGAATATTGTTCATACTCTGAACAAAGAGATTGTAGAACGCCCTTGAATCAATATTAATCTTGCTCATATAGCCTGTTGAAAGCAACACCGCCGGAATTATACCAACCGTAAGGAATGCCGCAGATGTTGAATAACAGATATACCTTACCGCTCTGTGCTTCCAACGATTTGTAAAGATGATGATTACGCATAGAATTGCGACAAGGATTGCAAGACCGCCGATAATCAACGGCATCATATTTTTCAATGCGATGAGATAAACAGAAAGTGTGGCAAAAAGCGGTATTCTGAGCGCCGCCGCATAAATGTTAGCGGCCTGATTGATGAGATATTCTCTGCTCCCATCGTTTGCAACCTTGAGATTATTCTTACTTATGTAGCTGTCAAGCTCGCTGTTGAATTTCTGCTTAAACGCTGTTGTGTCAATCTTTGCCTCCTCGCCTGCATAAAAGCTGTTGAGATAGGCCTGTGTATTATCGTGAATTGTCACCTCGTCAACAACATTTTCAAAAAACTTTTCATCAAGTCCCGACGCATAACCGAGGTCAACAAGGCTTTCTTTGATTTCGTCACGCTTGTCAACAAAATAGTTGCTCGTATTCATATTATCCATAATATACGATGGGTTGAGGATTGTTGACTGAATAACTATTGCAAACGAAAGCAAAAACAGTACAAACGAGAGAACGAACGAAATTATTCCGTAAATAATATGTCTTACTTTAGAATTCATCAGTTCGCCTCCTTATCAATCGGAGTCCCCGACACTAACTTTGCATACACAAAATATCTCTGTGGTGTAAGACCGAGTGCGTCAAACGGATAGCAGGTGTACATTATGAGATTTTCATAATCCGCCGAAAGGTCATATGCGGTTCTGTCAGTCGCTTTTTTGACAGCCGTGTCGGTGATTTCATAGATGTAATTACCGTAGCTTGTCTTGATTTCAACCTTCTGACCGACTGCTGCGTTTTTAAGGCCGTTGAAATAAGTGTTGTTATGACCTGCAACGAGGATTGTTCCGCCGTAACCGGGGACAAAACTTCCGGCATAAATGCCAACACCGTTTCTGAGCGCAACATCATTGTCACCGAAAAAAAGATTTGCGTCAACATTGCAGTCATTGATTATAAGCTCACCGAACAGATTTCCGTAGTTAGGGTACTGAACGGAGTCGTTTTTAACATAAGTTTTTTCCTGACCGTTTGAATCCTTTTTTGTAACGGTAGGAACGGTTGAGTTTTCTGACACGGGCACAAAAATATTATCGTACTCTGTTGAATAATCCTTTTCATTATCTGAGAAGAACATACCTACTGCCGAAATCACAGGTGAAAAGGACGGAACAAAAGCAAGATACAGCACAAGATATGTTATCAAACAAAAGATAATGGGAAGAATTATAAAACTCTTCCCATTCTTTGATTTATGACCGTGTCTGATTTTTTTATCAGACATTAGAATCAAGCTCTTTCTTTTTTAGATTTTGCAAGGTAGAAAGCACCGCCTGCTACCATTACAAATGCAACAGCAGAAACAGCGATAATGCCGCTGAAGTCAGCCTCTGCGCCTGTTGTCTTGATAACACTGTTATCCTGAACACTGCCTGCCTTTGTAAGTGTAGGAACAGCTGAGAATGCAACCTTGCCGTCTTTACCATAAATTGTAAGCTTCTTTGAAGATGTGTCATATGACATTGTCATATCAAGCACACCTACAACTTCCTTACCGTAAGAAAGAAGTGTCTGCTTCTGAGCAAATGTGAGATCTGCAATATTAGATGCACCTGAGTTCTCAAGGAAGCTCTCGCCCTTCTTGAGAATAGCAACGATCTGAGATGACTCATCTGCTGTCATATCGATTGTGTTAAAGTAGTTTTCAGCCTGGTTTACAAACTCGCTCGGAATAACCATCTCCGAACCGTTCATCTTAACAGATGTCTTGAGTTCGTTGAGGACAGCCTGTTCGCTGTCATTGATTCCTGCTGCAAAAGCAGTGAAAGCAGTTGCTGCAACAAGGATGAACGCTACTAACATTGCTGATAACTTTTTCATAGTTCATACCACCTTGTATTTTATTTTGTTTTCATCAGCAAGAAGCTTCACGGATTCATTGGCATAATACGCATCTGCAAGCCGAAAACTGCAGGGAGCACAATGGAAAACTTCACCATTTAACTTCTTTGTACAGTATTATACACCACATTTCGCATTTTGTAAAGCATTTTATTATAAAAATTTGTTATATTCGGAAAAATTACAATCCTTTTGTCAAATCAGGCATTTTCATTGTGCATTATGCCGTTTTAAATCATTTATGCACTGCATAGTTTTCTCTAATCTTGTATTTTAATCCATTTGTACACTTGCCTTTTGCATAAAAACACGCCTGCCGATTTATAAATTCCTTCTTTTGCAAATATTCGTGTACAGACCTTATCCGCTTACCCTACACCTTTTTCTGTAATTGTTTTCTTATTATGACATATTGTAACATACTAATATATAAGTAGAAAATTTGTCGGTTATTCCCCATGTTTTTGTTTATTTTTTTGCAAATTTTACCTGAGCTTTATTTCAGCCCGTTATTTATGTACTTTTCGGCTAACTGCAACAAAATAATCACATATTTTATGTGTGTTTTGTACATATTAAAAATCAGAGTAATTGCATATTCTGCAAAAAAAGACATTTTTTTCCTTTATTGAAACCTTTGTTCATATTGATTTTTTTACTGATTTAAAATATAATAGGAATGTCATGTTTAAAAGTATTTTGTGCTTTTGTGCCGTTTTTCGCCTACAGCACTTTCGTGTCGACTGTGGCATTATCTTGCCATATGCGTACAAAAGCCGAGAAGAGGAGTAATTTAATGGAGATAACATTCAAAGACATAACGAGAATTATCAAGAAAAATATTGTGTTTATTGCGGTGCTGTCGCTTTTATGTGCGGCTGCGTCATATTTTGTAACAACATTTTTTGTTCCGAAAACATATACTTCAACCGTAAAGCTTTATGTTGAAACCAACTACAAAAGCCAGTCGGCTTATGACGATTATCAGAGTATCAACTACGCAAAGAACCTTGTTCTCACCTATATCGAGTTGCTCGATTCAAATTCTTTCTACAATTCCGTTTCAAAGGAACTCAACGAAAAATACACAGCGTCACAGCTTAAATCAATGATTAAGTTTGAAAGCATTGAAGATACCGAGGTTTTTAAGGTGCTTGTAAATTCGGGCAGTCCGTCCGAATCAAAAAACATAGGCAACGCAATTGCAAAAATTGCACCAAATACAATTGCCAATGTAAAGGACAATGCAAAGCTTAAAATTGTAGACAAGGCTACAACACCGAAAGCTCCTACATCCCCGAATGTTTCGAGAAATGTTATGATAGCTTTCGCCGCAGGTATTATTATTTCACTCATCATTTCATTCGTCCGTGACATCCTTGATGTTAAAATCAAGTACAATGATGAAATGACAACCGTTCTTGACCTTCCGTTGCTTGCCGCTATTCCCGACTTTGAATATTTTTCAAATCAGAAGGCAGCCGAAAAGAAGTACGGTGACTACGAATCGGGTTATTAATTGTTAAAGGAGTGAAACTGCAATGAAAAAGACTAAAATCGACCGTTCAATCGACACCGAGGCACTTGGCTTTCAGGTTCGTGAATCATACAAAACAGCAAGAACAAACATCGCATACTCAATTTTCAAAAAGGGTTGTAAAAAGGTAGCCTTTACTTCATCAACAAAAGGTGAGGGCAAAACCGTAACTTCAATCAATGTTGCATCTGCTCTTGCTCAACAGGTTGGCACAAAGGTTATCGTTGTTGAATGTGACCTTCGCCGTCCGAGAGTTAACACAGCTTTAAAAATCACACCTACTCCCGGTCTTACAAACTACCTCAACGAAGAATGTTCACTTGAGGACATTGTAAAGGATACAAAAATCGAGAATCTCAAGGCAATTACATACGGCGCTATTCCGCCGAACCCGTCAGAGCTTCTTGCGAGTGAATCCATGTTTGAGCTTATCAAAACTCTTGAAAAAAATTACGACTACATTATTTTCGATACACCGCCAATCGGCGTTGTTATTGACGCCCTGCCTATTATGAAGGAGTCTGACGGTGTTGTTATTATTGCAAGAAATAACTCAACAACATATCCCGAGCTTTCAAGAACAGTTGAAGTTATCAAAAGAACCAATGCAAAAATTCTCGGTGTTATTCTTAACCGTGTAAAGCCTCACGAAACCCGTAAGGGCAAGAGCTATTACTCAAGATACGGCGGATATTACAAGGCATCAGCAAATGACTGATGCCAAACCGCCTTTGCAAACATAAACTAACAGGCTCGTCCTGCCCACAGAGGGAAAAATGGAATCCGTAAAAAGCATAAGCAAAAGTGCGTCATCAAGCGGACATACAACTGAACAAAAGCCTGTTTATGATTTTTTAAACTTGACGAGCTGCCTCAGCTTTTCAATATTTTAAAAGGCGACATCTCTATTGTAGGGCCAAGACCCGTTATGGAGGTTGAAACTGAAATTTACGGCAACTACCGTGACATGCTTTTGAGCGTAAAGCCGGGACTTACGGGTTTCCGGGCGGCAAACGGCAGAAGCTGTGCTACATATGCACGCAGAAGAGCAATGGAGATTTGCTATATCAAAAACCGCTCTGTCTGCTTTGACCTGAAAATTATTCTCAAAACTATCACCTCTGTTTTCAAGGGTGAGGGCGCTGTTTAAGGAGGCAGAGTTTTGAAAGCAGTTATACTCGCAGGAGGATACGGAACAAGAATTTCCGAGGAATCCCAGTTCAAACCGAAACCAATGATTGAAATCGGCGGAATGCCTATTTTGTGGCACATTATGAAGCTGTACACCCACTACGGCGTGAATGAGTTCATCATATGTGCAGGTTACAAACAGCATGTAATCAAGGAATGGTTTGCCGACTATTTTCTTCATACATCAGACATCACCTTTGATTTTACTCAGGATGATAAGATTATCGTCCATAACAAAAGAGCCGAAAAATGGAAGGTTACTGTTGTTGACACAGGTCTTGACACGATGACGGGCGGCAGACTTAAAAGGATTCGCAATTTTATCGGAGACGAACCGTTTTTTATGACCTATGGCGACGGTGTTTCCGATGTTGATATAAACGCTCTGCTCGATTTTCACAAAAAACACGGCAAGCTTGCAACTATGTCAGCCGTAAAACCCGAAAGCAGATTCGGTGTGCTTGATTTGACCGAAAACAACGAAGTCAGAGCTTTCCGTGAAAAAAGCGATATTGACTCAGGCTGGATTAACGCAGGCTTTATGGTGCTTGAACCGAAGGTTTTGGACTATATAAAAGACGATACAGTTATGTTTGAGCGTGAGCCGATGGAACAGCTTGCAAGAGAAGGTCAGCTTATGTGCTGCAAGCATAACGGATTTTGGCAGTGTATGGACACATTGCGTGACAAGGAGCGTCTTGAAAAGCTTTGGAACGACTGTACTGCTCCTTGGAAAGTGTGGTCGGAATGATGCTTGATTTTTATAAGGGTAAAAAAGTGTTCATTACGGGACACACAGGATTCAAGGGCAGTTGGCTCTGCAAACTGCTTGCAAATGCCGGTGCGGATGTAACGGGTTATTCGCTTAATCCGCCAACCTCACCGTCACTTTTTGAGATTGCAAATATCGAGAGCGATGTAAAATCGGTTATCGGAGATATCCGTGATTTTGATTCGCTTAAAAAGGCATTTGATGAGGCACAGCCTGAGATTGTACTTCATCTTGCGGCTCAGCCGATTGTGCGTGACAGCTACAAAATGCCTGCATATACATATGAAACAAATGTTATGGGAACGGTCAACATTCTTGAGTGTGTACGGCAGTCAAATTGTGTGAAATCGTTTCTCAATGTTACAACCGACAAGGTTTATGAAAACAGGGAATGGCAATGGGGATATCGTGAAAACGAACCGCTTGACGGGTTTGATCCATATTCAAACAGCAAAAGCTGCTCGGAGCTTGTAACTCACAGCTACAAAAATTCTTTCTTCGCCGACGGAAGAACAGCAATTTCTACAGCGAGAGCAGGCAATGTTATCGGCGGCGGAGATTTTGCAAACGACAGGATTATTCCCGACTGCGTGAGAGCCTTGGAAAAGGGCGAGGATATTATCGTACGCAATCCGCATTCCACAAGACCGTATCAGCATGTTCTCGAACCGCTTTATGCATATCTTATGATTGCAAAAGCCCAGTACGGGGACATTAAGTTTGCCGACTGTTATAATGTAGGTCCTGACGAGTGCGACTGCATAACAACAGGCGAGCTTGTTGACTTGTTCGTAAAATATGCCGGCAATATAAACCGGATTGACAAAAGTGAAAAGAATGCAGTCCACGAGGCTAATTTTCTCAAGCTTGACTGCTCAAAACTCAAGACTGTTTTTGGCTGGAAACCTCATTGGCATGTTGATGATGCAGTTAAAAAAACGGTCGAATGGTCATGCTGTTATATGGAAAACGGCAATGTAAGAGACTGTATGGATAGGCAGATTGAGGAATTTCTGAAATAATCATACGGCAAATATAAAAAGAGGTTTACTTATGAAAAAGGCAATTGTAACAGGTTCAAACGGTTTTATCGGCTCAAATGTCTGCAAAAGACTTTGTGCCGACGGTATAAAGGTGTTTGCCATTGTTAAGGATGAAAACGAAAACATTGATAACATAAAGAATCTCAGCGGCATTGAAATTGTGTATTGCGAGCTTGATGAGATTGAAACCTTGGCTGACATAATTTCCGACAGAGATATTGATGTTTTCTACCACTTTGCATGGGTAGGCTCGGCAGGATCGCTTAGATGCGATGAAAATGTTCAGTTGCAAAATGCCCTGTGGACCGCTCGTGCTCTAAGAACAGCCGACAAAATGCAGTGCAAAAAGTTTGTAAATGCCGGTTCAATAATGGAAAAGGAAACCTACACTGCTGTTTACACTCAGGAAAGCAAGCCCGGACTTCCGTACATTTACGGTGCAGGCAAGCTGATTGCAAGAGCAATTTGCAAGCCGATTGCAAACAGCCTTTCAATTGACCTCTGTTGGGCAGTTATCACAAACGCATACGGTGTTGGTGAGCTTTCGCCCCGTTTTGTAAATTCTACAATCCGCAAAATCATTGCAAATGAGCCGTTGCAGTTCACCGCCGCAACACAGAACTATGACTTCATCTATATTGACGATGTTGCAAGAGCGTTTGAGGCAATCGGAGAACACGGTAAACCTAACAAGGAATATACAATCGGCAGCGGAAACGCAAGACCTCTTAAAGAATTTATTCTTGAAATGCAACAGACGCTTGCCCCCAACGCAAAGCCGATTTTCGGCGATGTACCTTTTACGGGAATAAATATGCCGCTTGAGGCATTTGATACAGCCGATATTGAAACAGACTGTTATTTCAAGCCTTCGGTTTCTTTTGCCGAAGGTGTTTCAAAAACAATGGAATGGCTTAAATCACTCAATTAGTTTTTTTAAAGTAAGGTGTATTTTAATGATACAGAAATTTGAATTTTGCAATACGGACTTTGAGGGTGCATACCTCATCAAACCGTTCTGTGCAACCGATATCAGAGGTGCATTTATAAAGGACTACTCAAAGGAAGTTTTTGAGGCTAACGGCCTTGAACACAATCTTGCCGAGGTTTTCTACACGGTTTCTCACAAGGGTGTAATTCGTGCGCTTCATTTTCAGAGAGTTCACGAACAGGCAAAGCTGGTACGGTGCATTAAGGGCAAGGTTTTTGATGTTATCGTTGACCTCCGTCCCGAATCACCTACATTCAAAAAATGGCAGGGATTCTACCTTTCCGAAGAAAATATGAACGAGCTCTATGTTCCCGAACATTTTGCACACGGCTATCTTGTGCTTGAACCGTCTGTTGTTTCATACAAATGCGGTGAAAAATTCTACGGTGAATATGATGACGGCATTATGTACAACGATCCGGATTTGGGAGTTGAATGGCCGTTTGATGAAATCGGCGGTATTGAAAATCTTATTATTGCCGACAAAGATAAAAATCTTCAGACCTTTAAGGAATACGAGGATAAGTATCTTAAGTAATTTCTATGTTACGACTATTTTTTTACGGAGGGTAAAATGAACGTAGTATATTCGAGCTCTGACAGCTTTGCCCCTATTGCAGGTGTGTCAATAATGTCACTCTTACACAATAATACCGATGCCGATGAAATCAACATTTATATGATTGACAACAATATCTCAGATGAAAACAAAAAGAGATTTGAGAATATGGTTGACAAATTCGGCAGAAATATTGTTTTTATTCTTTATCTGTCAACAATGATGATTCCGATTACAGTAAGATTGATTCCTTCTTATAATTTATGTAGAGATCTCAACATGCTGGATACATATATGGGAATGATACTTCCGCAGGTAGCATGGTCCATTCCGTTTGGAACATTTCTTATGCG